>ERZ1034855.821-NODE-821-length-9963-cov-33.394631_pt1 | contig 9963 bp, 8 predicted proteins | sample MGYA00520699_ERZ1034855 | MGnify/ENA primary metagenome ERZ1034855 (study PRJEB33766, sample SAMN09781730) | gut metagenome | biome: gut microbiome | host: Homo sapiens | place: Madagascar | study: EMG produced TPA metagenomics assembly of the PRJNA485056 data set... | reverse complement strand
ATACAATATAATGTATATTTTTTTCTTTAATATTTCATTAATGTAAAATCGTTATGTAGAATAAAAATATCTCTTGTTTGAGTATATAAATATTTGTAAAAAAATGTCATAAAAATTGGAAAAAAATGGCTTAAATTTTTTATTTTTATTTTCAAAAAATCGTTGACAGACATTTTTCTTAGTGCTATAATCATAGTCAGAAAATCACAATATATTGTATATGTTGCTGATGAAAGATACAAGGGATGGTGTATATATGATTACAATGATTATTAAAAGAGATGGAAGAAAAGTTCCTTTTAATGTCGAAAAAATAGCTAAGGCTATTTATAAAGCAGCAGTAGCTGTTGGTGGAAAAGATTACGAAGAAGCAGAGGAACTTGCAACTAAGGTATGTAAGTATGTTGAAAAAACACAAAATGAAGAATGCCCTACAGTTGAAAAAATTCAAGATGCTGTAGAACATGTTTTAATAGAAGAAGGTCATGCCGCAACTGCTAAAGCATACATTTTGTATAGATCTGAAAGAACAAAACAAAGAGAAATGAATTCTGATATTATGAAAACATATGAACAGTTAACATTTCAAGATGCTAAAGATAGTGATGTAAAAAGAGAAAATGCAAATATAAATGCTGATACAGCAATGGGAACAATGTTAAAATATGGTTCAGAAGGCGCAAAAAAATTCTATCAAATGTTTGTGTTAAAAAAAGATCATGCACAAGCTCATATAAATGGTGATATTCACATACATGATTTAGATTTCTTAACACTTACTACAACATGTTGTCAAATAGATTTAATAAAACTATTTCATGATGGATTTAGTACAGGTGAAGGTCATTTAAGAGAACCACAAAGTATTGGAAGTTATGCAGCACTTGCAGCAATCGCAATTCAGTCAAATCAAAATGATCAACATGGTGGTCAAAGTATACCAAACTTTGAATATGCTATGGCACAAGGAATTAGAAAATCATACAAAAAGTTATATGCTAAGAATTTACAAAAAGCAATTGAACTTTTAACAGATGTTGAAAATGCAGATGAAGTTAAAAATATGGTAATAGCTAAAATAAATGAAGAAGAAGATTTAGTTCCAGCTCTTGAATCTGCTTTAAATATGTTAAAAGATGTAAAATACTCAAAAGAAGTTGCAAATGATATAATATTAAAAATAAAGAGTGAAAATAAAATTATTCCATCTTTAAAAAGAACTATTGAACTTCTTTCTAGTCTAGAAAGCTCTGAAGAAATAGCAAAAGAAATAATGGAAAAGATAAAAAATGAAAAAGGTGTTGTTCCTACTCTTGAAAATACAAGTGGATATATGGAATATGAAAGAGTAGAATTAAGAAGAAGATTTGGAGATACAAGAGCTAAAAAAATCCAAAATTTTGCAAAAAAATATGCAGATATTGAAATAGATAGAGAAACATACCAAGCAATGGAAGGATTTATACATAATTTAAATACAATGCATTCTCGTGCTGGAGCTCAGGTTCCATTCTCTTCAATTAATTATGGACTTGATACTACACCTGAAGGAAGACTTGCTATTAAAAATGTACTTTTAGCAACTGATGCTGGACTTGGCCGTGGTGAGACTCCAATATTCCCAGTTCAAATTTTAAAAGTTAAAGAGGGAATAAATTATAACGAAGGAGATCCAAACTATGATTTGTTTAAACTTGCTTGCAAAGTTTCTGCAAAAAGATTATTTCCTAACTTTTCATTTATGGACGCTCCATTTAATCTTCAATATTATAAAAAAGGAGATTATAATTCTGAAGTATCATATATGGGATGTAGAACTAGAGTTATGGCAAATGTTTATGACAAAACTCGTGAGATTACATGTGGTAGAGGAAATTTAAGCTTTACATCAATAAATCTACCAAGACTTGCAATAAAAGCTAATGGAGATGTTGATAAATTCTTTGATATGTTAGATGAAAAACTTGATTTAGTTGTTGAACAATTACTAGATAGACTTGAAATTCAATCTAAAAAAAGAGCAAAGAATTACCCATTCTTAATGCAACAAGGTGTATGGCTTGATTCCGAAAAATTAAATCCAGAAGATGAAGTAAGAGAAGTATTAAAACATGGTACACTTACAGCAGGATTTATTGGACTTGCAGAAACATTAAAAGCTTTAATTGGAAAACATCATGGTGAATCTGCAGAAGCACAAGAACTAGGTCTTTCTATTGTATCTCATATGAGAGAAAGAATGGATAGAGAATCTGAGAAAAGAGGACTTAATTTCTCACTTATTGCAACACCTGCAGAAGGTTTATCTGGTAGATTTGTAAGAATGGATAGAGAAAAATATGGAGTAATAGAAGGCGTTACAGATAGAGATTATTATACAAACTCTTTCCATGTGCCTGTATATTACAAAATACCTGCATTTAAGAAAATAGAGATTGAAGCACCATATCATAATTTAACAAATGGTGGACATATAAGCTACATTGAACTTGACGGTGATCCTACACAAAATTTAGAAGCTTTTGAGGCGGTTGTAAGATGTATGAAAGAAAATGGAATTGGTTATGGAGCTATAAACCATCCAGTAGATAGAGATCCAATTTGTGGATATACAGGAATTATAAAAGATGAATGTCCACATTGTGGAAGAAAAGAACACGAAAGTGATATTAAATGTTCTGAAAGATTAAAAAGATTTGTGACTCATGGTGAGTGTGCGTCTTTAGAAAGTTTTTAATAAAAATGTTTTAGTTAGATAGAAGGAGAGGTAATTGATATGAAAATAAATGTTATTGGTGGAAAAATGGAACAAAAGGAAATTGATTCTTATGTGGATTATTTAAATGAAAAATTTCCTACAAAACAAATTGATACATTAAATTTAAAAATTGATGGGGATTACGTAGATATGGATTATACTTTCGAAAGTGTTCCTTTTGAAAGAATAAGAAGAATAACAGGATATCTAGTTGGAACAGTTGAAAGATTTAACAATGCAAAAAGAGCAGAAGAACACGATAGAGTAAAACATAGTGTTTGTTGTTAGGAGTAAGTAAACATGAGTGTAGTAGATGATGATAAGATAAGAATTGCTGGAGTTATAAAAGAATCTACAGTTGACGGCCCGGGGTTTAGATATGTAATCTTTACCCAGGGTTGTCCTCATCATTGTGAAGGATGTCATAATCCAGGAACACATGATATGAATGGTGGAAAATTAGAAAGTATTACAACTCTTGCAGAAGATATAACAAAAAATCCACTTTTAAAAGGAATTACATTAAGTGGTGGAGAACCATTTATGCAAGCTAAAAAGTTAGCAAAGTTATTGTCACTTATTGATCTTAAAAGATATAGCGTGATGACATATACAGGTTTTAAATATGAGTATTTAATTAGTAATGCAAATGATGATAACGGATATCTAGAATTATTGAAATTAACTGACGTTTTAATTGATGGAAAATTTATGAAAGACTTAAAAAGTAGTAGTGCAAAATTTAGAGGGAGTACTAATCAAAGGGCAATAGATGTAAAAAGTAGCTTAAAGGAAAATAGAATAATACTCCATGAATTTTAGAAAGGAAGAAACTTTATGCATTGTCTAAAATGTGGTTGTGAGGAAAGTAAGGTAGTAGACTCAAGAATGGTTGAAGAGTCAAATTCAATAAGAAGAAGACGCGAATGCCTAGAATGTAAAAATAGATTTACAACTTATGAAAGAATTGAGTATACACCTATTATGGTTATAAAGAAAAATGGTGTAAGACAACAGTTTGATAGAGCAAAAATTATCAGTGGTATGCTTAGATCATGTGAAAAAAGACCAGTCTCAACACAAACAATTGAGAAAGCTGCAGATGAAATTGAAGCTGAACTTAACAATATGATGATAAAAGAAATAGATTCAACAAAAATTGGGGATATGGTTATCGAAAAACTTAAAGCTTTAGATGAAATTGCATACGTTAGATTTGCATCAGTATATAGACAGTTTAAGGATATAAATGAATTTAAAAAGGAAATTAATAAATTATTAAAATAAAAAGATACAAGATTTTGAATATAAAGATACATAATATATTCAATAATCTTGTATTTTTTATGACTTAATCATTGACATTAATATATAGCCATGATAAAATACAAGACATAAAAATATATTGAGTTAGGAGTTAATTAACGAATATAAAAGACATAAATTGTATAAACAATAAATAAAAAGGAGATTTACAATTATGAAAGGCAACAATAAGTTTATATCAAAAATTCTATTTAAACTACTTCTTTTAAGAGGAGGATGTAGCGATTATACAATGATGAAAGCTATACAAAAAGACAAAACAGAAGTTGTAAAATTATTATTGCAGGATAAGAGAGTAGACCCCTCAGCAGAGGATAATTATGCAATAAGATGGGCTTCAGCAAATGGCTATACAGATATTGTAAAATTATTATTAGAAGATGAAAGGGTAGATCCAAGTGCTGGAGATAATTATGCAATAAGATGGGCTTCAGCAAATGGCTATACAGAAGTTGTAAAATTATTATTGAAAGATGTCAGAGTAGATCCTTCTTCAGTGGATAATTGTGCAATAAAGTGGGCTTCAGAAAATGGTCATGCAAAACTTGTAAAGTTATTATTAACTGATAAGAGAGTAGATCCTTCAGCAGAGGATAATTATGCAATAAAAGAGGCATCTGCAAACGGCTATACAGATATTGTAAAATTATTATTAGAAGATGAAAGGGTAGATCCAAGTGCTGGAGATAATTATGCAATAAGATGGGCTTCAGCAAATGGCCGTGAGGAAGTTGTAAAATTATTATTGAAAGATAAAAGGGTTGAACTTTTTGCAAAGGATGAGGCAATAAATTGTATCTCAGCTTTTTCTAGAAATGATGATATAAAATTCCTTTTAGAAAAATGCAAGTTTGATAACTAATGATATAAAGAATAGTGAATTAGAAAATAATATTTCTATTTCACTATTTTTTTTGCTATAATGTTTTATTTATTAATTTAATAATTGTTATTTTCACTGAAATTTCACATAATTGAACTTTACATTTAAAAAATTCTATGTTAAAATATTTCGGTATACAAAGTATTGAGGTGCTGAAATGAAAAATGATGATTTAGTATATGAATTAATAGAATCAATGTTGGAATTAAAAAAGGTAAAATCTCATAGTATTTGTATTAATGATAATCTTTCAGGAAATGAGAAAATGGTTTTATTTATTATAAAAAACATTGGAAATGATAACGGAATTTTATTAAGCAAGGTTCGTAATAAAATAAAACTTGCACCATCCACGGTGACTCCTATTATCACGTCTCTTGAGGAAAAGGGTCTTATTGAGAGAAAAATAGATAAAAAAGATAGAAGAAATATTTATATTTATTTATCAGAAAAAGGTGAGATGTTTACAGAAAATGTAAATGATAGATGGAGAAATTCACTTAAAGGATACATTGATTATATTGGTGAAAAAGATGCCTTGGAAATTATTAGGCTTATAAATCAAACAAAAGAATATATAAATTATATGAAAGGAGAAAGTAAAAAATGTTAAAAGTACTAAAATATTTAAAAAAGACATGGATTTCAGTTATAGTTATTGTTGCACTTTTATGTGTTCAAGCGGCTGCTGACCTTGCACTTCCAGATTATACATCAAAAATTGTAAATGTTGGAATTCAACAAGGTGGAATTGATGCAGCTATACCTGAGGCTATATCTAAAGATGAAATGGATAATCTTTTAATGTTTACAAATGATGATAGTAAAATATTGGATTGTTACAAACTAGTTTCAAAAGATACTGTAAGTAATGATGAATATAACAATTATTTGAAAGAGTATCCTGCATTAGAAAATGAAGAAGTTTATGTTCTAAATAAATTAAATAAGGATCAAAAAAATAATTTAGAAGAAATGTTAAAGAAACCATTAGTTCAAGTATACCTAATGCAAAATGATCAAATGCAAGAAAAAATAAAAGAAAGTTTATTTGCAAATGTACCAGAACCTCAAAAAGAAGCTATGAAAGATATGGAATTAATGGACATATTAAAAACTATGCCTGAGGAAAATTTAGGAAAAATTACTAGTAATATAAATGAGCAAATAGATAACATGCAAGGAACAATAGTTGATCAAGCAGCTATATCATCTGTAAAAGAAGAATATAAAAAATTAAACATGGATATCGATAAAATACAAAATAAATACATTGTATTTGCAGGACTTCAAATGCTTGGAATTGCGTTTATAAGTATGGCTTCAGCAATTACAATTATGTTACTTTCTGCAAGAGTTGCTGCTAAACTTGGAAATACTCTAAGAGATAAGGTATTCAAGAAAGTTCTTAGTTTTTCAACAAAAGAATTTAACGAATTTTCTACAGCATCTTTAATTACTCGTAGTACAAATGATATTCAACAAATTCAAATGTTAATTACAATGTTATTTAGGGTAGTAGTTTATGCTCCAATAATAGGTATTGGAGGATTTATTAGAGTACTTACAAATAGTGATACATCAATGGCATGGATAATTGGACTTGCAATTTTGTGTATTATTGGAATTGTTGGAACATTATTTTTACTTACAATGCCTAAATTTAAAAAATTACAAGATTTAGTTGATAAGTTAAATTTGGTATCTCGTGAAATTTTAACTGGCCTTCCAGTAATAAGAGCTTTTAATACTGAAAAGAAAGAAGAAAAAAGATTTGACGGTGCTAACAAAAATTTAATGAAAGCAAGTATTTTTGTAAACAGATCAATGAGTATGATGATGCCACTTCTAATGTTTATAATGAATTCAATTACTCTTCTTATTGTTTGGGTAGGAGGGCATAATGTTGATAGTGGAATAATGCAAGTAGGAGATATGATGGCATTCATTCAATATACTATGCAAATAGTTATGAGCTTCTTAATGATTTCTATGATATCAATAATGTTACCACGTGCTGCTGTATCTGCAAAACGTATTAATGAAGTAATTGATACAACACCAAGTATTAAAGATAAAGATAAAACTAAAGATTTTGATGATGATAAAAAAGGGCTTGTTGAATTCAAGGATGTTTCGTTTAAATATCCTGATGCTGACAGTGAAATATTAGAGGATATATCATTTACTGCAGAACCTGGTAAAACTACTGCAATAATTGGTAGTACGGGAAGTGGTAAATCAACAGTAGTAAATTTAATACCTCGTTTTTATGATGTTACAGGTGGGGAACTTTTAATAGATGGTGTTAATATTAAAGATGTTTCACAAAAAGAATTAAGGAGTAAAATTGGATTTGTACCACAAAAAGGAATGCTATTTACAGGTACAATTAGATCAAATATAAAATATGGAAATCCATCTATGAGTGATGAAGACATGATTAAAGCGGCTACAATTGCACAAGCTACAGAATTTATAGAAAGTAAACCTAAAAAATATGATGAAGAAATATCACAAGGTGGTACAAATGTATCTGGTGGTCAAAGACAACGTTTATCTATAGCTAGAGCTATTGCTACAGATCCAGAAATATTTGTATTTGATGATAGTTTTTCAGCGCTTGACTTAAAAACGGATAGCAAACTTAGAGCTGCTTTAAAAGAAAAAACAGAAAATAAAACAGTTATAATAATTGCTCAAAGAATTAGTACAATTCTTGATGCTGATAAAATAATCGTACTTGAAGAAGGAAAAATAGCAGGAATTGGTAAACACGAAGAATTAATGAAAAATTGTGAGATATACAAACAAATTGCATTATCTCAACTTTCAAAGGAGGAACTTGAAAATGGCAAATAATGAAAAAAGACCTCCAATGGGAGGACACGGACCAGGTGGAAGAGGTGCTGTGGAAAAAGCAAAAGACTTTAAAGGAACGACAAAAAAATTAATAAATGATTATTTATCAAAGTATAAATTTCAACTTGCAATTGTAATAATATTTGCAATAGGAAGTACAATATTTGCAATAGTTGGACCTAAAATACTAGGAAATGCTACAACTGAAATTTTTAATGGGTTAGTTGGTAAAGTATCAGGTGGAGACGGAATTAATTTTTCTAAAATTGCAGGAATAATACTTACACTTTTAATATTATATATTATTAGTGCACTGTTTTCATTTATACAAGGATTTACAATGACATCTGTATCACAAAAATTAACATATAAATTACGTAATGATCTTGCAATGAAAATAAATAGATTGCCTATGAAATACTTTGACAAAAAAACAAATGGTGAAGTTTTATCAATTGTAACAAATGATATAGACACTTTATCACAGAATTTAAACCAGAGTATAACACAAATAATTACTTCTATATGTACAATTATTGGTATACTTATAATGATGTTTTCAATAAGTGTTTCTATGACAGTTGTATCTTTAGTAATACTTCCAATATCTGCATTTATCGTATCTAAGATCGTAAAAAAATCACAAAAGCACTTTAAAAAGCAACAGGATTTTTTAGGTCATGTAAATGGTCAAGTAGAAGAGGTATATGGTGGACACTTAATAATAAAAGCATTTAACTCAGAAAATGCAGTAATGCAAGAATTTGATAAAGCAAATGATGAGTTATACCGCTCTGCATGGAAGTCACAATTTTTATCTGGACTTATGTTTCCAGTTATGAATTTTATTGGAAATATAGGATACGTTGCAGTTGCAATTTTAGGTGGATATCTTGCTGTAAATGGAAAAATTACAGTTGGTAATATTCAAAGTTTTATACAATATAACAAGCAATTTACACAGCCTATAAATCAAATTGCACAAGTATCTAGTATGTTGCAATCAATGGTTGCTGCAGCTGAAAGAGTATTTGAATTCTTAGAACAAGAAGAGGAAATAAATACAGCTAAAGGTAAAATAGATGTAGCTAAATTAAAAGGAAATGTAAAATTTGAGCACGTTAATTTTGGATATGATCCTAATAAAACAATTATAAATGATTTTAATGCTGATGTAAAAGAGGGACAAAAGATTGCAATTGTTGGACCTACAGGAGCTGGTAAAACTACTATGGTAAAATTACTTATGAGATTTTATGATGTAAATAGTGGAGCTATTCTTGTAGATGGTCATAATATAAAAGACTTTGATAGAGGAGAACTTAGAAAAATGTTTGGTATGGTTCTTCAAGATACATGGTTATTTAATGGAACTGTAAATGAAAATATAAAATATGGAAGAGAAGATGCTACAGATAGTGAAATTGTTGAAGCAGCCAAGGCAGCTCATGTTCATCATTTTATAAAAACATTATCAAATGGATATAACGCAGTATTAAATGAGGAGTCTAGTAATGTATCAGCAGGACAAAAGCAACTTTTAACAATTGCTCGTGTAATACTTACTGATCCTAAAATACTAATATTAGATGAAGCAACAAGTTCTATAGATACAAGGACTGAACAACAAATACAATCTGCAATGGATAACTTAATGAAGGGTAGAACAAGTTTTATAATTGCACATAGATTATCAACTATAAAAAATGCTGACTTAATACTTGTAATGAACCATGGAGATATTGTTGAACAAGGAACTCATGACGAACTTCTAAAAAAAGATGGCTTTTACGCAGGATTATATAATTCACAATTTGAAGAAGTTGAGGAATAAAAAGTAATTTAATAACTTATTCTTGGTCATGATAAATATAAATATTTTATTATATAGTACGTTAATTTATGTAATAGGTTAACGTACTATAATTTTGTTATATTTATTCTATATTAGACATATAATTTGATTTTGATGATATAAATATAATAATTTTTTGCATATAATAATTATATGAGATATTTACATATATAATTTTGTATGATAGAATATACTTGTAGGGAGGTATCTATGAAAATATTGCTAAAAAAGATATTAGAAAAAGTTACTCTTGTTATATTCTGCTTAGTTGTTATAATT
>ERZ1034855.820-NODE-820-length-10003-cov-29.475774_pt1 | contig 10003 bp, 26 predicted proteins | sample MGYA00520699_ERZ1034855 | MGnify/ENA primary metagenome ERZ1034855 (study PRJEB33766, sample SAMN09781730) | gut metagenome | biome: gut microbiome | host: Homo sapiens | place: Madagascar | study: EMG produced TPA metagenomics assembly of the PRJNA485056 data... | reverse complement strand
GTGTTGACAAACTCAAAAAAGTGTGATAAACTATAATCACAGTAAAGAAATAAACAAAGGAGTTGTAAAAAATGAAAACTGATGAAACAAAGGAAACAATCAAAGCATTAGAAAAAACTACAGAACTTGTATTTCCTTTAGAGAATATTGTAGCTATGAAACAGGCAATAAAGATTATGAAAAAGCAGATACCAAAACTGGTAATACAAAAAGATAAAGATTATCTTTGCCCCGAATGTAAAAATTTAATTTCTGATGTTGTGGAATGGAATGAAAAAGATATAAGAATAATACCACAGTACTGTAAATTTTGCGGACAAAGGGTGGTGTAAACAATGACGAACTTTGAAAAATTCCAAAAAGATATTAAGCGTAAAGTAAACGAAATGACAATTGATGATGTTATTGATTGGTTAATCGAACATAGAAGTGCTTGCGATTATTGTGCATATGAAAACGATTATACTTGTAACGATGATTGCGAGTATGGAGTTAGAACATATTTTGAAAAGGAATGTAAAAAATGAGAGAATATATTTTACTGCCATGCCCGTTTTGCGGTGGCAAGGCACATTTGGAAAGACAGGCAAGAGGATTTATAAATGCGCAGAGCACGAAAATTACGTTTGTAAGATGTTTGCGATGTAATGCAAGGAGCAAACGTGTTCCTCTATCTAATTATGGAAAGACTTCACATAGCGCAGAAGCTGAAAACGTTGTAATAAATGCGTGGAATAATAGAATAAAGAAAGAGTGTGAAAACAATGGCGTATAAAAGAAAATACGAACGTGGCAAAAGAATAAACACATTAGATGAATTTGCAAGATGTGAATTTGTTTGGGTTAGAGGGAAAGTGTATCATCATGGGTGGGCGCAGTCGTGGCATTTTCGTGACGTGCTACTCCTATTAGAAGCAGGAGATTTATATAAAGCCGAAAAAATAAAAGAAAAAAGCGAGGTTAAAAACAATGAAAAAAGCAACAATATATGATTATGCGAGAATGTGTAAATTTTATAATGATTGCGGTATTTGCCCCTTGGGTGCTCAAAATTGTATGTGGTTAATAAGTAACTGCCCCGACAAAGCCAACGAAATAATATTCAACTGGTGTAGAGAACATCCGATAAAGACAAGACAGAGTGAAATACAAAAGACAATTCCTAACCTCATCTTAACTGATGTTGGTTGTTGTAATGTGTGCCCAGCACACATTGACGGCGATTTTTACACAGAGAGGGTGTGCGATAATTACATTGATTGTGAGAAGTGTAAAAAAAATATTGGCTTGCGGAGGTAGACAAGAATGAATAATAGAGAAAGATTAATTAAACTGTTAGGCTGTAAATATAACTGTGTTGACAGAAATAAATGTCTTGAAGAACAGGCAGAAAAGCATTGAAAGGCGGTGCGGAATGAGTAAAGAATTTATAATTTGTGGCTTTAGCGGTATCGGAAAAAGCACAGCAGAACAAAAGCACAGACAAATATTAGATATGGAAAGCTCAGGTTATTCTCATATTTGGGAAAATGGAATAGAGAAAGGTCGAAACCCACAATTTCCAAGAAATTATATTGATAAATTGAGCGAATTAACTGAAAGAGAAGAAGCACCTTTTATCTTATGTCTTGTCATAAAGAAGTAAGAGAAGAACTTAATACAAGAGGCATTGACTATATTATAGTATTGCCAACCATTGAGCAGAAAAACGAATATCTTAAAAGGTGGCTAAAAAGAGGCTCGCCTATTGAATTTATTAAGTCAATGAATGATAGGTGGGAAGATATGATTAAGAGCTGTGAAGAAGATGAAGCACCAAAGATATATCTATCAAGTGGTGAATATATTAGCGACTTAATTTGTTTATAAGGAGATGATACAAAATGACACTTGAATTAAAGCGGTATAAAGATGATTTTTTTAACAATCCAACAGAACCATATCGTTTGGGGGGTGTTAAAGATGTTACCAACAAGGCGGGGTATTTTGTAATATCAATATTTGACCGCAGATTATTCTTCGTAAAGGATTTTGAATATGTTCGTTGTGCTGAAACAGGAAAATATTATATTAATAACGGAAAGTGGGTCGATACAAAATGACAGATGAACAGATTATAAAAAGTGCAGAACGCCATAAACTCGGAAATTGTTCACAATGCGATTACAAAAATTATGGAAGTAACTGTTTGCACGAACTTTTGAACGATAGTTGTAAAATGGCTAAACGATTATGTGACGATGTTGCAGACCTTGAAGAAGGATACAATGACGGTATAGTTATAATCGGACGGCTTAAAGCGGAACTCAAAAAAGCAAAGGCAGAAATTGAGAGGCTACAAACGAGGAATGACGAATTAAATATCTTGAATAAACAAGTGGCACAAGAAACAATAAAAGAATTTGAAGAAAGAATTAAACAAGAAATAACTTTTTCATTTGAAATACAGAAAGTTTTTGATAACCTTGTAAAAGAAATGACGGAGGGAAAATAAAATGTTTACTTTAACAAATTGGATAATTTTCGGGGTTTTATTAATATTCGGCATTGCAATATCATTAGTCATTGGTATAGCAACAGAAAATGTGTCGGCAGGTGTCATATCAGGGATTATATCAGTAATTTTGATAGCTGTAATTATGGCAATAGTAGGTTGGTACAATACAAGTACCGCCGCGGGGCAAAGAGCCGTAAAAGATTATAAGTCTAATATAAATAATGGTATTGAACGAGAAATTGTTATAACAGCAGAGGACGGCAGAGAAATATTTCGCTATGAGGGGAAAATAGACATTGAAAGCAACCACACGGACAATTATATTAAATTTGATGATGAACACGGAAAACGATATATCATATATTACGGTGTACAAGATACAATACTAATTATAGAAAAATGACAATAGGAGTTGATTTTATGAATAGTGTGCTATCAACAGATACTACTTTTGTAGAGGGTTGCAAGGGTTTAGAAACACCTGAAGAAATACTTAACTGGTATAGGAATTTGTACCGAAAAGAACATGGCGGAACAGAACAATATATTGTTGTGAGAGCATTAGACGCTATTTTGCCTAAATACTTTCATCAGAAATTGCAAAAGGACAGTGCCGATTGTATTAAGACACTGGCTGATAACGCTGTAAAGAGTACCCTAAAATCAGAAATGAGCAAGCTTTTGGATTGTTTTGAAACTTGTTTAAAAGAACAGTACTTATTTGAAGACACAATATTTACACTTAGGTGTGAGATGGAAAAGATGAAAGGAGCGAGTGAAAATGAATGAATACAACAAAATTTGCATAATTAAATGCAAGGGAAAAGATTTAATTCACAATCTATCGTTGTTATATAATAAGCGTGTGGCACTGGTAGCAGTTGGAAGTGCCATAATAGGAAAAGGCAGATATTTTTATTTACCACTTGCAAATGTGGACGAAGTAAAAGACCTTGATATAAAAGGAAAATTAATAACGGAGTAATAAAATTCACAAATTTGAAGTAATATTTTGTGCATATTATACGTTGATTTTTGTTTTAAAATATGATAAACTTAAAACACAGTAAAGAAATACGAAAGGAAAAAGAGATGAGGAAACTAAAAAAGATTGTATTAATAACATTAGCATTTGTTATTCCTTGCTGTCTGATATTACTCATAGTAAACAGCATTGAACTAAAAAGAAAGAACGACTTTTTACATAGTGAGATTGAACAGATGAAACTGGAAATTCAGGCAAACGAGGAACGAATAAGCGATTTAATAGACTTGTTGTGTGAAACATATGAAGAATACGAGGACAAACCAGTATATGAAATTGCGATTAACAAAACAGAACCAAAACAGACATCACTCGGAGTATTCAAGATAAGTCATTACTGCCCTTGCGCAAAATGCTGTGGCAAAACAAACGGAATAACGGCAAGCGGAACGATAGCAACTCCAAATAAAACAGTCGCAGCAGGAACGGCATTGCCCTTTGGAACAATTCTTAAAATAGGTAGTCAAGAATATATAGTAGAGGACAGGGGCGGTGCGATAGGTGATAACAGAATAGACGTTTTCTGCTCAACACACGCAGAAGCATTACAAAAAGGCATATACTATACAGAAGTCTTTATAAAGGAGTGAGAGAAAATGATATTCATAGGAATTGACCCCGGTAAAAGTGGAGCAATGGCAATAATAAAAAATGGTATTCCTATACATATGATACCGTTTGATGAGGAAAAGTATATTGATACTCTTGATTTAGAAACGTTCATAAAAGGCGAAAAATCATTTTGTATCGTTGAAAAAGTATCGGCAATGCCTAAACAAGGTGTAACCTCAATGTTCCATTTTGGTGAGAATTTTGGATTTATACAAGGTATATTAAAAGCGTTTGCGGTGCCGTATGAATTGGTTGCACCGCAGAAATGGAAAAAAGAATTTTCTGTAACGTCAGATAAAAACACATCAATAGAGGTGTGCAAAAGGCTTTTTCCGAATGTAAATCTCAAACGAACAGAAAAGTGCAAGAAAGACCACGACGGACTTGCAGAGGCTTTATTACTTGCGGAGTATGCCAAACGTCATTTTAAGGGGGATATAGAATGACAGAATTAAGAGATACAATGCAAAAGGTATCAGATATGAGCAAGCAAATATCCGAAATATCAGACAAGATAGTGTCAAAGTATTGTGAGCCTTTGGAAAAAATAATGTTAATGCTGAAAGACGAATTAAAACAGTCACAGAATATTGACAATGAAAGACTGGAACGATACATTTTAAACCTTGCAAACACTCTTTACTTTATCGGTTCTGCACAAGAGGATATAGGAGTAAGAGAGGACATAAGCAAAAGCATAAGGCAAGAGGTATACAACCAGTGCAGAGAGCAAGCAGACGGCACTATTGCAGATAAGAATATGAAAGCCGAAACAGAAACGCAAAAAGAAACAATGGTATGTTCCATATATAGCAGAGCATATAAAAAGATAAAGCTAAAAATGGACGCAGGAAATGAAATGTTAAATTCTCTTAAAAAGATAATGAATAAGAGAATATCAGAAATTGAATTAACGAGAGGAAAATATACGGGGTGTAGCACAAAATGAAATTAAGGAAATACGATTATTTTAAATTTACGGATAAGGATTTCAATAGCACACTTGATGAGGTAAATCTTTATCAAGTAACAGGAATATGCAAAAATGGTGCAATAACAGCGAGAAACGTTGACAACGGAACACAAAGCCTTATTTACAAAGAAATGCAGAAAAAAACGAAACAGATAACAAATCCGAATGAATTAATAAAAGCACTTAGCTTTTGTGATGAATTTAAAAACGCAAACATAAAATCAGAAACAAAATGCGTAGCTAATGATGTAGATATGATAAACAAACCGCCGCATTATACACACGGTATGGAATGTATAGATGAAATGATATTGATATTCGGCAAAGAAATAGTAAAAGCGTTTTGCATGTGTAACGCATGGAAATACAGGAAAAGAGCATTGTATAAGAACGGCGAGCAAGATATGGAAAAATCCGATTGGTATATAAAGAAGCTAAAAGAATTGAGGAATGAGGAATGATTTGCCCATATTGTAAAGAGAAAGCTCCACAAATGACAACAATACCCAAAATAGGCGAAAAAACTAACACGGTGAAATATGTTGAAAAAATCGAAATGGTGGAAAAAAGTGTAGAGTGTAGAGGGTTTTTGTGCAATCATAATACAGAGCTAAGACCTCGTTGTCCTGCGTTTATAGAGGAATTAAAACGAACAGGCAGACTTTGGTATTATATGTCAGAAAATAGAGAATTATTAGAGAAAGTGAGGCTCGAAAGATGATTAAACTTGAAAATTTAAGTTGCCCGTCACAAACACAATGGTTTTGTGCGATAAGAGGTTGTAGAAATGCCCTTAATAGTTGGGATAAAAGCGACACATATCTTGATAAAAGCGGACTAATAACGATTGTAGGCAAAAACGACAGAGAATTAATGAGAAAACTAACAAAAGCAGGAACAGACCATAGAAAGTTTTTAAGAATGTTGCCAGTTACAGTAGACATAACTGCACCGTTATATTGGATAGCAGAGTTAGATACTTACAAAATCGGAACAGTAAGAAACAGTTGCAGTTTTATGCACAAGGGATTAGCAAAAGAATTTGAGTTATCAGACTTTGATACAAAAAGCGGTTTAGGAAAAGAAACATTAATACAGATGATATACACATTAAACGAGCTACGGCAAGAATATCTCAAGACAAAAGACGATAAGATATTTGAACAGATAAGATGTTTATTGCCGAGTGGCTATCTGCAAAGATTTACATGGTTTGCAAATTATGAAGTATTGTTAAATATCCATTATGCACGAAAGAACCATAGATTGTCAGAATGGCACGATTTCTGCAATTGGATAAAAAAATTGCCTTTTATGGACGGTTTGATAGGAGAGTAAAAATGGATATAAAAAAGATAAACAAATACATAGAAATGATTGATGAATATATAGAAGAACCACATTCTATTGATAAAGAATGGTTAAAATTCATGTATGATATGAGGACAATGTTAAGAAAAGATGTTTGCCAACTTGCAGATACTAATGCTTATAGTGGAAAAATGAAAGTAGTGCTTGATGAAGGTGTAAAAATACCAATAAAGGCATATGATACAGACGCAGGATTTGATTTATATTCAAGAGAGGATAAAATTGTTAGAGCGTTTAGCTCAGCGGTATTTGATACAGGTGTTCATATTGAATTGCCAAAGAATACAACAGGCTTTATAAAAAGCAAAAGCGGTTTAAATGTAAAACATAACATAATGAGCATGGGTGTAGTAGACGTGGGTTACACCGGCAGTATTACAGTAAAACTATACAATCTCGGTAGTAAAGATTATAAAGTAAGCAAAGGCGACAAAATATCACAGCTTGTAATTTTACCTATTGTAAATTTGAAATTAGAACAGACTGATAAATTGGAAGAAAAAGGCAGAGGAAATAACGGATTTGGGAGCACTGGCAGATGAAACAGATAATAACAAAAATATTTCCGATAATTTTAATAATATTGCAAACAGGCGCAGGTATGATATATGGCATATCGGGTGACAACAGAAAAATGGTTTACTGGATAGCAGCTGCCATACTCAATATATCTGTAACGTTTTAAGGCGGTGATAAAATGAGCGAACTTGATAATGTAATAAAAGACTTAAACAAAAAATTCAAAACAGGGCATATACAAATGGGAGTAGACTTTCAAGACCTCGAAAAGATACCGTTTTCGTCATGTAGATTAAACTACATGACATACGGCGGTATACCGTTCGGCAGAATAACTGAGTTTAGCGGAAATGACTTTTCGGGGAAAACGTGTACATCTCTTGACATAGTCGGACAGGCACAAAAGTTAAAACCCGATAAAAAAGTGTTGTTTGTAGATGTAGAACATACATTAGATACCGTATGGGCAAAAAAATTAGGTGTAGACACGAAAAAACTCATATACCTTGATACAGACGTTATGGGAGCAGAAGATATATTTAATGCCATAATTTCAATCGTAAGCACAGGCGAAATTTCCCTTTGCGTATTAGATAGCATTGGTGCAATGGTAAGTATGCAGTGCAATGAAAAAGAAATAGGGGATAGGACATATGGTGGTATCAGTTTAGCCTTAACAGAGTTTACTAAAAAAATAACTCCGATACTTGCTAAAACAAATTGTGCCTTTATAGGAATTAATCAGTTAAGAGATAATTTGCGAAGTACATTCGGTGGTACGGTAACAACAGGCGGTAGAGCATGGCGACATGGTTGCACAATGCGTTTGTTATTTAAGCAAGGACAGTTTATAGATGAAAAAGGCAATAAATTGTCGGGGAATTGTGAAAATCCGCAGGGAAATATAGTAAATGTTTATCTTGAAAAATCAAAAGTATGCCCTCCCGATAGAAAAGTAGGGTTTTACACCTTGCGTTATATGACAGGCATTGACTATATATCAGATATGATAGATGTTGCGATATTATCTGATGTTATACAGCAACGCGGAGCGTGGTTTTTTGTAATTGACAGCGAAACAGGGGAAGTCATGAAACATAAAGAAAATGAATTGCGTTTTCAAGGCAAACCGAAACTTGCAGAATATCTTAAAAGTCATAACGACCTATACAAAGAAATATTAAGCAAATTAAACTTAAGTGAGGGTTTGCTATGATAAATATATTCAATAAAATAAAACTCTTTAAAGGGCAAAAATTTGAGGAAAATGAGCCTTTTGAAATTAAGCTGTCAAAAAGCAAACAAAATGCAATTCCTATTAACAATATTGATAAAATAGAGGTAGGAAAAACCTATCATATATTTGTCAAAAAATACATGACAGAATTGCCGACAAAAACATTTAATTTTCATGATAAATGGAATAATGGTATTCCCATGCCGTGTGAACATTTAAAAGGCAAAATAACAAAAGAAACAAAAGGAATGTATTATTTTGAAAGTAAAGCATGGCAAGGCTATATAATCAAAACAGCAATAACATTTTTTGAGGTGTCAAAAGAATGAAAAATACAAGAGATTACAGTACGGAACAAGAAAAGCATATAGCAAAAGTTATAGGTGGTAGACTTACTCCGAATAGTGGCGGTACAAAATTTGGTGGCGGTGATGTGGTTACAGATAAATTTCTCATAGAAGCAAAGACCACAACAAAAGAAAAAACAACATTTGGAATAAAGAAAGAATGGCTAAAAAAAGCACGAGAGCAAGCATTTGAGCAAGGGAAAGAAAAGTATGCTTTAGCATTTCAATTTGAACCTAATGGGGATAATTATTATATTATTTCCGAAAGAGATTTTTGCGAATATGCAGATTTGGCAGGTGATTAAATGGCAAGAGGAAAAGGAATAATATTAAATGGTGTTTTATCGCCTTGCAAAAACTGTACTGAAAGATTTGTGGGTTGCCATGAAATATGTGAGGAATATCAAAAATTTAAAGAAAAGTCAAACAAAGTAAGAGATAAAAGAAATATGGAAAGAATAATTAATAATTTGAAATTTTAAAAAAGGGAGGATATAGTAATGATAGAAACAATTACAATCAGCATATTATTTCTTTGGGCAGTGGCAAGCGTACTGTTAATTATAGATAAACAAAACAAAATTCAAAAATGCGAAGTTGTTATACGAGAGCGTGAACGAGAAATAAAAAGGCATGAACAAAGGATAAGCATATTAGAAAATACAAACAAACACCTTATAAATTTAATTGATGAAATTCAACCGTGGGGAGAAATATACAAACGCGAAAAATGCAGACGTGGAAATTGGTGTGAAGATTGCGAATACAGTCAAAGAGTATTAACAGATTTTGAAGATTACGCAAAAACAGAAATAATTTGCAAATTTGGTTGCCCTTGTGAAAATTTTTCAAAATAAGTGTTGACAAACCAAAAACAATGTGATAAACTATAATCACAGTAAAGATTATTAAAGAAAAGGAGAAAGAAAAATGGAAAATAATTTAAAAGGAAAAAGAGTATTGGTAAGAGGTGTTCAGAGTGGAGTATACTACGGAACATTTGAGGAAAAAGACGGGCAAGAAGTAAAATTAAGCAATGCGCGTAACATTTGGCGTTGGAAAGGTGCAAACACATTAATTGATTTATCTGTAAAAGGTGTAAAATATCCCGACAATTGCAGATTTACACCATATGTTGATGAAATAATATTAACAGACATTTGCGAGATTTTGATTTGCACAAACGAAGCTATAAAGAGCATAGAGGGTGTTGCGGAATGGAAATAACAAAAGAAAAAATCTTAGATTTTATATCTAACGGTGACGGTTACGGTGACGGTTACGGTGACGGTTACGGTGACGGTGACGGTTACGGTTACGGTTACGGTGACGGTAACGGTTACGGTAACGGTTACGGTTACGGTTACGGTGACGGTAACGGTTACGGTAACGGTTACGGTTA
>ERZ1034855.817-NODE-817-length-10025-cov-26.898596_pt1 | contig 10025 bp, 12 predicted proteins | sample MGYA00520699_ERZ1034855 | MGnify/ENA primary metagenome ERZ1034855 (study PRJEB33766, sample SAMN09781730) | gut metagenome | biome: gut microbiome | host: Homo sapiens | place: Madagascar | study: EMG produced TPA metagenomics assembly of the PRJNA485056 data... | reverse complement strand
GGAGAATATGTAGTACCAGCTCATACTAAACCAATAGTTAAACTTAGAAAAAAATTTGTAGATGACAATAAAAAAGATTTATAAAAAATAAAAAAAACTATTGACAAAATAAAATTTTTATGTTATAAAGGAGTTAATTATGAACGATGAAAGTAAAAACACTACAACCGAAACAAGCGAAACAACTGAAGCTTTTGATCCGATTAAGGAGATCGAAAATCTTAAAAAAAATATGATTTCCCGTTCGGAATACGATAAAATCGTTGAGGAGCGTAATAAATACGCGAAAGCTTTAATCGAGGGAACGGAAGCCCCCGAAGCTCCCGCGGAAACGCCTACTATTGATGTTAAAGAAATAAGAAAAGATCTCTTTTCGAAAGATTTAACGAATCTTGAATTCGCAGAGAAAGCTTTAGCCTTGCGTTCCGAACTTATCGAAACAAAAGGCATAGATATTTTCGTTCCGTCGGGGGCTAAAATATCTCCGACAAATGAAGATTATGTCGCTGCCCAAAAAGTAGCGGACGGCTTGCAAAGCTGTGTTGAGGTTGCGGACGGAGATCCCGAGATATTTACGCGCGAGCTTATGCGTATAACAAAAGACGTAGCACTCCCGGGAGGTATAAATCCAAAAATAAAAAGATAAAAGGAGTATATAAATGGCAGTTTTTAACGGACAACTTAACTCAAACGAAATTTTTGCCGCGCTGTATAATATGATAATCAGCCAGCAGGTTTTCGCGGACAATATCGCCGGAACTGGCTCGGAACTCGTGGATATGTCGCGAGTTGACGGCTCTATGTACGGCGATACGAAGCTATATTATAGCACGGACGTTTTGAGGTCGTACCCTTGGGGCAACGACGCGGAAGCGGCGAACCTTTTGGAGATTTATCGCCCCAAAAATCCGGAATGTCAGAAGATTACGCTTGACGTATTCAGGCAGATCCCGCTTACAGTCGATTACTATTTAAGTAAGAGAGCGTGGGGAGACGAGGGAGCGTTCAGCTCGTTTACAATCGTTATGCTTGGTTGGATGAGCGATACGAAGAAAGTCTACGACGTAACGACGTTTAATTCTTACGTTGGAACGGCTGTTTCGGTAAAGGCTTCCGAATCTATCTCGATTGACGTTACGTCGGCAACACAGGGCTTGACTGGCGAAGAAAAAGCAAGAGTTGAAGCTGGCGTTATAGGCGAAGAGATTGCAAACCTTATAACAGATCTCGAAGACTTAACGAGAGATTACAACGATCACGGACAGCTCCGTTCCTATAACGTCGAAGATCTTATTTTTGTTTGGAATGCAAAAGCAATTTCTAAAATTGAAAAAAGAGATTTGCCATCGCTTTTTCATAACGAAATTATTGAGAAAATGGGAAAATACAAGTTCCCAGCAAGATACTTCGGCGCAGTCAATGCGGAAGCGACAGAAGGTGACGGCTCGCTCGTTAGATCTCTTGTCGAGCAGGATCTCAAGAAAACCTCTTCGCCAGACGTTCACGTCTTCGCCGGAGATCTTATTCCTTCCGGATATAATGCTCCCGCTAAAACGTCTTACACGGTCGACGGATCGATCTTGTTCAAAGTTATGCATAAGCGTTCCGTTCCGTATATGTCGGCTTTTGAGGTCGGCACGTCGTTTTTCAACGCGAAATCGTTAACAGAAAACAGATATCTTACGTTTGGACACAACACGCTTGAATATCTCAAACAGTACCCATTTATCACTGTTAAGCAGGTATAACAAACAAGGAGGGGCTTATGGCTTCCGTTAAGATATTTAATTTTAACAACTATCATAATCGAAGAGTTATCCTCTCCACAGATTTCGGCACGCCCGTTTACACAGAAACGGGCGATGCCGTTAATTTTAACCCTGCGGACGGCGTGGTGACGCAATTTACCGCCGGTAGAGCTATGAACGCCTATAACGGCAAGGGCGATTATTTCGTTTATTTTGCAGACAACGTAAACCCGACAAGCCGTTGGTTTATTCTCGACGCAACCCGAACCCGTGAGGGACAATACGCCCTCACGTTAAAACGTGACGTTGCTGTCGATTTCTACGACGCGATTGTTAGTGCAGATACATTTATCGAAAAAGCAATTCTCCCCGAAAGAAATCCGCTTATTTTTAACAAAGAAAATATAAGCGTGAACCAAATAAAGAAGGCTGAATATCTCTTAAAAGACGTTACTCAAACAGCTTGGATATTGGGATATTTAGATCGCAAATATCCCGCAACAACGTTAAATTTGTCATCAATGGATATTGTTGCAGATATCGATTTAGGCAAAAAAGATATCAGCTCCTGGGATTTATATGATTATGTAGAAGGGTTTGGAGGAGCGCAAAAACTATACGGAAATGCAACAACAAATATTTTCTATTTTGAAATAAATGTTTTAAATGAAGGTATTACAAATTTCCAAACTTGGATAAATTTTGTTCAAAGAGGAACGTCAACGAGTAAAAACGAATATATAGACGATACTCCATTGGATTATTTTATTCCGAACCAAAATCCTACAGAGTTTTTAAATTGGATTGAAAAAAATAAAACAGACATAAATTCTATCATAGCACGTTATCGTGAATTGTATTTTGATGTAAGCACGCAACCTGGCTTATATAATAATACTTTGGGGCTTGATGGGCAAATTATACTTGCAAACGGCATTTATTATAAAATAACAATAAATCAACATGCAAACGAGGAATTCAGAACAACGATAAATACGGATAAAAATGGTCAATATCTTTATACGTATTTAAAAACCAAATTTTCAGAAGCACCTCATAGCGGGAACGGTTATCCTGCTTTTATGATTCAAGCTTTTTACAATAACCTTACTATTAAGCTTGAAGAAGTAACTTCTTCAACCAAAACATATACTGTAGATATTCCCGCTCCTGAAAATAGGCTTCATTTAAAAGACGCTCCCTACGATCTATTTTGCATTCCATATATGAGCGGAAACGTGAACGATAGTTATAATAGTACGCAAACGTCACAAACAAAAACTCAAGTCTTAAATATATCTCAAAGCATAGCTGAACAGCTTGGAACAAATTTATTTGATATCCAACTTGTTCCATATAGCCCTATGACAGGTTTTGAGGGTTTTTATGATAGCAGGAAAGATATAACGGATTTATTTTTTAAAGGTACAGATAAAAAAAGATTTACATACGTAAAAACAAGCGGCGGGAAAGACGCAGTGCCTATATTTTGGGCTACGGCATCGTCCGGACATCTTAATATAAGGCTTCGAGAGATAACCGAAGAAATCCCCACAAAAAAAATAATAAGCGAATGTTATATGGCGCGCTTAGTTTCGCCAAATTACAACGGGCAATTTGAATTCGATCCCGCGAAGTTGTCGTTTGACCATAACACTTTAACGCCTACTTTGTTCAGCGTTGACTTTACGTTTATTCCGTATAATCCGTTTATAAAAGTTTCCCCTTTGTTTAGTGGTCTATACGGCTCATCATTTACGGACGCGCGCGGGCTTATTTGTGGCGGAGATTTCTCGATCGCGTATCTTAGCGACGCGTGGATAAATTATCAAATCCAAAATAAAAACTATAATAATATTTTTAATCGCGAGATTGAGAATCTTGAAACTCAATATCGCTATCAAAATATTATAAACGCCGCAAATATTGGCGCAGGAACTTTACAAGGCGCAGTTTCGGGCGGAAATATCGGATCTTTAGGCGGTCCTGTCGGTGCAGCTATCGGCGCGGGAGTGGGTGGCTTGTTGTCCGCCGCGGGTGGTGCTGCTGATTATTATATCGCAAAACAGCTTCAATCCGAGACACTCAACTATAAAACAGATCTTTTCGGTTATCAGCTTGATAACATTAAAGCCTTACCGAATTCTATAGCAAAAACGACGGCTTATAACTCTATAAACAAGATCTTCCCTTCTCTTGAAATATACGAATGTACGGACGAAGAGAAGCAAGCTGTCGCAAAAAAGATCGCGTGGAATAGTATGAGCGTTGGTATCGTTGATAAAGTTGAAAACTACTTAGGAAACACTTTCACTTATGGCGATATTACGGATAAAGGATATATCAAAGGAAAACTTATCCGCATAGATATATCAGATGATTATCATTTGGTGCAAGATATCGCGGATGAATTAAATAAAGGGTGGTATTTCAAATGAGTATTCAAGGAAACATAAATCAAGCTTTAGGTCTTGGCGCGGGCTTAGTTTCTGCAAAAAAAATAGCTGACGCAAAAGTCGCAAAGGCAAAAGCCACGGAAGCAAAAGCGGCAGAAACGCCCGTTACGCCTGCCGCGGAAGCAAAAGCAGCAGAAACGCCCGTTACGCCTGCCGCGGAAGTAAAAGCAGCAGAAACGCCCGTTACGCCTGCCACGGAAGCAAAAGCGGCAGAAACGCCCGTTACGCCTGCCGCGGAAGCAAAAGCGGCAGAAAAAAAATCTGCCACCGCTCATTTAAAACGTATTAAAAAACGTTTAAAAAGAATGCAGAAAGCAAACGAACAAGCACAAATTCGGCAAGCAGTTAAAATGGCGCAAAAAAGTATTATCGAAACGAATATAAATAAGTGGGGAGTTTTGTAATGGCGAAAAAAGGAAAAGCTATATATATAAATGATTCCGTTTTAAATTTGTTAATACAAGCAGGTATAGACCCCCGCACGGGTTTGCCTTTAAAAGCGGGTTCTGCAACCGGATGTCGGCTTAAAGACTCCATAAAAAAATTACTCAAACTTATCGACGAGCAAGACGCAGTAAATCGAATAACGTGGAATGATCTTCCGCTTGATATGTCTTCACAAGACCTCGAAAGGTGGCTATATTATAAAGGAAGCTTATGTTTCTTTTATTATAAAGCTCTGGGCAAGTTTATGGTTATGCCTTACGCTTTAGACGGCGGCATAGACTTTTACGGGCGTTTTGTTACTGTTCATCCTGTTCCCTTTGCACAAGGAACAACAGAAAAAGAACAAGCTTTATCCAAAGCGCAAGCGGATATATTATCGACGTTAAAGCTAAAAGTCCTTTACGACGTTCCGACAGAGCCTTTAGAGAGCGATTTAAGCGATTACTGCGTAATTATCGGAGACTATACCAAACAGCTTTCCGAAACGCTTATTCCGCGTTCTGCGATACAAGACGGCTTGCTTGACGTTATGGCAGATTGTATTCCGTTTATGCGTACGGCTTTATTGAACAGCACAGGCGTTCAAGGAATGCGCGTAGGCTCAGCGGATGAACAATCTAACGTCCAGGCAGCAAATAAAAGCGTCGACCGTGCGGCGTTAAACGGCGAAAAGTGGATCGCTATCGAAGGTGTAACCGAATTTCAGGATTTAACGGGCGGAGCTACCTCTAAGGGCGAAGAATTCCTTATGGCTATGCAAAGCCTGGATAATTTCCGTTTGTCGACTTATGGTCTCGAAAATGGCGGTCTTTTTGAAAAAAAACAGTATCAAAACGAAGCGCAAACAATGCTTAACGGTTCGGGGCAGGTTGGACGACCTTTACAAGATAGCTTAAGCATTCGTCAATTCGCTTGTGATATAATCAACGCTGTATGGCAAGTCGGCGTAAGCTGCGAGCTTACGGAAACCGCGGCGGGAATGGATTTAAATAACGACGGTTTAACCGCGACAGACGAAAACAGCAAAGACTACGAAGACAGCGGATTTTCCGGTGGAGAAGGAGGAAGCGAAAATGGCGGAGATGTTTAAAGGATATCCCGGGTCTCTATATGGGACTTATCGTCAATTAAAATTTACCGACGCTTACGATTCCGCCGATAAATTTTTGGAAGACTATAAAAGTAACGGTCTTCCCGTCACGATAAGCGACGAATCGGCAACGACGTTATATTATTTGCTTTATGGCAGATACGGAAACGATATAATCGCAAGTTCGGATATAAATCGATTTAAATATCGGTTATTTAGCTTAATATGGCAACATGCCCCAACGTGGGAAAAGAAAATCGAAATACAAAGAAAGCTAAGGCTTTTAACCGATAAAGATATCGTAAAAGGAAGCCGACAGATCTATAATCATGCGACCAACCCGTCGACAGAGCCGTCCACCGATTCGGATGACGAATTGGCGTATATAAATGATCAAAACGTTTCGAAAAATCAAAGGGGTATTCTTGAGGGTTATGAAGCTCTTACAATGCTTCTTAAAAACGACGTTACGCAAGAGCTTTTAAATAGGTTTCAAAAACTGTTCTTAGTCATAGTACAACCCGAAGAACCTTTGTTATATATCGAAGAGGAGACAGACGATGAAGGAACTACTTGATAAAACGTACGGCTTAATCGTACTTTATACGCCGATGATTATAACGGTAATTTCAACGTTTATAAATTTTATCGCACTTTTTCGCAAGCTTAAAAGCATAAAGATAAAGGACGAAATGAACAACGCTTTGACGAATACCAACACCGAAATAAACGAGCTTACACAGCAAATTAAGCTCGTTGTGCAGGAAAACGACGCGTTAAGACGTAGAACGGGAATGCTTATCGAAGCTTTATCCCGTGTTGAGGTGAAAGATGAAGACATTATACACGATAAGATGTAGGCGAAAACATATAGCTTGCGCCATTATAAGTTATATGCTTTGCTATGGTTCTGCAATTTCTATGATCGCTTACGGATTCGCCACCGGAATATTTAAGCGCGGCGGATCTATCGAAGATAAGATAGGCGTAATAATGTATAGCTTTCTTCTTTCGATAATTCCTCTCGTCCTTTTAACACTTATAGCGGGGCGGAAAGTCCGCCCCCTTGTATTTATGATCGACGTTGTTGTCGCTAATATTCTCTTTTCAAGCACGGGGTTATATACAATGCTTATGTTATGGATAAGCGACACTTATATATTTACTCCACTTGCCAAATATTATAGAAATAAATATTACATAAATAAGGAGATTGATAAACGAAATGGATAAGATAAGACAGTATATGTATTATACCTTAATCGGGGTTTTATCGTTTCTTGCTTTGGCGTTTCTGCCGCTCATAGGCTCGAGCCATATGGGCTTATGTTGGGACTTCCCAAATACGACGGCGGGGTGGATAGTTTGGGCGGCGAGCAGAGTTGCCGTATCTGTCTTAAACGTGCTTATATTTCATTGCTTTGTCAGGCAGGGTGATTTAAATACGCAAGACAACGAGGACAGAAAAGAGGCTGAAAAGATTTTAAATAGAATAAATCAAAAGAAATCTAAAACACCGATATCTCCGACGAAGTTTTTCGCGAAAGAATACGGAAAGAAAGTGCCTTTGATATTTATAATGTCGATCGTTTCGCTGATAGCTTTCGGTCCTATTTTACTTGTATTTGACGTTGCGGTCTTTCTCGTCTATTTATTTACTGTCATAATGTCTATTATTTTCGGCATTTTGGAGATGAAAAAAGTAGAAAGATATTTTATTCGAGGGTTGCTTGAATATGCAAAATATATTGAAAGTTTGGAGAACACAGATCTTTCGTCTATATCAATACCGATATCAGATATCTGTAGAACAAAACGAAAAGATTTCACATTCAAAGGAATAATCTCTGCATTGTCGCATTTGCCATTAAGAAATAACAATTTCGGAGATTATTATTACGTCGGCGATATCAATCACGCTTACGAGGTTTACGCTTGGTTAGATGATTCGAAAGACGGCAACAAATGGGAAAATCTCGGATACGCTTATGACTTTGAAAAAAGATTCGGAGGGCTAAAGGTATGATAAATATAAATGGACTTATTTTAAGAAACCTTGAAGAGCAGGTTTTAAAAAATCAACAGGATATCGAAGATTTCAAAGCAGGGAAACAAACGATCGAGGAATTCGGAATTAGAGTTCTCGGAATCGTACCCACTCCCGCCGATTTGCCATCGCAAGGAGATAACTACGGAGATGCATATCTTGTAGGCTCTGAAACGCCTTATAATATGTATATATGGTCGCGTTTCGAAAACGGCGATCCGCCCTCGCGTTGGATAAATATCGGCGTTTTCCCCGCTCCCGGACCTGCGGGCGCGAGAGGTGAAATCGGTTCTGTAATTACAACGGGTCAAGGAACGAATATCCCCGATCCCACGCGGGCAAACGATTATTATATTGATACACTTACGGGAATTATGTATCGATCCATAGAATCTGCAAATCGGGGGTTTATTTGGGATTCCGGATTCTCGATAAAAGGCTCAATAGGTCCAGTTGGCCCGCAAGGTAAACAGGGCATACAGGGAATGCCTGGTCCTCAAGGGAAAGTAGGACCTATAGGTCCACAAGGCATACAAGGACCGCGAGGTCCTGTCGGTCCTGCATTCAACATTCAAGCGACGTTGGCCTCGACGTCTCAACTTCCTACACCAACGGCAGAAATGCAAGACGAGGGGTTCGGATATCTTATTCCAGATGAGGAAGGAAACAAGCACGTTTGGATTATTCAAGGAGAAAAAAATGTAGGTCCTTTTAAGTGGGTTGACGTTGGCATAGCAGGAATAGGAGTTAAAGGAGACCCAGGGACGGACGGCTTAGGACTTAATACTTTAACTGATACAAATCTTACTCTTGGTGATACAACCGTTCAATACGATACGGCGGACGGAATTCAAATAACTTCTACAATGCGTCAGACATTTAACAACGGCACGAATCACGATTCAATGATTAATTTAGATATACCCCTTATCGCGGGAGAAGGAATCATTATCGATAAAGCTGAAGGGGACGAAAAAGTAGTTATTAAGGAAACCTCAAAGAAAAAGTTATATCTCCACACTATAACCCTCAGTACGGCTCAAAAATTATATACATTTAATCTTTACTTATCGAAAGACAGAGCCTTTACCAGTCTCGCCGATTTTAAAACCTGGTTACTTAACAATATCTTTCTACAAGAACCAGGAACAAGTAACGATATTTGTTACACAAATAGAAACATAGCTACTGAGTGTTGGTTTGGTCGTACAGATTATAGTAGTGAGGAAGAGAAAGAAATCCCCTATCGCGTCCGGATAGGTATTTTAGGTGAAGGAAACACCTCAAACGCTTTTCGGATTATAGTGTATTATTATGAAATGTATGTCGATACCTCCCAGGCAAACTCTTGCTTTACGCGTAATTGGGGTACATATAGCTCTAATACTCTTATATTTGGATTTAATGACGTGTGTACTCCTGTAATTTAAAAAGAGGGCTTTCGCCCTCTTTTATTCTTTCCACTTTGCAATCTTTTGTAATGCTAAATACAACATATTAAGACAACTCATATCCGTTAGATCAAAGCAGCACACCTCTTTCTCCTTAGGCGATATAATTTGAAGTTTTTGAACCCTTTCTCGCCCTTCTACGGGATATACGATATCTATTCTAAAACCAGATTGAATAGATATTGGTATTAATATGTTTCGCCAAAAATTTTGCCTTCCTAAGGCGTTATCGTCATAAATTTTCATAAAAATAAAAGACGTATAGGAAAATCCTTTTAGATCACCTGCCGTGATTAACTGGCGTCCCCGACGTACCTCTTCGGTCAATCTTCGTCTTGACAGGAGGGGGGAGAAAATATTAAAAGGCATCACGTATACGTCTTATCTCCTTTATATTATCATATTTATTTTTTTTTGTCAATCAATAACGGGGATAATTTGACTGCCAGATCTCCTCGTCAGTAAGATCCCAACAGGCAAGACGACTAATTAAAAACCGGGCGTAGTCTTGCATAGATCTTAATTGATCAACCATCAAATTTAATTGATGTTTTGAAATTTTCAAATCTAAAGTTTTAGTTGAAAATAAAAACATAGACAGTTTAACAATTTTTTGTTGAAGTTCCTGGAGCTCGTTAACAACTCCTTGTTTTATTTCTGTTGTATTAGCCATAATAAACCTCCGTGGCATTTTATGTTTCAATTATACACCAAACAAAAAAGAAAGTCAATGTAATTATGCACAAAGAAAATGTGCAATTTTTATATTTATTGTGTATTTTATAT
>ERZ1034855.812-NODE-812-length-10084-cov-10.756107_pt1 | contig 10084 bp, 16 predicted proteins | sample MGYA00520699_ERZ1034855 | MGnify/ENA primary metagenome ERZ1034855 (study PRJEB33766, sample SAMN09781730) | gut metagenome | biome: gut microbiome | host: Homo sapiens | place: Madagascar | study: EMG produced TPA metagenomics assembly of the PRJNA485056 data... | reverse complement strand
ATATTAGGAAAAGGAGTAAGCTATGATATGGATTGTGGAGAAGTAAGAGAGAATGGAGCTAAATATCCTAATCAAAGAGTTGTAAATATTAAGTTTAATGCAGGAATTAAACCTGGAGAACGAAGCCGTTTTTGTCCTGTACAATTAAATCTATATTGGGCCGCGTATCAAGATTTAGCTAATTATCCTAAAGCTTTTGCTTTATGGTTTTATATAGCTTCAATACAAGAAGATGTAAAATGGAGTCTTTCTTCGACTCATATTTGTTCTATTACAGGAATGAGTGAAAGTTCTTATAAAAGAGCATTTCATATATTAGAAAATAAAGGTTATTTTAAACCTTCTAGTGTTAAAGATTTATATGATTTCGATGCTTCCGCTTTCAGGCGCTTGAAAACAATAAAAGGATTTGAATTTGATTAGTGTGACAAGTGGGCGTAGATACCAAAAATTGGGACCTACGCTCAGTCTCTAACTATCAAAAATTGACACTTTCAAACTATCAAAAATTGATACCTTCAAAATTGTAGGTGACAAAAATTGATAGTTAGGGGTGCTGAAGCTATCAAAAATTGGTAGAGTAACAATATAAATAATAGTATAATATATAATAACAATATAATATATAACAGTATAATATAAGGTGCTGGCGCACATTTCATTTGCGGCGGAGGATTTTCACATTTCATTTTGTATAAGCTACCCTCCTTTCTTTACAAAAAATTAACATTTCATTTTGCTAAAATAGCCCCGTTATACATTTGACATTTCAAACCAAATATGCTATAATATACCCAGAGGTGAAAAGATGAGAGAGACAGCAAAAGAACCTGATTTTGCTTTTAACCGCATATATAATCAATTACAACGAATGGACTTTAATAATTTTATATGTAGCCCCCTCGTTAATGGAGGGTGCGGTTTAGGAAAAACTACAGCTTTAACAGACGAAAAAATGTATGAGCTATTTAAGGAAAAATTAAATAAAGCTAATCCACGTATTTTATTCATAGAAAGCCGCAGCGTTACAAGAGATCAATTGCGCGATAAGCATATCAATCCAAATTATATTTTCTTACAATTCGCTGCTGCGAGTACCGTAGACTTAACGCAATTTGACATTATTGTCATAGACGAAGCGCATTCATTGTTTGTAGATAGTGATTTTGCCGCGCGCCAAATGGAACCTTTAGCTCGCTGGTTGAGAGAAAGTAAATGTTTTCAAATATATATTACCGCAAGTGATATTGAGTTTTTAGGCTTTGCTAATACTTATTTTCAAAATCGTGAGTTTTCTCTTACTTTTCCAGATCTAGAAAACTTACACGTGCGGTTTTTAGCAGAACAAATGATACTTTCTATTAACAGTAAAAAACTTGACAGAGTAATAAAGATAAAAGAAAAAGATTTTTTCACTCTAGGAAAAAAAGGTATTTTCTTTACTCTTTCAGCGCAAGACGCAATGAATCTACGCGACTATTATACAGAAATGGGCTATAAATGCGCATTTTATATCAGCCAACAAAACTCGACAAAAGTTTCAACTGACATTTTTGTAGAAGAAGAAGATAGGACAATTTTGGATTATACAAGTCTTACGAAAACAATTAGTTTAATAGATTATTTTCATACAGAAGAAAAGCGCAGAACCGCGCAAGGCTTACCAACAATACGAGAAAGCCTTATTGCGGGCAAAATGCCGCCAGACATTGACTATTTATTTATTACTGACACTGGTCGCGAAGGACTTGATATTAAAGAAGGACAATTAGATTTTATTTTTATCGAAGATACAATTCCTTTAACTATTAATCAAAAAATCTATCGCTATCGCGGAAATATTCCTTTAGTTTATATAAGCTTACCGCAAAGAAGATTAGAAAAGATTTATATTAACTCAATCAAACAAGTTCAAGAACTAATGAATGAAAGTCAAGATTATTTAAGAGGATATTACAAAGGAAGCGGAAGTAAAAAAGGAAAAAACTCCCTTGAGCAAATTATTGTTTATAATGAGAAAGAAGATAAATATGAAGTTTCTCAACTTTATCTATCTAAATTACTTTTCTATACAAAAGAGTTTAATGAAATAAGAGAAAATGTTAAAGATACACAATTCTTAAGAGAAAAATATGGAACTCAAGCAGAAAAGTTTTTAGTAGAAGATTTAAATGAAGTTAATAGAAAAAATATTCTTGCGGATTTCTTTAAAGATAAAATTGGTTTAATTATAACTAAAGAAATGAAAGAACAATTCGTTAGAGAACTGAAAGAGAAAGGTTTAACAAATGAAAAACAGAATAAAGACTTCTCATTTGAAATGGTAATACAATATTGTAAAAAATATAATATTTGTGTCTTTAAAAAGAAAAGAGCGACAAAAAAAGATATAAAAAAGAACTCTAATTTAATTTATAGAAATGTTTATTTAATGGTGGATGAGTTAACCGTATCTTGAAAATTGGCACCTCAGAGGGGTGCGGAGCTTATATAAACTCAACACCCCTCTGAGGTGCCAAAATTCGCTAACCGTATTTTTGACCCCTCACGGTATAGCGGAGCTTAACTACCTTGTGAGGGGTCAATTTTTTAATTATTATCCTGATAAAGCTCAACAATTCTATCATACTTCCCCCCAACGCTTTTTGCTAAAGCAAAAAGCCGCCCCCCAAAGGGGGGCCGTAGGGTTTTGGGCAAAGCCCAAAAAATCATTACAGGAGGTTTGCTTCGTAAATGTTAATAGACTTAACTCAATTTCAATCACTTATCCACAAATATTGTCAAGACTTTTCTCTTGACGAAAACAAAGTTTTACACAATTTATGTATAGAAGACCTACAATTATGCACAATTTATCCACAATTTGTACATAATTTGTATCAAATTGACAACTCAAATTACCAGTGGCTAGCCTATACTTCGCGCTATCCACACGAATTATTTTGTCGCCATACCATACCCCCAAGAAAAACAGTGTGTAAAGTATCTCTGGACATTAACCATCCATTGCGAGACTGGGATCCACCCTGCGCATGGGAAGGCTTTGCGGCTTTGGATTATGAAATCTGCGGACCTATGCTAGACAAAAGTGTCTTGCGGCGAGATGAAGAAGCCACTATGCGCTGCGCTGTGCCGCACCTTATGCCCATTGCGGAGTTGGCGCATTGTTATGGCGACACTTGCGGCTCGGCGGCTTGGGCTGTTATGTGCGCAGGCTATCCTATTTATTGGGGACAACTGATAGGATGGCTTGACCAACCCATATTGCCCGAAATGGATGAACAATTTACGGTTGACTTAACCGCCTTGAAAGAAACCTACGGCTGTTAACTGCTTGACTTTTTCGTCCCTATGTGCTATAATAGACTTACAAAAGGAGTGATACACTTATGACTAGAGAAAATCGTTGTGCTCTTGTAAATGGCGACAACTTTGTTTATTGCCGTCAAAAGTTCCCCATTGAAGAATATGACATCACACCACACGCCATTATTGGCGCATTGTCGAAAGCTCGCGTTGCAGACTTTGCGGGGGGTACAGCCTATATCACCGCATTTCCTTGCGCCACTTGCGCAAAAGCTCTTGCCGCCGCGCACATCAAGCGCATTGTGTATAAAAATGAAAACGACCAAGACGATGGACTGATTGCTTCGCAAGTGCTAAACCATTTTGATATTGAAGTAGTTCGCAACCCTGAAATCGACCTATAGGAGGACTGTTGCGCTATGTACACCATCAACTTTATGCGGGCGCACGCAAATTGGCGTGAACTTCTTGCGGCTCCGCCCTATTGTTTGCGCATTGTAGAGGATGATAATTTGGTTCTCTTCAAGTATACAATGGGTCGCAGTGATTACAATGAGCCGCTAGTACTAGAATGTAGGGGACTTATTGTAGATAAAGCCACCCTCCAACCCGTATGCTATCCTTTTAATAAGTTCTTTAACAGCGTAGAACCGCACGCCGCCGCAATTTACTGGCCCACTGCGCGCGTCCAGCAAAAAGTTGATGGTACTCTTGTAAATGTGTTTTTCTGGCGCGGCCAGTGGCGTTTCTCCACTTGCGGTACGCTTTTTGCGGGCGAGCTGGCCCCGCAAATAAAAGCAGATATGGCGGCGACAGGTTTCAGTTTTGCGCCCCTCAATCCTTCCTACACTTATATGTTCGAATGGGTGTCTCCAACTCACCAAATTGTTATACCCTGGGAGCATCCTAATTTTGTACTTCTTGGTTGCCGCAATATGCGTACTTTGCGGGAGGAAGTACCTCCCGCAAACTTACCCTACACACGTCCTCTGTCCTATCAACTATGCGGACTAAAAGCTGTTCGTGAGGCCGCAGAAGCCCTTGATTGGCATAATCCAGATGGAGAAGGATTTGTCGTCGTTGACGAGACTTGGAGCCGCATTAAAGTGAAGTCTCCCTCTTATGTTGTGGCTCATTGCGCGAAAAACGGTGGCGTTATTAGCTGGCGCACTCTATGGGACGTGGTTATGGCGGACGAACAGGATGAGTTCTGTGGCTATGTCCCTTCTATGCGGTCTCAAGTTGAAAGCCTTACGGCCCGCATAGTTGGCTGGGAAAATGAAGCCACAGCACTGCGCCCGCAGGTTGTTTCGTTTGCTGACCGCAAGTCGCTTGCGCAATGGGCTTATGGCCACAATAAACTTATGGCTACCTATTTGCTTGGCCGCGAAGAAGACCCACATAAGTTTTTACAGAACTTATCTTTTGCGGCGGCCCGGCGATGGTTTGGTGACGAAACGTCAAGCGCTTGACTTTTCTCACCATCTGTGCTATAATATACCCATCAACTGATGGGAGGAACGACGCTGTGAAGCGTAGATTTTTTGATGAAGCTCGCGAGGAAAGCCACTTGAGTGATTATGACGGACAGCACTTGGGTGCGGTAGCGGTTTATAGTGATAAGTTTGTACTAGCAAAAGCACACAACACTAATCGTACTAACACTACGCAATGGCGCTATAACCGCTACCGTGTCAATCAGCGCTCTAACATTATGGAGAAGCCCGCACGAGCACACGCAGAGATAAATCTGTGTCGCAAGATAAAGTATTTGGATATTGACTTTTCGCGAGTTGTGGTTTACATTTACCGCGAATTGCGCGACGGTACGCTGGCTCTTGCAGCACCTTGTGCGGCTTGCGAGCGTGCGTTGAGAGATTTAGGCATACGAGACATTTGCTACACTGTGGAAGGAGGCTACAAAGCCGAAAGGTTTTATCCGCTATGAAAGAAATGTATCTTATTTCTGTTAATGATAATGTGTTTGTACCTATGGAGCTGACGAAGCAAGAATATGGAACTTTGTGGAAGGTGTTTTCTACCTTCAATGACGCAACGTTCGCCACACATCCTATCGTGCTCATCTATCGCGTGGAGAACATGGAGAAAGCTTTTATCCCTTATTACGGCTCCATTGACGAACGCAAAATGCAGCGAGCTCACGTAATGCGGTGGAAGAATAGTCTGTTCACTGTATCGGCGGCGGATGACGATGGATTGAAGTTTTTACTTCTTAACACTAACGCGGTTTACAGTGGCAGCGGCTATTATGCTCTCACTTACGACCCCGGTACTGTCATTTTCAACCTAGATGATGAAGAAGTAAATGTTGTAAAGCGTTTTTGTGAAGTTTTTGCGGCTCAACCCGCAATGTCTTGGCCGCAATTCAATTTTTACCGCATTGACCAGCCCATTTTTGCTGAAGATGGCAATGAATGGTATAAGTATAAGCATTGTATGATTGATTATGATACGATGGAGGATATTTACAGTGAGTTTACGTAAGTATCTTACTTGGACAGCAACTATTGTGGAGTTAAATGACGAACGGAGGTGTTTACTGTGAATACACTACATCTTCTTTGCGGTCCGCCCGCTAGCGGCAAGTCCTCTTGGGCTCGCGCGCAAAGCCTACCAGTAGTGTCTACGGATGCTATTAGACGTGAGCTTACAGGTTGCGTAGAAGACCAATCAATGAACCAAAAAGTGTTTGAACTTGCTTATCGGCGTGTAATGGCTCGCCTTAAGCAAAAAGAAGACGTAATTTATGATGCTACTAATATCTCTTACAAAGTACGTCGCGGCATCATTGCGGAGGCCCGCAAGTGCGGTAAAATCTCTATCGTAGCACATATTTTCATTTGTCCTCCCGATGTTCTCTACGAGCGCAACGCGGAACGCAGCGTACATGTCCCGCAAGATGTTATCAACCGTATGATTGGCGGCTTTAAACCCCCTTGTGAATGGGAAGGCATTGATAGTTGTTATTGTCATTACGCCGACGAATGCTACGCATACTCGCTAGGACAAAAGGTAATTGAAATGGAGCAGTTCGGCTCGCAGAAATCGAAGTGGCATACGCTTTCTCTCATCGACCATTCGCGCGCAGTACAACGACTTATGGGCGGCGATGAAGTGGGACTTCTGCACGACATTGGTAAACTTGAAACCGCGCGCTGGGATGAAGAGAAGCAAACGACGCACTATTTGGGGCACGAAGGATGGGGCGCGTATATGGCTCTATGCGGAGGTAGGAGCTTGCGGGAAGCTGCTCTTATTGCGTGGCATATGGCTCCATATGATGGTAAGTACTTTGATAAAATGCGTAAAGTTATGAGCGCTGATTTTATTAGAGACCTGAAATGGCTCAACCAAGCTGACAAGGAGGCACATTGGGTATGCTAAACGCTTTTACGGCAAAGCGTATGACAGATGGTACATCTTTTTCTCACTTTGAGCTTATGCGCAAACGCTTTATTGAGCTGTGTGAAGCTTACATTGAAAAAGCGGCGAAAAATCATGCATTTTCTTGTTCATTTATCTATTATTTTAATGCGAATGATAGAATTGCGAAATGCGAAGATTATCTTTGGCACGCAGATGTACAAGATGTTCTGCAAGATGCGGGCTATGACGTAGAAATTAGAGACAATCGCGAGAACAATTGTGTAGCCATTAATATCAGTTGGCGGCTTATATCCGCCGACGCACAAGAAGAGATTGAAGTGCTGAAAGATATGATTGTTAATGAGCTTACAAACAGTAAGAAGGGTAAAGAATCGCATTGCGAGTTCATTTTTTCTAACGATGATGAGCGTGTTATGGGCGAACTTGCAATTGGGCTTGCGAAAAGACAATTAAAGCCTAATATTGTTAAAAGTTTTGACGAAATAATTTGGGGATCAGATTATGAACTTTGTACAAAATATGTTATCAGTGCGGAGTGGAAGTAATGAAAAAGATTGTTTATATTATATTATGCTTTATATTGCTTGTTTTATATTATGCTTTACTTTTCTTTGCAGCGTGGCGAGTGCTGAAACTTTTCTCGATGTAGCTAGAGACTATATCAATGACCTGTATGACGAAGAAGTGCTCGCAACGGATGTTTCTGCGGAAGAAGCATTTAGTGAGTGGGAGTATGATGAGAAAACAACTTCTTCTGCGTTTTTAAATGTTTATAATAAAGCCTTCTATTGTAAGACAAAGCGAGAATATATTATTAACCAAATAACTTATTTTGACGAAGATGAAGAATATTTTGATACTGATAAAGGCTTTTTTGTTTATGACAAAAATAGCGATAAAACATATTATGTATGCGTAGATATTCCAGTAGATAGGCTTATTTATATTGATAAAATTTGTTCGTTATCTAATACTTTACAGTATTCAGGAGAACGATTTGAAACATATTATATATTTGTGAAGGAAGGACATAAAGCTTCTTTGGAGTGGAGTTATTTTAATTGTAATGGAAAGCCTGTTTTTGACTATAATGTTTATAGCGGTGAATATGAAGGGACCGCGGCTTCATTTGGTGATGTTTCATTATGGGCTATTACAATGAAAAACTGGACAGATGGCTTTATGTATGGGTACTACGATGATTAATGCGAAGCAAGCTCGCGATACAGTGAAATATTGGACTTCTTTTGATGACAAAAGTCTATTGTATCGTGCGATAGAAGAGAACATTTATGAAGCTGCTTGTAAGGGCCAAACACATTGTAAATACTGGTTTATTGGCAATACTGATGAAGAAGCTCTTGATGAAGTAGTAAAAAAGCTTAAGAAGCTTGGATATAAAACTCTTTTTAGAAATGATCTTTGGTATTATTCAAAACTGTGCACCACTTTAGAAATCATTTGGGGGTAAAATAATGCTATTTAACGCAGAACAGGCACGCAAGTTGCGGGACGATGTTTCTCTCGACATTCATATGATAACTTATCTGGGCGTAGAAAATCTCATTTTTGAAGCCGCAAGAAGGGGAGAGACACATTGCTCCACTACTGGTGTTGTAAAAGACACAATGAACGCACTAAAAGAAATGGCTCAAATACTTGAACAGTCAGGCTTTAAGACTAGTATAAGAGACATAAATTATAAAAATAAATATACTTATACTGAACTAACTATCGATTGGGAGGACAAATAATATGATTTCCGCCAAAACTGCTCGCGAGCGAGCTTGTGCCACTAATGCTAATGTTGAAACTACTCTTGAGGCGATTGAAGAAGACATTACAACCGCAACCGACCGAGGTCTGTTTTCAACTACTGTTACATTTGTAGTGCCACAAGACGATGAAGAAGAAATTGTTGCTCTGCTTGAAGCCACCCGCAGTGCACTAGAGAGACTAGGCTATGTTGTTAGTTATCTTCTAGAAGACGATTTCGTTTACAACGATAGTGATGATACTGTAGAAATGCCACTTTTCATCTCTTGGGCCGCAGAATAAAAAAAATAGGGGACTGCCTTTACGGCAGTCCCCTTAATTTTATTTAGTAGAAGGTGGAGGTAACTTTTCTTTTTCTTCAATATCACACAGATACTTCCAGGTTTTTATCATGTAGTACATAGCCTCTACACAAACTGGACACCATTTTTCTTTATCATTAAGCTCTTCTAACTCATCTACTATACGTTCTTTTAATTCATCAATTATCTTTGTCATTGCGGCCACCCCCTATTTCACTCTATAAATTACAATATTTGCGGTGCTTACTACTCCCGCAGTTGCAATTACTTGTAGAGTAACTGTATTGTTCACACAATTACAAGAAGGTAGCACGTTAATAATTGTGGTAAACCCTAATGAACCCGCATCATTTGCGGCTACACTAGTGATTGTTGTAAGAGTTTCGGGTTGCGCTACTCCATCTTTATAAAGTTGAAGGCTGAAAGCCGTGGTAGCGGTCGTCGCGGCTCCTACGCCATTGAAAGCAATTACATACCGTCCCGGCGCACTGATGCGAAAACTGGTCCCGTTCGTGACACGCACCCTGCAATCATCATACTTTATTGTTGGGAACGCTATGGGAGCATTGGCGGTATAAGTAGTGCTAGTGTTACTAAAAGCTTGGAACATAAGGGACACCCCCTTTAACCATTACAATTGCAACCGCTGCCATAGGCGTAATTCGCGCCGCAACTAGTGTTAGTATTGACTAGATAGGCAGGCTGTGGTACATTTGGTACGCGGTCCGAAATACTATTCACAATCGCTTGTACTGGCGCTAGCTGGCTATTGATGTAATTCTGTAGATACGCAGTCTGCGCGCTGTTATTGGCGTTATTCTGTAGCTGATTAACCGTAGCCTGAAGAGTATCAATTTTATTCTGGGTGAACATATCTTTAATGCTCTGGAAGCCAGCAACCATCTGCGCAGTTTGTGTATCAATAAGCTGATGTGTTTCTGCAAAACCCGTGCGCATTCTGTCGCTTAAAGTGTTGGTTTGCTCCATAGTAGCCATTCTAGTGGCGTTCGCTTGTTCCAAAATTAGAGCTTTAGTTTCGCAACCATTTATATTATCGTATAATCATTTAAATTATACTTCTTTACATTACTGTAAAGATTAGACTATATCTTCTTCCTTTTGGAAGTCGGGCACTCGTGTCGATTTTATTGGTAAGTCATCCTCAATCGTTAGTCGTTGAACCTTTCAAGATACTTTATAGACTATTCTCTTGACTTGGCTGCTGATTGTCTTCTAAAAAATAATAATTAGGATAATTTTTGCTGTGTACACGATACAGAAGAGTTTTATAT
>ERZ1034855.811-NODE-811-length-10086-cov-419.924733_pt1 | contig 10086 bp, 24 predicted proteins | sample MGYA00520699_ERZ1034855 | MGnify/ENA primary metagenome ERZ1034855 (study PRJEB33766, sample SAMN09781730) | gut metagenome | biome: gut microbiome | host: Homo sapiens | place: Madagascar | study: EMG produced TPA metagenomics assembly of the PRJNA485056 data... | reverse complement strand
TTTGGAAGGATTTTTATTTTACAATAATCGACAAAAGAGGAGGAACACCAATGGATTGGAACACGGCGTTAGAGCAGCTTATTTTACAAATGACACCTGAACAATGCGAAAGAGCTATTTCCCTAATAGCAGCGAAATGGCCTTATATACTTTCTCGGCTTCCTCCGGCGGAAGAGTCCGGGAAAGCTCCATAAGTTTTTTATTGGCAGGATGCAGCTCACATTCGGTGGGCTGTTTTTCTTTGCCCAAAAGCTCGTCAACGGTGATGCCGAAGTACGCCGCAAGTTTCTGCAAGGTTTCAGCGGATGGGCTTGCTCCTGTCTTTTTCCATTTGGTCGGAGCTGCTGCGCTTAACCCTACGGCCTTTGCGGCTTTTGTTGGCGTAACCTTCTTCATCTCACATAGTACACAATAGTTATCGTAAAACATACTAAAAATCTCCCTCCGATATTGTGCAGAACGGAGAAGTTTACCGAAGTTAACGATATGCATTGACAAATTAACCATAGTTAAGTACAATGGGCATATAGAATTAACTTCGGTTAATTCTTGCCTTGGGGTGTCGGGGTATTTATATTGGGTGGCACTTATATTTTACCCCATCCCCTTACCAAAGTCAACTATATAAGGAAGGGAGGGTCAAATTTTGTATGCCCGCACAATGGACAGGCAAGCTAATCGGCGAAATACACAACGCAGGATTTACGATCAAGGCTGTGGCACATCAGGCGAAGCTGCATGAGAAGTATGTAAGCCAATTGCTGAACGCAGACCGTGAAGCCCCTGTTGCGGAGGAGAAACTACGCCGAGCGCTGGACGAGCTTATAAAGGAAAAGGAGGGAGGGAATGAATAAGTGGACAAAGTGGGAAATCGCATACTGCGTAATCCTGCTTATATGCTGCGCAATAAATGTCGTTATCTGCTTCAGCCGATAAGGGGGAATGGCAATGAATAAGGACAACCTCGAACTCGCACACCTCGTTCTGTGGCACGCAAAAATACTCCTCGACCACGGTGCGGCGAACACCGTAGCCAAGGAGCTGGAGGGAAGTGTGCTGCCGTACTCAAAGGCATTTGGCACGGCAGTTACGCTGTTGGAACAGAACGGCGCTACACCACCTCCGAAAAGCGTTCGGGATGTTCTTGAAAAGCCTTGCGAATCCGAATTCCGCAATCGGCACACAGAGGACTCCCAGAGCAATCCTCGCAGCCATTAGATGCAAGGATGTCAATGCCGCCATCGGACAGGCTGTACAGGTAGCATCTGCGAACGGCACCGGCATCGCGCAAGCATGGCGTATCGATTGCATAAACGGTTTTCATCGTCTCACCTCCTCTCCAATGAGAGGATACCACAAAGGAGGAACAAATGCCAAGAGAAAAGGAGAGCTACCGGGACAACCTCGAAGCAGTCATGACGAGGTTTCCGGGCAAAGAGGTACTCACATTAAGTGATGTACTGCAGTACACAGGGATGGGCTACCGACAACTGATGAGCAGCGATATCCCATTAAAGAGAACAAGCAAACGAGGCAACTACTTCATTTCGGCAGCAAGCCTCGCAAGATGGTTAAGTTAAGGAGGATAATATGAATTTCACCCACAACACTTTCATTCAATGGTTCAAAGCATCCGAGGTCAAGCCCTCGAAGGACGGAAACTACCTGTGCATGACGACCCCCGGCAGTTTCATGATTACGCACTTCATGACAAAGTATCAGCTTTTCAACGTTAACGAGGACTGCACCGACTACGCATTCGATGTTACTTGGTGGACTCCAATCCCCGAACTGCCCTATAAGGAGGACGAAAATGAAGCGTAAAGAAGTGATCGAAGTCCTGAAGGAAGCCCTGTATATGTTCATGGCCTTGGCCAGCATGGTCGGCTGGATGGTCATCCTGATGGGGGTGTGTCCCGGATGACACAGAACGAGCGCATCGAAGCCATCAGGAACGTTTTCCCCGGCTACTCGAAGCCACTCGACAGTATGTGCAAGCGCCCCGAATACTACGGTGTTAAGCGGACACCTGAAGCGCAGGCGCTGATTTCAAAGAAGCGGCCAAAGCGGGATGTTTATAACCTCCATGTCTGCGTCCCCAATGGATTTGTGGACATGGTGGAATTCCGCAGACAGCTCATCGAGATGGGCTATGGAAACCTTTCCAACTGGGTGCTGCGCTGCATCCGCAGACAGCAGGAGGAGTACAAAAAAAGAAAGGCCCCCGTCAGAGACGGAGACCCAACCACCATCACAACTATACACGATAAAGGGAGGGATGTCAAGTGATCGTCTATAAAGGAACCGACAAGGACATGAAGTGCCGAGGATTTCAATTTGAGCTTGGCAAAGAATATGTGGAGGAGGAAGCGGAACTGTGCGTCAAAGGTTTCCATGGATGTGAGTACCCGCTTGATGTGTTCCCTTATTACAGCCCTGCAAATAGCCGGTTTTTCGAGGCCGATCTTGACGGTGTGACGGACGAAGAAGAAGACGACAGCAAGCGAGCCGGAACGAAAATAAAGCTCCGGGCGGAAATCGGTATCGCTGGTATTGTAAAAGCTGCGGTTGAGTTCATAAAGGAAAGAGCCGAAAGCAGCGACAATCAGACCGGCTACTGTAGCGCAGCAACCGTTGATGGAAAGGAGTCTATTGCAATCGTCACCGGATTTGATAGTAAGGCATCCGGCGCCATTGGCTGCTGGCTCGTCCTAACCGAGAGGGGTGGCTGGAACGGCGAGACCTATCCCATCAAAGAGGTACGCGCGGTAAAAGTAGACGGCGAGACCATAAAGCCCGGTGTGTTCTACAAGCTGCAAAACGGGGAGGTCGTGGAAGCATGAACCCATACGCTATCCCGGATAGGCCCATCCCGAGCTGGGTGGATAACTACGATGATAAGCCGCACATCTGCCCGGAGTGCGGCTGCGAGATCAACGAGACAATTTACATTAAGGACGGCATGGTCATTGGCTGCGAAAACTGTGTTAAGCGGTTTGACGCCAGCGATGCGGATGCTGACAGGTACTTTGAATAAGGAGGATAACATGGTTAAATTCAGACCGCTGCGAGCGGACGAGGTTGACCTGCGGGTTGACCGCTATACTTCGAGAGGGGCTGTTCTCCTATGCTACAAAGACGCGCGATGCGACATGCGCATTCTGGACGAGACGGTTGGCGCCGAGAACTGGCAGCGGGAGCATTACGAATGCAAGGGCAACCTTTTCTGTCGTGTCGGTATCAAAACGGATGACGGATGGGCGTGGAAGGCCGATTGCGGAACCGAAAGCTATACCGAAAAGGAAAAGGGCGAAAGCTCCGATAGTTTCAAGAGGGCTTGTTTTAACTGGGGAATTGGCCGGGAACTTTACACGAGGATAAATATCATCATCCCCATGAAGACCCAAAAGAATGAGTACGGAAAGTTTGAACCAGCAGACAGCAATGACAAGTGGGCTAAATTTACCGTAGCGGAAATGGAGGTAACCGGAGAGCGCATCACCTACCTGACGGTCGCAGACAAAAACGGAAACATCGTATTTAGCTTTGGTCAACCGGGAGATGCCGGAGATGACATCACGGAAACCTGCGCTGACTGCGGTAAACCTATCGTCCCAATCACCAAAAGAGACGGATCTACATGGTATGTCCGGGAGATTGTCCCATATACCGAGAAAATGTTCGGACGGCATTTGTGCGGGCCGTGTATGAAAGCCGCAAAGGAGGCCGAAAAGAATGGAGCTTGACCTGTGGACCGAACTGCAACAGAAATCGGCACAGCTTAATACATCCGTTAAGACCTTGCGAAATTCGGGAAGCGAGTATGCTGCTGCGGAGCGGGACTATAAAGTCCTTCTCCGTACCGAGTGCTTAAAGCTCAAAGACGATGGAGTTGCTATCGGGCTGATTGACAAGACCTGCTACGGGATACCGAGCGTGGCAGAAGCACGGTTTAAGCGAGATGTTGCCGAAGCAGTCTACAAGGCGAACTTGGAAGCCATCAACAGCCTTAAACTGCAAATCAGGATCATCGATAACCAAATCGGCAGAGAATGGGGACAGGCTGGGAGGTGTGACGGTTGAAAAATGAATGGGGCGCAGAGCTTGACCGAAACGGATACGCTCCGAGCATCGTCCAGGCAGACACATCCAAGTGCTTTTTGTGCCAGCGCTCCGGCGTAAAGCTCGACCGTCACGAAATCTTCGGCAACGCCATGCGGAGCAAAAGCAAGCGCATGGGCCTTTGGGTTTCCCTGTGCCACACGCCATGCCACCTGACATACGCACACGGCTGTGCCGAGGTGATGGACTGGCTGCACCGGCTGGGCGAGCAAGCCTGTATCGACAACTACGATTTTACGATCCCGATGTTCCGGGAGGAATTCTACACAAACTATTTGGAGGAGACGGATGAAGGTATTAGTGGCCTGTGAGGAAAGCCAGGAGGTTTGCAAGGCTTTCCGGGCAAAGGGGCACGAAGCGTACTCCTGCGATATACAGGAGCCGTCTGGCGGGCACCTCGAATGGCACATACTGGGGGACGCTTTAGCGGTTCTTACCGGCGGCACCATTACCACCATGGATGGCACCCGGCACGAGATCGGCAAGTGGGATTTGCTGATAGCGCATCCTCCCTGCACCTATCTTACCGTCTCGGGAAACCGCTGGTTTAATGTGGAGCGGTACGGAGACGCGGCCCTCAACAGATTGGCCAATCGCCATGAGGCAGTAAATTTCTTCATGGAGTTTGCTCTTTCGGATATCCCAAAGATAGCCATAGAGAACCCAGTTGGCCATATGTCAACAGCATGGCGGAAACCGGATCAGATTATACAGCCGTATGAGTATGGGCATCATGCCAGAAAAACAACCTGTCTATGGCTGAAAGGGCTTCCCAAGCTACATCCAACCAATGTGGTAGACCCAGGCGAAATTGACCGGAATGGCTTTTCTGCAGGAGCGTCCGCAACTTATGCTGTGGATGAAAACGGGAAGATCATCCCGTGGGACGACCCAAGAACCGCAAAAGAAAGAAGTAAGACTTTCCCCGGCATCGCTGCCGCTATGGCAGACCAATGGGGATAACAGGAGGTTACATATGTTAAACAAAGCAATCCTTAATGGGCGGCTGACAAAGACACCCGAACTGAAGCAGACCCAGAACGGCAAGAGCGTGTGCGGCTTTACCATCGCCGTAGACCGCAACCGTGACCGGGAGAAAACAGACTTCATCCCCATCGTAGCATGGGGCAAGACCGCCGAATTCGTGAACCAGTGGTTCGGCAAGGGCGACCTTATCACCATTGTCGGACGCATCGAAGTTCGCAGTTATGAGGACAAGGACGGCAACAAGCGCACGGCCACAGAAATCCTCGCAGAGGAGGTTTTGTTTGGCGGCAGCAAGAATACCACCAGCGCATCCGAAAAGCCCACAGATAGCAAAAACGGCGGGTTTGAACAAATTGAGGACGATGGAGACCTCCCGTTTTGATAGGAGGTGACGAAGAATGCCGAATAGATTGATAAAGGATAGCTTCCGCACAAGCGACAAGATAGCGTCCTTAACGGATTTCGAGTTTCGGCTTTGGGTAAGTCTTATTGTTTCGGTAGACGATGCAGGACGAGGAGATGCCCGACCTGCAATCATCAAAGGCAACGCATTCCCGCTTCGGGAACGGGTTACTGCAAAAGATATCAACGATGCGCTCCACGGTTTGGCGGCCAAAGGCTGCGTTTCCCTCTACGAGGTGGACGGGAAGCCCTACTTTTGGTTCCCGACTTGGGCCGAACATCAAAGGATACGAGAATGCAAACCAAAATATCCCGACCCGCCTAAAAACAGCGGCTTTACACCGTCTGCGGAAATCTGCGGCGAGTTGCCGCAAGTTGCTGCGGATTGCGGCGAGCTGCGGCCTGAATCCAATCCGAATCCGAATCCGAATCCGAATCCGAATCCGAATCCGAATACCCCCCAAACCCCCCAATGGGGTCGGTTCGCCGAATTCTGGATGCAATACCCGAAGAAAGTCGGGAAAGGAGCAGCAGAGAAGGCATTTGAGCGCATCAAGCCGGATAAGCAGACATTTGACCGCATGATGGATGCCATATCTGCACAGAAGCGAAGCCGCCAATGGACGGAGAACAACGGCCAGTACATCCCGAATCCTGCGACATGGCTGAACCAGCGCAGGTGGGAGGACGAGCTTCCGCAGGGGGAAACCGACAATGTTTTCCTGCAAATGCTGCGAGAGGAGGGAGAGCATGACCCGTTCTGAAACACTTGCCGTCATGTCTATTTTGAAGGCTGCATACCCCGGTTATTACCGGGACATGAAACGACAGGATGCGGAAGCGGTGGTAAATCTGTGGGCGGAGATGCTGGCAGACTACCCTGCTAACCTTGTAGCAGCGGCAGTTAAGGCACACATCGCAGGAGACCAGAAGGGCTTCCCCCCACACATCGGAGCGATTATCGCATCCATCGGCGAGGTCAGCAAGCCCGCCGAGCTGACAGAGGGCGAAGCGTGGGCGATGATTGCAAAGGCATTGCGAAACGGCGGCTACGGTAGCGAGCAGGAATTTGCTGCATTGCCGGAGACGCTGCAACGGCTTGTAGGCCATCCGTCACAGCTCCGTGAGTGGGCGATGATGGATGCGGGGACGGTACAAACGGTTGTCCATTCAAACTTCCTGCGATGCTACAGAGCAAGGATGGAGAGCGAGCGCAAAATGCAAGCCCTTCCTGCAGATATCCGGGCGAAGCTGGCCGGTATGTCCGAGGTAAAGCAGCTGACCAGCTATGACATAGCGCTGGCGGAGCGAATGATGGAGGAGAACGCATGAGCGACAAGGTTGATATTGCCGTAAGGCGATTACAGGAAGCGGCAGAAATGTCGCAGATGTTATACGAAAAACCGCTTGTTGTTACATACAGCGGTGGAAAGGACAGCGATACTATCCTGAAGCTGGCGCAGATTGCTAAAATTCCGTTTGAGGTGCTCCACAACCATACGACCGCCGACGCCCCTGAAACTGTTTACCATGTCCGCAACAAATTTCGGGAGCTGGAACTTTCCGGTATCAAATGCGACATTGACTACCATGTGCAACCTGATGGGAAAAGGGTTACCATGTGGAATCTTATCCCCCGTAAGTTGATGCCACCAACCAGATTGATGCGCTACTGCTGTTCGGAGCTGAAAGAGGGTGGTGGAAGAGACCGCTTTATAATCACTGGTGTCCGGTGGTCAGAAAGTGCTGCTCGGAAGAAAAACAGGGGCAGCTTGGAGGTTATAGCACGCCGAAAGGAAAGGAGCCTTATCCTCTCAAACGACAATGACGAGGATCGCCGGTTATTTGAAAGCTGCCAAATGGCGGGCAAGCGGGTTGTAAATCCCATCATCGACTGGACAACCGAAGATGTTCTTGATTTCTGCAAAGCGGAAAAGGTGAATCTTTGCCCGCTTTATGCGGAGGGGTGGCACAGGGTTGGATGTGTTGGTTGTCCAGTCGCCGGAAAGAAAAGGTACATGGAGTTTGCGAGATACCCAACCTACAAAAAAGCCTACATAGCAGCATTCGGTAGAATGATCGAGGAACGGAAGCGGCGGGACATGATGAAAGGCTTTACCAGAATGGGTGATACAGGCGTTGATGTTTTCCACTGGTGGATGGAGGACGGAATACTTCCAGGGCAAACAGTCCTTCCGGGGTTTGAGGATGTCTTATGAAAATCACGATCCCAGAAATCCCGCCATCGCTGAACAAGTACGCCGGGAGAATGAACGGTTGGGAATACCGGGCTGAAAAGCAGCGGTGGATTGGCTTGATGCGAGCATACTGCAAAAAGCAAAAGCCGATGGACAAAGCCATAGTGACCATCACCTACTACTTTCCCACACGCCATCGGCATGACCCTGACAATTACAACGGCAAGATGCTGATGGACGGCCTGACCGACCGAGGCGTGATCGCAGACGACAGCTTTGACCATGTGGAATTAAGGCTGCGGGGAGAGTACGACAGACAAAATCCGAGGACGGAAATAACAATCGAGGAGGTTTTGGAGTGATAGCAGAAGATGCGAAAAAAGAGCGTGACCACATGACACCGCGTGAGAGAGCGGAATTCACACGGCGGTGGAACGCTGCTGTGGATAGAATCAGAAAAGCGACAGGAGGTGGAGAAGATGCCGTCAGCGGAGAGGATTGCGCTGGTTGAAAGACTGGTTAGGGAAAACAAGTCGAACAAGGAAATCGCAGATATTTTGGGCATCAAGCAAAGCTCCGTCCGCTCGACAATCGTAAAGTGCGGTGTGGAACGAGATAAGAACAGGCCGTGCAAGATTTGCGGGAAGCCTGTAGGGACCGCAAACCCGAAGGCGATGTACTGCAAAGAGTGCGGGCGAAAGATGAAGTCGGAGTACGCAAGGAAAAGCGCACAAAGGAACATGATAGAGGTGACCTGCGGATACTGCGGGAAGAAGTTTTTCGGGCATGAAGCTGCAAAGTTTTGCTCCAAGGTCTGCTACCAGAAGGCCGTGTCCGAGGGCAAGTATAACAAGGTTGAGAACCGCATCAGGCGTAAGCCGGGGAAAATCGACATCGAGATACGCATCTGCGGTAAGACAAACGACCGCATGGAGAATGTCGACTACTACGAGGCCAGAGAGATATGGCGCAAGGGCTGGCTTGGCCGTGGCTACGCTGCGCTGGTGACCGTGGACGGCAAGCTGCTTGACACGATCCCAAAGGTGACAAAATTTTTCGGATTTAGGGGGGAAGGATATTGAAACATTGGCTTGCGGTAATCCTGATCGTTGTGTGTGCAGGGCTGCTGCTGTGGTACATGGGGTGGCAGTACATATCGGCACAACAGGCAATGGCACAGGCGGAAGTGACCGCCGAAGAAGCTGCGGAGAGATTAAGCTGGGGCAGGAGGTAGAGTGATGGAACGACTGACAGAATATGAAAGCATTGGGGGACACGCCCACGCAATCCTAACGGGCGATCTGGACAATGCCATAATGCGCCTTGCAGCCTACGAGAATATAGGGCTGGAGCCGGCAGAAGTGATCAGTATGCAGGGCGAGTGGTGCGCAATGTTGGCTGCGCTGAACAGCATCGGCGGAGGTTATGGCCGCCTGCGAGAGCTGGCGGAAGCCGACAAGGACGGTCGGCTGGTGGTGCATGGGTGGTGGGAAAGCGTGGATTCCTCTTATTGGCGATGGACGTCCTCCAACGCTGTATCGGTTTCACACACAACCTACCGCTGTGGGCGCTGTGGTTGGGGGACGGTAGTAAAAACCAACTACTGCCCCAACTGCGGTGCAAAGATGGACATTAAGGACGGAGGTGGAAACGATGCGGCTGATTGATGGTGACGCTTTGATTGAAAAATTTAACGAAAAGACCGACCTGGCAGAATGTCTTGTTGACGCAAGAGCTGCAAAACGATTTGCAACTTTTTGTGCGCTTGCTGACGCGGTGGAGGAAATGCCCACCGTAGACGCAGAGGTCGTGGTGCGGTGCAAGGACTGCGAATACAGCTACGATGAAATAAGCTACCTGTGCTGTTCCCACGGCGTTTGCGTTGATTGCGAAGTGCCGCCGAACTTCTACTGCGCATATGGAAAAAGGCGGGCGGAAAAGGAACCGCCGGAGGAGGGAGAAACATGATAGACTACAAAAAGGCTTGCAAGTGGGAACTTGGCAAATATTACGAAAAGCTGATGGCCATCGACAGCCTGCAGGACGAGATCGATACGCTGACCGCCAGAATGGAGGGCATCAGGTCGCCAAAAATGGACGCCACACCTGTACAGGGCGGCAGTTCAACCGCCGAGGAGCGCATCATAAACGCCATCTGCAATAGGGACAACCTAACCGTCAACCATGAGCTGGTTAAGTGGCAAGTGCGGCAGATGGACCGTGGCTTGTCAATATTGACCGAGCAGCAGCGCAGGATACTTGAGGCGGCCGTCATGCGGCGTGAGTACAATGCCATCGATAGGCTGTGTGACGAGCTGCATGTTAGCAGGTCGGAGCTGTACCGCAGGATGGACGAGGCCATCAAGAGATACACCAT
>ERZ1034855.810-NODE-810-length-10093-cov-15.294182_pt1 | contig 10093 bp, 6 predicted proteins | sample MGYA00520699_ERZ1034855 | MGnify/ENA primary metagenome ERZ1034855 (study PRJEB33766, sample SAMN09781730) | gut metagenome | biome: gut microbiome | host: Homo sapiens | place: Madagascar | study: EMG produced TPA metagenomics assembly of the PRJNA485056 data set... | reverse complement strand
ATCTGAAGGGTGTGTGTGCAACGCTGGGGCTGACCGGTCTGCAGGCGCAGTTTGCCGATATTGTGAGCCTGCTGCGCAGTGAGGATTATACCATGCCTCAGCTGCAGGAAAAGCTGGCGACGGTGAAGACACAGTGGCAGCGCACACTGCAATATATTGAGCGGCTGGAGAGTGCATGATGGAAATAATCAGTGTAGCAGTGGGCGGTGCCCTGGGCGCAGTGTGCCGTTACCTGCTGGGCAATTTTATCAGCAGGATGAGCGGCAGCGCTCTTCCCTGGGGAACCTTCGCCATTAATATTATAGGCTGCTTTTGCATGGGACTCTTGATGACGCTGATTGTGGAGCGCGGTCTGCTGCCTGCGGCCTGGCGCCTGTTCTTGTGCGTAGGGCTCTTGGGCGGTTTCACTACATTTTCATCGTTCGGTTATGAAAGCCTGATGCTGCTGACGGAGGGCGACATTGCTGCCGCGGTAGCGTATAGCGGCGGCAGCCTGCTTTTGGGCCTGCTGGCTGCGGGAGCAGGCGTGCTGGCGGGTAAAGGGGTATGAGGCTGACGCTGTAAGGAATAAACAACACTTGTGAAAATGTATGTTATAATCAGTGATATAGACTATGCGCAAAAGCAAGGGGGAGAATCATATGGGATTATTGTTAAATACTCTCTCTCCGGCAGTGTTATACGAGGAGATGGCTAAAAGTACATATTTTGTTGATAAAACAGCCTTTATAGGCCAAATGCTGCAGCGTATAGGTACCAATGGCAAGTATGTATGTATTACGCGCCCGCGCCGCTTTGGCAAAACCGTTATGGCCAATATGCTGGGAGCATTTTTGACTAAAAGTGCCGCTACGGAAAAGCTTTTTGCACAGTTAACCATAGGCCGTGATGCCGAGGCTATGCAGCATATTAATCAATATAATGTTATTTATATTGATTTCAGCAGAATCAGCAGTAATGATTACCAAAGCTATATAGATAATATTGCTGATGCATTGAAGAACGATCTGCATAAGGCGTATCCCGATGTTGATTATCGTGCGGCAGGCGGCGTAGCTGAGGATTTGGAAAGAATTACTGCAGCGACGGGCGAAAGGTTTATTTTCATTTTTGACGAATGGGATGCAATCTTTCATGCTGCCTTTATTTCCGAAGATGACAGAAAAAAATACCTGCTGTTCTTAAAGGATTTGCTTAAGGACAGAGTATATGTTCAGCTGGCGTATATGACGGGTGTGCTGCCGATATCAAAATATACCAGCGGCTCGGAATTAAATACCTTTGCGGAATATAATATGGCTACTATGTCATTATATAGTGATGTTTTTGGCTTTAATGATGCGGAAGTAGATGTGCTGTTTGCAAAGTATCAGGCTTTGACGGCTCAACCGCAGGTTACACGTGAAGGCTTAAAAATATGGTATGACGGCTATCACACTGCTGCCGGTAATTTGCTGTATAATCCGCGCTCAGTGGTTATGGCTTTGCAGAATAACCAGCTTTATAATTATTGGACCAGCTCTGGTCCCTATGACGAATTATTTTATTATATCCGCAACAATGTGACGGCGGTGCGTGATGATTTGGCGCTGATGGCTGCCGGTGAACGCATACCCTTGAAAATACAGGAATATGCGGCCATGCTGCTGGAGCTTAATACAAAGCAACAGATTTTTTCGGCGATGGTTGTTTATGGCCTGCTGACATATGAAAACGGCAAAGTGTTCATCCCTAACAAAGAATTGATGGATAAATTTAATGAGCTGCTTTTGAATAAGGATTCCTTGGGCTACGTACATCAGCTGGCGGTAAAATCGGAAGCGATGCTGCAGGCTACGCTGAAAGGTGATACTGCTACAATGAGCAGGATTCTGGAATTTGCGCATAATACGGAAACACCGCTGTTGGCGTATAACAATGAAACCGAACTGGCTGCTATTGTTAATCTCATATATCTGGCAGCACGTGACAGATATAATGTCCAGAGGGAGGATAAGGCCGGGACAGGCTATGTTGACTTTATCTTCTATCCCTATCAGGAAAACGATGATTGTCTTATATTGGAGCTGAAGGTGGACCATACGCCTGAGGAAGCGATTGAGCAGATTAAACGCAGACAGTATGCGCTCAAATTTGCCGGAACTCTGGGAGATGGCAGTAAGCGGTATAAAGGACGGATTTTGGCTGTCGGTATAGGCTATTCCAAGAAAACAAAGCAGCACCGCTGTAAGGTAGAGGTGCTGCAGAAATAGTTGGCTGTATAAAACAAAAAGCAATTTGCAACTGTTATTTGGCAGATGCAAATTGCGTTTTATTGTTTATATTGTTATTCTTTTTTTATGCTCTCCTGATATTCAACACGGCAATCGCCGCAAATATCAGTCCCATGCCGATGATTTTCACCGGCGTCAGTGCTTCCGCAAAGAAGATGACACCGACGGCGGCAGCCACAAAGGGCTCAATTGTCGCGAGGATGGAAGCCTGTCCTGCTTCAATCTGCTCCAGTCCCTTGGTGTAGAGCAGATAAGGAAGCACGGCGCAGAGCAGGCCCAGTCCTAAAACGCTGACGATGGACGGCAGGTCAATGGCTGCAAGACGCTGATAATCAAAATCTGCGAGCGGCCATGAGGCTGCGAGTGCCAGATAAAAGGTGTAGGCGGTTATAGTAAATGACGAATACCTGCGCACGGCGTACTTGCCGAAGATGCTGTACAGTGCGTAGCCGAAGCCGCTGCCCAGACCGTAGAGCAGGCCGCTGAGCGTAAGCGTAAGGCTGCTGCCGAAGACACCGGTGACACAGGCGCAGCCGCTGAAGGTGAGCAGCAGAGCGAGTGCCTTGGTGCGCGTGAAGGCTTCGCCGAAGCACAGTAGTGACATAAGCATAACAAAGACAGGCGCGGTGTAAAGCAGTAGCGCTGCCACTGCCAAGCTTGTCTGCTGCATGGCGTTGAAGTAGCAGTAGTTGAAGAATACCAGGCTGCAGATGCCGGTGCCTACGAAGAGCCAGATGTCACGCAGTCTGATGCGCAGGGCGGCACCTCCTGAGCGCAGCAGCGGCAGCGTGACGCAGATTGCCGCTGCCAGCGAACGCAGGGCAACCATCTGCATGGAGCTGAAGCCATGAGCTGCCAGCGTTCTGACGAAGAGACCGATTAAACCCCAGCAGACAGCAGCGGCGATGATATAAAAATAGGCCTTTGTTTTCATTGCTCAGCCTGCTTTTTGCCACGTCCCCAGAAGGTGTGGAATTTTTGCAGCAGCTCCTTACCGGGCTTGGGCGGCCATAGCTCCTGCCTGTCGCTGTTACGCATGGCTGCCGCCAGATGCTCGTAGATTTCCGGATACTGCGCGTTGAGCGCGGCGATATGCTCCTTGATGTCCTGACGCATGGTGTGACCGTCATAAGGACAAGGATTTTTTATAGGCTTCAGGTTCAGCTTTGCTACCAGCTCGCGTATTTCCTGCTCGCGGTAGTAGAGCAGCGGGCGCAGTACCGTGATGCCAGAGCGCGACAGCGGTGTTACGGGCAAGAAGGTGCGCAGCTGGCCGCTGGTCACCAGATTCATGAAGAAGGTTTCTACGGCATCGTCATTGTGGTGCGCTAACGCTACCTTGTTGAAGCCAAGCTCTTGTGCGTGGCGGTTGGTGGCGGCGCGGCGGAAGTAGGCGCAGGTGAAGCAGGGACTGCCGCCCTTTTTTTCATGCGCTGCCATTACGTCAACATCGTCGCTGTAGTGTGTAAGGCCGAACTGCGCGCAGAAGGCCTCCAGCTCCGCCTTGGGAAAGTTGGGTGCAAACATGCCGTTGACAGTGTAGCAGGCAAGGTCGAAGGGAATAGGCGAATATTTTTTGATTTCTGCCAGCATGGCTGTCAGAAGCATGCTGTCCTTGCCGCCGCTGAGGCCGACGAGGATGCGGTCGCCGGGCTGGAGCATGTCGAATTCTATAATAGCCCGCCACAGCTTGCTCAAATCCTTGGCGGGAACGAAGGTGCTTTTCTTAGTCATCTGTATAATCTCCTTTTGCATTACATAGCCTTATTTTAACACAATGCAGCTGCTTTTCCTAGCATCTCTCTAGGCAAAAGCGGCTGCTTTTCTTCTGCTAAGAGTCGCGTTTTGTGATATAATATTTAAGTCAAAAATATTTTTACCCAAGCAGAGGATGCAGGTGCATCCGTGAAATATTATGGAGGCTAACGACTGATGACCGATACAATGCAAGGACTCAATAAACAGCAGCTTGATGCAGTACAGACTATCAACGGACCGATGCTGATTCTGGCAGGCGCAGGCAGCGGTAAGACCAAGGTGCTTACCTGCCGCATTGCCCACCTGCTGCAGCAGGGTGTACGTCCCTATCGCATTTTGGCGATTACCTTTACCAATAAAGCCGCCGCGGAAATGCGCGAGCGTGTAGACCGTATGGCAGGCGCTGCTGCCAGAGATGTGTGGCTGTTTACCTTCCATGCCTTCTGTGCGCGTCTTTTACGCTATGAGCTGGAAAATCTCGATGGTTATGCCAATAATTTTGCTATTTATGATACGAGCGACAGCAAAAACCTGATTAAGCAGGTGCTGAAGGAAATGAACCTTGATGAAAAGCGTTTCCCGCTGCCGGCGATTATCAGCAATATCAGCAATGCGAAAAATGCTTTGCTGCTGCCTGATGCCTACGCCCGCGAGGCCTCCGGCTATTACGAGCAGCAGGTGGCAAAAATTTATGATGCTTATCAGAAAAAGCTGCAGGCCAACAATGCCGTAGACTTTGACGATTTGCTGCTGCTGGCGCTGCGTCTGCTGCAGGAAAACCCTGCGGTAAGAGAAAAATATCAGCGCAAGTTTGATTACCTGATGGTTGACGAATATCAGGATACCAACCATGCGCAGTATCTGCTGACGAAGATTTTGGCAGCAGGCCACAGAAACATCTGCGTTGTAGGCGATGCTGACCAGAGCATTTACGGCTGGCGCGGCGCCGACATCCAGAATATCCTTGATTTCGAAAAGGATTACCCCGATGCCAAGCTGGTAAAGCTGGAGCAGAACTACCGTAGCACGCAGGTTATTCTGGATGCCGCCAATGCCGTTATTGATAACAACAGCGGACGCAAGCCGAAAAATTTGTGGACTGCCAACGGCAATGGTTCGGAAATTGTTTACTATCAGGCGAATGATGAAAGAGATGAAGCACGCTATGTGATTGAAAATATGCAGAAGCTGCAGTTGAATGAAAGCGCCAAGCTGGGCGATATGGCAGTGCTGTACCGCACTAACGCGCAGTCGCGTGTATTCGAGGAAATGCTGATTAAAAGCGGTATCGCCTATACGATGGTCGGCGGTACGAAGTTCTATGAGCGCAAGGAAATCAAGGATGCGCTGGCTTATCTGCGCTTGCTTTATAATCCGCATGACAGTTTGAGCCTGCTGCGTATTATCAACGTTCCGCGCCGCGGTATCGGTGATGCTACGCTGGCACGTCTGCAGGAGCATGCTAATGCTACTGGCCAGACGCTGTTTGAGGTAGTGACTAATGCAGCGGATGTTCCGGGACTTGCCAGCCGTTTTGCCGGTAAGCTGGACGAGCTGAGCGAGCTGCTCTTTGAGCTGATGGGCGAGGCCGCTGATGTGCCGGTAAAACAGCTTCTAGATGATGTGCTGCTGAAAACCGGTTATCTGGAGGAGCTGCAAAGCAGCAAGGACCCGCAGGACGAAAGCCGTGTGGAGAACCTGAAGGAAATGCTGAGCGTAACCGAGGATTTTGCTGTCAAATGCGAGCGCAACGGCGAAGAACCGACGCTGGAAAACTTCCTGGCCGACGTAGCGCTGGTTGCCGATATTGATGATGCTGAGCTGGGTGAGGATGCAGTTACACTGATGACGCTGCATTCTGCCAAGGGCCTGGAATTCCCCAATGTCTTTTTGGTAGGGATGGAGGAGGGTATCTTCCCGCATTCCCGCACATTGATGAACGATGATGAGATTGAAGAGGAACGCCGCCTGTGCTATGTAGGCATTACGCGTGCGGAAAAGCATTTGTTCCTGAGCAACGCCAGAACACGCACTATCTACGGCCACACGCAGTATTATACACCGTCCCGCTTTCTGCAGGAGGTGCCGCGTAATCTGGTGCATGTGATTAAACGTCAGGCACCGCAGCGTCCGGCGATGACGCAGCAGGTGCATAAGACGAGTGCAAAAGAGGCTGCTAACTGGTTTGAGCAGCACAAGGCCAGCTTCTTCCCGAAGGAAAGCAGTGCGGCGGCCGGTTGCAGCTTCCGTATCGGTGATAAGGTTATGCATAAAAAGTGGGGCGCAGGCACGATTGTTACTGCCAAGGATGCCGATGATGGACAGGAGGTTACAGTTGCTTTTGCCGGCGGTGGTATCCGCAGCCTGCTGACGAAGTATGCTAAGCTGGAAAAGCTGTAAGCCGTTTTTCAGATAAAAATCTTGGAGGATAAAGCAATGGCAGAAATGGATTTATTTGCTGATGAGCGCGCGGCAGATTTGGTTGAGGCCGAAAAGCTGCGCCGCGAAATCCGTCATAACGAATATTTATATTATGTATTGGATGCGCCGGAGATTACGGACGCCGAATATGACCGCATGATGGTGCGCCTGCGTGAGCTGGAGGCGCGTTATCCCGACAGCATTCCGGCCGATTCGCCTACGCAGCGTGTCGGCGGCCGTGCCTCCTCGCAGTTTACCGAGGTGCGCCATCTGGAGCCGCTGCTGAGCCTGGGCAACGTGTTTTCCGCCGAGGAGCTGCGTGCTTTTGATGAACGTGTTCGCAGCGGTCTGCCTGCAGGCAGCAAGGTGGAATACGTTATGGAGCCGAAGATTGACGGCCTGGCCTGCAGCCTGATTTACGAAAACGGTAAGCTGGTGCGCGCCGCTACCCGCGGTGACGGCGTAGTGGGCGAAAATGTTACGGCCAACGTGCGCACCATCCGCAGCATTCCGCTGACGCTGAAGGTGCCTGAGGGTGAAGCAGTGCCGGAGCTTTTGGATGTGCGAGGTGAGGTCTATATGCCGCGTCAGGCGTTTATGCGTTTAAACGAGCAGCGCGCGGAGCGCGGCGAGAGCGAGTTTGCCAATCCGCGTAATGCGGCGGCGGGCAGCCTGCGTCAGCTGGACCCGCAGGTGACTGCAAGCCGCAGCCTGAGCTTTTTTGCCTACTATCTGGTAGGCGAGGGTGCGCAGCCTAAGCACAGCGAATCGCTGGCTTTGCTGGCGCGCTACGGCTTTAAGGTGAGCGAAAATTATAAGGTTGTCGAAAATATCGACGAGGCGATTAAATATATCGGCGATTTCAACGAGCTGCGTCAAGGCCTGTCCTACGATACCGACGGCGCTGTTATTAAGGTCAACGATGCTTACCAACAGCGTATTCTGGGCGCTACAGGCAAGGATCCGCGCTGGGCAACGGCCTATAAATATCCGCCGGAGCAGGCGGAAACTACGCTGGAGGATATCGACTGGCGTGTAGGACGCACAGGCGTACTGACACCGACGGCAGTGCTGACACCGGTAAAATTAAGCGGCAGTGTTATTAGCCGTGCTACCTTGCATAACGAGGACTTTATCCGTGCCAAGGATATCCGCATCGGTGACAGGGTTATCATCAACAAGGCCGGTGAAATTATTCCCGAGGTATTGCGTGTAGTTGCTGAAAAGCGTACCGGTGACGAAAAAGAGGTAGAAATTCCCAGCGTCTGCCCGGAATGTGGCTGGCGTGTAGAGCGTCAGGGCGAGGAGGCAGCTATCCGCTGCACTAATCCGCATTGCCCGGCGCTCGGACGCGAGGGTTTGATTCACTTTGTCAGCCGTGATGCGATGAATATCGACGGCTGCGGTCCTTCCGTTATCAATGCACTGCTTGATGCAGGTCTGGTGCGCGATGCTGCGGATTTGTATAGCCTGCGCAAGGAGGATTTGCTGAAGCTGGAGCGTATGGGTGAAAAGTCTGCTGATAACCTGCTTGCAGCCTTGGCCGAGAGCAAGAAGAACGAGCTGGACAAGCTGCTCTTTGCTTTGGGTATCCGTCATGTTGGCGCTAAGGTGGCGCGTATTCTGGCAACGGAATTCGGCAGCATGGAAAAGCTGCAGCAGGCACAGCCGGAGGAGCTGGCGCAGATTCGTGATATCGGTGATAAAATTGCGGAAAGCGCCGTTACTTGGCTGAACGTGCCGGCGAATATTGACCTGGTGGAGCGCTTGGCGGCAGCAGGGCTGACGATGACCTTTACACCGCCTGCCAGTCAGGAGGATAATCCCTTCTTCGGCAAAACGCTTGTCTTTACGGGCACTATGCCTACGCTGGGACGCGCCGAGGCGAAGACGATGGCGCAGGACGTGGGTGCGAAGGTCAGTGGCAGCGTAAGCAAAAAGACGGATTACGTCATTGCGGGCGCGGAGGCTGGCAGTAAGCTGGAAAAGGCACAGCAGTTAGGCGTAACGGTTATTGATGAGGCTGAATTCCTGCGTCTGCTGAAAGGTGAATAGAGCATAAAAACAGCGTGGCTGCGAGTAGCGGCCACGCTTAATTTTTTAGTGATGATATTTGTTTTTGTGTTCCTTGGCCAAAGCATCCCAAACAGGCAGCTGCAGGCCGGCGATTTCGGAGGTGAAAGGAGTACCGTCGTTCTTTTCGAAATGCTTCCAGGCACGCAGTACATATTTAAAGCCGATATATTGCAACGGTAAGTTGCAGTATACCATGAGGATGTTGGCGAAGTCGCTCAATTCCCAGAGCGCGCCTAAATCCATACCGGCGATGTTGGTGATAACGCCGAAGGAAATAACGATGAGGCACAGCACGCGGATAGCATTGATGAAGGATGCCTTGCTGGAAATGCGGTTAGCACACATTTCGGTGAAGGACATAAAGCCCAAGAGGCAGGTGAAGGCAAACAGGCCGAAGCAAACGCTTACGAGCAGCGTAACAACGCTGTAAAGCATGTCACTGCCACCGGTCAGAGCACCGCAGGAGGCTAAGAATTTATCGAGCTTGCCCATCTCAAACCAGGCATTGGCATCAGCTGTGAGCCACATGCTGCCCATGATAACGACAAAGCCTGTCAGGGTGCAGATAACGATGGTATCAAGGAAAACACCCAAGGCCTGCACGCAGCCCTGCTCGCAGGGGTGGTCAACCTCTGCTGCTGCTGCCGGCATGGTGATGGTACCCTGGCCTGCTTCGTTAGACATCAGACCGCGCTTAATGCCCTGGCTGAGCGCCAGACCGAAGGCACCGCCGAAAACAGCATCAGGAGCAAAGGCCTGCGTGAAAACGGAGCTGAAGAACAGCGGGATGCGGTCCAAATTGCCGACAGTCAAAGCAATGACGGTGAGTACATAAATAACGGCCATAACGGGAACGATGCGGTCAGTAACCTTCGTAACCTTCTTGATGCCGCCGAAGCTAATAACAGCGGTGATAACAATAAGCACCGCAAAGGAAATCCAGTAGAGCGAGGAATTGGTGGGGATGTTCACACCGCTGATTTTGCTGGCGATGGCACCCACTGCGGAAATAGTGTTGAAGCCCTGCGCAGGGAAGCACAGAAGCGCATAAACGATGTATAGCATGCTGAGCGCAACGCCGGCAGCGGCAGAATCGTTCAATAATTTGCGTGCGTAAAAGGGCAGGCCGCCGACATATTCGTTATCCCGCTTTTCCTTGAAAATCTGCGAAAGCGTGGATTCGGCGAAGGACGTTGCCATGCCGAAGAAGGCGGAAACCCACATCCAGAACAATGCGCCCGGGCCGCCGATGGAAATTGCGCCGGTTACGCCCAAGATATTGCCGGGGCCGACACGCATAGCGGTGGAAAGCAAAAAGGCTGTGAGTGAGGAAATACCGTTGCGCGTATGGTTGCGCTGCATCAGCACCTTTATAGCGAAGATAAAGTTGTGTACCTGTACAAAGTGCAGGCGGAAGGTAAAGTAAATACCTGTGCCGACCAATAAAATAATTGCCAGACTAAAATTTCCCAAAATGGGGATAGAACCGTACCAGTCAAGATTGCAGGGAAAATCCCAGAACCAGTTGGAAACAATCTGGATTTTGGCGCAGATGGCGTTAACTG
>ERZ1034855.808-NODE-808-length-10116-cov-9.699533_pt1 | contig 10116 bp, 10 predicted proteins | sample MGYA00520699_ERZ1034855 | MGnify/ENA primary metagenome ERZ1034855 (study PRJEB33766, sample SAMN09781730) | gut metagenome | biome: gut microbiome | host: Homo sapiens | place: Madagascar | study: EMG produced TPA metagenomics assembly of the PRJNA485056 data set... | reverse complement strand
TTTCAATTTCTTCTGTCACTTTATACCTCTTTTCTTTAAACTTGTTAAACTGCTTAAACATAGCAAATTTAAGCGCTGATAAAAAGTTTTTTGTGCATTTTATACCCAATATAAAACATAGCTTTCGCGTCTGCGGGCAAAAAAACGGCCTTAAAATTGATTTAGGCGAAAAATGGTTAACAAATTCGGATGTGCTTTTAATAAAGCTCTCAGAGCTTAAAATATCCGTTATAAAGTTCTATTGAAAAGGCGGGGCGGCTAATTATCTCAATAAGCGAACTGAAACAGATTTTACAAAATTTTATAAAGGAGATAAAAATATGACATACGGAGTTCGCTATCCTACTTTAGCTTTTATTACCGGCGGTACCGGTCAGGCCAATGAGGGCATTCCGCCGCAGCCGTTTGAAACTTTTTGCTATGATTCGGCTTTGCGCGAAGCTAAAATAGAAAACTTTAATGTGGTGCCTTATACCTCTGTTTTGCCTAAAGAAGTTTACGGTAATATCGTGACAGTAGATAAAGTGGAAAAGCAATTTAAGCACGGCGCTGTGCTTGAAGTTATTATGGCAGGACACGGAGCCAGCCGCGACGAGCATAAAGCGATTGCCACCGGTGTGGGGATTTGTTGGGGCAAAGACGACAAAGGCCAGCTGATTGGCGGCTGGGCTGCCGAATATGTGGAATTTTTTGATACACATATTGATGACGATATTGCCCGCGGCCATGCTGAAATGTGGCTCAATAAGTCGCTTAACCACGAATTGGAACTGCGCGGCGTAGAAAAGCACAGCGAGTTCCAGCTCTATCATAACTATTTGAATATTACCGAACAATTCGGCTACAGTCTGACCTGTTTGGGATTTTTGAACTTTGAAAATGCCGAACCGGCAAAAATTTAGGTTGTTCACAATCGGGCAGCGGAGTTATTTTCTGCTGCCTTATTTTATTTAGAAAAGGAAAATCATTATGGCTGATAAAAAGAAAGTATCGGCTGATAACGCGGCGGCGCAAGGCTCTGGCTCCGGCTCAGGTTTGGGCGTGTGGGCGCTGGCCGCTATTGTTGTCAGCTCTATGATTGGCGGCGGAATTTACAGCCTGCCGCAAAATATGGCAGCCGGAGCTTCGGCCGGAGCCGTGCTGCTGGCTTGGGTAATTACCGGCATCGGGGTTTATTTTATTGCCAACACATTCCGCATTTTGTCTGCAGCCAAGCCGGATTTGAAAGCCGGTATTTATATGTATAGCCGCGCGGGTTTCGGTCCGTATGTCGGTTTTACTATCGGTTGGTCGTATTGGCTTTGTCAAATCTGCGGCAATGTCGGCTATGCCGTGATAACCATGGACGCGCTGAACTATTTCTTTCCGCCGTATTTTGCCGGAGGAAACAATTTGGCGTCCATAGTCGGAGGCTCTATTTTAATTTGGGGCTTTAACTATTTGGTTTTACGCGGTATTAAACAAGCCACGGTTATTAATTTGATTGGTACGGTCGCCAAAATCGTGCCGCTGATTCTGTTTATTATCATTGCGGCGTTTATGTTCCATTTTGACAAGTTTGAGTTTGATTTTTGGGGCGAAAACGCTTCTACGGCAGCCAAACTCGGCGGGCTTTCGGCACAGATTAAAAGCACTATGCTGGTGACTTTGTGGGCATTTATCGGTATTGAAGGCGCCGTTGTGATGTCTAAGCACGCCAAGTCGCCTAAAACCGTGGGACGCGCCACCGTTCTGGGCTTTATCGGCTGTTTGGCGATTTATGTGATGCTGTCGCTGCTGCCGTTCGGCTTAATGAGCCAAGAGCAGCTTGCCGCCGTGCCTAACCCGTCAACCGCCGGAATTTTGGAAGCTTTGGTCGGCAAATGGGGCGCTTGGCTGATGAATATCGGCTTGCTGGTTTCGGTTTTAACCAGCTGGCTGGCTTGGACGGTGGTAACCGCGCAAATTCCGCAGGCGGCTGCCGAAAACGGAACATTTCCGAAGCAGTTTGCCAAGGAAAACGCTAACGCAACGCCGTCAGTTTCATTATGGATTACCAGTGCTTTAATGCAGATTTTTATGCTGCTGGTTTATTTTTCGGGCAACGCTTGGAACACCATGCTGAGCATTACCAGCGTGATGGTGCTGCCGGCTTATTTTTCCAGCTGCGCTTATTTGTGGAAAATCTGCGAAGACCATGAATATCCGATGAACTTTTATATTAAACGTTCGGCCGCCTTATTTTCCGGCATTATCGGCTCGCTGTATTCGGTATGGCTGATTTACGCCGCCGGTCTGAATTATTTGCTGATGGCGGTGATTTTTATGGCCGTGGGCATTCCGGTTTATATTTGGGCAAAAAAACAGCGCGAGCCTGAGGCTCCGGCTTTCAGCGTGGGCGAGGGGGTTATAGCCGCTTTTGTGGTGGTAATCGCTTTGTTTGCCGTATATGCAATGTCCAGCGGAATTGTGCATATATAAATCCGCTTAACGGAAAACAGTCCGGTGCTTTGCTGCCGGACTGTTTGGGCGTTTAGATAACTGAGTTATTTTTTGAATACCGCCATATAAGGTTAGTAAAAGCAATATACATCAGCATTTCACAGCTTTCTTCCAAAATTTCATTATCTATTATCGGCCATTCGGCGAGTGTCGCCATAATTACAGCGCCGGCAAAAATCAAAGAATCCCATACAAAAATCGGAGCATTTATAATATATTGCCAAACGGTTTTGTAAACTTTTTTGCACCAAACATAATAAACTATATACAGACCGTACAAATCGCGCAGCGGCTCAACTATAAAGCCGTATTTCATCTTTTTCCAGCGGCATATTTCTTCCGGCGGTAAATATTTATCGCAAAAATAAGCCCGTCCCAGATTAGTCTCACGCATAAGCATTAAAATGATTATCAAGGCCAGCGCTGTAAACAATGTTTTATCTCTGGGGGCTTTTACCGCAGCGGCAAAAGCAGCGGTCAACACCAGCAGCTGCAGATTTTCTACCCAAGCTCCCTCTGTAAAAAGCGCTGGGTCAGCAAATTTCAGCATAAACGGAATTGTTAAAATATATACAAATTCAGCAATAGTTAACAGGTTAATATTCCAGCGTAACCGCGGCGGAATATTCCTTAAAAAATCTAAAAGTTTCATTTTTCCCTTATCTTTAAAAATACATAATACATTATTCTTATAGCCGTTTAAAATTTTTCATGTAAGCGTTTTTTTAAGAGATTGGGGATAATTTTATTAACCGTGGAAAGAAAGTATAAAAAAATTGACTAAGGCTGTTTAATCATTTTATACTGCCGATTATGAAAATAAAAGAGCTGCATATATTTAATCTTCCGGCCTCGTCCTATGTCAGCATAGGCGTGATGTTTTTGCTTTTGGCGCAGGCTTTGCTGGACTTGTTTTATACCGGATTGCTGAACGCCGATGAAATAGAGCATATTCACGCTTCATGGCTGGTATGGAGCGGCAAAACGCCTTATCTGGATTTTTTTGAGCATCATAATCCGCTGCTGTGGTATTTATTTGCACCGCTGACCGGCTTGATGTTTGATAACGTAAATATTTATTTTGCCTGCAGGCTTTCGGCGCTGGCGGCAAATTTGGCAAGCTGGTGGTTTATATACAAAATCATCCGGCAATGGCTGGGGCATACAATGGCTGGGGCATACAAAATATGGCTGGCAGCGCTGGTGCTGTTTTGCTGCGGAGATTATGTCAGCCGCAATCTGGTGGAATTCCGCCCCGATGCTTTTATGAATTTATGCTTTTGGAGCGGCTTGTATTTTTATCTGGCTTATTTTGCCAATAAACGGCAGATTTATTTGTCGGCGGCGTTTGCTTTGTTTGGCTTGGCCTTTTTCTTTTTGCAAAAAGCGGCATTGCTGCTGGCGGCGCTGGGAATTTTCACGGTTTGGCAGCAGATAAAAAGACGGATTAAGCTTAGTGATTTTATCAAAGCCTTAATAGTTCCGTTTATAATTTCCGGACTGTTTGCAGCGTGGCTGCTGTATCATAAAATGCTGGGATTGTACTGGGAGCTGAACTATAGCCTGAACAGCCTGCTGCCGCAGTATTACGGGCTGCACATGGTAAAATTTACAATTTTCGGAGTTATGCTGCATCTGCCGTTTTATAACGGCTGGGCTTCGGTGTTTTTTGCACCGTCGGCTATAGCGCTGAGTTTTGCTGCAATTCTGAGCTATCCTAAAATCTGGCAAAAAAATATTGCCGCAAAATGTTTGGTTGTTTTGTTTTTTTCTGAATTGGCTATCCGCATTTTTACGTTTTCGCCTTACGCCCACTATTTTTCGCAGCTGAATGCTTTGGCGGCGCTGATTATTGCCGCCGCGGTGTTTGAAAATGAAAATGCTTTCAAAAAATATTTGTATAATATTGCCATGTTTATCGTGTTTATTATTATCGCCGGATTGGTTCTCTGCAGCTTTGCGCAGCGCCATAACAACGCTAAAATAAAGCCGTTTTTAGAAACCGCTCAGTTTGTGATAAATCAGACTAAGCCGAACGAGGCGGTAATGAATGCCGATAATACCAACTTTAATCTGTTTCGTCCCGATGCGCATTATGTTTGGTTTATGCTGAATGATATCGGCTGGATTTATGAAACAAACTTTACGCAGAAAACAAATCTTGACGATATGCTGAAAGCTAAGAAAGCGGTGCTGATAAAGCCGGAAGATTTTTCCAACACGCCTTTAAGCGAACGCCGCAATAAAAAGCTGTTTGAGTATAATACCGATATGATGCGTCTGTATCAAAAGCAAAAAATCAGCGATATAGATTTATTTGATTTGCTTATAAAAATCCCGCAGCCGAAAGCTTATATTTGGAATATGGAACTGGTGCAGAAGTATTACCGGCCGGCTGAGCAGGGGGTTTGGATTTTGAAAGACGAGTACCGACAACAGGAGAATTAAATGCAGAAAAATTTAATAATTTGGGATTTTGACGGAGTTTTGGCCGACAGCGAGCATCTGTGGGTGCAAAATTGGGCAGATACTCTGCAGAAACTTTATAATTTTACGCTGACTCCTGAAATGCAGAAGCAATACCTTGAGGGCAAAGCCGATAAAACAAAGGTGGAATTGCTGGCGCACGATTTTCCGCAGCTGAAACTGGATGATAAATTCTGGGCGGAAATTCATCAGAATGAAGACCGTTTAATAGCGTCTGAATTAACTTTAACCGAAAATATTGAACAGATTTTGGATGATAAAGATTTTGCTCAATGCGTAGCTACCGGCGCCACTTTGGAAAAACATAACAAAAAGACCGTAAAGCTGGGCTTGGGCAAATATTTTGCTGAGCATAACACCTTTACCGCCTATATGGTGGCAAACGGCAAGCCGGCGCCGGATATCTTTTTATATGCGGCAAAAACAATGGGCTTTGCGCCGCAGCATTGCTTGGTTATAGAAGATTCTCTTGCCGGCATTAAAGCCGCAAAAGCTGCAGATATTCCGGTAATTGCCTATATTGGCGCAACCGGACACAACACCAAAGAATACACCGCCGCCTGCAAAGAAGCTGGAGCTTTCGCAGTCAGCGATAATATGCTGGAAATACATCAGCTAATCAAAGAACATTTTAGTAATAAGTGAGAAAATTATGAAAAATTTATTGTTTTTTACAAGTGCAGTTTTATTTGCATTTTCGGCAGCGGCTGCCGATATCAAAAAATTACCGGAGCCGGATTTGAATGCGGATTCCGCGCCTTTTATGCAGATTTTGAACGCCAGACAGTCCGGCCGCAGCTATGATGTGGATAAACGTGTTGACGACGCAACCTTAAGCGAAATTTTATGGAGCGCTGCCGGCGTTAACCAATACGGAAAAATAACTATTCCGACAGCCCGCAATAATCAGAATCTGAAAGTTTTTGTTCTAAGCAGTTCCGGTATTTGGCTGTATAATGCAAAAGCCAATCAGCTGGAAAAAGTTTCTGACAAAAACATGCTGCCGTATTTGGCGGAAAAGCAGGACTTCATTTTAAAAGCGCCTGTGCATTTGGTTTATACCAGCTCAGACAAAATGTGGGGATTTGCTCATGCCGGTTCAGCCTATCAGAATGTATATCTGTATGCGGCGGCCAAAGGCTTAAGCACGGTTATCCGCGGGCTGCCGAATGATGAGACCATGGCAAAGGCTCTGAATTTGAGCGATGATGAATTTACCATTGCGCATCAGCCGGTAGGATATCCTAAATAGCATATTTGTATTTTGGCTTTGAATGCCTACATTGTTTTTATGCAAAATTCAAAGCCGAAATATACTCTTAAAGAAAAATTGGATATCGCCGAAAGCATTTCTACGGTATTGATGTTTCTTATGGCGGTGTGGGGAACGGTTGCCGCCTATGAAGAGGGCTTTTGGCATAAGCTGATGCATATTGTCAACCACTATCATTCGGAAATTGTCCGGATAGAATATTCCGAGCAGACTAAGACGGCAGAACATAAAACTCCGCCGCCTGAAAATATTAAGAGTGAAGATAAACACCGCAAAAACTAATCAAAACTCATGATAACCCCGCATTGCTAACGGATTATTTCAGCTATAAGGAAAAGCAAACTTTTAAATTTATCATTCTTGCAAAAACGGCCGGATTATGTTAATTATGCGGATATAAGGTTATTATTTTAGCTGAGGAGAGGTTTTATGTCCGGTGATGTTTGCTTTCATAACGCTGTAGTTTACAACGGCTATTCCATGATGAAAAACTGCGCCATTTTAATCAGAGATGATAAAATTGTTGATGTGTTTAATGAAGAGCGTTTTTTTCAAAAAAAATTTGATGATTCCACTCGTTTGATAGATGTAAAAGGCTGCAGTATTGCTCCTGGTTTTATAGATACGCATATCCATGGTTTCGGCGGTTACGGAACGGAGGACTGCTCGGCAAAATCTATTTTAAAAATGTCGGAGGGCTTGGCTAAATGGGGCGTAACCTCATTTATTCCGACGCTGTATTCTGAAAAAAAAGATAAAATGATACGCGGCATACGCGCAATCGTCAAAGCCATGGGCAAAGAAAAAGGCGCCAAAATTTTAGGCATTCATCTGGAGGGGCCTTTTATCTCGCCGGCCCGACTGGGCGTGCAGTCGCCGGATACGGTAAGTCCGGTGGATTTGAATTTGATGGAAGAATTGTGGCAAGCTTCAGAGGGACATATCATCAATATGACGCTGGCTCCGGAAATAAAAAATATGCGGGAGCTGGCTCTGTATTGCATATCTAAAGGAATTGTCATGCAGGCGGGGCATACAAACGCCACCTATAAGCAGATGATTGAGGGCATGCAGGCACGGATTATGCATGTAACCCACTTGTTTAACGCCATGAGCCGCATGCATCACCGCGATCCGGGAGCAGTAGGCGCCGTATTTATTCATCCGGAATTGTCGTGTGAAATTATCGCCGACGGTATTCATATAGATTCGGAAATCATAAAGTTTTTGCTGACCTGCAAGTCTTTGGATAAAGTTGTTTTGGTTACCGACGCTTTAAAGCCGACCAAGCAAAAGCACGGACCTTTGTTTGCCAACGGCGAGGAAGTGTATCTGGATAAATGTTTTTACCGAAAATTGGATAATGTGATTGCCGGTTCGGCGCTGACCATGATAGACAGTGTGAAAAATATCGTTTCTTACGGGTTTAGGCTGGAAGAGGCTATTCACATGGCGTCAACCAATCCGGCAAGAATTATGAAACAAGACAATTTAGGCGTTATCGCTCCGGGATATGACGCTGACTTGGTTATTCTCAGCGATAAACTGAAAGTAAAATATACCATTATTAAAGGGCAAATTTATGAGAAAGGAAAATTAGTATGCGCGTAATAATAAAAGATGATAAAGAGTGGGTAGCAGATTGGGCGGCAAACTATGTTGCCTATAAAATCAACCGTTTCAAGCCGACACCTAACAAGCCGTTTGTTTTGGGTTTGCCAACCGGTTCAACTCCGCTCGGCATGTATAATAAGCTGATTAAGCTGTGCCAAGCAAGCAAGGTTTCATTTGCCAATGTCGTTACTTTTAATATGGACGAATATATCGGTTTGGCTCCGGAGCATCCGCAAAGCTATCATTATTTTATGTATGAAAATTTCTTTAACCATATAGATATTCAAAAGAAAAATATTCATATTTTGGACGGCTTAACCAAAGACTATGAAAAAGAATGTTTAGGTTATGAGCGCAAAATTAAAGAGATAGGCGGTATTCATCTGTTTATCGGCGGAGTAGGGGAAGATGGGCATATTGCCTTTAACGAGCCTTTTTCGTCGCTGTCATCCCGCACCAGAGTAAAAACGCTGACCGAAAGCACCATAAAAGCAAATTCCCGATTTTTTGATTATGATTTATCAAAAGTTCCGACCCAAGCGCTGACCGTCGGCGTCGGCACCATTATGGACGCGGAAGAAGTTATGATTCTGGCAACCGGAAAAAATAAGGCTCAAGCCCTGAAGCACAGCATAGAAGACGGTATAAGCCATGTTTGGACTTTGTCGGAACTGCAGCGCCACCAGCATGGAATTATTGTTTGCGACAAAGAGGCTGCGTCAGACCTGAGCGAACCGACAATAAAATACTTTTTGGAAATCCAAAGCAAAATCCCAGGATAGGGCTGGCGTTAAAACTCCAGTCCTATGCAGCAATTTTCATCATTTGTGCATAAATTGCAAATATTGTTTATTTCGGCAAGCGTCATGCTGTTTAAGCACTTTCTATCGGTATTATTGCAGGCTGCATCGCCCCAAAATAATATAGGTTCGGTTTCTGTATTCCGATAGAGTCTTGCCCAGTATAAAGTGCTATGCAAAGGTTGAGCCAAGTTGGAAAATATTTCACGGCATAGAGCTGTCGGAAAGCCTGCTGATACATAATTGCCTTTATCATTATAAGTATGCTGTCCTATGTACAAATCTGTAACAACGCGGTGCAGACGAGAAACAACGTTGACTTGGTTGCCTAATGAATCGTACATAATATAGTTATATTTTTCATCAGCTTTCCATGTGGCTGGTATGAGGTTTGCAGAAGTTATATAATCATTAAACCCTACAAAGGAATAATTTTCTTCAGTAGTTAATTTGTGCAAGTCATCTAAATGCTCTATTAAACCATAAATCAGCAGGCTGTATTCATTTAGCACTTTGTTGATTTTGAATTTTTCCATAGCTTTGCTATAACCAGCGATACCTCCGACAGACAGCACCGCAATTATTGCCAGCACGCCGAGCATTTCAATCATACTGCGGCCAAAGAAATTTGCGCCTCTAGCACCAGTCATACTAGGTCGTGACGCACAGTCTGTACCTAGGATCTTGTTGCACCAAGGGCGGAGTAAACCCGCGCCGTTACTTGCACAGTCATTGCGAGGAGTGCAACGACGAGGCAATCTAACAAAACCAGCGCCTCTGGCACCAGTCATACTAGGCCTTGTGCCTAGTATCTTGTGGCACCAAGGGCGTGGCAATCCCTTGCCGTTAGTTACGGCGTCATTGCGAGGAGTGCAACGACGAAGCAATCCAGAACCCTCGCCCCGTGCGGGAGAGGGGGAGGCGTAAGCCTCGGGTGAGGGGTACTTAAAGAACATGCAAAAGGCACTAAACCAGCACTTATTTAATAATAAGGCTAATTTATTGACTAGGTTAGGGACTCGCTGCAACAAGATTCTAGGCACGAGGCCTAGAATGACTGGTGCTAGAGGCGTGGACTTAGTGCTTGTTGTGGTGTTTGTAATACCCCTCACCCGGAGCGTTGCTCCGACCTCTCCTGCAAGTGGCGAGGTTGTTATTTTTGTTCTTAATGCGTTATTACCGAATGTGTCAATTTTTCTGCTGAATCCTGCAAAAAAGTGCTGAACGGCAGAAAAAGTGCCTTTAATCAGATGTTTAGGATTTGCAGAGAGAGAGAGAGACCTTTGCTTAGCTTATTTTTCATCTTTCTTTCCTCTAAAATTATGTTGTTTACACTCCAATTCTATAACAGCCTCACGCCATAAGTCAACCGCAAAATCAAAGCGTTGGAAGAGGCGGAAGTGTGTAAAAAAACGACCGTTTAAAAGGGACAGTTTTTAGGCTGTTTTTAGTAATGTAGCA
>ERZ1034855.805-NODE-805-length-10148-cov-10.460319_pt1 | contig 10148 bp, 5 predicted proteins | sample MGYA00520699_ERZ1034855 | MGnify/ENA primary metagenome ERZ1034855 (study PRJEB33766, sample SAMN09781730) | gut metagenome | biome: gut microbiome | host: Homo sapiens | place: Madagascar | study: EMG produced TPA metagenomics assembly of the PRJNA485056 data set... | reverse complement strand
GGCAGTGCGGAATACCGACTCTTGCATAAAGCAAACGCAGGTAATCGTAAATTTCCGTTACGGTGCCGACGGTTGAACGAGGATTTTTCGATGTGGTCTTCTGGTCAATGGAAATAGCAGGTGACAATCCCTCAATGCTCTCTACATTTGGTTTGTCCATTTGTCCCAAAAACATTCTTGCATAAGAAGAAAGGCTTTCTACATATCGTCTTTGTCCCTCGGCATAGATGGTATCAAAAGCAAGCGAGCTTTTGCCCGAACCCGAAAGACCTGTTATTACAACAAGTTTATTTCTCGGAATTTCAACATTGACATTTTTCAGATTATGCTCTTTAGCTCCTCTTACTATAATTTTGTCGTGTTCCATCTCTTTCCCCTTTTTCCTTTATTTAGCAATTATAGCCTCTCATAAAGAGAGGCTATAAAAATTATTATTCGTTATCTTTGTTTTCAGCAGTATCTGCATTATCTTCTTCGGATTCGGCATCTTCTGCCTCAACAGGCTCAACATAAGTGCCGTTCATAACAGCCTCAAAGTCATCGCCGCCCATTTTTTCATGCTTAATAAGGTAAGCCGCAACCTCGTGGAGCTTATCAATATTATCTTTCAAAATGGTTTCTGCTCTGTCGTAAGCGTTGTTGACAATCTCAAGAATAAGCTCGTCAATCTTAGCAGCAGTTCTCTCTGAATAATCTTGAGTATGACCCATATCTCTGCCAAGGAATACGGCACTGTTGTCTTTGCCGTAACAAATACAGCCGAGTTCCTTAGTCATACCGTACTTTGTAACCATATCACGGGCAGTCTTTGTAGCCTTTTCAATATCGTTAGATGCACCGGTTGAAATATCATCAAGAATGATTGCCTCCGCAACTCTACCGCCAAGACATACTACGATGTCTTCAAGCATTTCTGTGCGTGAGTTGTAAGACTTATCTTCAGACGGCAACGGCATTGTATAACCGCCTGCCATACCTCTCGGAATAATAGAAATCTCGTGAACAGGGTCTTGTGTAGCAAGCTCGTGGAAACAGATTGCGTGACCTGCCTCGTGATAAGCGGTAAGTTTCTTTTCCTTGTCGCTCATAACTCTTGTCTTTTTCTCTGCACCGACTACAACCTTGATTGTAGCCTCTTCAATTTCTTCCATAGTAATGGCTTTTTTATTCTTTCTTGCAGCAAGCAAAGCAGCCTCGTTAAGGAGATTCTCAAGGTCTGCACCTGTGAATCCTGCTGTTGTCTTTGCAATAGTCTTGAGCTTAACATCGGGAGCAAGCGGCTTTTTGCGAGCATGTACCTTAAGGATAGCTTCTCTGCCGTTGATGTCAGGATAGCTTACGATTACCTGTCTGTCAAATCTACCCGGACGCATAAGAGCAGGATCGAGAACATCAGGTCTGTTAGTTGCGGCAATAAGGATAACGCCCTCGTTTGCTCCGAAGCCGTCCATTTCTACAAGCAACTGGTTAAGAGTTTGCTCACGCTCATCGTGACCGCCACCGAGGCCTGCACCTCTCTGACGACCTACGGCGTCAATCTCATCAATAAAGATAATACAAGGTGAGTTCTTTTTAGCCTGCTCAAAGAGGTCACGAACTCTTGACGCACCAACACCGACAAACATTTCTACGAAGTCAGAACCGGAAATTGAGAAGAACGGAACGCCTGCCTCGCCTGCAACAGCTCTTGCAAGCAATGTTTTACCTGTACCCGGAGGGCCTACAAGGAGTACACCCTTAGGGATTCTTGCGCCGAGTTTATTATACTTATCCGGAGCTTTAAGGAATTCAACGATTTCTTCAAGCTCTTCCTTTTCTTCGTCTGCGCCTGCAACATCTTCAAATGTGGTTTTGCGCTTTTCGTCATTGGTATTTTTGATTTTAGCCTTGCCGAAGTTCATTTCTTTTCCGCCAAGACCGCCGCCCATTTTCTTCATAATGAATATCCATACAACTACAAAGAGGATTCCCGTTACAAGTATAGGCAAAAATTCATATAAAAGTGTGTTGTCACTGCCTTTGATATAATCATAAGAAACAGCTTCGTCAGCCGATGCGGTGTAAACTGAAATATCGTCAATAAATCTTTCAATATCGGCAAGAGTACCTCTTACAACAACATTTTTTGTTGAGCTCTTGGCATTTTTTCCGTCAGGATCTGTAGCTGTGATATTATCATCCGTTGTATTCTGAACAATGCTGTCAGATGTAGCGATGTCCTTTGCGGGTTTAAGTTTTACACCCTCTTTAAGTGTAATTTCAATCGCACCTGTTCCGTAGTTGATGGTATAACTCTGAACCTTGTCCTCTTTAAAAAGATTTACCAGTTGAGAGGTTGTGTAACTTACAGATGAATTTTGGGTCATCAAAAATGCCACACCGAGCACAACCATAACCGCAACAGTGATATAAATAATTATGTTACGCAGTTTTTTGTCCAATAGGAATCACTCCTTTTTATATTATGAATTTAAAAGCGTAATTTTATGTATCCTGTGAATAAACAGACTCCTTAAGAACGCCTACATAAGGGAGATTTCTGTAACGCTCCGCATAGTCAAGTCCGTAGCCTACAATAAATGCGTCGGGAATTACAGAACCGACATAAGCAACATCAATATCGGTAACTCTTCTGTCAGGCTTGTTGAACAATGTGCAAATCTTTACAGACGCAGCATTTTTTGCATAAAGATACTGTGAAATAAAAGCAAGTGTTCTGCCCGAGTCCACAATATCCTCAACAATGAGAATATGCTTGCCGTCAACAGAAGTTGAAATATCTTTCTGAATATTAACTCTGCCCGAGCTTACAGTTGAGTTGCCGTAGCTTGAAACAGCAAGAAAATCTATGCTGAAATCAAGGTTTACTTCCCTCATTAAATCAACCATAAACGATACGCAGCCCTTAAGCAAGCCTACCATTATAAAGTCCTTGCCATTATAATCCTTTTCAACCTCTTTTGCAAGCCTTTTCACAATATTTTTAATATCCTGCTCGCTGTAAAGTATTTTTTCGATGTCCTTATGCACAAAAAATCCTCCCTTGTTCACATATTATAATAAATTTTCTTTTTTCTGCACTATAAGATGTCTGAACCGAATTTATCCCCTCGCACCACAATATTTCATTATTCACTGCCACAAGCGGAAGTTTATCCCTCAATTCAGACGGAATTTTAAATTCATTCATAGCCTTTCTTAAAGGCTTGGTAATATTTCTGTCCTTGAAAAAAATCTTATCGCCCTGTCTGCGTGTGCGTATCACGGCATTTTTCGTTTCTTTTTCGGACAAATAAATCGGATTATCGGTTAAATCGTCAAAATCTGTAATTTCTTTTACAAAATATTTTATATTATCAAATGTAAATTCTTTATTAATAACATCGGCAAATAATATTTCTTCACTGAAATTATTAACAGCATCGGTATTTTCTATCCGCAGTATTCCCTGTTTTACCACAGCTCGGAAATTACCGCACAAATCAACACAACCGCTTTCAAAAAGAGCATTATCAATAAGTTCGATATGAATATGCTCGGGAATATCGGCTCCGTTTTCAACACAAATTTTTTTGATTACATTCTGCCGTATGATTTTATCCTGCTCACAAATCTTTTTTGCCGAATATCCGAAAGCAAGTCTGCTGTCGGCAACCGCTTTATCTGTCTGTTTGTCAAGATAAACTGACAGAAGTTTTGCGTCGTCGCACAGTCGCTTTAAAGAAGCTTCAAAACTCGGATTTATCTTTTTCAGCTCGGTGATTACATTATGACGGATTTTGTTTCTTGTGTAATCATCGGTAAGGTTTGTGCTGTCGGTCACATAATCAAGTGAATTTTCACGGCAGTAATTTTCAATGTACGCTCTGTCGCACAAAATCAGCGGTCTGATTATATAATCCCGCCTTTCGGGAATTGCACAAAGTCCGTTAAGCGATGTGCCCCTTACAAGGTTAATCATCAGCGTTTCCGCATTATCGGAAAGCGTGTGCGCAGTTGCGATTTTACAGTTAAGCTTTTTGGAAAGCTCGTCAAATTCTTTATATCTGACATTCCTTCCACAAAGCTCCGTACTGATTTTTTCTTTCTCCGCTATTGACGGAACATTTATTTTTTTTACAAAAAGTTTGACGGAAAGTTTTTTACAAAATTCTCTGCAAAATTCTTCATCTCGCTCTGCCTCTTCGCCCCGTATCATATGATTAATATGGATTGCGTATAATGTAAGATTATATTTTTCTTTTACAGAACAAAGCATATGAAGAAGTGAAACCGAATCTGCTCCGCCCGAAAGCGCAACGGCAACGGAATCATTTTTTTCAATCAGCTTATATTTATTTACAGCCGTCAAAAAAGGATTACTCACTTCTGTCCTCCGTACCTGTAAATCTCATAAACTCACCCTGCCAATGCATTTTTACCGTACGAGCCTCGCCGTGACGGTTTTTGGCTACAATACACTCACCCGAATTTTGATCTGCACCCTGCGGAGAATCGTCCTCGTTTTTATCGTAATATCCCTCACGGTAAAGAAAAAGTACGATGTCGGCATCCTGCTCGATAGAACCCGAATCACGCAAGTCGGAAAGCTGTGGTCTGTGGTCGGTACGCTGTTCGCTTGCACGGGAAAGCTGTGACAGTGTGATAACGGGAACATTCATTTCTTTTGCAAGAATTTTAAGATTTCTTGTGATTTCAGAAATTTCCTGAACTCGGTTATCTATTCTTCTGCCGCTGCCCATAAGCTGTAAGTAGTCAATAATTACAAGGTCAAGTTTTCTCATTCGTCTTAACTTTGATTTCATTTCGGTAATGGTAATACCCGGTGAATCGTCAAGATAAAGCTCCGACTTGCCGAGAATATCGCTTGCCGGAATAAGTCTGTCCCATTCCTCATCGTTTAGCTTACCTATTCTCAGCTTTGTACCTTCAATAAGAGCCTCTGCCGACAATAAACGGCTGGCAAGCTGTTCCTTTGACATTTCCAAAGAGAAAAAAGCAACCGTTTTTTTAGCCGTGCAGGCAACATATCGTGCAATATTCAGCGCAAAACTCGTTTTACCCATACCCGGACGGGCGGCGAGCAAAATAAGGTCGCTTCGGTTAAGGCCCGTAATTACTCGGTCAAGGTCGCCGATACCCGTAGAAACAGGTTTCATACTGTCGTCTGTTGTGCTGTTGAGAGCGTCAAGTCTGTCAAAAGTCTGCATAATAACAGAGTTAATTCTCTCAAGACCCTTTTTCTCGTTACCCTGTCTTATGTCAAAGATTTTCTGCTCGGCAGAGTCGATAATAACAGATGTATCTTCCGTGCCTGCCGTAGCGTCATCAATGATTTCTCTTGCAGCGGTAATAAGCCTGCGGATATTGTATTTATCTTTTATAACCTCCGCATAAGCCTCGGCATTGGATATTGACGGACAGTTGTTTACAAGGTCATAAAGATATGTCTTGCCTGTCGTTTCGTCAAACGAACCTGTCTGCTTAAGTTTTTCAAGCAAGGTGACAAAGTCGATTTTGCCGCCGAAGTTGACCATCTCGGTCATCGTCTTGAAAATCAGCTTATGCAGTGAAACATAAAAATAATCGGGGGACTTGATGTATTCAATTACTTTATCAAAAACATCGCTTTCAAGAATAATCGCACCAAGCAGTGCCTGTTCAGCTTCGGGACTGTACGGCATATGAAGTCCGTCGTAGCTGCTTGAAATTTGATTATCCGCCATTTGTCACCCCTCCTTTGCAATCGTAAATAAAATCAAGCCTCTGATACCTTAACGGTAATGTTTGCAACAATACCCGAATAAAGTTTTACATCGGCTTTGTAAGAACCAAATTCTTTAATATCACTTTCAAGAACAACCTTACGCTTGTCTATGTTGATATTATACTGTTTTTTTATTTCCTCGGCAACCTGCTTTGCGGTAATGCTGCCGAAAAGTTTGCCGCCCTGACCTGCTTTTGCTTTCATCTCAAAGGTTTTGCCCTCAAGCTGTGCTTTATAACCCTCTGCCTGCTTTTTCTCGGTAGCAATCTTAAAGTTCTTTGAGTTTTCAGCGTTTCTATATTCATTCATAGCCTGTGCATTTGCCTCTCTTGCAAGGTTCTTAGGAAGAAGAAAATTTCTTGCATATCCGTCAGAAGCATTTACAAGGTCGCCTTTTTTGCCAAGTGCCTTAACATCCTGCAAAAGTATTACTTTCATAATTATCGTTCCTTTCTGCTATTTGCAACTTGCATCCTCAAGATTTGTATCTATAACTTCGATAAGCATCTTGAGAGCCTGTTCTTTATTTATATCACTAAGCTGTGTAGCCGACATTGTCTGATGTCCGCCACCGCCGAGCTTTTCCATAATAATCTGCACATTTACAGCGCCAAAGCTGCGTGCGGAAATACAAATTTTACCGCCGCTTTCATAAATTACAAAAGAGGCTTTTACATTTTCAAGCGTGAGTAATTCGTCTGCTGCCTGCGCAGAGGCAAGTCTTACATCACCGTCAGCGCCCTTTGCGATTGAAATTGCGCAGTTTTTGTATATTTTTGCATCGCATACTATGCTTACTTTTTCACGGTAAGTTTCAATTGAATCGGAGAACATCTGCTTTACATTGATTGTAGTAGCGCCTCTTCTCCGCAAATATGCGGCTGCTTCAAAGGTTCTTACACCTGTTTTTAAAACAAAATTCTTTGTATCAAGCATAATGCCCGCAAGCAAAGCGTCCGCCTGTGCATATCCGATTGCTTTATCATCTATGCAGCTGATAATCTCGCTGCACATTTCACACGCAGACGAAGCAAACGGCTCGTGGCAGAAAACAAGTGCGTTATCTATATAATTAACCGCTCTGCGATGATGGTCAATAACAATGACCTTTTTACATTCATCGTAAAGCTGTGGACTTTCAAGAGAATTTCTCAAATGAGTATCAACAATGATAAGCAAAGTCTTTGGTGTAACCTGCTTCATTGCCTCATCGGGGGTAATAAATATATCTTTTCCTATGTTTTTCTCTGCATAATCAATCAGCTTTTCAGCCATAGTTTTTGTTTTATCAACAACTATTTTTGAATACAGATTAAAAGATTTTTCCATAACCGACTGCATACCGATAGCCGCACCGATACAGTCAAGGTCAGAAAATCTGTGCCCCATAACAAAAACTTTATCGCAATCGTTTATCGTACGCTTGATTGCATTTGCAATAACACGCATACGCACCTTGCTGACCTTTTCGGAAGTAGCGGAAGTACCTCCGAAAAATTCGTAAATATTGTTGCTTATAATAGCAACCTGATCTCCGCCTCTGCCAAGCGCCATATCAAGCGCCTTTCTCGCATTGGTTTCACTGTCTTTGAGAGAGTTTATGCCTCTGCACAAACCGATAGATACCGTAGCGGTATGCTGACCCGCTTTTATGCTGTGAATTTCCTGTAATATTGGGAACTTTTGTTCAACAAGTTTGTCAACATCGGTTTCTTTAAAGATAATCATATAACGGTTATTGCCGATTATCTTAAACAAAGCGTTATACTCGTTCGCCCATCTCTGCAAGAACGACTGAACATTCAGAGAAACCTCGGAATAAATTTCATCGGATTCGTTTGAAAAGTCATCGCTGTTATCAAAAGTAATAATCGCTACACAAGGACGGGTTGCATTGTACTCACGCATAATTTGCCTGTAATATGTATTCTCCACAAAATAACAAACATATCCCTCGTTTGTAGAGATGACAAAGCCTACAAATTCATTGCCGTTGCAGGCGGTTTCAAATGTATCGTGGTCGGCGACATCTGTTATTTTCTTGTCGCCTATGTAAGGCGAAATCATATCGCCTTCGGGATTTTTACCGTTGCAGAACTGCTTTCTGAACCTTGTATTGCTCCAAATTATCTCGCCCTCTGCACCAAGCACCGTGACGGGAATTTTGTATTTATCAAGAAATTCGGGATTAAATCCGTTGATTTTCTCTGCTGTACTGCGAACGGTGGCAGCTATATAGTTACGAAAGCGAAGGGTCGAAACGACAACTATACCTGCGGTTACAACCGACACGGCAATCTCAATGTAGCAAAGCATCGGGTCATAGCTGTATGATGCAAAAGACATAGCAAGCATTGCAACCGAAAATATAACAAATGTCGGCATAGTCGTAAAACTTTTCTTCTTCAATTCAAACCCTTCCTTTCGTAGATTTTTAATTATACTTCCTGTAAAATTGGAAGAATCATTGGGGTTCTGCGTGTTTTTTGTGAGATAAGTTTGGAAACATCATCTTTAATTCTGTTCTTGATTATACCCCACTCATGAATGTTGTTGTCTGCACAATCTTCAAGAATGTTGTTTGCAACCTGTCTTACCTCGTCAAGTAAACCCTCGCTCTCACGAACATATACAAAGCCTCTTGATACAATATCAGGGCCGCTGATAACATGACCGTCATAAACATCGAGAGATGCAACGATAATGATAAGTCCGTCCTGTCCGAGGTGCTTTCTGTCACGAAGTACAATACTTCCGACATCACCTACTCCAAGACCGTCAACAAATACCTTTCCCGCAGGTACGGCAGGCAATTCTTTCATATAGTTTTCGTTGATTTCAATGCAGCTGCCGACATCGCCGATATAAATATCTTTTCTGTCCATACCGAGGAACATAGCAAGATCGGCGTGTTTTCTCAGGTGCTTTTGCTCGCCGTGAACAGGGATAAAGTACTTCGGTTTTACAAGTTTATGAATAATCTTAAGTTCTTCCTGACAAGCATGTCCCGAAACATGAACTTCATACATTGATTCGTAAACGACCTTACAGCCCTTTTTGAGGAGTTCGTCAACAACATTTCCGACTGTTTTTTCGTTACCGGGAATAGGATTGGCAGAAATGATAATAAAGTCACCCTCGCCGACCATAACTTTGCGGTGGTCTGAATATGCCATTCTTGACAACGCACTCATCGGTTCGCCTTGACTGCCTGTAGTAACAAGAACAATTTGCTCTCTCGGGTATCTGTCAAGCATATCAAGGTCAATTAAAATATTTTCAGGCACGCTAAGATAGTCGAGCTCGCTTGCTACAGCCATATAATTGACCATACTTCTGCCCGAAAAAGCTACCTTTCTTCCGTATTTTTCCGCACAATTAATAATCTGCTGTACTCTGTTTACATTTGAAGCAAAGGTAGCAATAATAATTCTGTCGTGCTCCGCTCTTCTGAAAAGATTGTCAAAACTATCCGAAACCGTGCGTTCGGTCTGTGTGTAACCGGGACGCTCTGCGTTTGTGCTTTCAGCAAGAAGAGCCAATACGCCCTCATCGCCTACACGGGCAAAAGCCGACAAATCAATCATATCGCCTGTAATAGGTGTGCAGTCAATTTTAAAGTCGCCTGTATGCACAATTGTGCCTGCGGGTGTGCGGATAGCAAATGCAACCGCATCCGGAATTGAGTGGTTTACATGGATAAACTCAACGCTCATACAGCCGAGTTTAATCGTTTCGCCTGCATTAACTCTGTTAAGGCTTGACTCATTATAAAGGCTGTGTTCCTTGAGTTTGTTGCCTACAAGTCCGAGAGTAAGCGCAGTTCCGTAAATCGGAATATTCACTCTGCCAAGTAAGAACGGAAGTCCGCCGATGTGGTCTTCGTGACCGTGAGTAAGCACAATACCTCTGATTTTGTCTTGATTCTGTTCGATATAAGTAAAATCAGGGATAACAAGGTCAACACCGAGCATATCTCCGTCAGGGAAAGCCATACCGCAGTCAACAAGAATTATATCGTTCTCGCACTCAATCATTGTAATGTTCTTGCCGATTTCGTTAAGCCCTCCAAGGAAAGCAATCTTTACAGACGGCTTGTTTTTAATCGGTTTAAACTGTTTTTGATAAGGCTTTTTGTGGTAATTCTTTGAATATTTAAAATTTTTATTACCGCCCTTAAAAGTACCGCCCTTAAAAGATTCGGATGCTCCCTTGCCCTGCGACGGCTTGTAAGAAGGCCCTCCGTAATTTTTTTTACCTTTTGAGTACTTATTGTAGCTGTTGCTTTTTCTTCGATTATCGTACTTAAATTCTGTACTCACAAATTTACCTCCATATTTCTTAAAATTTATTAAAATTAACATTTCACACAATACAGGCA
>ERZ1034855.804-NODE-804-length-10153-cov-4.967518_pt1 | contig 10153 bp, 10 predicted proteins | sample MGYA00520699_ERZ1034855 | MGnify/ENA primary metagenome ERZ1034855 (study PRJEB33766, sample SAMN09781730) | gut metagenome | biome: gut microbiome | host: Homo sapiens | place: Madagascar | study: EMG produced TPA metagenomics assembly of the PRJNA485056 data set... | reverse complement strand
CTGTTGGTAAAAACTTACAGAAGTACAAAGTCGAAAAAATGTCTGGCGATTTGGATTATTCCAAAGTACGCCACAGCAAAACCCCTCTGACCGAAAAAGAATGGCAATATTGCGTTCACGATGTTCTGGTGGTAATGGCTTACATTCAAGAGAAAATAGAATCCGACGGTGATATTACGAAAATACCGTTGACCAAAACCGGCTACGTTCGTAATTATTGTCGCAATAATTGTTTTTATCTGTATAAGTCGCATAAACGTGGTGGTTGGAAGTATAAACAGTACCGTCAGCTTATGCGGAATCTGATTCTTACTCCAGATGAATACAATCAACTAAAACGTGCGTTTCAAGGCGGGTTTACTCACGCCAACGCCATATATTCAGGTAGAACTCTTGAAAATGTAGGTTCGTTTGATTTTACTTCATCGTATCCTTATGTTATGATTTCAGAAAAATACCCTATGGGTCGCGGGGAACATGTAAAAATAACGTCCTCAGAACAATTTGAAAGATGTTTAAAAAACTACTGTTGTATGTTCGATGTTGAGTTTAAAAACATTGAATCCATAACTTACATTGAGCATCCTATTTCACTGTCCAAATGTCAAGTAGCAATAAACCGTGTTGTAGATAATGGTCGCGTAGTATCTGCTGACCTGTTACGTACCACTATTACAAATTTGGATTGGGACGTGTATAAACATTTTTACCATTGGGAAGATGCAAAAATAGGAAATTTTGTACGCTATCCAAAAGGATATTTACCGACTGACTTTGTGAAGTCTATTCTGAAATTATATCAAGACAAAACTACGCTTAAAGGCGTAGAAGGAAAGGAAGTGGAGTACCTAGGCTCTAAGGAAATGGTAAATGCGGCGTATGGTATGACTGTAACAGACATTTGTCGTGACGAGATTATCTACGATGAGTCCAGTCAACTGGACTGGGAAAAGCAAAAGCCAAACATCGAAGATGCAATCGAGAAGTACAATAAATCCGCTCGTAGATTCTTATTCTATCCTTGGGGGGTATGGGTAACTGCTTATGCTAGACGAAATCTTTTTAGTGGGATTTACGCCGTCGGGGAGGATTATGTGTATTCTGATACCGACAGTATCAAAGTCCTGCACCCAGAAAATCACATGGATTACATCGAGGAATACAACAAAATCGTCATTCGTAAACTAGATGCCGCAATGGAGTTCCACAAATTGCCAAAGTCGTCATACAAGCCGAAAACCATCAAGGGAGTTGAAAAAGTCCTAGGCGTATGGGATAATGAGGGTGTTTATTCTCGTTTTAAAACAATAGGCGCAAAACGGTACTTGGTGGAAAAAGACGGCAAGATTAACCTTACTACTTCTGGTGTAAATAAGCGCACTGCAATGCCATACCTGTTGAAGAAATACGGTGATAATATATTTGACGCCTTCGCAGAGGGTCTATACATTCCACCAGGTTATACAGGTAAAAATACACTTACTTATATTGATGATGAACAGCACGGATTAGTAACAGATTACTTAGGAGAAACTGCCGAGTTTTATACGCCGTCAGGTATACATATGGCACCTACAGACTACACTTTCTCAATGTCCGCAGAGTACATCAAATATCTATTGGGGGTGCAAACCTATGAAAAGTGACACGGTCCAGACGTCTGGACCAAAAAAGAAAACAAAATATTACCGATTGAAGAACATTCTCCAGAAGAACGCCACCTATAATGTTATGTTCGGAGAGCGTTCCAATGGTAAGACCTACGCAGTACAAGAATACTGCATCAAAGAATATATAGCTGGTAGAGGACAAACAGCATGGATTCGCCGTTGGCAAGACGACTTCAAAGGAAAACGTGCCAAAACAATGTGGGACGGCTGTGTTAATAACGGTGAGTTGGAGAACTGGACAGGCGGTCAGTTCGACCACATAAACTACAAAGGGGGCGCATGGTATCTGGCAAAATTCGATGAAACGTTGAACAAGGATGTCGAGTCTATAACCCCTTTTGCATACTCATTCGCTATTAGCGCTATGGAGCATGACAAATCAACTAACTACGATGGTATTATAAATGCCGTATTTGATGAATTCTTGACTCGCAGTTTCTATCTTCCAAACGAGTTTGTGCTGTTTATGAACGTTTTGTCAACTATTATCCGTGACCGCGACAATGTCAAGATTTTTATGATGGGTAACACTGTCAACCAGTATTGCCCGTACTTTGCGGAGATGGGCCTGACTCACATTAAAGAAATGAAGAAGGGTGACATTGATGTTTATGAGTACGGCGAAAGCGGATTGACTGTTGCGGTTGAATACACTGATTCGCCTAACAAAGAGGGCAAAAAATCTGATAAGTATTTTGCCTTTAATAACCCCAAACTTTCTATGATTACAGGAGGTGCGTGGGAAATTGCAATCTATCCGCATTGCCCATGCAAATATAAACCGCGTGACGTGTTGTACACATACTTTATAATCTTTGACCGCGAAACGTTGCAATGTGAAATCATCTTCACTAAAGATGAACGTGATAATGATGTGCTATTCACGTTCATTCATCGTAAGACCAGCGAGTTGAAAGACCCTGACCATGAGCTTATTTACAGCCCTGAATATTCACCGTTACCTAATCGTCGTCGTAAGATTACGAAACCGACAGACGAAAGAGAACGTAAAATTGCATCGTTTTTTGGTAAGGATAAGGTGTTCTATCAGGATAACACCGTAGGTGAAATCGTCCGCAACTATATCATGTGGTGTAAGAAAGGAGAGTAATTTCATATGGATATATCGGCATTTAAGCGGTGGTTAGATAAGGAAAGAAACTCCATCAAGGCTAGTATCAATTTCCATGATAATGATGAAAACTATGATATGGTAGCCTATGAATATGCTAGAAAAGACGAGCTTGACCGAGTTGTAGAAAAATTTGAAAGTTGCTTGAAAGGAGAGTGAGTCAAATGACTAATTTTGCAAAGGTACTTGATCAGCTTGTTACAACGGCATGCCACGTTCTTGAAGCAAGAGAGGAAAACGACCCAAAAACAGAAGCATATTATCAGGGTAAACTCGATACTCTGCATTGGTTGATTGATAACAACATGATTGACCTTACCAAATAACAATAGCCCCAGTCCAGACGTCTGGACTGGGGCTATTGTTATTTGGTAGTGTAGTTGATACCGAGTTTCTTCAGCAACTCAGTGACCGCCTTGAAGTCGCCAGCCGACAGCGGCCCGGCGTTGATGTAGTACAGGTTCACAGTGCTGTCACGCTTAACGGAATGGTATACGCCGTTCGTCACACTGGCATACTTGTTGACGAAGTTGTCGTCGAGCCAGTTCAGTGGATTGTACCGCTTACCCTTCCAGATAACCTCGAAGTGAAGATGCTGGCCGGTAGCGTTGCCAGTCGAACCCATGTACCCGATAATCTGGCCGCGGTAGACATTCTGCCCCTGCTTAACCAGAATACGGGACATGTGCGCGTACCGCGACTGGAGCAGGCCGCCCTCGAAGTGCCCGTGGTTCAGCCGAACCATGTTGCCGTAGGACTGCATACCAGTTTTGGTTTTGCCGTTCCAATACTGGAGCTGGTCGACTCGCCCAGATTCCGCGGCGTAGATAGGTTTCAGTCCAGACGTCTGGACTGCATTAGTGACGATGTCAATGCCATTGCCATCGTTGATGAACCCTCGGGTAAGAGTTGCCTTACCATCAACAGGCCAGTCGAACAACCACTCGCCATTACTCTGAATACCCATTAGAGAATTACTCCTTCCTTGAGCAACTGCTCAATCTCTTGTTTTTCCGCGTCGGTAGCATTAAGGTTTTCAACGTGGACGAACTTGACCTGCGTAAAACCAGTACACGCAGATAACTTAGTATAAGTGTTTGACGGATAACCAGACAGAGTTTCAAAGTTCTGAGCCATAGCAGTCTGGGGACGGGAAATAATCAGGTACGGAATCTTAGAACCCATCGCGCCAGCGTTACCAGTAAACGAGCCGGAGCGCTCAACGTTCGCATGGGAATTGAACGCGAGATTGGTAATACCACCAAGTACCGCCGCGCCAGTACCAAGTGGAGTCGGTGCAGTTATGGCACTAACAACAGTACTTGCAATGGTAGAGACAATACCCATATAAGACCCGCTAGACAGCGGATACTGAACAGAACAACTGCCGGGGAACGTATACAAAACACCGCCTGCGGTATCGCGTTTAACGTTTACATCCGCCAAACACGCACCAGTGAAAACATCGACATGATATTTAACAGATACTGTTGCGCGCATAACATCAGACGGGTCAAGCCGCCTGACGCCGATAAACGGAAGGTAGATAGAGATTTCCGTAAACGGCGGATAGTCAAACACGTTGCCGAAATATTCCTGCAAGCTAACCGAACCGCAATCGACGGTGACGTATTGTTCACTGACGAGATTGCTAGGAACTTCGGAATCCAGATAGCCGCATTTTATCGTACCCTGTCCAGACGTCTGGACTGGACTGAATACTTTGTGCAAACCGATAATGGCCTGCATGGGGTCGTTGAACAGTTTCTTGATTTGCTCAAAGAAATCGGACGACCAGAGCCATGCACCAAACTGGTTCAACTGTGTCTGCGAGGGATTATAAACGGAGTAAAGAGAACTAGCCTTTCCAGTCTGAGGTACTACAGTAGGAGTGTTACCAGCGCCAATGTCAGGTTTGTTTTGGGCAGGGTCAAGTTTGGGAAGGATATTTGTAATAAGGTCTTTAAGACTGGGAGCAGTTTCGGGATTCACCTGAGGATTTGCCTGTGTAGCAGGCCCAGTTACGGGCTGAGGGTCGAGAGCGGTTGCCGCTTCGGGAGTAGGGACAGGAACATAGGTAAACGTCTTAAGAGCACCGTCAGGCTGAAGAACAGCGTTTGTAACGGCATTTGTCCAGAGTTCGGGGAACTGTGCCTTGAGAAGTTCGAGAACTGCCGCCACGCTGGTTGCGGTAGAGAGGTCAGGAGTTGTAGCATCTGGTTGAGTACCAACACCTTCATGAGGAATAAAATTAGGAGAGCTAAAGCTAGAAAGAAATGGTTTATAAGATATTCCATCATAAACATTTTCATAGGCAATAGTAAGTGCTGCTTGTCTGCCATATGGCAATGTTTCATACGTTACAGTACCATCATACCATACATTCTTACCGACTCCCTTGCCAATATTACCATTTTCAGCGTAATAATACCCACGACGTAATGGTAACGACTCTTGTTTATACAGCACTTTATAAGAGTTCAATATATTTGATACGGAGTAAAATAATCTATACGAAACATAATTAGAAGTCGCTGACTGCCTATCAAACTCAACTATAAATGGTTTACTAAGGTCTATTGAATATTTAGTAGCCAATTCTTGGTACACAGAAGAATCAAACGCCGGATATAGAGATATGCAATATGGCCTAATAGCATTTATAACACTTTCTAATGAAGTTCCTGCATACTGTATTTTTTCACCAGAAGTGTAATCAGGAAGTTCAGCCGTTGTACTAAAAATTCCCATCTGTTGCATATACCACGCAAGATACGCCAACTGCTGTTCATCCATATATGCCTGAGTGGTATTACCCTCAGGAGATGTACCAAAAAGCATATCGAAAACGAACCCACCCGGAGTTCCTTCAAGCGCTCGACTGACCTCGTTCCACGTTTCGGGATTGAGTGTACTCATGTTATGGCTATCCCAGAAATCAGGGTTAGCATTATAGAGAGCTTTGTCAATAGTTTTGCCCAAAGCGCAACCAGCCGATACCGCACCAACCGCGGGGAGAACTGTTCCAAAAACGAAATTACCAGCTGCGGCCAGACCTGTAGACGCAGAAACTACGCCAGTGGTAGATGTAATCTTTCCAGCTTCATCTTTAGCAAAATTAGTAACACCGCTAACAGAACCATTAACAGTAGCCCCAACAGTATTACTATTAGCAACGTCGCCAATATCATCAGCTTCGTTAAGAAAGTTCTGCATATTCTTAACCCAGGCACGTTGCGCTCCGCTAGTGGTTTCCAACTGCACAGTATTATTTTTTAAATAATCCAGCGCTTCTTGAGTTTCTTTAGCCTGCGCCCAGTCTGCCTTGTACACATAATCCCAATCGAGATACCCCTTATTTATAGCATCTATAAGAGCATCATAATTTATAGCCGGTTCGCCCATTAAGAATCGCCCCCTGCCGTAATCAGAATAAACTCGCCCTGCTCGCTCAACCCAGATGGAAACACTTTAATGTCTGTCTTAGTCTTTACGAGATTAACCCAGTTAGGACTGGCCAAGTAGTTGCTCAATCCTGTTTCCTGCGTGTTATCGAGGATGACATTCAACCCTTGAATTTCATCCTTATAACTCATAAGAACGTCACACCGCATGGACACTTCCCAGACCTTTGTCCTTACGGATGTAATATCCACGATGTAGTAATACCTCCCGAACTCGGGAATGTAACAGTAGTTGTACCCTGCGATGTTTTCTTCCGCTTCAATCCGAATCTTAGGGCTAAAAACGCTCGTCTGGTTACGAAGTTCACCAGACAACTGTTTTTCATCGGTGAGAACTTTTACAACTCGGTTATTTTCCGAAGCTGTCTTAAACAATGAAATTGTAAAAGCCATCTTGTATCCTTTCCAGTCCAGACGTCTGGACTAAAGATAAACGGGCTGACGGGTTTCCCGCCAGCCCGTAGGTTGGTTATGCGACGTAGAACACAACGAAGTTCTCGTTGAGGTCGTTGAAATAGCCAGCGTCCATCTTGTAGAAGTAGTTGGTAAACTCGGCCTTGGCGTTGTAGTTCGTAGTGGTACGGCGGTTCATGTTGCAGACGCCCAGCGCGTCACGGTCGAACATGACGCACAGGATGCCCGCGGCGTTGACCTCGTTGCCGTTTGCCGTCTTGATGTGAATGTCAGACGTGCTGGAAAAGGCGAAGTCCGTGCCAGACCCCTGCCAGAACGGGACACCCTCGGCCTTGGGCAAGGCGACAAACTGATCGTGGTAGGTGTCGCTCTGAAGGTAGGTGGAAACGCCGGTCTGGAACTCGGCCAGCATGACGACGTGGAGCATATCCGCGGGAGTAAAACGAGCCTTGCCGCCGACGTTGAACAGCTTGCTCATGGAGCGCATACGAATCTCGTACAGGCCCATGATATACGCGGCGAAACGAAGGAAGTCCTTGTCGAAGATGGCCTGCTCGGCGGTCAGGGTCTTGGTGAACTTGGTGTTGTACAGCTTCAGCAGGTTGACAGCACGGGCGTTACCAGCGGCGGTGTAGTCGCCGTCGGCCATGGCATCGTGCATAGTCTCCGCGGTCATGTTGTTGATGGTCTGCATGATAAGACCATCCAGCTTGACAGTGAAGGACTTATCGACCTCGTTGAAGATCATGTTAATGAAGCCCATCATCTGGGCGGCAGAACTGAATGCGGACTTGACCTGGCGCTCGGTGATAGAGTTCTCGATCTCGAACGTCACGCGGCTGGAGAAGAACTTGGTTTCGGCCTTGGGCTTGTGGAACACGTTGGGGTCATAGGACTGACCGTCGGTCAGCTCCCACGACTTGTTCTCGGTGGCTTCGGGCATCTCGCTGGCAATCTTTTCCAGAATTGCGCCGTACTCCCAACCGTCCATCAGAACGGACGGGGCAGACCCCTGGTAGGCTCGGTTGACGAACACGACTTTGCCGATGTGGTCAACGAGGGTTTTGACGTAGTTGTCATAGGAAGTGGCCTCGAGCACCTGCTTACCCATGTCGACAAGACCTTCGAGGTCAACGGTAGTGATGGCGGCTTCGCCAACAATCTGCTGCTGGGCGGCATTAACGATAGTTGCTACCTGATTAACAGTCATTGTAAATCATTCCTTTCATGTGTTGAGTCCAGACGTCTGGACTTAGTAGATGGGGATTGTGAGGACGGAGTCAGTGTCTTTGAATATCTGCTCAAAGAAGTCGTACATCCAAATGTTGCGCTCCTGCTGGAGCAAGTTCTGAAATGTGTTTGTACCGATGTTTCCGGTGCGAGTCAGCTTGCGGGAACTCGTTCCGGCTGTCGTGTCAGTACCGGTTTCTGTGTAACTACGATTGTAGGTGTCGGTGTTGGTGCGGTCTGTGGTGTCAGTACCGGTTTCGGTTTCAGTGAGGTCACGAGTAGTCGTGTTTTCGTTGGTCGCCGTGCCATCAGACATATCGGACGGAACAGAGATTGACGAGTTGAACCCCCAGAGATTGTTCTGACTGTTGTTAGTGGCGGAGCCGTCGTCCTTGACAGTTCCGGTACCTTTACGGGACAAATCGGGAGTTCTCTTGTCCTGTCCCGTCGTCTGGACTGTGCCGGTATCGCCTTTGGTCAGGTCGGGAGTTCTGGTTGAACTTTCCGTACCCTCGACGGTTTCTTCCATCTTGTAGTTGGTGAGCGGATCGAAAGTCGGATTCATAGTCGCCCACAAACGACTCCATTGGGTTCTGAACCTAGCATAGATCAACGTGGCGATTGTTTTCCTATCGGCAGAGGATAAAGAACCATCATCTCCTACTCGCCTAGTGATGATTCTGGAACTGAATCTCTCTCCCGAATGAGTATCGAAATACAGAGTGTCCATCTGGGTTCCTACCATTATGGAACTCCACGGGAGATTACCGATATTGCTGAATATGCCGCCCTTAGTTTCATAATCGCTAAAGGCTTCATTCAGCGTCACCAGCGGGATTGTCTCCATCATCATCACCTTCTTTCGGTTCGTCGTCAGGCTCGTTTTCCTGTCCAGACGTCTGGACTCCTTCGGCGTCTGCTTTCATTTCCTTGATTGCGTACTCGGATTCCAGCTGAACATCTTCCCACGCCGAAGAAAGTTTTACTGAAATATGCGTGCCGTACATAGCGTTGACCTTCTCAAGGTCTTGCTGACGACAGAGCAACATCTGGTCAATCATGGGGAGCATAATATCGTTGTTCAGACCCAGCTCTGCGGAGGACAGAGCTTCACGTTTCATGTTATAGTTAGCCTGAAGTCCGAGGTCGTTAAACCACTTAGATTCAAGATACTGATGAAGCTCAGTGAGTTCCGTAATCTGCGAAGAACCAGAGTTCTGACCATACGGCTGCGCCGTTATGCCGTCAAAGAACGGGGTAGTCATGACAGCGGAGAGTTTACCGTCAACAAGGTCTTTTACGAACTTATCAGCGGCGTCCTTGTCGCGGTCATTGTCGGCCCGCAAGAATGTTTGAGTTCGCTTATTGATTGACGCCATGCGGATAGAAATGAAGTTTTCCGCCAAGAGGGTCGCGTAACGAGAACACAGCGGCATCAGACCCTCGTAGAGGAAATCGTTGCGAATGATTTCGCAGTCCTTGCCGATAGTCAGAGATGCCGAGTATTCGAGAGCTGGATTTGCAACCGTTAGGACGGTGGGCTGGTAGTATACATCGGGAACTCCGCCCAGCCCGCCCCACATAGCGTACAACTCACCTTTGACCTTGACGATGCCAACGAATCCAGACGACTGGACATATTGCTCAAGAAACTTCTGGGGAATCGTTTCGGGGAGCCCCGTGTACTCGAACATCGCCTGCGTGCGGATAAGCATGTAACGGACGAGGTCACCGACCAACCTGTTCTTGTCGGTAAAGTCGTAGACAACATTACCGAGGTGCAGATAGTCCATAGTTCTGTCCCAACATGGGGTGTTCTTAGCCATCGTTCTTACTCAACAGTGTCACAAGCTGTTTAGTTGCGACAGTGTTATCGTTGATAACGCTGGTGAGCTTGGAGATTTCCTCAGCGTGGGCTTCGGTCTGCTTGTTCATTTGGTAGTACATCAGCAGGCACATAGCGCACGGGAAACCGATGTTGGAGATAATCTGAGATACAGTATTCGCGTCCATTGTAACACTTCCTTTCATTAGAGTCCAGACGACTGGACTAACCAGTTGAATGGCGATTCGGCAGTCCAGACGACTGGACAACTGAACGAGGGACGGCGTGGTAGCGTGGCCCCACTCCTATCTCTGTAACTACATTGTACCATAGTAGGAGGGAGATGTCAATGGGCAGAATGAACAAAGATGAAGCAGATAAACGAGTTCGTTTTGTTGATTTTGCCACCGTATAGGGG
>ERZ1034855.803-NODE-803-length-10177-cov-16.715768_pt1 | contig 10177 bp, 8 predicted proteins | sample MGYA00520699_ERZ1034855 | MGnify/ENA primary metagenome ERZ1034855 (study PRJEB33766, sample SAMN09781730) | gut metagenome | biome: gut microbiome | host: Homo sapiens | place: Madagascar | study: EMG produced TPA metagenomics assembly of the PRJNA485056 data set... | reverse complement strand
ATGTATAATTTGGTCACAATGTTGTAAAAGTCGGTAAACCTCCTGTTGTAAAACACAACATACCGGCTGGGGCTGTTCAGGTTTGGGCAGCCCCGCTTATTTTAAAAGACATATCTTTCGACAGCTCAAATCCCGCATAACATATACAAAACTTCCTGAATAAATTTTTGTAGACGGACAGGATATTTCTGTGATGAATGCAATGCAGAAAACGCTTGTGCGCCGCGAAGAAGTCGGACTTGGCGGAATGCAGGACAGAAAAGCAATGCAGCTTTCGGGCGGTCAGCAGCAACGCATTTCTGGCCGGAATGAATAACGAAAGCATTCGTAACCTGATTGACTACGAAACTTCGGGCGCAAAATTTTTTGCAGGATTTTTAACAGCATTTATCGCGTGTCTTATTCCATCAAGAGTGGCATTGAAAGTCCAGCCGGCAGAAGCTTTGCGGGCAGAAAATTAGAAGGTTTGTCTCACGGATTTGCTCAAACCTTCTTCATTACTAATCAACTCAGTGCCGTAAGTTATTTTTAGTTGATTTAAAAAAAATAAAAAAGGTGAAAAACCTCTTTCAAGATCTTTCACCTTTTCAATTATCTTCCTGTAAAGATTTTATTTTAGTTTCCGCAACCGCCACAGCCGTCTTCACCGCAACCACCGTCACAGCTGCAGCCTCCGCCACAACCTCCACCGCAACAGCATCCCTGTGAAGCAGAAAGTTCTTCTTCTGTAGGCTCTCTTACATCAAGAATCTCTATCTCAAAGTGAAGATTTTTTCCGGCCATTTCATTGTTTGCATCTACAGTGATTGTTTTTTCAGAAACCTTTGTTACGCGCACAATCTGAACTCCGGCGGCAGTCTGTGCCTGAAAAGCCATTCCGACTTCAATGGGAACGCTTGTGTCAAACTGTTCAACAGGAATCTCTGAAATCAAAGCAGGATTGTATTCACCGTAACCGTCAGCTGCACAAAGATCCACATTAAATTTGTCCCCGGAATTTTTTCCAGTAATCTGCTCTTCGAGTTTTGGAAGAAGATATCCGTTTCCGTGAATATAATCGAGTGGTGCCGAATTTATCGAAGTGTCTACAATGTTTCCTTCGTCATCCTTTAAAGTATAATTGATTGATACAAATTTATTCTGTTCTACTGTCATATTTTCTCCAAATAGAATAGTCTGAATTTTATTTTACTGTTCCTGCACTACTTCTGAAATTTCAGGGCAGGTTTCCTTAAGGTAACGCTCAATACCCATCTTAAGAGTCATAACTGCCATTGGACAGGAACCACATGCTCCCGTAAGACGAAGATGTACCTTATTTTCTTCATCAATATTAATGAATTCCATATCACCACCGTCTGCATTAAGCTGCGGTCTAAAAGCGTCCAAAGTTTCCTTAACCTTTGCAATAAGCGCTTCGTCTGCCATAGTTTTCCTCCAAAAAAGTATAGGACATCTCTAAAAAATTCAATTCCAGAGTCTCCCACTATTAATAGGATATTAAATTTTTCTTCTTTTGACCATAGGAATTTTAGAAAATAATGTTAACCAAGACTTTCTATCTTTCTGTGAAGTTCAATTATTCTTGTATGAAGATAGTGGTCGACTGCAAATTTTTCCATCATTCCCTGGGGAATTCCGCCTGCATCTACAATCGGAATATATTCCGTGTCTGCATAAGAAAACTGCTTGTAAACAGAAGGAAGCAAATCTGACGGTGAACATGTTGGGCCGGGTTTGTCCATTATGTCGATTGCCAGCATATTTTCTGCAAAGTCGCCGATCATAAGCGTTTCCTTAAGGTGTTCCAGAGTAATTATTCCGCAGAGCTTACCTGTCTCTGAAGATTTTACCGCAAATGACTGGTTGTGATGCGTTTCAAAACAATCCAGAATATTGCGTATTCTGTCTATGTCATGAACAATTGCATGGCTGTCGGGTGTACAGATTTTTTCGTTTCCCCATGTAACGTCGCTTACCTTTGCAGTCTTTAAAATATCGTCTTCGGTAATATCAAGTCCTGCTTCTCCGGCTTTTTGAACCCCGTGCTTTACGCAAACAGGTCCCACAAGCTGAACAATAAAAGTCGTAGCGGTAATTATAAGAATAATCTGCGGCCCTATGGAATCTGCCATGTCGTTACTTGCCGCAATACTCAGTCCTATTGCAACTCCGGCCTGGCTCAAAAGACACCACGGAAGATATTTTCTTACGGCTTCGGGAGCCTTCGTAATTCTTGCACCAAGTCTTGCACCGATTGTTTTTCCCAAAGAACGGCCAAGAACGTATACTACCGCAAGAAGTCCAAGAACAGGTGTTACAATCCAGATATTCAGTTTTGCACCTACAAGAACAAAGAACAGAACATAAATCGGTGGCGTAAATTTGTCTACAAGTGAAAAAACAGGTCGAGTCTTTGCCGGTGCAAAATTCACCATAAAAAAACCGATGGACATTGCCGCAAGAATATTGTCCAGATTCAAAAGATTGCAGATACCGGTAGAAAGAAGAAGTCCTCCGAGCGCAAATGTAAGTACACGGTCCTCGTTCTGCATAAGATTACGTATAACAAGGGTAATCATAAAGCCGAACGCACTTCCTACTGCAATAGAACCGAATATATCGCGCGCAATATTCAACAACTGCTTTGCAAACGGAACCGACTGACCACCCAAAAGAGGAGCCGCGATTGTTGAAGCGATGGCATAAAGTATAAGGGCAACGGCATCATCCATGGCCACAATTCCAAGAACAGTCGTTGTAAGAGGACCACGCGTGCGGTATTCCTTAAGAACATCAGTCGTAGCAGCCGGGGCAGTTGCAGAACAGATTGCGCCGAGCACAAGACCAAGTGCAAGCGAAGTTTTTGCATTTTTTGTAAAAATAAATGCAACTGCGGTTACAAGAATTCCAACAACAAAAAAAGGTGTAACCGACTCGCCTATAAGAATGCCGATAAACTGCTTGCCGTACTTTTTGAGAACACTAAGTTTAAGTTCTGCTCCAATCAAAAAGCCAATCAGTGAAAGTGCAATCGTATTAACCGGATTAAGCGCAATAATTGTATCAAGACGCAGAATCTGGAATCCGGAAGAACCGATAATGATTCCAATTACGATATAACCTACTACCTGCGGAATTCTGAGTCTCTGGAAAAGACGTCCGCCTACCGCGCCAAAAAACATAATCAAACCAATAAGAAGAACAAACTGTGCCCCCTGAAGATGCGCAAAGTGAAGCACCTGGGGCAAAACCTGAGCTAAAGGATCGCTCATATTTCCTCCGACCAATGAATTTTTGTGTTAAACTAGAATAGTATATATAAGTAGAAAGAACAAGACAAAATGAGAGAAAATTTTCCCTACTCACCCAGTATTTCTGTAATAACCAAGGCGCATGGTTTTGAGTAGTAAAGTGTTCCGTACATTGCTGCGGCAGACAGAACCTTGCGGCCGTAACCGCGTGTTTCTGCAAAAGGCAGGGCTTCCAGAAACAAATCCTTGGGAAGTTCGTTTACACCAAATTCTAGGTTGGCGCTTTTTACCCATGAACGCACGCGTGAAATTCCGCCGTTATATGCAAACAGTGCAAGGATAGAAGAGCCGTCAAGCCGCCGCCTCATTTCTTCTAGATAGTAAGCACCAAACCTTATGTTTGTATCGCTGTCGTTAAGGTCAAACTGGGCAACCTTAAGTTTTCTTGCAACATCTGCGGCTGTAGATTCCATAAGCTGCGTAAGTCCAACGGCACCGGCATGACTCACAATCTGCGGGTTAAAAAAACTTTCTGTTCGTATAAGTGCATAAAGCAGATACTGCGGAAGCCTGAATGTTTCGCACCAGGTTTGTACAGAGTTTCTGAAGTTCTGCGGATATACGAGTTTTAAAAGCTCAACGTCAAGCGGCTGTTCAGGATAGTTTGCTTTTTTTGCAGCAATGCGAAGACTCTGCGAATAGTATTCGTTTGTTTCAGCGGCGCAGCTGTTCAAAAAGAGGGAAATCTTTTTTGCGCAGTCAGTTCCAATGCGGTTACCGAACCTGAGCCATTCATCGTAAATAAGTTCGGGAAGACCAAAATCTGCATAGCCGCACAAAAGCCTCTCAACGTCACTGTCAAAAACTGCATTTGTCTTTGCACCGAATTCGACCACGGTCTTCTGCGTTTCTTCATCTGTAAGATTAAGCCTGTACGCTGCCAGAAGTTTGTAATACATTTCTGTTCCCGAAGAAAGCGCTCTTTTAAAAAGTCGCTCTGTTTCTGACTGGTCAAGTTTTATGAATCCTGTCTGTGCAAGCCGTGCAGAAATATAACTGAATTTTGCACATGTTTCGTCGCTTGCCTTTTCGTCAATAAGAAGTGCCGTTTTGTAAAAGTCGTCCCACAAATGCTGCGAAAGTAAACGTACAGAAAGCGTGTCAAAAAAATCATCAAAGTAATATGGATCGTTCCATGTTCCGCCGAATTTTTCTACTGCTTCGATTGCGGCTGTTATTGAAGTTTTAAGACTTGTGTTTAGATAATACCAGAGTGCGTTGTCATAATTGTTTTCTGAAGGTGCATTTTCCATTGCCGAGCGAAATCTGTTTAACGCGCGCGTACGGTAAGAGTCGGCCCTGTCGTAAAGCCGTCCTGCATAAAAGTCTGCATAAAAAAGTGAAGACGCGCTCATGCTGCCTTTTATTGAGTCAAGATAAAATGCCGAAGACAGACTGTTTGAAGAACCGTAAAGAAGCGCTTTTCCCGCATCGCTCATTAACTGCGGAATATGGTTTGCAGGATCGTCAAGAATTTTTTTTGCCCTGTCTGCAAGAACCGCATAGTTCTGATTGTAGACATCTGCGCGGAATTCTATTGTTCCGGATGAATCAGAAAGTTCGCAGTACATTTTGTAATGCCACGAAGAAAATATGCGTTCAGTACACCATTTGTAAAATGTTTTCTGAAAGCGGGAGTCTTTCTTTTTTTCAAGTGAATAGCAGCGGTAATAGGCTGTTGAATTTCTGCATGAAGTTACGTCAAGATTTTCTGTCAGTGCAATAATGCGTGCAAATTCTTTATGAGAAAAAAGTTCCGCACACAGCCGTTCAAGCGAATCTTCGTCAGGAAACATTTCGTACAGTTTTTCATGACGGTCAATTCTTTCCTGCACCGAACCCAGTGTCGCAAGTGTTTCCTGGGCACGTCTTGAAACAACAGGAGTTGCTTTTTTTGCAGCTGTCTTTAAATAACGCTCGGCCGTGGACGTATCGTTTTTTCTGAGCGCGCACAAAGCCATATAATATTTTGAATCGTTTTTGTATTCTTTCTGAAGTGTGTCACGTCCGGTGCAGCCCGCACAGTTGAGCGCGAACATGCATACCGACATGACAACAGCCATCTTTTTTTTAAATGGAATCAATCTGTTCCGCCTTATTCTGCCGGAATATTTATCCACGTACCCGAAATTATATAGTCAGGATTGCGGATGCCGTTGTATTTTGCAAGCGACTTGTAGCGCCACGGATTTTTGTAATATGCTTCTGAAATATCCCAGAGCGTATCTCCCCAGACAATTTTGTAGCGGATGTCCTGCGGTTTTTCTGCAGGAGGTTCAGGCTGCTCGGGAACAACAACTTCGGGATTTTCTGCAATTACAATTTCATCTTCCACTGCAGCCGGTGCAGGTTCGGGCTCGGGAATATTCTCGCTCTCCTGTTCAACAGGTTTCTGTTCAGGAAGTTCCGTAATGACAGGTGCATCTTCAATTTCACCGCTACGCATTTTTGAAAGAATATTTATTTTTGACGGAATCACAAACAGAACAAGAAGCGCGGCAATTATACAGATTATTGCGCATACCACGCAGATTATAACCGGAACGCGCGTCTTCTTTTTTATATCATCACTGACTTCTGCAGAAGAAGTTCCGTCGAGTGTTTCTTTGTCATAAAGATCGTTGAACATATTGTTGCTTGGCTGGAAGGTCGGGTCTTTTGACTTTTTGGATTCGTCATAATCACTGTCATCCAAATCAAGATCAGATGTGTCAAACGGATTGTCTTCTGTCTGTTCAAGGTCGGGTTCACCAAAGTCACCGTCAAACACACCGCCGAGTCCTACAGGTTCTGCTGATTCTGCAGTGTCCGAAGGTTCCTCATCAAAGTCTGGAAGATCAAAGTCATCGTCGCTTGAATTGTCTTCTATTTTATCTTCTTTATCTTCCTCTGCATCCGGAACAGACTCCATCGAAAGCGAGTCATTGTCATTTTCATTTTCTGCACTTTCTTTTTCTGAAGCTTCGTCAGTGTCATCAAGGCTCCAGTCAGTTATGTTGCCGTCGTCAAGAAATGCTTTGCCTGAAGTTTCCCCGTTGTTCTGCGAATCTTCGTCTTCGTCATCAAAATCTGGAAGCTGTTCTGTTTCTGCAGTTTCAGAATTATTTTCTTCTTTCGGCTGTTCATCTTCAAAAGATTCTGTTTCGTTTTCTGCAGGCTTGTGTTCACTCTCAGTTTCAGTTTCTGGCTGAGAATCATCTTCAATCAGTTTTTCATCAGAACTTTCAGGTTCGGAAAGTTCAAGTTCTTCTTCTGTCCCGGGGAACTTTACTTCGGCTTCATCAACAGAAGTTTCGTCCAGAGGCTCGTCGGGGTCGGCTACATCTTCTGCAGAAAATTCCGGAAGATCAAAGTCGTCTTCAGAAAATATTTCTTCGGAAGAATCATCTTTTTTTTCTTCAAGAGCTGCTGTGTCTTCCTGAGTGTCTTTTTTCTTTGTATCATTATTGAGAGTATCAAAAGAAAAGTCTTCGTCGTTTGGAGATGGGGCTATCACGTTATTGTCCTCCGAAGTATCATTGAGTCCGAGTTTTGAAAGTTCCTGCGGTGAAATTGTAATGTCAGATTCATCACCGTTGTCACCGAGCGGAACATAATCTGCAAGAGTGTCGTCACTGTTCTGTTCCGGCTGTTCGTCTGCTTCTGAAAGAGTCGGGTCTTTTTCGAAGTCTACGGGTGGCCGGTTTGCTTCAGAAAGCGTGCGTGAAACAAGTGTTACCTGCGTTTCGCTTTTTTTGCCTGTTTCGGGGTCGGTTATTTCTGCAGAAAGCTCATTGTTTTCATCCAGGCCTATATCAAGGTTCAGATTGGGTTCACCGTTCTGGTGCGGTTTGAGATTCTTGATTTCCAGAGTGTCTACGTATTCAGCGTCGTTCATTGTTCCGTCGGCGCTTCTGTACAAATCTACGTGAACTGTGGTCTGGTTGTCCTGGACAGTCGTCAAATCGATGGACTTTTTGCCTGCCTTTCCTTCTTCTAGAATGGGAAAAAATGTTCCGTCGGCCAGCTTGATTCCAATTTGTTTCATATTCACCCCGCCTGGTATTTTACTTATTTTCGGCATAAAAGTGTACTATCTTCACCGTATTTGCAAAAAACATTTGATTTATGCACAAAATAACAGTATAGTTTAAAGGACTCTCTATAAATTGCAATTTTTAGAGATGCCCTTAAGAGTAATTCAATTTTTTTTGGAGGAAATTATGGAACTCAAAGGCTCAAAAACAGAAGAAAATCTCAAGACAGCTTTTGCCGGCGAATCACAGGCAAGAAACAAGTACACTTATTTTGCAAGCAAAGCCCGAAAGGACGGTTTTGAACAGATTGCAAGAATTTTTGAAGAAACTGCCGCCAATGAAAAAGAACATGCCAAAATGTGGTACAAGCTTCTTAACGGCGAAATAAAATCTACTGCAGAAAATCTCAAGGATGCAGCCGACGGTGAAAACTACGAATGGACAGACATGTATGCAGGTTTTGCAAAGACTGCCCGCGAAGAAGGTTTTGCAGAAATTGCATTTGCCTTTGAAGCCGTTGCCGCAATAGAAAAAACGCACGAAGAACGCTACAGAAAACTTCTGGACAACGTCACCAATGACCGCGTATTCAGCAAGGACGGAGACGTAATCTGGCAATGTTCAAACTGCGGCCACATCTGTGTAGGAAAGAAAGCCCCGGAAGTATGCCCGGTCTGCAAACATCCGCAGAGCTACTTTGAAATACGCGCAGAAAACTACTAAGGTTGGCTCTAAAAGCACACGTCAATAAAACAGTTGTAAAACAACTGAAGTTTTCAGGACAACTCAAATAGAGTTGTCCTGAAATACATTTACTAGAACAAAATTTATTTTACCATTATACTGTCACTTATGACAAATGTTTTTCTTGCCCGCCTTCTGGTTCTTGGACTTCTGGCATTTTCCAGCGCACGCTTTATCTTTGTAAAAAAAGTTTTAAAGGATTCACTTTCTGTTCTTCCTGCCGTGGCGCTTATTGTTTCTTTACTGAATATTCCTGCATTCGGGCTTTCTGTAACCGAAGCGGGACTTTTCTTTCTTTCACTTTTTGTCTTTATATGGAACGTGCGCGCTCTTCTGCGTGTTATGGGCGAACTTGTCATTGACCACTACGGAACCTGGTTCAAAATTATTTCAAGCATAAACCTTGTTCTCATAATTGCCGCGGCGGTTATTGTAATTTACTTCAGGCCTGCAAAATCAAACGAAAAAACATTCATGATTCAAAAAACATGCGAAAACTACTGCGGAACCTATTCTGACAGTTTTACAAAAGCAGGTGCCCTTCCGCAAAAAGCAGACATACGGCTGTTCCGCTACACTTCGCTTCATGCAAAAGGCGCTGTACACGGAACGGTAATTTTTATTCCGCCAAAGACAGCTTCTGTCTCAGAATACTGCGGTTTTATTAACAAACTGGCATACGACGGCTACACAGTGATTACTGCAGAATTCAATGTAACCGGAATCAAATGGCTGCGCGGACTGAAAAACCTTTCTTTTGCCCGTAAATTTTTCTTCAGAACAATGAAATACTTTCACCCCGAAGACTACAAACTCTTTTTGGAAAATTCCACAATGAGGCGCCGTGACGAGTGGAATGCACTTATTGATTTGAGCGGCATTAACGAAAACGATTATGTTTTTCTTGTAACAGAAGATGACGCAACCGGCGATCTTACAGCCCTTATCCAACAGCACAATGCACTTACCGACGGAGCCTTTGATCTGGCAGAAGTTCCCGGTTACAAAACAGCAGGCTTTGGTCCGCTTGAAAACACATCACCGCTTTTTGCCGCAAAGTTCGGCCTTAAACCGGACAGAACCTTCTATACTTCCAGCAGAATTGCGGCGGCACTTGAAGAAGCTATGTCTTACACTTTGACTGATTTTTATAGCCTAGATGAATAAATTATAGTATACTTTTATATTATGACTCAAAATACAAAAAACAAACTATGGCCTCTTTCACTTTCTGTGCTGGTGGTCGCCCTGGATCAGATAACAAAGGCACTGGTCGTAAAATACATTCCGCTTCTGACACCATTTTCTGACAACGGAATAATCGAAATCTTCGGAAAGTACCTGAGGCTCATTCACGTAAGAAACAAGGCTGTTGCATTCAGCATGGGAGCAGGTCTTCCCGACTCTGTACGTTTTATGCTGTTTTCTGTTCTTTCGCTGATGGCTGTAATAATAATTTACATAGTTTACTTCAGAAACAATGAATTTACAAAACTTCAGCGCTGGGCTCTCTGCGGAATTCTTGGTGGCGGACTTGGAAACCTTGTGGACCGTTTTTTCAGATGGCCTGACGGCGTTGTTGACTTCATTGACTGTTATTTCTTTGGAATTTTCGGATGGGAAAGATGGCCAACCTTTAACATAGCAGACTCTGCCGTTGTTGTATGCGGAATAATCTTTATCATAAGTTTTATTGTACAGGCTGTACACGACTCCAAAAATTCAAAATCTGAGGCTTCAAAATGAACAAAAAAGGATTTACACTTCTGTTTATACTTGTTTCTACAATAGCAAACGTTCTTCTTACGCTTTTGTGCATTGCTCTTCTTGCGCTTACTTTCATTGGTGTTCTTAAAGCATTCCATATAGAAGCAGGCAGCAGTGCCTACGGAACAGCCCTTGTTGTAAGTTTTCTTGTGGGGTTAATCATAAGTTTTTTTCTTTACACAAAGGTTTCCACGCTGATTATAAAGAAATTCAATATGACAGAAAAGTTTGAAGACAAATGGCTGGATCATTCACGTTCAGAAAACGGATCTTCCAGCAAAGAAAAGCCTCGCCAGACAAAGATGCCGTCTTCAGTTCTTCCTACTGATGAAGAAA
>ERZ1034855.799-NODE-799-length-10198-cov-60.614710_pt1 | contig 10198 bp, 17 predicted proteins | sample MGYA00520699_ERZ1034855 | MGnify/ENA primary metagenome ERZ1034855 (study PRJEB33766, sample SAMN09781730) | gut metagenome | biome: gut microbiome | host: Homo sapiens | place: Madagascar | study: EMG produced TPA metagenomics assembly of the PRJNA485056 data... | reverse complement strand
TGAACATCCATTCTTCAATAATTTGGTTCAGAGAATTAAGCACAAAAGAATCCTTCACATCATGAGAACCCTTCACGATGCCTTTCTGCCCCACCATCTTGCTCGTCTTGATATAAAGCGATCTACGATTATGAGTCATTCGGATATAAACTTGGTAAAAGCCATCCGATCTCTGATGTTGAACAACAATTTTAAATGTAGCCATAGTAATTTTCTTTTCAAAGCAATTTCGAAACAAACGCCCTATTTTGTCACGTTTATCGTGCCAAACGTTTTCAAAACACTACACTTCTGACTATCTAGAAACCAAGCACTTACGTTAACTTGCTTAATATCAACAAATTACAAAAAAGGACTCTTTTATTTCCAAACTAAATTCATAATATACTGTATTTACTTACGTTCAAGCGTTTCTTTCAAAACAATTTATAAACTTTATATTAATTATATTTTACTTCTTAACTTTATACACCTTACTTATATACATTATACTCTATCAACAGATGATGACTAGCACCATTGCTGTCTTTATAGAGCAAATCTATAGTTACTTCATAATCATTCTTGCCTAAAGTCACATACATGTAACTTCCTGGAAGAACATTCTCAAAATCAACAAGTGAGCACCAAGAGAAGTAATCACGGCTAGAGAGATCTATCTTCTTCCCCAACTCTAAGTTTTTAACCGTTATATCAAATTGGGACCATGTAGCTTCTCTGTTTCCCTTCTCGAAGGCACTACAACTAAATGTTGTCACCCCTTTGTCAACTTGAACCCTAGCCCAGTTACTGAACATATAAGATACACCATCTTGTATGTAATTATACCTGGTCCTAGGTTTGTTCTGCCAATCTTCTTCAGGAAGATAATCATTGCCTGTTAAGGTCCCGGCATAGTTCACATCAAGATTATACACGAAGTTGTTGTGCTCCCTATAAACAATATGTATTGTTACGCTTATACGGTCTCCTGCCCTAGTCAACACATAATAGCTACCTGATTCTATTTTGGAGCTTCCACCCTCAAAAGAATAGGTCTGCTTGCCATCACAGAAAGATATGCTAGAGTTGTACTTACTTGTAGTTAAATCAACCTTTTCACCATAGATGTAGTTAACACAGCTAAGATACAAGCTCTTGTCAGGATGCTCAGATTTCTCTAAAGCCAGGTTTATTCCAAAGTACTCATCACTGGATGGTGCAGATGTAAGAGGAGCAGAGCACCACGAAGAGTAAACATCATACCTGGTATCATTCAAAGAAACCACATTGGTTTTCTCGCCAACATCTACTTCATTCAGTCCTTCCTTGCTACATGAACAAAGAAGGCATACAATGAGCATTATCAATACTTTAAAACTATATTTTCTCATTTATATATATATTTAATGATTATACGCTCTTCTGAAACCTTCTTTTAGCTTCACTCATATTAACTTCCTTTATTTACTATAGATTCAAAAGACATCTCTAAACTATTTATAAGCCATTAAAGAGAGTTTTTATCTATACTTACTAATAACTATCAATCCTCAACAACCATGTCACCTACGTAATGAGCCTTTAAGTTATGGTATTTACCATTTTTCTTAAATGACACAACAATATCCACTGTATATATGTTGTTCCTTTTAGAAATCTGCAAATAACTATCTTCACTCACATCTGATTTAGAATTGATCCAAAAGTTATCATAGCCGGAAATCGTATATCCAGTATAAGAGCTTAATGATATTTTTGTTCCTGTCTCATAATGTGGAAGAAAGACTTCTAGACTTCTCTTTGAACTTGATACTAACTCAAAACCATAAAATTCTCCAGTGGCTCGTGTCGGTTGTTGCTCTATGATAGAGTAATCTCCTGCCACCATTTTTAATATAGGTTCCTTGATTCCATCAACTTCTATGAAGTTACTTGCGTCTTGATTATCATCTTTGCTGCAAGATGTCACCAACAACAAGGCAAACATCATGAATAATAATATAAACTTCAATTTCATAATTACTTTATTTATATTGATTAAACTTACCTTACTGTATCATTATCTATTTTCCACACCATCCACACAAAGTTTTTCCTTGGTCGATGGAATTAGCTTCATCTGTAGCAGTTATTTTGCCTGTAGTTCTCTTAAGAGCTGGGCAATTTCTGTCCTTGTGGTATCGCTTTGAACCAGGGCTATCTGATACATATACGTTGCCTCCTGCTGTTACCTCAGTTTGGAAGGCATCAGCCTCAGCATTATTAGAAGAGGAAGACAACCTACATATTGCAAAGCCAATCATCAAGAAACCTATGCAGAAGGTCACTAGACCAAAGCTAAAGAACTTCTTTGAAAGCCTCAGCTTTCTGTCTATATCATTTTGATTTTCTTTCATACACATCTAATTATTATCTCATATTTTGTTATAAGAATGTGATAAATATATTGATTTTATGTTTATTCCATACAATACACATATAAAAACATCATAGACAAACGTTGCTATCGTTTCCCATATACCAGATCTAGAATATATATCCCATGTATAACTTAAACAGTTGAAACCAAAATATATAATAACGATTATAGGTAATACCCTAGCGTTCTCTACATTTTTTACTATCAGCTGAAAAGGAAACAGAAACAACCCAACTAACATGAAAAAGACGAATGCCAACATCAGAAAGACGATCAACACCCACCATTCACTTTGTATAACAAATGTAGCATTATGCATGATTGCATAAGAAACTAAAGCCCACATCACTAATGAGTAAAAATAACCAGCTACAATACGCACATTTTTTATTAGGGCATCTTTCAAGTTTCCTGGCACACGATAATTGTATAAAACTAAAATAGTTCCCGACAAAGAAGCCCCAAACAGCTTCTCATATAAAGAGCATGATTCTGATGAATTATCATAGAATACCTGCATACACAATAATTGTAGCATTATTAGAAATGTCACATTTAAAGCAGAAACAAGATAAGCATCTTTTGTAATAGTAGGTTTTAAAATACTTATTACCAAATCTGTTCCAAAACATGCACCAAGGAAATATCCACCACAACACAATAAAGTGTATTCAGTGTAATTAACTGAGAAAAAAATGGCAAACGTTGTACATATAGCCACCACTGAATAGATGGCTATAAAAGAAGCAAACGGAGTTAATATTTTTTTTATGCAGTTATTCATAATCACCACATTTTTATCATCCTACATGTACCTGACTTCTTGCAGAAAGACCCTGGATCTCCCTCAGCACCTTATTTTCAGCTCTTAGAGCAATCAACTCTTCATACATAGCTTGATCACCCTTTGCTACAGCCTCAGCAGTAGAGGATGTACCATTTATCAATTCTGCAGGTTTAACCCCCAACACCTCAGCCATTTTTTCAACTAGTCCTAAAGACAAATCACTTCCGGTCAAAACTGCATCAAGTTCATTTCTGGACAAGCCTATAGAAGAAGCAAAACTTATATTAGATAAACCTTTATCCAAAATAATTGTCTTCAATCTATTCACATTCAATAAAGAAGTATTGCCCTCACATGTTTTGCCGACATACAAAGAAAAGAAATCGTAGTCTAGAGCTTGACAGACCTCAACAAGTTTACTTGAGTCAATAGATTCTCTTTCGAGGAATTTCTTAACGTTTTGACTAGCTAAGCCTATCCTTCGACCAAATTCAGACTTTGAAATACCCAATTCATTAATACGCTGCTCTATCGCAAGTCCGATATTAATCTTAAAATATTGTACTTTCATATCCAAATAGTGTTAAGGCAATATAAATACATTGTATATTTCTTAAAATACAATACGTTCTTATTGCGGTTCAATTTATTTTTATTACTTTTGCACCGTAAAGTTAGTAAATAAATAAATAAGTACCAAATAAATTTGAAGAAAAATGAAAGAAAATAGCAAAAAAGTTCCTGATGCGCCAGATAGACTGTTTGTTTGTCCATTTCATACCGGGCTTACAAGCGGATTGTTAGACGAAGATGGAAACCCACATGAAGGTTACCCAGTTTGGCATGGTATGGCGGTCAGAGCGAGTGCAGACGATCTGTTATACATAAATATATCCAAAGTCTAGCATTCAGGAAAAGAACTTCCAGAAAGCAACAATGAAGATTGCCTACTTGATTATGCTGATGGCATGACTATAGAGGTTGGGAATACTTGCACTGCTCCTGATGGTACACGTGGATGGATCACAGATTCTGGTGGTCATCTTTTAGAAGAGATTGTTCAATGGGCATACCTCAAAGATTTAGTTCCAGCATTAGTTAATTATACAAAGGAGGCGTAAAATGAAAAAAAATAAAGCTCTATTCTTCGATATTATGCTCAATGACAGATTTGTATGTACACTGAAATACATGTATTGTCCATTGTTCGCAATTAGATACGAGGCGTTAATAAAGTTTGTTCTCGATAAGAGACCGACTTTGAAAGGCAAACCATTCAGAATAATGTTTTGAAATAACAAAAGAAACAAGGCAATGAAAAAGATAATGTTCAATGACCAGTACGGTCTCACCCAAGCAGTTCTGGAAGGTCGCAAGACTCAGACCAGAAGAATCGCCTATCAAGAGCCTTTCAAGTATTACTGCAACTGCGGTTTCTACACGGAAGGTAAAGATAAAGGCAAGCTCGCCATCAACGATGGAAATGAGATTGTGGCGAAGTCACATTATAAAATAGGTGAAGTCTTGGCAGTCGCACAAAGATACGAGGACATACCAATGGAACCATCCATCAGGACAATACTATGCAAACATCCTGGATGGAATAACAAGATGTTCGTCACGGCAAAAACGATGCCTCATCAAATCAAGATTACCAACATCCGGTATGAAAGGCTACAGGACATAAGCACCGATGACTGCATGAAGGAAGGAATCTTCTGTAGCCACATCGATGGCATTGACGATGCTTATTCATACGATGCCACAAATGATAGTTTTGCGAAGAAATGGTGGTACAGAACTCCTATCGAAGCATACAAGATGCTCAGCTGTAAGCTCCACCTCCATTGGGGCAACAATCCTCTCGTCTTCGTTTACGATTTCGAACTAGTTAAATAATAATTCATCATCAATATGAAAGAAGAAACATCACCTCTCAGACCTCAGATTAGGGAATTGACTCTAGGCCAAGCCATAGACTTCCCTATCAAGAGAATGCTATCGGTCAAGAGTAGTTGCACTGACCTCGGTGCCATCTACAGCCGAAAGTTCAAGACCAAGCTCAACCGTGAGCAAGGAGTTATCACAGTTACAAGAATCAAATAAAACAATATAGTCATGAACCAAACAGTACAAATCCAGTTTGCTGACAAGATGGTCTCATTCGACACATTCCTATCAGCCATACGCAATGTAGTCCAGGAAGAAATTTCCAAGGCTGTAGGCAAGCGACCATTCATCACCCAAGCCAAGGCATTCGATACCTTCGGCAGACGCAATGTAGAACGATGGGTGAAGGAAGGCAAGGTCAAGGTCTTCGGGCGTGGCAAGAACGGCAAGATTACTCGCTACGAATACCGGGTGTCCGAGCTGGAAGCCTGTGCCTTTAAAGTTCAAGACTATCTTTCATAAAGATATTAAGGTTCATAAATGAAACTATGATTTTAGTTATTTAGATATTGTTTGTGACAAGCGTCTTCGTGAGAAGATGGGTGTACTTCTAAGCTGTTAGAGCCTGGGCATCAAATATCATGCGCAAAACGAGCGATCTCTTGTAGTTGGAACATTCCATGAGAATAGATCTTGCAAATCAACTTTGCATATCCCTAGCCCAGGCTCTTTTGTACTTTTGCAATAACCCTTTTAATTCATACGCCAATGAAGATAATAAGAAACAGGCTCATCCCTCCACCGGGATTCAGCTATATCAATATCTGTGGGGTCCTCTTCACCAGAAGAAAACGCCCCATAACTCCTATAGAGGAAAGACATGAGAGCATCCACACCCGGCAGATGCAGGAAACGCTTTACATCTTCTTCTATCTCTGGTACCTTATCGAATGGCTCATCAAGCTAGCCATCATCCGTGATACCAGGAAGGCATACCGTGCCATATCCTTCGAGCGAGAGGCATACCTGTATCAGGCTATCCCCGGCTATCTCGAAGAAAGAAAACATTATTGTTGGTTAAAACATTTATAGATTATGAAAACAGTCAAGATCATTCTTTGCATCGCCCTTTGGATATTCATCATCTGGGCATGCTTATACAAGCTCTCTCAGGGCATCCACGATGAAAATCTGATTTCTCAGATGCCTCAGAGCACATACGATGAGATAGTTGATACGCTCACCACTCGCAATGGCTTCCAGCCGAACGAACACCAGGTAGTCACCTACTATTATGAGCGCTATCAGAAGTAAGAGCACCTATGCAGCTCGCAAGTGTCTCCTCTGCCCTGATGGGCGTAACTGCATCAATGGCAAGTATTGCCTTAAACACAAGATGTACGTGCAGCATCAGGAGAAACTTCCTTGCGAATAAAACATTTAAACTAAATAATATGGAACAGAATATCAAACAAGCGATGCCATACTTCGAACTTGGCAACCTTTACGTCTTCAAAGAAGAAGACGAGGATGGTGAATTGACCATTATCGGCAAACTCATCGCCAAGAACGAGAACCAAGACACATTGACATTTGGCAATCAGTATGAGATTGAGACCAAGAACTTTGTTACCGATCAGGCATTTGACCTTCGCATTAGTGTAAACAAGGATCTGCGAGAAGCTACAGAGGATGAAGTCCTCATGTTTCAAAAAGCTCGTACCCTCTGGAAGAAGGAGAAGGAAGCGAAGGGGCAGCCAACCTTCAAGCCTTTCGATAAGGTGCTGGTAAGAGATACTAAAGATGAATATTGGAGACCTGCTTTCTTCGCCTCTTTTGATGAGCACAGCATAACTGGATATTCCTACGGTCTTGTAGGAGACCCAGAAGGTGTATTTTGCAAGCATTGCATCCCTTATAACGAAGAGACCAAGCATCTGCTAGGAACAACTGATGAATGGAAAGGAGGGAAGTAGATATGGCTAAGTGTCCTTTTGATAAATATAAAGAGTGTCAAGAATCAGATTCGAGATATTGTTATTGTACTCTTCCATGTGATATATATAATAATTATAAGAAGAAGTTGTTAACTTAAAAGTATTGAGATATGAAATTAGGAGAACTCAGAAAAATCATAGCAGATATAGACACAGTATATGATAATTGTGATGTAACTTGTTATGAGAGCAATGGTAATTTAGGATATGCAAGTATTGCAACTACTGCTTATCTTGGGAAGACGTATGTAAATCAAGGCTATCCTATACGTAGAACATTTCAAATTCAATTTAACCAGCAATCTTAGTACAAACACGTATAGGTGATTCCCCATACAAGTACAACGCTTTGCTATTATCTACCGGGCACGTAGGTGACTTTGTCCAATGCATTAAATACGAAGGTAATGAGAAAATGGCATTCACCGCTGCCCCATTTTAGGTAAACAGAAATGTGGTTTTGATATAATATCAATCATCATGGAATCAGAAACAGCAATATCCAACCGCAAAGCCCGGCAGCGAGAATACTATCGTAAGCATCGTGAAAAAATGCTCGCCTATAATCGCAGATACCTCCAGGAGCATCCCGAAAAGAAAAAGCTATATCGGGAAAATGCAGCCCGGAAACGAGCTGACGGCACAGGCTATTATCAGCGTTACTATCAGCGCAACAAGGAAAGATTGCTGGCAAGCTCCAAGCAATGGCATCTGGATCACCCCGAAAAGGTGAAGGAATACCAGCGCAGATACTATCAGAAGAAAACTGCAGCCAAGAGAGAGAAGAAAAAAACGAATCCGGACATAGATAAGGCTAAATCCCTCTTCCGTGATCCAGCCATGGCAGAACATCTGCAGTGGCTTCTCAATCACGCTGCAAGCAAGAACAAATAAATCATCAATCCGGACATGGAACAGCCTCCTGACAAGGCAGAAATATCCATAGCGTTAAGTAAAGACTACGCCTATTATATAAATCCGACCCCACGGAAAGACGTGAGCCTTCTCTAGAAGCAGTTCCAGTCCATTAACAGAAAGGAAGGTGTGATATGACATAAAAATGTATTTAATTCTTTGAAAGTGAAAATAATATTCAATATTAATTTATCTCAATCGGTATCCCACCGGGCAACCCATTTCGCCCGGTGGGTTTCAAAAAGAAGAAATATGAATCACGCTAGTTTATTCAGCGGAATCGGTGGCGCAGAGGTCGCTGCATCCATGATGGGATGGCAGAACCTCTTCCATTGCGAGATACAGGAGTTTCCTCGCAAGGTGCTCGACTACTGGTTTCCTAATTCAGAAAGTTATGAAGACATTACCAAAACAGACTTCACAAAGTGGCACGGCAAAGTCGATGTTCTCACAGGAGGATTCCCCTGCCAACCTTTCTCCCTCGCTGGCAGAAGAAAGGGAGCGGACGATAACCGCTACCTCTGGCCACAGATGCTTCGAGCGATACGGCAGATACACCCCACTTGGGTCGTTGGTGAAAACGTTAATGGAATCAAGACGATGGTGGAGTCCTGCCAAGTCACTCAGATGGGACGCACAGACTATCTTTTCGAAGAGAATCACCTATACCGAGAGGAAAGCCGATTCACCCTCGACAAAATCTGTGCAGACCTCGAAGCCGAAGGATATTCCGTCCAACCGATTGTTATTCCAGCTTGTGCCATCGGGGCACCGCACAGAAGAGACCGAGTCTGGATTATTGCCCACCGTTCAGACCCAAGGGCTGAAACAGTGCAACAAGAAGGGCAAGACGGAATTTGTTCCGCTAGACCTTCTCCCCACACCCAATGCGATGGACATAGCCCACAAGGACATGGAAATCAACGAGCGAGGGCGAAGAAATCCAAAGAAGGGCAAGACAGACCACAGCCTAGGTCTAGAAGACATGGCAGTGGCACAGCTTCTTCCTACGCCCACGGCACTCGACAAAGGAGGAGGAAGAATAAACAAGAGCCTTTCACCGAATGCAGCAGAACGCCCAACCTTGGCACTCGCCGCTCGAAAAGGCTTGCTTCCCACTCCTTGCAGCATAGAAGCCACGAAGTTCACCAAGACCATCAATCCCAATTCCCAGATGGGGCAAGGACTAACAGCCTTGGCGGTCAACGGTCTTCTCCTCACTCAAAGTGCAACAGATGGTCTCAGAAGTACAATGACAATGGATTCTTTGAAGAGCCACAACAAGGAGAATGCCAACTTGGCGGAGCAGATAGCCCACAAAGTAGGTGGAGGAACTTCCCAACTCAATCCCCTGTTTGTAGAGGAAATGATGGGATTCCCTTTGATGTGGACAGCCTTACCATTTCTTTCCCCAAGTGGCGACAAGAATCCATAAAGGCTTACGGCAATGCCTGGGTCCCACAAGTGGCTTACGAGATATTCCGTGCCATCGAGGCAGAAGAAAACAACAAATGATAGAAATCGTAAATTCTACATTCCAAATAAAGAAGAACAATAAAAATGAAAACAGATGGCTACATATTTACTCCAGAGCTGTTGCAGTGGCGTTACTTCCATCGTCCTGTGGTCGTGCAGGTGCTCATCCATGTGCTCCTCTCCTCCGCTCACAATGAGGCTTCCGCTGCCACCCTCTCCTATCGTGATTTGGCTATACAGCTCCACACCACGGTCAAGACTATCCGTGTCGCCATCGATGTGCTCATCGCAGAGAAAATCATCACCAAGTGCTCTGCTCCAAGAGCCTCAACCAAGCTCTATGTTAACAGTTCGCATCCCCTATCCCACTGCATCCATCCATGGCAAAGAGACCAAGGGGCACAGATTACGGCACACTTTGGGGCACAGATTGGGGCACAATCTATGGCACAGATTCCTATCCCGCAACAATCTGACAATCAAGGTTGTAAGGTATATCACCAGGCAGAGAAGGGCACAGATAAGGGCACAGTTAAGGGCACGAAGGGGGCACAATCTAGGGCACAGCCGAAACAAGGGGCACAGCCAAGGGCACAATCTAGGGCACAGATTTCACACTCCGAACCCCCTTTAAATAAAGGTGATTCCGAAGATTTAAGCAAAGCAAAGGGCACAGATAAGGACACAGCCAAGGGCACAGAAGTAAGAGAAAAGAAACAAATAAAAGAAAAT
>ERZ1034855.798-NODE-798-length-10199-cov-3.814373_pt1 | contig 10199 bp, 14 predicted proteins | sample MGYA00520699_ERZ1034855 | MGnify/ENA primary metagenome ERZ1034855 (study PRJEB33766, sample SAMN09781730) | gut metagenome | biome: gut microbiome | host: Homo sapiens | place: Madagascar | study: EMG produced TPA metagenomics assembly of the PRJNA485056 data set... | reverse complement strand
TGATGAGATTGAAGAAAATGTTGAAGAAATGGGAAAATCATGGCGCTGCTGGCCCCGGAAGCCTACCCCGGAACAGATGCAGGACGCAAAATGGGAGGAATGAACAATGGGCGCTAAAACAAAGATTGATTGGTGTGACGCAAGTTTTAACCCTGTTACCGGCTGCCTGCACGGCTGCGAATACTGCTATGCGCGGAGGATTGCAGAGCGGTTTGGCTCAAAGCAAAAGCCAGAATCTATCGAATGTTCGGTATTAAATGCACCGGTACGTTGCACCAATCTCTACTCATACATGCGTATGGCTGGGATTAGCGCAGGAAAGGTGCAGCCCTATCCTTTCGACTTTTTCCCCACTTTCCATCGCTATAAGCTGGATGAACCGCAGCACTGGAAGAAGTCGCGCACCATCTTTGTGTGCTCAATGGCTGACCTGTTCGGCGATTGGGTGCCGGATGAGTGGATTCAGGAAGTGTTCAAGGCGTGCGATGCCGCTCCACAGCATCGGTATTTGTTCCTGACAAAAAACCCGGACCGGTATCTGGATTTGGCAAGCCTTATGCCCCAACACCGCAGACCGCCCAACGTGGCCGAAATGTGGTTCGGCAGGAGCTTTACCGGCGCTGGCCCCGATTATGTGCATGTTCTCTTGCCCCTGCGCAAAACGTTTGTAAGCATCGAGCCGCTGCTTCGCCGCCTGTCGTACAAGGAAGCGGCAGAAATCGCCGGAACCACCAACTGGGTTATCGTCGGTGCGGAAACCGGCCACCGTAAAGATAAGGTCATCCCGGAAAAGGCGTGGATTGATGATATTGCCGACGCCTGCGAGGAAATGAACACACCCATCTTCATGAAGGAATCCCTCCGTGAACTGATGGGAACAGACTTCCGGCAGGAATTTCCCTGGGAACGCTAACCCTCAGCTTTGCTATGCCCTTTTTCACTCAATAAGTTGAGTCTCGAAAGGAAATCCTCCATGACTGAATACCCGCAAGACCCCAATCCCATTCTCATTCCCGCCCCGCCTTCTTCGTTGGAGGCGGAGCGGTCCGTCATCGGCGCGGCCATGCAGGACGGCTCTGTAGTGCCCCTGCTGGCTGATTCTCTCACGCCCGAGGACTTCTTTAGCCCGGAGCACAAAGCCATGTTTACGGCCATTCTGGGGCTGTATACGGCTGGAAAACCCGTAGACCTCATGACCCTTGGCAACGCCCTACAGGAATCCGGTACGCTGGACGCTGTGGGCGGGGCCAAGTACCTGCTGGATTGCGTCCGTTTCGTCCCCACCACCGCCAATACCAAAACCTATGTGGCTATCGTCAAGGAAAAATCCAACCTACGCCGTCTCATCAACGCCGCGTCGGAAATCCAGAAAAAGTGCTACGCCCAAACCGACCCGTCCGACGATATTCTTTCCTCCGCCGAAATGCTTCTGTCCTCCTGCACAGAGGGCGTAAGCGAAAAGAACAAGCCCAAAAAGCTGAAAGAATTTGTGGCAAAGGCTTTCGACAAAATTGAACTCAACGCAAGAAACGGCGGCAAAATCAATGGAGTACCAACCGGCTTTTACGATTTGGACAGGATGCTCACGGGTCTCCATCCCGGCGAACTAATCATCGTCGGCGGCAGACCTGCCATGGGAAAAACGGCGTTCGCGTTAAGCGTCGCCCATTTCGCATCCGTTCAGTCCAAAAAAAAGGTAGTTTTTTTCTCTTTGGAAATGCCGGGTGAGCAACTGGCCATTCGGTTGATCGCCCTTCAATCCAGAGTCAAAATGCAAAAAATGAGAAACGGGAACCTGTCCACGGAGGATTGGGAACCCATAGGCGACGCTCTTAACGAATTGTCCATTGAGAATCTGCTTGTTGATGATACCCCTGCTCTTACCCCGTCCAAAATCAAATCCAGAATCAAGGCGTTGCAAAACACCTGGGGAAAGCCTGATCTGGTTCTGGTGGACTATTTGGGCATCGTAAGCGCAGACCAAAAATCTGAAAACAGGCAGAACGAAGTTTCCGAAATCACACGGCAGTTCAAGGCAATGGCAAGAGAACTGGAAACGCCGTTCATTGTTCTCGCTCAGTTAAGCCGCGCCAACGCATCCAGAAGCGATAAAAAGCCGGTATTAACGGACATCCGTGAAACCGGAAACATCGAAGCCGAAGCAGATGTTGTGGTTTTCGTGCATCGGGATGGTTATTACGATTCAACCGCCGCTCAAAACGAAGGAACTTTCATCATCGCCAAGCAGCGCAACGGCCCTGTGGGTGAAATCGGCGTGGCATGGAACGCAGAAATGGCCTGTTACCAAAACAAGTTTGATACGATAAAAGCAACGTATAAATAGGAGAACCCAAGCAGAAAGAAGGGAATCGATTATGACCGAAAATACCCTAAACCTTCTCTACCACCGTTCCCATACCATCGACCAAATCCTCTACGCATCCATTCGCTGGTTCCCCCACGAAAAGTCCGTGCCCTATACCCCGCAGGATTATCACGCCGTCTTTCACTGCATCGAGCATCTCTATACACCCAGTCGCTTCATGCGCCTGTTTCCCGTTGATAAAACCTATGACGGCGCTCGTTTTCAGTGCAAGGACTATTTCTCCACCATGGAAATGTGCCGGGAAAACGGCATGGACGTTCTCATCAAGGACGCGGTTTCCTTCCTGTGGGATTACTGCAATCCGCATATCAGGTGCTTCCTGTCAGGTTATCTCACATCCATCGACCGCCAGCGGTTCTATCAGGGCCAAAAGTCCCTGTTCCAAACCTTCCTGGATGAAAACGGCATCGATATTCCCTCCTACCAGCGCATCCAGGCTCCAAACGGACAGGTGTACATGCGCAATACCCAAACCGGCCAGTTCCTTAAAACGGCCAAGCCCAGCAAAAAACCCAAGTGGTGGAAAATCATCGAGGGAGGAAACCAAAATGGATAGGGTCCAGAGTATCATCCTACTTTGCCTTGTTATTGTTGATGTGTTCTTTTTGTTATATTTCAGCGACAAATAGGGGGACTGGAAAAATGAATAGAGCCACCTTAATCAAGGAATTACGACTGAAGCTCATCTTTCTGGACGTGGACGGCGTTCTCAATTGCCACCACACCAAAGAACGCGCCCCCTCCGGCGTTATCGGCATTGACCCCCAAAAGGTTCTCCTGCTCAAACAGATTGTTCAGACGGCATCTGCCCCCGTCGTTCTCACCAGTTCGTGGCAGGGCGCGTCAGACCGCGACTTCCACTATCTTTGCCACAGCCTTGACCAGTACGGTCTTTCCATTCCTTCCATGTCCGGGGCCTATGGCGACTGGCACAATCGCGGTCAGGTCATCCGCGCCGCCGTGCAAGCGCTCAGGCCCTCCGCGTGGGTCGTTCTGGATGACGACCAGTTCCCGGATTTCAAAGAATACCGCATCGGTTCCCACCTGGTGCAAACCAGCTTCTACAAAAACGGTCTTGAGCAAAAGCACGTCAAACGGGCTATCAAAATATTGGAGGGTAAAGCATGAACGAACTCCGAACGGAAAACTGGAATGGCTATACAATTCGATTTGTTTATGTGAACGGTGAGTGGATGGCTGTGTTGAAAGACGTGTGTATTGCCCTAGAACTGGATATAAAAAACGTTAGTAGGAGTTTGGGCAAGGAGGTGTGTAAAACACACCCCCTTGAAACAAACGGCGGTGTTCAAAAAATCCTTTTAACAAACGAAAAGGGCATTTTTAAAACTGTGTTTAGAAGCCATAAAAAGGAGGCCGAAGCATTTCAAGACTGGGTTTGCGATGTCCTCTCACAGTTTCGCAAAGCGTCCGGCCTTAAAGGTTTCGAGGTGTTCCGTATGCTGGATAAGGAGCACCAGAAACAGGCCATGAAGCGCTTGCAGGATGGCTTGCGCCAGCCCGCAAAGGTAGACTATATCAAAGCCAACACCATTGCGGATAAAGCGGTTTCCAGCCTGTACGGCCATCCCAAAATGCTCAAAAAGAAGGACATGCCCCCGCAAATGCTTTCGGAAAGAGAACGTATCCTGGACGACACCGTCAACCTCATGGCGCTGAACGACCGCTATCATCTTAATCTATCTGTAAGCGAAGCTATCTATGGTGCAAAGCAAGCATAAAAATGGAGGATAAAACAGATGAAAGAGCTTAAGATTCTAAACCACAATGGTACTTTGGTTGTGGACAGCCGAGACGTGGCTAACATGATTGGGAAAGACCATAGGCATTTGATGCGAGACATCAATAGCTACATCCAAATTATGGTAAAAGAGCCGGAAACCCTTACAGAAACCGAAAGCCCAAAATTGGGCTCTCGTAAAATCGACGTTTCCAAGTTTTTTATCAAATCGACTTATACTACAGAAGGGAACTTCAAAGAGTACCTCTGCTACCTGCTGACGAAGCAGGGCTGCGACATGGTAGCAAACAAGATGACCGGTGAAAAGGGCGTGCTCTTTACCGCCGCGTATGTGGACAAGTTTTACGAGATGGAAAGCGCCTTGCGTCAAGGCTCCGTTTCACAAGCGCCGCTTCCCGATAAGGCCAAAGAAATGCGTGCGGAAGCCATGCTGTACAATGCGAAAACAAAGCAGGCAGAACTGTGGATGAAACTGGGGGACATGCTCAATACCCCCGAGCATAAGCAGCTGTGCGCGGCATACTGCTCGCAGGTTCTAACGGGCGGGCAGATGGTACTGCCCCTTCCGCAAGTAGAGCGCACCTATTCTGCACAGGAAGTAGCTGACATGTACGGTATTACCGCCAACCGTGTAGGGCGTATCGCAAACGAAAACGGGCTGAAAACGGCGAAGTACGGGCAACTGGTGATGGACGTAGCCAATCACTGCCAGGGCAAGGCGGTACAGTCTTTCCGCTACAACGAAACCGGCGCAAGAGCTATCGGGGAATACGCACGGAAGCAGTAACGCAGACGATTTTCAAGATTTCACTCAGCCCAAATCTGGGCTGAGTGAAAAATCTCTTTGGCCCAACCTTGGGCCGATCTTCTACAAAGCTATTTAGAAAAAAACTGCGGCCAGCTTCACGCCAGCCGCCTTTTTCTTTACCCCCACAACCTGCTGCTTGGGTGCATCAGGCTTTCCATTCGCCCCCGAAAATAGCCGAACGTGGGTATCATCAGGTCCGCAATCGTCACCAGTAAAAGAAACACATTCTCAATCAGGAAAAACTTGTACCAACCCACCAGCCGTCTGTTTTGCTCCCGCAGCCGCCTGTTCTGCTGCTCCAGCTCCTGCATGTGCGCGTTCTTGGCCCGTATCAGCCGCTCATACGCGTCTACCGTCTCCGCCTTTCCCTCCCCGTTGGATGGAACCATCACGTATTTCTTTTCACGTTCAAGCCCCAGCGCCTCGTCTACCGACCCGCCTACCGATAGTATCATGTAGCACACCCGGTCAAACGCCGGGCTTACCGTGCTCCCGTCAAAGAAATGGTCCACCGTCCCCCTCGCCACTTTTGAGTTTTTGGTCAACTCATTTCTGGTAATGCCCTTTTCGTCCATTTTTTGTTGTATGTACTGGCGTATGCGCCCAATGTCAATCTGCTCCATTCCCATTTTTGAGCTCCTTTTTCCCATTTTCGGTAACGTTTTTCCCAGATTCGGTAACTTTTTCCCAATTTTGGGGCTTGCTTTTGTCCCCCAAGTGTGCTATGTATGGGCCAGTGCCACGCACACCGGCCCCGCCTGCTGTCTCAAATTTTACCGCTTTTCTGGTGTTTTTTCAAGCTTCCACCGCTTTTTGTCACCGTTCGACTCCCTTCGACGCAAACAGGACACTCTTGTTCACTTGACTTCTGCCCCACGGCAGCGTACACTTATAGCACATGGTAATCACAAACAATTTAAGGAGGTACTGGAAATGAAAAAGATGGAGGTAAAAACATGAAAAATAGTAGTTTCAAAAAAATCGTATGTCTCTGCTTAACAATTGTTTCCATAACCACATTGTTCCAAACTTTAGCCTCTGCCAAAACACGACGCGATGTCGAAAGAATAGAAAGCGCCGCCGAATCGCTTGGAAATTTGATGAACAAAGAAGGCTTCGACTCCGAGTGCTTTTATTCGGAAAAAACCGACACCTTCTATTGCGGGTATAAACTCGGTGAAATTGAAAGTGCGGCAAACTATAGAAAATATTCTTCCGTTGGCTCCAAGGAAACAGAGACCGTTATGATGAAGGCTTTGTACAATCTATCAAAGTCTGCATTGCAAAAAGCTGGTTTTGATGATTATGTCGCTATCATGTGTTTCGTCCGAGCAAAGAATGATGATGTCCTCTTTGCGGAATTAGATAGGGTTGACGTGACAGATCTATTGAGTAATTGAAGAAATAATCTCATAACCCCATTGACTTTTGCTCGAGCATAATATATAATGCCTAGTGAAAGGAGGTGTTGGGAACGTCACCACGAACGGGAAGGCCACCGAAACTGGGAGAATCAAAAACGGTTACTATCGGATTTCGGTTGGCCCCAAAAACGGTTGAAAAACTAGAAACCTGTGCAACCCGATTGGAAATGACAAGAGCGGAGGTGGTAGAACAGGGAATCGACTTGGTTTATGAAACACTGGAAACCCAAAAAGAAAAGGACAATGAGTAGGTAGCTTGGCGGCATCACTCATTATCCTGCTAACAACAGCCCAAAGGGATGCTGCATGTTTATTATAAGCACGCCACTCCCTTTGGGCAAGACGGAACATGTGTTCGTATTGTTTGAAGGGAGGTTTTTTGCACACTTTTTTAGGAAAAATCACAAAAGGGCTTGACTTTTGATTCCCATAAATATATACTACTTTTGGGAATCAAAAGAAAGGAGGTAGCGCATGAATCCCAAAATGGGCCGTCCTACCGACGCTCCCAAAACTCACCAAATCATGGTCAGACTGGATGCTGAAACGGAAAAGATTGTAGACAAGTACTGTCAGCAGGAAAAAGTCACAAAGGCCGAAGCCATGAGAAGGGGAGCCAGGAAGCTAAAGGACGACATCAAGGAATGAAAAAATTCTGTTCGCACGGTATCTTGGCAGGCACTTTGCGAACAGAACGACCCCATAAAGGAGCGTGTAAATTATATCATGCAACCTCCTTTGCGGTCAACCCTAAAATGACGAACAAGGAGTTTGAAATATGCAAAACATGGTTATCTCCGGTTCTGGTAACGCGATTATCCCTCTGCACGAGGAAAACGAGCGGTTCCCCGTCAATGGGCGGGAACTCTTTCAGCAGTTGGGCATCGGCGGCAATTACACAACGTGGTTCAATCGTCAGTTTGCTTTCGGATTCGTTGAAAATCAAGACTTTCAGACGCTTTCCAATTTTGGAAAGCGTGCAGACGGAACAGTAATGCCAACCGCAACCATCGACCATAACATGACCATCAGCATGGCAAAGGAAATCTGTATGCTCCAACGTACCGAGCAGGGTCGCACCGTCCGCAAGTATCTCATCGCCGTGGAAGAAGCCTGGAACAGCCCGGACGCAGTTATCAACCGTGCGCTCAAAATCTCCACCGCCCGCGTTCAGGCCCTCATGGATAACGTGTCCAAGCTGGAAAGCGATAATACCGCTCTCAACCAGAAAATCCAGCAGGACGCGCCCAAGGTCAACTTCGCCAATTCCTTTGCCGTAGCCAAGACCAATATCCTCATCCGCGAGTTTGCCAAAATCCTCTGCCAGCACGGCTATCAAACCGGCGAAAAGCGCCTCTATGATACCCTGCGCAAGGAAGGCTACCTCATTTCCAGCGGCAGCGACTATAACCTGCCCACCCAGCGCAGCGCCCAAAACGGCTGGTTCTATGTCAAGGTCAGGGCGGGCGTAACGTCGGATGATACCCACTTGCAGCGCACGGCCATGGTCACGCCTAAAGGGCAGGAATACTTCCTTCGCCACTTCTGCGGTGACCGCTACATGACGGATGATTCCGCCGCCTGCCAGCAGGTTCCATTTGCGGAACTCTCCATGCCCACGCTGCCGGTCGGCTCCATTCAGTAGTATGTGTTCGGATTGCCGAAGGGAGGTTTTTCTATTGAAAAAAGAAAGTCTATTTGAAAAACGCCTTGATGACACCTGTCAAATCACCCAAATGCTCCAAAAGCAGGGTAAGACCTACGCTGAATGCCGAGCCTATCAGCACATCACGGCGATTCTGCTTTCTATTGAGGATAACTTGAATCGCCTCTGCATCCTGGTGGCTCTGCTGCTGGGCTTTCAAATCGGAAAGCTCATTTCTGGTCTGCTGTAACTCTGGCATTAAGCACAGAAAGGAATCGTTCAATGATGAAAGAATGTCCTAAGATAGCCTATTACGTCCTCAAAGTGTTCGATGAGCAGGGTAATGAGTGGGCTGAGTACAAGGGGAATAATGACTTGAAGCCAGCTACGGCGACAGTTCTTCTTGTTAATTTCCGTCTGTTCAAGCTTGTTCTCCAACTCTTTTCGGCTCTGCTCGGCCTTGTACTCTACAAACTCGTTTCTGGTCTGCTGTAACTCCCGCTCGAGCCGTTCCACGTACTCCTGCGTGTCCTTCCGTATCTTCTCCGTTTCCTCCGCCGTTTTCTTCTGCGCTTCTATGCCCGGATGAATCGGTACAGGCATCGGCTGAAACGGCTGGTCACCCCCGTACTGTATGCGGCTTGGGTCAAATGTCAACGCTTCTCATCCCCTCAAAGCCTGTTGCCCCTATTTTCATAATATCATATTACCAAAATTCGACAAATTCCGCCAGTCGGAACGTGTGTTTGCCGCACCCTAAACCCTTGTTGCTAACATAAGAAAGGAGATTCGCATGAACGATATTACCATCATGGAAAGCCCCAAGTTCGGTCAGGTTCGCAAGGTACTCGTAGACGGAGAGTGGTACTACGTCGCCAAAGACGTAGCAAAAGCTCTTGGTTATTCAGATACCGTAAACGCTATCAAGCAACATTGCCAGTGGGTGGTGAAACACCACCTACCTCATCCCCAAAGCCCCAGCAAGACTTTGCAGGTTTCTGTCATCCCCAAGGGCGATGTTCTCCGTCTCATCTCCCAGTCCCACCTTCCCGCCGCGCAGGAGTTCAACCACTGGCTCTTTGACGATGTGGCCGTGCAGGTGGTGGATAACGGCATGTATCTGTCACCCGAGGCGCTGGACAAACTCTTTACCTCTCCCCAGTTCGTCACCAAACTCTTTGCCGAGTGGAATAGCGAACGTTCCCTCCGCATTGAAAATCAGGTGGAAAAGGAACGGCTGCAAGCACAGGTTCAGCGGGACGCTCATAAGGTCAAGTTCGCCGATGACGTGGCCTCAGCCCCTAACGATATCCCCATTGGCGATCTGGCAAAGCTCATGCACCAAAACGGGCTGGATATTGGGCAAAACCGCCTGTTTGAAACGCTTCGTAACGATGGCTGGCTGCTCAAAACCGGGCAGTCCCGCAATATGCCAAGCCAGCGCAGCATGGCCCAGGGTCTCATGCGCGTCAGCGAACGGGTCTGCTCCTGCGGTCCCAAGGCCCAGCAAACCTATTTCGTTCCCATGGTTACCGGCAAGGGTCAGGTCTACTTTGTCACCAAGTATTGTCACCCCCTGCTTGCGGATATGCAGTAAACCAAACAGCAAAAAAGGAGAATAAAACCATGATGAACATTCACGCCGTATCCCTCGACCACACCATCCCCGAATCCGTGCTCCCCGTCACCCCCGATGAGAATGGCGTCCAGCCTTCTGGAAGCTTCCCCGCCGAGTTGCAATCCGTCATGTTTGGTCTGTGTCAGGCTTACGCCAACATCAGCTCCGCTATTCAGCGCTTCGGTAAAATGTATGACTGGTACTGCGCCGCCACGCAGCAGGAAAACGATTTTGCCGAAACCCTGTCCTGGTGCATGAAGGAAGCCCGGGAAGATAACAACTGATTCACCCGCAGGAACCATCCGTACAAACAATTACATTTAGGAGGAATACACACTATGGATACCAACCGTTTCTATCTTCGCGGCACCGTCTCCCAGCCCATTACCCCCAGTCATCGCTATCCCCATCGCACCTTCTACAAAACCAAGCTCGATGTAACGCGCCTCAGCGGAACCGTCGATAGCATCCCGCTCATCATCCCTGCCGACGTGTTGGAACGCAACCCCTTCTCCGTAGGCGAACTCGTTACCGTCGCCGGAGACGTTCGCACCCATAC
>ERZ1034855.797-NODE-797-length-10199-cov-8.534207_pt1 | contig 10199 bp, 8 predicted proteins | sample MGYA00520699_ERZ1034855 | MGnify/ENA primary metagenome ERZ1034855 (study PRJEB33766, sample SAMN09781730) | gut metagenome | biome: gut microbiome | host: Homo sapiens | place: Madagascar | study: EMG produced TPA metagenomics assembly of the PRJNA485056 data set... | reverse complement strand
TTGGCTTAAATATTATGTATTATCGCAGGGCATTGAGTCTGACGCAGAGCGAGCTGGCGGAGAAAGCCCAAATGTCAAGGGCGCGCGTCTCGGATATAGAATGCGGTAAGGGACCGTTTAATATGGAATCTATATTTTTGCTGGCGCAGGGCCTGGGGGTTGACCCGGTGCGGCTTCTGCAGGAGAGAAAGTAAGAAGCAGCGGCAATAAAAAATATTAGAGGGAGGCAGATATTATGTCAAAGTATTGTATTAAGTGTGGAGCCGAAATTGATGACCAGGGAAGGTTTTGTCCGGTATGCGGGACAGATCAGTTACCAAAGATTGAGCCGACAAATGTAATTTGCCCTAAGTGTGGTACAACTTATCCTATTGGTGTCAAATTTTGCACAAAATGTGGTTTTCAGTTGGGAAAAGCTCATAGCAATGATAATCCCAAGGATTTTAAAGAAATCTTCAGCAGACTTTTTGGTAATAATCCCGAACGTAAACCTGCTTTGAATAAAGAGATTTTTAAAGAGCAATTTTTGAGCTTTGAGGGACGCATCAATAGATTGGATTATTTCCTCAAGAGCATGAGTAGTTGTTTGGTGTTTTTTATTATCGCCTGTATCATCGACGAGTTTGTAGATGATTACTATATGGAAGCAATTGATTATCTGGCTTGCTTCATAGGCTTAATAGCTTTTGCTCTTTTGGTTTGGATAAATAGTGCTATATCTATTCGTCGCTTGCACGATTTGGACAAAGATGGCTTATTAGTATTATTAACCTTTGTGCCACTGCTCAATGGCTTTTTTGAGTTGTATTTACTGTTTGCGCCTGGTACGGTAGGTGATAATCGCTACGGAGCAGATCCTTTGCAATAGTACTTTTTTTATAAAACATTTAACTAGAAAAGTTATATAGGGAGGTCATAGTGTGAAAAAGCTGTTTTTTTATGCAATGCTTATCTTAACAGTGGTGCTTACCGGTTGTGGTAAGTCAGAAGAGCAAAAAATACATTCCATGTATCTTAACAACAGTACCAAGGTTGCTGAGATGGAAACAGAGCAGGCTTAGGCCATGCTGGAAAATCGCAATATTGATAAACAAAAAATGCTCAAGCAGATTAAGAGTTTAATTGAAGAAAATGAAAAGAATATCGCCAAGCTGAGTGATGAAAAATATGATGAAGCGAAGGCCAATGAGAGTTTTATGGATTTCAACAAGAAAATGATGGACAGCAAGGATGATGGTCCTTCTAAAAAGGATGGGGAGAAAGCCATCAAACGCTACCAAATAGCTAATTACGCTAAAAGCGTGAAGGATTATCTGCAGGCTTATAATGTTTATCTTAAAAGAGTCTGCTCTAATATGGAACAATATTCTGGCAATAATGGACCAATGGAAATGGAAGCCTTTGAAAAGGTAGAATTCCAAAATGCTGTCTTGCAGCACGATTTACACTGGTATGGCATGGCTAATGATGGTGAATTTCATAAGGGAGCCGCTTATTTAGATTGCAGTGACGCTTCGTATCGAGTTCAACAAATTGGCGATACCAAGCTAGGCTTTGCCGTGCTTGAACGACGCAAGATTGATGATTGGGTTTATAGTGTAACGATAGCTTTTACTAATATGAGCAAAAATGAAACAATAGACCTTGATAAGCTTTCTGTTAACCTGAGAATTGGCAATGACTTGATAACGCCTAAAAAATTTAATGTTATTACCTTTGGCAATCGTAATGATTTAAAAGGCTTCAAATTGAATTCTAAGCAAGTTTTGACAGTAGAGTGCCAATATTTCTTAGAGAGTAAATACAAGGACTTTAATTTACACTGGACTCAGTTGGAATTAGATAATGGTAAAGGCAAGCTGCTCATCAATACAGGTGCCTATAAATATAATGTGCAAGGCATTTTAAACATGCAGCAGGAAGAGAATAATGGTAAAGCAACTACATACAACAATAACAATGCAAATAGCAGTGTGAATAGCAGTGGACCGAAGTATAATTTATTTCAACCGCAAGCGTTTTTGAATGGCGATAAATATATACCAGAGGTATTCCAACGACAGGGAGCACATCGTTATGTTGATTGTCGCAGTGCAAAAATTATCTCGCGCAATAATGGCCAAACTATTGTGCAATATGACATGATTGTAATAAGTAGCACTGGGCAGCAAAGTCGACAGCAATGTATTGTAGGTCTGCTTACTGGTAAAGGCTATCTTGTTCAATATCAGGCTGATGATGGTTCGTGGCATCCTATGGATAGGACAACTGCTTCAGTAGCCTGGTATAACGCCGGTTTGGTATTGATTGATTATTTACAGCTATAAGGTAACAGGCAGGGCTGCGTTTTGCAGTCCTGCTAAAAATTTATTTTATATGTTGAACTTTAAATGTGTTCATGCTCATGTGGCAAATGGGTGATTTGACGTGAGTTTGAAAAAAAACGCACCATAACTTCTTATCAAAATCATGGCGGAAATATAAATTACGTAAGCACCTTGCCAAGCTTAATAGGTAAAGCGCAAGAAATTAAACTATATGTAAAATTGTGAAAAAATTGTGCAAAGATATGAAATTGATAATGTGCGATAATATAGTGAGAAAGGGAGCGAATGCTAATTATTCGCACAGAGATATAAGAAAATAGGCACTAAGATGCTTTACTTACAGGCAATTGAAGAGTTTGATACAGGAATAGGTTGCCAGGAAGCTGATGATTACGATGAGTGAACTAATAGCAGCGGCAATAAATACTTCTTTATAAATTTTGGAGGCGGCATATGAGTGATAAGATAAAGCGTAGTCAGGTAGATGACATTAACAGACGCAATAATGCGGCTGACAGCTATAAAAACAGATCCTTTGGCAATAAAAAAAGTATAACTGACGAATATACGGGTAAGAGAATTTTTTATAATGCTAATAAGCATATTAATGAAAAGCAATCAAACGTTGACCACATTGTTCCGTTAGATGAGCAAATCAGGCGTTATGGTTCTGATTTGACGCCGGAGCAGATAAGAACAATGGCTAATGCTGATGCAAATCTTGCTAATACCAATGCTTCACTGAACAAGTCCAAGGGTGCGCTGAATAACCACGAGTATATAGCAAAAAAATATACTGAAGCAGGCGCTGCGCAGATTAATGATGTATCAGAGACTTTATTTGGCAAGAAAATCTTCAAGACAAATAAAAAAGCTGTTGAATGCCCGGATGCTGTGACAAGCGTTAATATGCTGAAAGAAGAAGTGAAGGCAGAGGCGCATATACGGACACAGGCGACTAAGTATAAAATAGAAAATACGGTTAATGAAATAAAAAACAACAAAGTTATCAGTTCTAAGCTGGATGCAGTTGCGCCATCGGTCAAGAAGGCAACTGCTGCCGGCAGTGAGGCAGCCTTTGTAACTGCAACTGTTTCCAGCTTGACCAACCTTGTGGGCGTGGTGAAAGGTGAACAGGACATTAAGCAGGCTGTAAAAAATGTCGGGAAGGATACTGTAAGGAGCTTTGGCAGTGCTGCCAGTATTTCGGTAGTACAGGATGGCGTTGTCGCAGTAGCGAAAAAGGCCGGGGCAAAGGATTTTGCTAAGCTGGCAGGAAAAAATTTGCCGATTATGCAGCTGACGATGGCTGTAGAAATAGGTGGCATTGTGGCGAACTATTTAGATGGCAATATCAGCGGCGAAGAATGCTCTGCGCAAATTGTTTGCGGCACTGCCGGTGTATTGGCAGCAAACATGGCTTTTGCCTTGGGCGGACCGGTAGCGGCAGTGGTCACTTCCCTGGTTGTGGGGGAAATTACCAGGGCGGTTACTAAATACCAGATGGAACGCAGGCTGGATAAAAAACGTCAGGCGGAATTTAAGCATATTATTAATACTGCACTGCAAAGTCTGGCGCAGCAAAAGCAGCGGATTGATGAATACAATAAAGCAAAAGCTGCATATATGACAGCGGCCTTTGACGGTGGCTTTGAGCTTGTTATGCAGGGAGTTTATGCAGTAGATGATAAAGCAATCACCCAGGGCTTGAATGATATTTTGGCGGTGTTTAACCAAAAATGTGCTTTTCAGTCACTGGAGGAGTTTAATAGTTTTTTTGACGATAAAGATGCAGTGCTGACATTATGAAGGGGGCAGATGATATGATCGGACTGGTACTTGGGGCAGTTTTGGGCAGCGGCCTTTATGGCGCAGAAAAATCAATGCAGATAGATAGCAGGACGAGAAAGCGTTATGCTAAAGCTTTTGCGATGGAGCAAGAAGCTCACAGGCTGGTGGAAGTAAAGAAGCAGGCAGCAGATAATGCTATGAAGAAGCTTTCCAACCGTAAGCGTTCGATATTGATTACTTCAATGCAGAATTTTGTTGCTGTGTATGGTAAGCTCATGAAAATTGACTTTCGTGATGACAAGATGCTGGCAGTTTTAAACCAGCAAAGCTTTAGCCCTAAAGAGATACAGATTATCAATGCAGTGGCGCAGACAGCTGTAAGACCAATGACTGATAAAGAAATTGCTGTCAGTATCTTAAAGGGCTTCGGCGTATTTGGCTTAGGCAATGCGTTTATCAATGATTCTGAAAGAGAGCTGCAAATGGCTGGCGCACAGCTGCGCAGTTCACGTGTTGTCTATAGTCAGGCTGAAAATTTAGCTGCTGTCTTAGACGGTGTGATAGCTTCCTGCAATAAGGTGTCTGATTTATTGCCAAGGTTAAACAGGTTGTTTATGCAAGCTATCAGCTATTCAGATGAACTGATTGCTGCTAAGGGCAGGGACAGAGCTGCTTATACAGAAAACGATCGCAAGGCCTTCTGCAGCTGTATAAATCTGGCGGTTACACTGAAAAAAATAATTGATGCTCCTGTACTTACGGACGAAGGAAAGGTTACGCAAGAAACAACGGAAGCATTGTCGATTGGCAGTCAGTGTATGCAGGATATAAAAAATTTGTAGATTTGGAGGAATCAAGATGAAAAAATTTGTGGTTAGTGAAAAATGCATTGCTTGTGGCAACTGCTTATTAGAAACAAAACTTTTGCAGGAAGATGCAGAGGGCAAGGCTGTGCCTGCCAATGGTGGCTATTTTAGTGATGATTTTTTAGCAAAGGCTGAAGAAATTGTTGCCGGTTGCCCTGTGCAAGCTTTAAGCATAGCGGAAGGCGCAGGCGCAGACTTAAGCAAGCTGCCGGAAAAGCTGCAAAACGCTTTAGCCAAGATTACTGTTCCGAATGTTACCAGAAAAGATGTTGAAATGCACGCACAGGATTACCGTATGACCTGCTCCTATCCGCAGGGAGAATATCGTTATGATTATTCCAGCGAAAGCAGAGCTATGAGTGCTGCGGAAAATGAATTTGACCGTATCTGCTATTCTCAGTATAAGAAATTCATTCTTGAGGTTTTTGTGCAATACAAGGAAGATAAGCTGAGAAAGTTTTATACTTTTGATGAAAGTGGCTTCTGGGGACAGATTAACAAGCAATATGCAGATGTGCTGCAGGAATTTGCCGGAGCGGCAGCTGCAGGCGGAATTAAGCTTCCGGCAGATTTTAAAGAATTTGCAGTTTTCCCGGGCGGCAGTAAGAATTCTACGCTTGTTGATATCATCAATGCAAGGCTCAAAGAGTTTGAAGACCGCGGCTGCAGTGATGTAATGAGAGAGTTTAATGGTTGCAATTATACTTCCCGTAGTGATTATAGGGATTATATGGATACAGATGATACAGAAGTATATGCAGGCACTAGCTTCTTCGGTAACGATAAATATGAAGATAAATACTGCTATAAAGATGTAAATAAGGCTTGCGAAGAATATATGGGAGATTTGAAGGACGCCATTAATTATGTGGATTACGATTCCCAGGTTATCGATACTATTGATGCGGCCTTATCGGATTACAAAGAGCGTGTGCAAAAGGAAATAGACAAAAAGGTTGCCCTGCTGAGTAAGGCAGTTGCAAATTCAAAAGCAGCACTGCTGAATAGCGGCGTTGGAGATTCAAAAGCAGCACTGCTGAAATAAAATTTGATAGGATTAAAGAAGCATTAAATTGTTGTTGGGTTATAAGAAGTGCCGCACGAAATACACTTATGTTAATTTGTGCGGTATTTCTCGTTTTTATTATATTGATAATATGCTATAATAAGTAGAAGGAATTTACCTCAGTTGCAATAAGGTGGCGCTAATTATGCCAGAACAAAATATTAAAGGTTATAATTAAATTAGTTGACCGAAGATGCTTATGAGTAAGCAGATTTAGCCTTATGCAGCTAATATAAATTAAGGGGCTGGTTTCTGTGAATTGGAAAGTTTATTTAAAAGTCAATCGTAGGCTATGAGTTTTGCTTAAGAATGTACCTGCGTGGAGTGGGCTTCTTTTGGAGACGCATATTGGCGGTTGGCTTTTTTTTAATTTAACTTGATAAAAATAGCGCAAAATATGTATTCTGTAAAAGAGTTTAGTAAAAAAATAGGAGGGTAAATTTTATGAGTAATTTAGCATCATTAACAGCGCAAAGAGATGGCTTGTTAAAAAAGATTCGTGAAATTGAAGCAGCCTGTGAAGGTATAGAAAATGAGAATAACGCCAAAAGGGTACAAGAATTAAATTTGGAGCAAGCGCAGTACTCGGCGCAAAGGCAGGAAATTGCTGCAAAATTGGCAATAGTAGATGGAAAATTAGCAGCTATAAATGCAGGGATAATGGAATTATCAGGAACGGGTGTTGAAAAAATTCTTGCGGCAATCAAGAATCAGCGCTGGTATTTCTTTAAAAATAAACCAAAGGTATTTATGGATAGAGATACTGGCATACTTTGGACAAATCTAGAGTATTTTTCGTATCGTAAATCTGATGGGGATTGGTATAGTGAGACAGAAGCAAAAGAAATGGTATCTAAAGTGGGAACTATTGATGGTTATGGTAATTGGAAGAGACCAACATATGAACAAATTATTTTTATGTGCGAAAGTAAAACAATGCCGTTTCATGAAGGTTATGGAGGAAGTGGAATAAAGGGGGAGGTGTGTTGGTTTGCAAATAAAAATGGTGACAATATGGTTAATACAGACACTAAAAAACACTTCTACGATATCTCGGGGGCATACTTAATATTATGTAATTCTCTGCTATGCGACAAAGAATACGAAGTAAGAATTTCGAAAAATAATCCTGTTTATACAGAAAAAGAACGCCTGCAATTTACCCTAGACCTATTCACGAAAAATGAATTATGGCCAATTTTTGCTGATGCAGAGGTTACGGAGCTTTATAAGCAAATATACTTTGAAAAACCTAAGCTCTTAGCGCAATTACAAGAACTGCAAACGCAAATTAAGGGGCTGCAGACAGTTACGTTGCTTTCATCAGATTTTGATTACACAGCGTTGCTGGCAAAGTATGATCTCAAGGCTATTGATGCTTCTCTCATCAAGTATTATCAGGCTGTGCAGCAGTGGTGCTTGGAGCTCATGGAAAAAGTGTATTATTACGAAGAACAAAAGGCGTCGGTAATCAAGGATTTCAATTTAATCAGCCTTAAGCTTTCCAAGAGATATGAAGCTAATCCCAACCTTACGGAAGCAGAAAACACCTTACTGCGTGATAGACAAAGCTTCTTCCGAAAAAACTTTTCTTTGGGCATGACCAGCGTAAAAACAAAGCTTTTGGCTGTAAAGAAGCAGGCAGATGCTTTAGAATACAGAATTGATGAAATTGATGAGGGCGAAAATTCTCTTCGTGAATTGGCAGAGCTGGAGCAGGAAAAGAGAGCAAGCTTTGCTTTCCTGGCGGAAAATACTGCAAAAATCATCAAAAATGCTTTGCGCAAGATTGAATATTTTGAGGCCAATAACACCTTCGTCATGAATGCTATTAATATCTGGGAGAATTGGACTGAAGGCTATAGAGTTTTCAAAACAACTTATAAAGAAGAGATGAAGCATGACTGCGAGGACGATGGCATTGAAGAAGAAATATGGTCCGCTTGGTATCAGGATTGGCAGCAGTTAAGATATGCCATTGAATTAAAAATGCAGCCGGTTATTGAACGTGGCTTGCGCGGCTCCGTGCCAACGAACAAAGAAGTGAAGACATCTGTCCCGGAGCAGCTTATTCATATTTTAGATGATTATAAAAAGCAGATTGATAAATTTTATAAGGAAGAACGTAAAGGAATTTATCAGAAGTTTGCTTTTCAGGCCGGTGGCGATTTACAGGATAAGTTTGAAACAGAAAGCAGTCTTTACAAATTTGTGGCGATGCTTCAGTCAGAGCTGCAGGATATTATCTTCAACTGTAAGAATGCAGAAGACAGAGTCTGGATCTTGAATTGGGCAAATAGCTTGCTGGACATTCAAATTGACGAAGTTTTAAAGTTTGTTGCCAATAATGATTTACAGAAAATATCGCACACCATCTTAGATGAGTTTGCTGCTTTGAAACAAAAGAATTATGATATCTACCTTGCAGATGCTAAAGCATATAGTGAAGAAAAGGCAAGGCGTGAAAAGGCGTATAATTCTTTGATTTTCAAAATGCGTAAGGATTTGGCTAAGTAGCAAAGGAAGTAATGGTTTATGGAAAGCGTTGTTCCGCAGCTGCCGATAACTGATGCAGTATTTACTGAAGAAATTTGGGTGCAGAAGAATCCGGTAATGGGTGACCATATACGTGTAAAACGTATGGGTGGTATATATAAGCATCATGGTATCTATGTTTCAGATAATGAAGTTATTCATTTTACAGGTACAGATGATGATAGTATTATGGATTCATCGAAAAACAGGGTTATCAGTTCAGATTTAAATTTTTTCCTCAAAGGCGGTGAGCTGGAGGTAAAAGAATATACTGATGAAGAGTTTCAGGACCTGTATGCGCCGGACCAGATAGTTGCTTATGCACGTAGCTGCATTGGTGATGGCGACTATAATGTAATTTTTAATAATTGTGAGCACTTTGCTAATGTTTGTACTCTTGGCAGGTTTAGAAGCCATCAGGTAGAATGGTTATTGCAAAATAAGGGGAGTGATGATATGGGATTCTTTGGTTCAATAGGTAGATTTGTTAAAGGATTGTTTGGTGGCAGTTCTGGTAGTGGTGGTAGTCGCTCGACAAGCTCAACGGTATATGAGCCGGATAAAGTAAGAATTGCTGAGATTGAGCAGAACACAAAGATTAGATTAGCTACCATGGAGCGCGAACGTCAGGAGCTTATGCATAAGGCGCAGCTGGAGTTTTTGCAGGCACATTACGATTGTGAAGAAGCACTTGTGCAGGCCAAGGTGAAGGGATTTGCTGCGACAGCAGAGATGATCATCATAATGCAAGCTAAGTTAACGGAAATTGCCGAAAAGCGTATGGACATTATAGAAAAAGGTTCTATGCCAATTATTAAGGACATTGAAAAATTTTATGAGGAGCTTGGAGATAAAGTTCAAGCAGATAAAGATAAGTATAATCTGGAGCAACTGCCGAAACTATTAGCTTTATTAGGAGAATATAAGGTTGATTCAACTGAGCATAAGCTGTATCAAAAGCTTATTGAAGAAGATATGAGATTGCAGAGTGAGTATTACATGAAGCAGTTGGACAATATTGCGATACGTCAGCAACAGGTTATTGATGGCTTTATCAAAAGTAAAAATAGCATTATAGAACAAACAGGTATGCTGACGAAGGAATTGCTGGCGAGCGTACAGAAGCAAACGTTAGAGCTTAGTCAAGGTGGAGAGACAAGCTTAAAGGAAATACAGCAAAAACAGCAAACGCTTTTGTCAGGTAAGAAACCGCTGGCTTTAAGTGAAGGCAAGCAGGATGAAGTAAAAAATAAATAACTTCAATTTTTACACCCACTCCGCCAACTATGGCAATCGGCTCTCGGAGAAATCCGGGAGCTTTTTTTATTCAAATATCACAAAGAAGAAATTTTATAGTGGTATTATTGTTTCTCATTTCAATTTATACTAAAAGCAGGCGGTAGGCAAGGAAGTTTGCAGCGTTTATGTCAAATATATTCCACATATATAAAATTTAAAGCACCGCACGAGCTACCTTTTTAGTGCATAATATAAGGTGAGAGATAAGGAGTGGTACTTTTTGTTTGAAGAAAAATATAAAACTATTGGCTTAAATATAATGTATTATCGCAGGGCATTGAGTCTGACGCAGAGCGAGCTGGCGGAGAAGGCCAA
>ERZ1034855.792-NODE-792-length-10253-cov-10.372524_pt1 | contig 10253 bp, 5 predicted proteins | sample MGYA00520699_ERZ1034855 | MGnify/ENA primary metagenome ERZ1034855 (study PRJEB33766, sample SAMN09781730) | gut metagenome | biome: gut microbiome | host: Homo sapiens | place: Madagascar | study: EMG produced TPA metagenomics assembly of the PRJNA485056 data set... | reverse complement strand
GGACGGAAGTACGCCGGTGAGGCTTTCAGCCGAACGAGGACGCAGGAGCGGAGCGTTTAGCGCAGCAAATCCCTGTCTCACCGCCAATAAACAAAACGCTCCCTTTAGGGAGTTTTTTGTTTATATGGACGGTAGGGTGTTGAACCCTGGAAGATAAGGGTTCAACAAGGACGAGAGGCGGACGGAAGTACGCCGGTGAGGCTTTCAGCCGAACGAGGACGCAGGAGCGGAGCGCTTTTAGCGCAGCAAATCCCTGTCTCACAATAAGTTGAACCCTGGAAAAACTGATAAAAAAAGCAAACCGCCGGTTATAAGCCGACGGTTTTTGCTAATTGCAAGCTATGATTTGTTATCAGCTATAGCTCAGTCCCAAACCAAACGATGAGGAATCATATTTATGACCTATATCGTAATCAGCGAAAGCATAGCCGGAAAATGACTTGCTGAAGTTATAATTTCCGCCGATTTCAAAACGTCCCAGAGTTTGGCTGCGATATGTTTCGGCCGGAGCTAAACCGCTGATTCTGACTTTATCATTAACATTGAATGTCTGAAGCAAAGCCGGTCTGAAATAGATTTTAGCTTCATCAAACTGTTTTTCAGCTTTAACGCCGAATTCAAGTTCAAAATATTCAATATCATCCCAGCTATACAGCTTGCCGACATTATCATAAGCATGAGTAAAGTTGATTTGCGTATATGACGCCCCTAAGCTCGGCTCTAGAGTCAAGGTTTCGTTCAGGTCATATGTATGTCCGGCTTCAGCCGCGCCGCCAAACTCAAAACCTTTGGTATCAAACTGAGCGATATTGTCTTTAGACTGCGCTTCAGCTTTCTGCATACCGCTGAATACCGTTGCAAACGCCCAGTTTTGCCGATGGTCATAACGGTAATATAAACCGGCTAAATAGCTGTCTATATCAATTTTAGAACCGATAGACGAACGGTAATAAACATTTTCGCCGGATAAATCATATTTGCCGCGGCGGTAAGATACGAACAAACCCAAGGTGTTGCTGCTATCGCTTTGCAAATCAAAACCGGCTTCCAAACCCCAGATTTTAGCATTTATATCTACAGGTTTGTCAAAATCAGCTCCGCTTCCGGCAACCGAAACCCAAGAATTATGCAGCGGCTGACCGTTCCAGTTATACGGGAATGAACCATAGCAAGGCTCGTGGCTGCGCAATGCTGCGGCTTTTTGACCGACATTGTGCGCCACAGTTCTGGTTTGTTCAATAGCTGCCGAATGCAAGCCAAAACCGGCAACAACTTCCGGCGCAACCAGACGCTGAGACGGTGTTGGAGTCGGCTCTGGTTCCGGAGTCGGAGTAGGTTCAGGCTCTGGTGTAGGCTCCGGCGTTGGTGTCGGTTCCGGTGTCGGCGCCGGATTAACCGGATAATCAGGATTAGTTTGGTCGGACAAATCCAGATACCAAGTAGAACCGGAAGTTTCGCCGTTAGCGTTAACGCTGCCGTTCCACAAATAAGGAGACCCAATAACACGGGCAATACAGAAGCTTGACGGCGTGTCTATATCGTCATTCGGCGCCGCTAAAAATGCCAGTTTGACATTTTCAAAAGTATCCGGCGTTAAAGCATTGACAATAATTTGATAATCGCCGGTAATATCTCCGTCAATATTGATTTTTCCGGAGTTTACGACCTGATTATCCGCATCCACCTGAATATCCACCTGAATAATCGGCATAGTTAATGAAGCGGCAGAAAGTGCGGCTAGCGAGCCTGTTCCTGACGCAACCATCATATTTTGAGCTTTGATAACTCCGTTTAAGCCTAAATGCAAAACTCCGGTATTGCCGAAGCTAACAGTTGAAATATTGTCTAGTTCATTATTTAGATGAATTATGCTGTCGGCATCGCCTAGGAATGCAACATCATAATGCTCGCCGTAAATTTTATCATTCAGGATTATCTGTCCGTTATTTACAGCCGTAAACTTCAGCAGCAGCTGATTAGTGTCCGAGCCGTTCATAACAATGGAATCGCCTATGCTGTCTGCCGTATTGTCGGTAAATTCACTAATTCCGTTATCGGCGGAAATGCTTAAATCGCTCTCAGAAAAAATCGCACCGCCGTATTTTGTGGCTTTATTATTTAAGAACGAACTGTTTACAATATCTGTAATTTCTCCGCTGTTTATGATTGCTTCGCCGTATCTGGCTTCATTGTCTTTAAACAAAACAGATGAAATTTTCTTTATGCTGCCCTCATTATAAATAGCTCCGCCCATTTGAGCTGAATTTTTCATAAACTCTCCGCCTATGCTGCCAAGCTCATAGGTATTTGCAACGGCGCCGCCGGCCGTGCCTGCGGTATTGTTATAAAATTTCGCATTTATATTTTCAATGCTGCCGTTATATCGTCCGCCGTCTTCAGTCCAATTTATAATAGCGCCGCCAAAGGAGCTGGCTGTATTAGAGGCGAACAAGCCGGAAATATCTTTAATTTTTCCGGTATTTCCAAGCACGCCTCCGGCATATCCGGCAGAATTAGAAATAAAATTACCGCTTAAATTATGAATTATTCCGGCTTGAACGTTATTGATCGCTCCGCCGAAGTTCATCACAGAATTGCTTACAAAATTACTGTTTTCTATAGAAACTTCGCCGGCTCTTTCGTTTTGCAAAACAGGTCCCTGCGAAACATTTGAATTATATGCAAATGTACTGTTTTGGATTGTCAGCTTTCCGCCGTTTCCAACAACAAAAGCCATATCTGCGCCACGGTAGCCATGAGCGCTTTTATCAACTACAGCGGTATAATTTGTTTCATCAACAGTTATATCATTGCCGATATTAGAAATTGTTAAATCGCCGTTAGCTCCGATACTAATGCTGTAATAAACAAAAGTTAAATCATTATTCTGCGCGTCAATAGATACACGGTCATTTATTCTTAAGTCCTGCGTAACTTTCAAATCTTGTTTTATACTTATGTCATTTTCGCCGGAATTCAGGGCATTTTGCAGCTCTTCAAACGATGAAACCTCCCCTGCCGCGGCTTTTTGCGAAAAAGAGGCTGCCGACGTAAACGCCAGCAATAAAAATATTGTATTTTTTAATTGTAAATTCAACATGTTAGTCCTTATATAAAAATATAGAAAAATCAAGTGTGTAAAAAAACGTTCCTTATTTTTACACACTCATCAGACTAATGTTAAAAATTGTAAAATTAGGAAAATATGTGGAAAAGTTAAATAGTTATTGATTTTCGGCAAAGTTGAGAGTATTAGAAAAATCAGCAAAAAATGTGTGTAAAAATAAGGAACGTTTTTTTTACACACTTTTACCTCAAACTACCGCATAGTTTCTCCGGTTGACCTATATAAATAAACTTTATAGCATCAGAATTAAAAAGGTCGGTATCTAGTATCCATGTAGAAATAAAAAAAGGTAGATAAGATATTATGGCTGATTGCTTCCGGCAAATACTACGGTGTTAAGCAGCTTGAACCAACGATTATTGTAAAGAGTGAGCACTCAGGCAAAAGTTTGCGTGATGAATTTTTATTTTTTCTCAAGAATAGCGTTAATTTGCTCAGCCATATTCAAACCATTTTTTACTTTTTCTGCCATCAAAAACAGACCTTTGCCGGCAGATTTGCTTTCCCATAACTTTCCGATAGCCAATTTCTCTTTAGTATCTGCGGAATCAATCAGATGCTTGCCTTTGTATTCAACAACTAAAATCCGCCCATCATTCAGCATTGCCACAAAATCTGGATAGAATTTATCCGTTGAAGTCGGAAGCCAAAATGAATTCGGGTGTTTGGCAACATTTCGTATCCAATATCTTACATTTTTATTCGTATCAATAGCTTTGGCACATTGAAATTCTTCGCCATCCACACCACCATCAAAATTCGGAACATTATTTGAGCCTAAGTAATGTTTAGAAAATTTATACCGTCCTCTATAACAAATTTCATTTTCATACATTTTTTCCGAAAATTGAAATCCATTATCAAAATTCAACTCAACTCTTGACTGTGGCGCAAAAAATGATGTTTGATAAGCCTTTTTGCGAGCCTCATTATAAGCATCATTCATTTTATTTTTTAATTTTGTTGCCAACGCATATTTAGCCAGCATTAACTCTGCTATTTTCAATCCGCGCTGTTCAACCAAATAATTAACAACATTTGTCAGCCATTTTATCATTACTGCTTGCGAAAAATATGAATTTCTTAGTTGCTTATCCAGCCACCGCACCAAACTTTCAATGGTCCAATTATCGGTATCCACAAACGACATAACCATTTGTTCTTCACCGGCAACAGAATATTTTAAGCAACGATTATCCAAGTCAATCATAAAACCATTGCCTTGTTGGGATATTTTAAACTCCGCTTCACTCAACTGATATGGCGCAAACTCATTTAAGTCCCAATCAAAATATTCAAAGACAATTTCCGGGTCGGCCAATTCAAGCTCACCTTGCAATTCAACTTGCATTTGCGGAACAACAAACTTTTCACCATTTTTAGCCGGAGATTCTTCATTTTGTGTTCTTTGATAATTTTCAAACTTAGTTTCCAATTCATACTTAGCATTATCATCAAGCATTGGCTTAACTTTTTCAATATCGGCCGATGTTGTCTGTGCCGTAAATACCAAACTTTGCGCTCCGTTACTTTCTTTTTGCACTTTAATTGATTCCGGCAGCTCGCTTGGTTTAATTACAATTTCCGGCTTCAAGATAACTTTATTGCTTTGCGGATTGCTACTGAATAGGTCATTAGACATAGGCACTTGTTCAACCACGCTTTGCGCTTCTTCATCAGAAAAGCCTTTTTCGCCCAATTTACTTACGATGCACTCTGTCGCATCACCGAATTTTGGCGACAAAACATAGGCGTAAGCTTTATTTAAGGCCGCAATTTTACGACTTTTTGCATAAGGCATACGCATTACCCGCCCCAATAATTGAATAACCGATGTATCACTATGCACATTTGCCAGCGAACACAACACATAGGCAAAAGAGCAATCCCAACCTTCTTTTAAAGCCTCCACCGTTATAATATATCTAATCGGACAGTTGCGGTCAAAAATATTTATACCGTCCAGTTCTTTTTGCTCTCCGGTGGCAATAGCTATTTCATTTTCCGGAATTTGTTGAACATTTATCAAATTATCTTTAAGTTTTTCAACCGTGATTTCACTATTGACATTTTGAGCCTGAAACAGCAAGACCGGCCGCACATACTCTCTTTCATACTGCGCGGCTTTTTCCAATTCCGCACGTTTGGCAATAGCCTCTGTAACCGCCATTTCCCAATTGTTATGTTCGGTCAAGGCTATCGGAAGTTTTATCATTTCTTCGTCTTTCAACTCCGACGCATAAACATTATATAGTGTATTATTTTTCAGGTGCGGCGTTGCCGTAAATTCTATAACCGCAGATGGATTGATACGTCCTTGCATTTCCGCACTTAAATTTGTAACCACGCGATGTGCTTCATCTAAAATCATTATCGGTCTTTGCGCAAACAGCAAGTTGGCAAATGAATATTTTAGTTGCCCGTTTTCATCTTTTTCCATTCCCTCTTGAGCCTGTATATGTGCAAAATGCGGTTCTAAATTTTCATTGTGCTTGTAAACATTATATTTTGCCGTATCTTTGTGGCTGAAAGATTGAATTGTAGAAACAACAACACACAAATTTTGTTCAATATCCGCCGGACGAATATTAAATTTTTCATCAATATCAAAAACTTTGACGTGACCGCCAAACTGTTCATCCAAGGCTTCTCTATATGGATGTCTAGGATTTTTCAACGCTTCCGCGGTTTGCCGACGAATTTGGTCGGACGGAGTAAACCACAAAACTACCGGAAATTCACGTTCCAACCACATTTCACTAACAATTTTCAACGAATGAGCGGCTAAAATGGTTTTACCACCACCGGTAGGAACTTTCAAACAAACACGAGGCGTATTCGGAATAGTTGACCAAACAGTATAATCACTTTTCAGTTTTCCTAGACGATAGCTGATTTCCGGATTTGAAGTAATATTTTCAAACGCTTGTTTATGACCGCAAATCCACGCCTCTTCAAAAAATTTCCGCAAAACATTAAGTGTGTTAATCTGATAGTTCTTCAGTTGCATATTACTTGTCCTTTCTAAACAATTTAACATCCCAATAAATTTAAAGAATGCAAAATTGCCTGCCCCACAACGTTTCCAGCAGCATTTACAATGATATTTTTTATTACTTGCAGGCTTTGTTTTATTATGGATGGATTTTGGCCTTCTTTTTCTAACTCATTTTTAATTATCTGTAATTCTGATTTTAATAAACTATATTTATCTTGTTCTAAATCCAACTTATCTATATTTTGAACTATCAATTCATAAATGTCCTTTGCCTGTTTTACATCAAATTCATTAATCTGAGTTTGAAAAGAATGAATTGCTTCATTTTGATAATTTGTATTTCCATTAAAGTGGTTTGTAATATTATAAACATTTGGAGTTGAAACAATTTGGGCTTTATCAGCTTCTTCTTTGGTAAATATCATTTCATTACCCAAAATACCTTCTTTTTCTAATGCCAACGTCCAATCTAATAATATCTGCCTAACTGTAATTAATATATGTTTAATTGAATTTCTATCAAAAAATAGTGCAGCTTTTGTGCAACTTCCCGACAAATATGATAAAAATTTAGAAGGCAAAGGTCGATATAATTCCTGCTCAACATCATATCCCAACAGTTCCTCTAATTCACCAATTGCTTGATTTTCATACGTTACCGTAAAGTTATCTTCTATTTCTTTATTTGGAATAACAATATATTGCCACCCAACGTATGGATTAAATCCTTTCAAAATTCCTACAACTTGCCTATACTGTGGAAAGTCTTTTTTATCTTCACTAGCATAGCCATTAATTTCATTTTTAATCCAACACGCAAATTCCTCTTTATTTAATTTTTTAGCTATAAGATATGCAGTAGCTAATATCTCCGATAATTTTTTATCTTGATTCATCAAATCAGATTGCAATTTCAATATTAAACTATTCATTTCTCTACCTCGCTTTGATATCGTAAGGAGTTTGCTTGAATTCTATATTTAGAGATTTCAGACGTGGTTGACCGATACGAGAGCTTTCGCCATAAATAACCAGTTTGTCATACGGTGCATTTTGCATATCGTCTAAAATAACTTTCAGTGTTTTATTGGTTAAAACATTACCACCGTCAACTCGTTTATCTTTCAAAATTCCATTATACAACAACGCATACGCAACATTATCTTTTATTCCTAAAAAAGTTGACTTTTCAGCCGGCTTATTAAATGGTGTTTTAGTTTCGGTAAACCAAATATGCGCAGATAAATCCTCAAAGCTTATGCCCTCATTGATACAACCATCGGCATCAAAAACCTCATTTCCCAATTTATAAAAACTGAAACCGCCACCGCCCTGCCAATTAACAGCTTTAGAAATGCCGCCTTGTTCACCATCAACCACCGCTTTCAGACGCGGAACACAATGCGTTATAGCGTGATTACCCATTTCAATACCGATATAACGACGTCCCATTTTTTGCGCCACCGCCGCCGTTGTCCCCGAACCAAGAAAGCTATCTAACACAAGGTCTTTCGGATTGGTTGACATTTCTAAAATACGAGAAATTAACAATTCTGGTTTTTTACCATTATTGAAAACAACATTTCCCTCCTTGGTAAGATTCTTAGTTTCTCCAACAACATCCCAATACGTACCTTGAAGTGTTTTCTTATAATACACACCATTCTTTTCTTCTAGTACATCCGATAACCATGCAAATAAATTATACTTCTTACCCTTATAATATTGGGTATAAACTATTCCTTTATTTTTTCCCGTTTTAGGTATATATTCTATAGATATCAAGTCATTATTATATCCCAATTCTGCTAGTTTTTGCATTACTCGCGGTCTTATTGAAGATTGAGGCATTGTTGTTCTAACAATTTTATCTGCATATTTATAATAGACATCTTTTTCAGTAATTCCATTTTCTTTTGCGACACTAGATATAGATTTAAACATATAATCTTTATGTTCAAAAATTTTTATTTCATTTCCCTCCCCATCTAATGTAGATGCTATATATTTTTTTGTACCCTCTGCTAAAAATACTGATGTATATTTCCAACTAATATCTTCCCTTTTATATCTTTTTACTAACTCACTAATTTCCTCATAATTATATACACCTTTAAATATTGGTAATGTGGTATAATTTTTTGCATAACATAAGATAAATTCAACATTCTTCTTTAATCTTTTATCTTCTCCACCACCAGAAGCTCCAGCTATGTTTTTCATATTTACCGAAATCATATTGATAAAATTATTTCTGCCAAACACTTCATCACATAAAACTTTTAAATATGCTTGTTCTTCATCATCAATTTGAACAAAGAATGCCCCGTCTTCACGTAAAAATTCTTTTAGCAACTCTAATCTTGGTTGCATCATTGAAAGCCAAGTTGAATGTTCCAAATTATCATCATACCCTACTTTTTTCCCATCTGCATCAATTCTTGAACCGGTATTATACGGCGGATCTATATAGATGCACTTTACTTGACCGGCGTAAAAGGGCAATAAAGCCTTTAAAGCTTCCAGATTGTCACCTTGAATAATCATATTATCGGTGTTTTTATCCCCATACCCTAGTTCTGACACCTCTTCTAATAACCGGTATGGTGTTTTTGCTGCGGTTTTCAAGGCTTCATCTCGCCCTAACCAGTTCAATATAGGCATTATTTTTCCCCATTGTTATTATTATGCTCTATATTTTATCTTATACATTTTCAAACGCAAGTTTTAATTGTAAGGTACTAACCAATTTTTTATATCTAAATAAATTATTTTTGGTTTTATTTATTATGGGTTTAACATCAAAGAAAGGGGCAACGAGATTGTCCTTCGCTCTCGCTCACGACGTTCGTCGCTTATCAGCTACGCTGACCGACATACTTACGTCTGTCGGCGGCTCCTCACCAAACACGCTCTCTCGCGTGTTTGCAACTGATTGCTTGCAATCTACAAACAAAAAAGCCACCTTTTCAGGTGACTTTTTTTTGTTTGTGGTCGGGGCAACGAGATTCGAACACGCGACATCTTGGTCCCAAACCAAGCGCTCTACCAGGCTGAGCTATGCCCCGTCGACCGATTTAGTTATTACAACATATTTTTCTATATTGCAAGCACTTTTTTATTTTTTTCTCATTTTCGGTAAAATCAAACCTGAATTGCGAAAACTGAAAATTTCGTTTCTGGTCACAATCAAATGGTCATAGACTTCTATATCCATAGCATCTGCTACCATTCGGATTTCCTCAGTCAGCTGTTTGTCGGCCGCCGATGGCTTGCATTCACCGGACGGATGGTTATGCGCCAAAATAATAATCACCGCCTTATTATCCAGCGCCGCCTTAATAATCTCGCGCGGATGCGCCATAGTTTTATTTACGGTGCCGGTGTTCATCAGCCTATTTCCTTTATAATGCAGCACATCATCAAAGAAAAACACCCTAAACTCTTCTACATCGTTATAAGCCATCAGCTGACGGCAATAATCTTCAAACTGATCCCAATAAGCAATAATCGGTTGGTCGCTGTCCGAAAAACAAGCGCTTGACGAACGCAGCGCACATGTCGCCACAACTTTGAGCAATGCTAGCGTATTTACACTCAGCCCGCACACATCAATCAACTCATGCGCCGGAGCATGCAAAACTCCTCCGATATCGCCATATCTGGCAATCAGTTTTTTAGCAAGCGGCTTTACATCTCGTCTTGGAATAGACATAGTCAAAAGAAGTTCCAAAACCTCATAATCCGGCATACTGGCGCCGTCATCAGCCAAAAATCTGGCACGCAATCGCTCTCTATGTCCCAGATACAACGGCTTATCTTGTTTTTCGTCTGTCATCTAACGTCCTTATTTATAAGGCGGTTTATCCATACCTTTCGGCGAATATGTAAAGATTTCATACCCGTCTTTTGTTACGGCCAAAGAATGTTCAAATTGCGCCGACCAAGCATGGTCGCAGGTTACAGCCGTCCAGCCGTTAGAAAGAATAACGCCGTCTTTTTTACCCATGTTAATCATCGGTTCAATCGTAAAAATCATGCCTTCTTCCATAATCGGCCCCGTGCCTTTAACTCCGCAATGCATAACATTCGGTTCATCGTGGAAAACTTTGCCGACACCATGTCCGC
>ERZ1034855.784-NODE-784-length-10341-cov-4.757340_pt1 | contig 10341 bp, 8 predicted proteins | sample MGYA00520699_ERZ1034855 | MGnify/ENA primary metagenome ERZ1034855 (study PRJEB33766, sample SAMN09781730) | gut metagenome | biome: gut microbiome | host: Homo sapiens | place: Madagascar | study: EMG produced TPA metagenomics assembly of the PRJNA485056 data set... | reverse complement strand
TTACCCAGCTGCCCGGAGTCCAGGTCATGGGCGGCATGGCCCTGGTCGCGCCTATGGGGACCTTGTCGCTGGATACGGCCCACGGCAAGCAGGAGACCACCACCAAGCCCGCCGTGTGGGCCGCGCCGCACGCCTACGCCAGCTGGCAGCTCAACGACAGCCTGTGGCTGGGCCTGGGCGTGTTCTCGCGCTTCGGTCTGGGCAACAGCTATGACCAGAACTGGACCGGCCGTTATAATCTGTACAGCGTCAACCTGCAGACCATCTCCGCCGTGCCCACTCTGGCCTGGAAGATCAATGACATCCTCTCCGTGTCCGCCGGTCTGGAGATCATGAACGTCAACCTGACCACGGAACAGAAGGCACCGGGTTTTAATCTGAAGGGAACGACTCCTGTGCCCGGTATGGATCATGATGCCGAAGTCCAGGCTTCGGGCTGGGGCGTGGGCGGCCACTTCGGCCTGCATGCCCGTCTGAACGATCAGTGGTCCGTGGGCCTGGCCTACAAGACCCAGGTCACGGTCAACGCATACGGTGAAGGCAAATTTGAACGCAACAGTACGCTTTCTAAAGTTTCTCTTGAGGACTGCAACCTCCACGGTACCGTACAGCTGCCCGACTCCCTGGCCCTGGGCGTGGCCTACAAGCCTCTGGACAATCTGAGCTTCGAAGTGGGCGCTGTCTGGACCCGCTGGTCTACCTATAACTCCCTGAACATCTACATGGACAACGGCAATCAGTCCATCAGCCACAAGAACTGGAACGACGGCTGGAATTTCAACGCCAGCGTGGAATACAAGCCTCTGGACTGGTGGAGCCTGCGTGCCGGTTTCTGGTACGAGACCCCGGTCATCAACGAGGATCACTCCGACTTCATGGTGCCCTCCAACGGCCGCACGGCCCTGACCCTGGGCACGGGCGTGGAGTGGAACGACTTCACCATCGACTTCGCCTACTGCCACATGTGGATCAATCCGACCAACTATGATGACACTGATGCAAGTGGTATTCGTACCCCCGGTCTGGCATCCGGTATCACCGGCGGCAATTCCAAGGACACCGTGGCCAACATCTATATGCTGAGCTTCGGCTACAAGTTCTAGGCTGCTTTCCGGCAGATTTCAGGGGCGTCGTCCTTGGGGCGACGCCTTTTTTTGCGTCTTGCGGCACAGAGCATTTGACCGCGGGCTGGAAAATCTCTATAGTCCCGTTTGAGAAAGTCTAAACTTTTACCGCCTGAACAGGCCCTGCTTTGCAGGAAACATCTCTTTGGAGGAGAGCAATGAAACGCACCATCCTTGCACTGGCTCTGCTGGTGGCTCTGGTCCTGCCCGGCATGGCCAAGGCCGAAGGTACCGGTATGTACCTGGCTCCCAAGTTCCTGATGACCATTCAGGAAACCGGCACCATCGAACGCTCCGGTATGGGCGGCGTGGACGAATACTCCCAGTTCACCCTGGGCGGCGCTCTGGCTGCCGGTTACGACTTCTGGCCCCAGTATCTGGTGCCCCTGCGTGTGGAACTGGAATACGCCCTGCGCGGCAACAGCGAAAAGAGCTGGGGCAGCAACTGGGGCAGCGTGGACTGCACCTGGAACAGCTCCACCCTGTTCGCCAACCTGTACTATGACTTCCGCAACGACAGCGCCTTCGTGCCCTACATCGGCGCCGGTATCGGTATGTCCTTCAACTACCTGGGCTTCGACCTGCATCGTGGCGGCGACGACGTGTCACGCAGCGACAGCACCACCAATTTTGCCTGGAACGTGGGCGCCGGTGTGGCTTACAATGTGAACGATGCCCTGTACATCGACGCCGCCTACCGCTATGTGGACCTGGGTTACACCGAAGCCAGCGGTTCCCTGCGCGGTGACCAGATCAAGGTGGGCAGCCGTCCTTACAACCACGAATTCATGCTGGGCCTGCGCTTCGCTTTCTAAAGCGTATTACCCGCGATTTGAAAAGGCCACTCCTTCGGGAGCGGCCTTTTTTGTTATGGGCAGAGCAGGGGCAGCGTGAGGGGGCATGTCCCCCGGGATCCGTGAGCCACAGACAGGCCGGAACGGCCTGGTAAAAAGCCGTGATGGCCGCCACTGCGGTCTTTTCTTGACGAAACGGCATAAACAGCCTATGAATCACAATTCTGTATGCGCTGGCCGGGCCCGCGTGATCTGCCGCCATGTCCTGCGGCAGGGAGGGCAGGGCCTTTCAGTGTAACTTGATAGCGGGGTTCCCATGTTTGAAAGTCTTTCCGATCGCCTTTCCGGTGTGTTCCGCTCCTTCAGCGGACGCGGCCAGCTGACGGAAGAAAATATCCAGGCCGGCCTGCGCGAGGTGCGTCTTGCCCTTCTGGAGGCCGACGTCAACTTCAAGGTCGTCAAGGACTTTGTGGAGAACGTCCGCCAGAAGTGCCTGGGACAGGAACTCATCAAGGGCGTCAGTCCGGCGCAGCAGGTCGTCAAGATCGTCCATGAAGAGCTGGTGGGACTGCTTGGTGGTGAGACAGCGGGTCTGAACCTTCAGGGCCAGGAACCCGCCGTCATCATGCTGGTGGGCCTGCAGGGCTCCGGTAAGACCACCTCGGCGGGCAAGATCGCCAATCTGCTGCGCAAGCAGAAGATGCGTCCCTATCTGGTGCCTGCCGACGTGTACCGTCCCGCGGCTATCGATCAGCTGACCGTGCTGGCCAGGCAGCTGGACATGCCCTGCTTCCCGTCCACGGTGGACATGAATCCCGTGGACATCGCCCGTCAGGCCATGGACGCCGCCCGCGAGCAGCAGGCCACGGTGGTCCTGCTGGACACCGCTGGCCGTCTGCATGTGGACGAGCCGCTGATGCAGGAACTGGCCGCCATCAAGGCGGCGGTGAACCCGCAGGAGATCCTGTTCGTGGCCGACGCCATGACCGGTCAGGATGCCGTGACCGTGGCGGAGTCCTTCAACGAACGTCTGGGCCTGACCGGTGTGGTGCTGACCAAGATGGATGGCGATGCCCGCGGTGGTGCGGCCCTGTCCATCCGGGCGGTGACCGGTGCCCCGGTGAAGTTCGTGGGTATGGGCGAAAAGCTGTCCGAGATGGAGGTCTTCCATCCTGACCGCATCGCGGGCCGCATCCTGGGTATGGGCGACGTGCTCACCCTGGTGGAAAAGGCCCAGGCCACCATCGACGCCGACGAGGCCGAAGCCCTTGCCAAAAAGATGCGCAAGGCCAGCTTTGACCTGGAAGATTTCCGTACCCAGATGCGCCGGATCAAGAAGCTCGGCTCTCTGGACAGTATTTTGAAGATGATCCCCGGCATGGGCGGCCTGCGCGAAAAGCTGGCCGAAGCCAACGGGGCCATGCCTGAAAAGGAAATGGCCCGTACCGAAGCCATCATCAACTCCATGACCATGGCCGAGCGCCGCAACCCCGATATCCTCAACGGCAGCCGCCGGGCGCGTATCGCCAAGGGCGCCGGGGTCACGGTGCAGCAGGTCAACCAGCTGGTGCGCCAGTTCGAGCAGATGCGCCAGATGATGAAGGGGATGATGGGCGGCAAGGCCAAGGGGATGCCCGCCATGCCCAGGATGCCCCGGGGCATGAGCATGCCCGGCGGCATGGGCGGGATGCCCGGCATGATGCCGGGCATGGGTGGCATGCCCGGTATGCCGCCCATGGGGCTGCCGGATGCCGGACACGGCAAGTCGGCGGCGGCCAAAAAGCGCAAGAAGCGCGAACGGCCTGCCAAGCGCAAAAAGAAATAGGCCCGTCCGTGCGGTCTGTCCGCACGGATCAGCGTCCGTTCCCCGGCAGAGCACGGCGAAACCTCATCGCCAGACGGCTGCGGCGATGCCGGAGACGCGATAAAAAAATCGTTGCGGCGCACTGGTCATTGATATAATGGGGGGAGGGCAAACTTGCTCTTTTGCCCCCGCAACGCTACCATAGCACAAACAGGAGATAATCATGGCTGTTAAGCTGAAATTGACCCGTCTGGGCAGCAAGAAGCATCCTTTCTACCGCGTCGTGGCCGCCAACGACGAAACCCGTCGTGATGGCCGTCCGCTGGAATTCCTGGGTTACTACAACCCCATGACCGATCCCGCCGAAGTGAAGCTGGACGCCGAAAAGGTGAAGGCCTGGCTGGATCGCGGTGCCGAACCCACCGACACCGTCCGCGCCCTGCTCAAGAAGATGGCCTAAGGGTATCTTTGCAGGATACCATCGTACCGGTCTTTCCGGTACTGGCCCGATGTTCTTCCGGTGTGCGGTACTGACGCGGCAGATCCCTGAGGGGGCTGCCTGATGGACGTACCGCACCGCAGGCGCATGGCGCTTTTCCCGCGGGCTTTTCCCGCGGAGATGCAGCGCCCGCTCACAGCAACAGTCTTGTCACGGCAGGACTTGCGGGAGGCCAGCAATGAAAGCTTTGATTGAATTTATCGCCCGTTCGCTCGTGGACGCGCCTGATCAGGTACAGGTCACTGAAGTGGAAGGCGAACAGACCACTGTGCTGGAATTGAAGGTCGCCAAGGAAGATCTCGGTAAGGTGATCGGCAAGCAGGGCCGCACGGCACGCGCCATGCGCACCTTGCTCAGCGCCGCGTCCACCAAGGCCAAAAAACGCGTCGTACTCGAGATCCTGGAATAGTTCCTCATGGCACGACGCATCCATATGGGCACGCTCGCGCGCCCGCACGGTATCAAGGGGGAGATCTGCGTCGACTGGTACGCAGACTCCCCTTCGCTGCTGGACGGTCCTTTCTGGTTGCAGGCGGGCGATGCTCCGCCGCGTCCTGCCCGGGCCCGTTCGTGGCGCATGCACAAAGGTCGTCCCCTGCTCCTGCTGGAGGGGGTGACCGACCGTAACGACATCGAAGCCCTGCGCGGCCAGAAGATTCTTGTGGATCGCGACCTGCTGCCCCCTGTGGACGAAGACGAAGTCTACGTGGAGGACGTGCTGGGCTTTGCCGTCATCCTGCCTGACGGCTCCCGCCTGGGCGTGCTGGATCATGTGGAATATCCTGCCGGTCTGGAGGTCTGGAGCATCGTGACCGATGACGGCAAGGAAGTCCTGTTCCCTGCGGAAGCCTCGTTCATCGAAGGCTTCGACCTGGAAGGGGAGTGCATCCACATCGCGCCGCCGGAAGGCCTGCTGGACATCTATCTGGGCGGTGACGAACAGGCCTAGCCTGTGGAGTCGGTTTTGCCGCCGGATTGCGGCGGGCATTTCGGACCGTCCATACGACTGTCCTGTTCCCTGTTTTTGCCTGTCTTTTTTGCTGCCCGTGCTGTCCGCAACACGGGCTGTTTTTTTCCTGGCCGGATGGTTCCGGCCCCTGCTGTTTTGGACCTGCCCTCGGCAGGTCTTTTCGTATGAGGTGGATCATGCCCGAATTGCCGGAAGTGGAGACCGTCGTCCGTACTCTGCGGCCGCAGGTACTGGAATGCTGCATCGAGCGGGTGGAGGTGCTGCGCGAGCGCTCCCTGCATCCCCTGAGCCTTCCTGTGGAGCGACTGGCGGGGACGCGCATCAGCGCTGCCCGTCGCCGGGGCAAGCTGGCCCTGCTGGATCTGGAGCCGCCCGCCGTGGCCGCTGCTCTGCCTGTGCCGTCGATTCTGGCCGTGCATCTGCGCATGACGGGGCGCTTCATGGTCCACCCGGAAGGGGCCGCCCCTTTGAAACACACGCGCATCATCTTCCATTTGCAGCGGCCTGACGGGAGCCGGGCGCAGCTCTTTTTCGATGATGTGCGCTCCTTCGGCCTGGTCTTTGCCGCCACGCCGGAGCTGCTGGAGCGCTGGGACTTCTGGCGCTCGCTGGGCCCGGAACCGCTGGACATGGGGCCCGGTTCTCTGGGGCCGCGTCTGCACGGACGCCGGGCCATCAAGGCCGCCCTGCTGGATCAGACCGTACTGGCCGGTATCGGCAATATCTATGCGGACGAGTCCCTGTTCCGGGCCGGTATCGATCCCCGCCGGCCTGCCGGGGAGCTTTCGGAGGCAGAAGCGGAACGTCTCCGCTGCGCTTTGCAGGAGGTCTTGCGGGAATCCATCGCCCAGTGCGGCAGCTCCATCCGTGACTATCGGGATGCCAACGGCAATGTGGGCGCTTTCCAGAATACCTTTTTCGTCTATGGCCGTGGCGGGCAGCTTTGCCGTCGGTGCGGCACGGAACTGGAAAAAGGGCGCATCGCCGGCCGGGCCACGGTATCTTGCCCGCAGTGCCAGAAGTAGCGGGCGACCTTTTGGGGAAGGGAGCTTTGCGGTAAAGCTTTTCCCCTCTCTCAGGAAACCTCGGTCTGGCGGGCATTTCGGGCCGTCAGCCTGACAAACAGTTGTGTATGGCTGATGTGCAGCCGTGATGAGCAACGGGCCGTTCCCCGCGGGGAGCGGCCCGTTGTCCGTATCCGGCGCCGTACAAAGAGGGGAGTGTGCGCAAGGGTATCCTCTTTTCCAGAGCTTGAGGCCGCAGGCTGTAGAGTGATGCGCAGCCTGTATCCTGTGGTGCGCGCACAAAGGTCGCCGGACAACCACCACACTGCTGCCACTGTCATCGCGTCAGCCGAGCGAATACCGTACGTTGCGGAGGACGACAGCAATTTTTTATCCGGAGGACTCTCCACCCTGCCGCCGTCTTGCAGGCATGCGCTCGTCGACGAGGCCCCACACGTCCTGCGGGCAAAGTCGCCCGCGTCTGGCAGGCAACGGTAGCAGTAGGGAGGATTTTCTTTCTCGTCTGTCTTCAGGGCCGTATCGGCCGGGCGGTGTCCCAGTCCAGAAGAGGGCCGTCCGTGCCGCCTGACAGGGGCCAGGTCACACGGACATGCCCGTGGCGGCCTGTCTGCAGCAGGGGGATCTGTTGTTCTTCCAGCCATTGTCTGAGCTGTTTTCCGGGATGGCCGAAGCGGTTGAAGGCGCCGCAGGAGGCCACCACCAGCCGGGGGCGCACAGCCGTCAGGAATTCAGGCAAAAAAGAACTGTCCGAGCCGTGGTGCGGTGCCAGCAGGACATCGGCCTGCACGTCCTGCCCGCTGGCCAGCAGGTGGCGCAGGGCGGCCCCGTCGGCATCACCGGGGAAAAGGGCCAGGCCGTGCCCGTTGTGGACCAGGCGCAGGATCAGGGAGGCACTGTTGCCTTCCCAGACATAGGCGCCCGGGGCTGGCCGGGGCGGATGCAGCACATGCAGAGCCAGCCCGTCTTCGGGATCGCCCAGTTGCAGGGTATCTCCGGCATGGAGGGGGGCGTTCTTCCGTTTTTGCAGGGTGGCCTGCCAGATGTGCCCCATCTGGCCGCTGCCCGGCTGGCCGTTGTGCAGCAGGAGCGCTTCGGGAAAGGCCGCCAGCAGGGGAGGGATGCCGCCCGCGTGGTCGATGTCGGGATGGCTGTTGATGATGGCGTCCAGACCGGGGCGGGCATTGCAGGCCAGCAGGGGAAGGAGGAGTTCGCGTCCCGGGTTCCAGGAGCGGGACATGCTGCCTGCGGCGTCCACGAGCAGGGTCTGGCCATGCAGTAGACGCAGCAGGACGGCCTGCGCCTGTCCCACGTCAGGGACGGAAAGCTCCAGCCGGGGCACCAGACTGTGGTGCAGACGCAGGGCCGGGCCCACACAGGCCAGCAGCAGACCGCAGATGAGCAGGCGTTTTCCCGCCGGCGGCAAGCCGGGGCGTCCGGCCCGCAGGGCCAGTGCCAGAAAAAGGCAGGCCATGGCGGGAAGGGCCGTCCAGTGGGGCCGCAGGATGGGGGGGACGCTGAGCCAGCCCTGCGTCTGGAGGAAAAGCAGGCCGTCCACCAGCCACTGGCAGGGCAGGGCCACCACATCCAGCACCAGAGCGGCTGCCGGGCCAAGGCCGCACAGGCTGAGCCCCAGTCCCAGGAAGGCCCCCGGCAGGACAAGGGTGCCCAGGACGGGCAGCCAGAAAACATTGAGCAGGAACCACAGCCCGCTGTTGTTGAACAGCAGCAGGGAAAGGGGCAGCAGGGCCAGCTGGATGAAGAAGGAGACCAGCAAAATGCTGGCCAGTGAACGGAGCAGGCGCTGCCCGGGGGACGTCCGCGGGATACGGCGCAACAGCTGCCCCATGAGCGGCGTGGCGCAGCAGATGACGGACACGCACAGGGCGGAAAGTTGCAGACCGGTATCGAAGACGGACAGGGGGGAGATGACGGTGATACAGAGCAGCGTGCAGCACAGGACATCCAGCCCGCTGGAAGGGAGGCGCTCCCGGAGCGTCTGGGGCAGCGGCATGCAGCGCAGGTGGGCCAGGGCCATGGCCGTGGCCAGCAACAGGAGCATCCCGGCCGCCCGCAGCAGCGAAGGCGGCGCATTGCCCAGCCAGAGATAGGCCAGGGCCGCCGGGCAGGCCGCCAGCGGGATGAGGACGGTACGGGGGCGCCAGAGATAGAGACCCGGATGCATACGGACCGCCAGCCAGACCAGGAGCATCCCCGCCAGACCGGCCACGAGCAGATGCTGCCCGGAAAGGGCCAGACTGTGGGAAAGGTTGCCGGCATTGAAGGCCTTCACGGTGGGCGTCTCCAGCAGGAAGCGTTCCCCGAAGAGCAGGGCCAGCAGGATGGCCTTGCCCTGGGGCACCGGTGCCGCGGAAGGCGTGGAAGGCGCGGCGGCAGGGAGCTGGGGAGGGGCTGCGGCCGTCAGACCGGAGGGAGAAGCGGCGGCGGGCGGCAAAAGATCGTCCCTGCCCGGCAGGAGCACGGCAAGGAACTTTCGAATGAGTTCCAGACGCTGCCGGGCAAAGGTAGAGGGGGCGCCGTCGACGGCGGGCTGACCGCCCGTGCCCCGGCTCCAGATGCGCCAGCCGGTACCGTGGCTGTGCCACCAGAAGCCCCAATCGGTGAGGTCGAAGTTGCGCTGGGTATCCACGGGCAACAGCTTGCGTTGCAGGCGTACGGTCTGCCCCGGCAGCGGGAAGGCGGCGGCCTGCTCCCATGTCCAGGCAAGGTTGCCGGGCAGGCGGGTCAACGTCTGATCGTCAGGCTGTTGCAGATGCAGGTCGGTCAGGCTGATGCGCAGGCGCTGTTCCGGCAGGGTGCGTACATCGCTCACCCTGGCTTCCAGCACAGGCCAGTGGCGGGGCGGGGTGCGTTCCTCGTACAGCTGTTCCAGCACGGGAGGCACGGGAAAAGCGGGCAGCAGGGCCTGGGCCGTGACGCAGCCCAGCAGGGCGACGGCACAGCCCACCAGCAGGCGGGGGAGACGCCACAAACGGCTGTCCGCCACCAGGACGCAAAGACCCGCGCAAAGCGCGGGTCCGGGCCAGCGTGCCGCCAGCAGGCCCAGCAGCCAGCATAAGAGCCAGCTTTGCCAGAGAAGGCCCGGGGCCAGCGGCGGACGCCACATGATATCAGGCCAGATCGCGGGCGGCGTCGCGTTCTTCGGCCCTGCGTTTGAGGGTCTCGCGATGGTCGAACAGCTTCTTGCCGCGGCCCAGGGCGATCTCCATCTTGACCTTGCCCTGCTTGAAGTACATGCGCACGGGCACTACGGTCAGGCCTTTCTGTTCCACGCGGGCCGCCATCTGGCGGATCTCGGCGGCGTGCAGCAGCAGGCGGCGCGGGCGGTCGGGATCCTGCGGCACATAGCCGGCATTGTCGTACGGGGCGATATGCAGCGAAAGCACGAAGGCCTCGCCGTCACGGAAATCCACATAGCTGTCCAGAAAGTTGATCTTTCCGGCCCGGATGCTTTTGACTTCAGGGCCGGTCAGGCTGATGCCCGCCTCCACGAAGTCGGAGAGTTCGTACAGGTGGCGGGCCTTCTTGTTGACGGCGATGGTGGACGGGGATGGTTTTTTGCTCATATTCCTAACTGTTCGTCATGATGCTTGTGGTATGGAAGGCCAGCTCCGAGCCCAGGCTCTCCTGCAGGCGTTCGCGCAGCATGCGCTGCGAGGCCGTCACGTCGGTGCTCATGAGCACGCTGTGGGCCATGTCCATGCAGGTCTGGGCGTCCAGGCGGCGGATCATGTGCTTCATGCCCGGTACGAAGCGCGGCGAGGCCGAGAGCGTGTCCACGCCCATGCCCAGCAGCAGGGCCAGACCGTAGGGGTCGGCGGCCAGCTCGCCGCAGACCGAGACCCCGATGCCCTCGCGGTGGGCGGAGTCGATGATGCGCTTCAGGGAGCGGACCACAGCCGGATGCAGGGCCTCGTTGAGGTAGCCCACATGCAGGTTGTTGCGGTCGATGGCCATGAGGTAATGGATAAGGTCATTGGTGCCGATGCTGAAAAAGTCGCATTCGCGGGCCAGGGCATCGGCGATGAGCACGGCCGCCGGGGTCTCCACCATGATGCCCAGGGGCAGATCGGCGGCGTGGGGCAGACCGGCGGCCGTGCTCATCGC
>ERZ1034855.783-NODE-783-length-10345-cov-53.171817_pt1 | contig 10345 bp, 15 predicted proteins | sample MGYA00520699_ERZ1034855 | MGnify/ENA primary metagenome ERZ1034855 (study PRJEB33766, sample SAMN09781730) | gut metagenome | biome: gut microbiome | host: Homo sapiens | place: Madagascar | study: EMG produced TPA metagenomics assembly of the PRJNA485056 data... | reverse complement strand
TAATAATATAATATATAATAGATAATTCATCTTAAATTTAACAGAAATGTATAATTGTTACAAATTGGTTACAATGTCATAAGACCTATTGACAAGCTCTGAATCTTATGATACAATACTCGTATAAGAACAGATGATGGGTAAGTATATGCAATTATGACAAAATAGTTACAAGTATATTTTGTATATTGACAAATCATCTGTGTTTTGATATAATACTTGTAGAAGGTCAGAAAGGAAGTCGGGAGCCTAACTGATTTTCTTCAAGTATTATATTTTCTGTTAAATTTTAGAAAGGCGGTAGGGCTTATTTGATTCATGTAATAAAACGTGATGGCGAAACAGTTCTGTTCGACCCAAACAAAATTATCAACGCAATTAATAAGGCTGCTAAGAACACAAGCAAAGGCGTTGATTCTGCTCTTGCGGAAAAGATAGCAGACGAGATTTCAAATACGAAAGAAGATAAAAGTGTAGAAGATATTCAAGATTCTATCATCAAAAAATTGATGGCTAGTTCTCGTAAAGACGTTGCAGAAAAGTATGTGATTTACAGAAACAAGCGTAGTGAATTTCGGGAAGCTAATAGTAAACTGATGAGGGACATCAGCACAAAGCTATCGGCAAAAGACGTTCAGAATCAAAATGCAAATGTAGATGAAAAGTCTTTTGGTGGACGTATGGGTGAAGCAAATGACCTTGTAATGAAGAAGTTTGCTCTTGAACATTGTATGAGCAAGATGGCTCGTAAAAATCATGAGAATAATGAAATTTATATTCATGATTTAAATTCTTATGCGGTTGGTTCCCATAATTGCCTTTCCATTCCATTTGATAAGCTCTTGGCTAACGGATTTAATACTCGTCAGACAGACGTTCGTCCAGTCAATAGCGTTAATACGGCATTTCAACTTGTTGCTGTGATTTTCCAGCTTCAAAGTCTAATGCAATTCGGCTCAAAAATTACACTACCGAATTAAAACGGCACTAACCGCATAAGCGGGGTCACGCTGAAAGCATGGCTAACGAGGTAGGCATGGAATTTGCTAATCTCGTGTTTAATATTTATAAAGGAGAGTTTGGAAATGACTCAAAAGGAAAAAATCAATTCATTAAATGAAATTATCTCAAACTTATATGAAAAAGAAGGAAGAACCGTTTCGTATATTTCAAGGATTATTAATGTTGATAGAAGTTCTTTGTCTAAACAAATCAGAGATTGGGGAATGACAAAGGCTCAGACGAGACATAACAAACCGTCAACACAAAAATTTATTAACAAGCATTCTTCATTTATTATTTCTAAATTAAATGACAACATCCCTCTTAGCGACATCGCTAAAATGCTTAATATTGGTCGTGATAGATTATACTATATTATCAAGGCTGATAGTAAATTATCAAAAGCAAAAGAAGAATATGACAATAGAAAGTTTAATAAAAAAGAAGTATTAGGGAAAGAAAGAAATTATTTTGAAGATTTAGAAAATGAGGAATGGAAAGCGATTCTTGGGTTTGATGAGTATTATGTTTCTAATATGGGCAGATTCAAAAGATACTTAACAACCTACGACTGTTTTTCGTTAGTTTCGTGTTCTCCCAATGTCCGCAATGGAAGATTGTACGTTAGTATGATTAACAACAACGGTGACAGGAAAAATCTGATGGCCGCTAGAGTTGTTGCTCACGCATTCTGTCCCGGATATTCAAAAGAAAGAAATACAGTTGACCATAAAGATATGGATGTTACAAATAACAGAGCGGACAATCTTGAATGGGTATCTCAGGCAGAAAACAATCGCAGAAAATATCAAATGCTTCCGGGTCATAGCGGTTTTAGTCGCAACGGAAGATTTAAAGAGATTCTGTTAAATGGCGAATATCATTTTAAGACGATTAGAGCCTTGGCTAAATTTCTTGGGGTATCAGAATCACAGGCTAACAGATATATTACCGGAGAGACAAAATTTAACGGAACTATTGAATTGATTTACGAATAAATTTGATATTAAATGTAACGACTATCCTTTATGGAGTAGTGGTCATTTGAAATAATGATTACGAAACGTGCCATTGAAGAACACAAACTTCAAGAAGAAATAGTCTAGCCCAAAAGAAACACAAAATCTTTTGGTGGTTGGGTGTAAGCGCAACTCACTTGGACTGGACAATGGTTCCGTATGTGAGGAAGAGCTTTACAAAGCACTTAAAAGACGGTCTAAAATATATCGAAAAAAAATCAGATTATAAGGCAGACCGTTTTGAGAAATGGCTAAAAAATGACAAAAATCATCCAGATGGCGTAATCCATTTTGATGATGAAGAATTTAAAAACCTACATCCAGACGCTTGGGAATATGCAATGGATGTGACCAGAAAAGAAGTCTATCAAGCTGTTGAGGGAATGTTCCATAATCTAAATACACTTCAGTCCCGGTCTGGGAATCAGTTGCCGTTTACGTCTATTAACTATGGCACTTGCACTCTGCCGGAAGGTCGTATGGTGATTAAGGCATTGTTAGACGTTGCAATCTCTGGCATTGGTAAGCTTCATAAAACCTCTGTCTTCCCTTGCTGTATCTTCCAATACGATAAGGATACCAATGGACGTAAGGGGTCTCCAAATCATGACCTGTACAGACTAGCCTTAGAGAGTACCGCAAAGCGTCTGTATCCGAATTATTGTAATCTAGCATGGAGCAACCAGCGTTCTGCTGTTATGGATGACAGAAACATGAAACAAGAAGTTCTTAATTCTTTAACTGAGAAGCAGAAGAATGTTCTTCTCATTAAATTATCTGAAAACCAAGAGCTTGCAGATATGCTTGATATTATTGTAAAAGATAATACCTTAACTGTCAATTTTGAACATGAGCATCCTTATGAAATTAACAGTACGATGGGGTGCAGGACATGGAATGGCAGTGATATTAACTATCGTCCAATTTACGAAAAAAATATTCAATCCGTAATTCAAACTGGTAAGCTTTATAACAATACGTTCTTGAGCGCGGCTCAGAAAGATGGTCGTGGTAATATTTGCCCTTGTACAATCATTATGCCGACTATCGCAATGGAAGCCAAAGCGCAACTCTCTGATAGTGAAGATTTAGTTGAAAAGTTCATGTCTATGCTTGATGTAAAAATTCATGAAGCCAAAGATATGTTAATTGAACGCTTCAACTGGATTTGTTCTCAAAGTCCTGACTCTGCTAAATTTATGTATGAAAATGGCACGATGGAAGGATACGAACCAGAAGAGGGTATTCGCAGTGCTTTAAAACACGGAACTCTCGCTCTTGGTCAAATTGGTCTTGCTGAGACGCTACAAATCCTAGTTGGTAAAGACCATACAACAAAAGATGGTTTTGAACTTGGAGAGCGTATTGAGAAGCTGTTTAATACCAGATGTTCTGAGTTTAAACATGAGTATTCGTTAAATTTCGGTGTTTACTTTACTCCCGCAGAAAATCTATGTTATACTGCAATGAAGAAATTCAAAGAGAAGTATGGCATAATTCCGAACGTCTCCGACAGAGATTTCTTTACCAACAGTGTACATTGTCCAGTATGGAAAGAGATTGATGCGTTTGAAAAAATCGGCACCGAAACGAAGCTTGGCGAATATTCAAACGCAGGACAAATCTTGTATTGTGAGTTAGATGCTTCTGTACTTCATAATATTGATGCACTAGAGAAAATCGTAGATTATGCAATGGATGCTAATGCTTCCTACTTTGCAATTAATGTTCCTAATGATACTTGTCTGGAATGTGGCTTTACTGGCGAATTTAATGATTGCTGCCCTATGTGTGGGAGCCAAGAAATTCAACAACTACGTCGAGTAACGGGGTTATCCTGAAAGAAATGCCCCTCAATTATCGTAAAGCTGTAAGAAACAGCGTTTTCATAGTTGGAGACCTAATAAGGTTCAGAAATAAAATAATTACTATGGAGGTATCAAGAGATGAATAATAATTCAAACCTTGAGTTTAGAAAGATTAAGTCACTAGATTTTCTTTACGAGATTAATGAAAATGGTACTATTTTTAGAAATGTAAAATCAAAAAAGCAATGCAAAATTAAGTTGGATATGCACCATTCTGAGTATGGTTATTATGTTACATTTTGTAAATTTAAGGGTAAATCAAAGCGTGTAATGATTCATCGGGCAGTAGCAGAGTGTTGGCTTGGTGATATGCCAGAGGGAATGGAAGTAGACCACATTGACAGAAATGCTCACAATAATGATTATCGTAATCTTCGGTATGTTACAAAAAGTGAGCAGATGAAAAATAGAGACCATACAAATATTTCTAAAACTGGTAGTCAAAATCTCGAAAATGCTCGTATGCTGAGAGCTAAACCAGTAAAAATTATTTCCGACGAAGAAACGGTCGTATTTAATTCTTTTGCTGATTGTAGTAGATACTTAGCTGAAAAGTATAATAAAGATTTTGAACATATTAGACATAAATTAAAGTATCATCGTTCTCGTATCTATGACTATGACATTATCTATCTAAATGCAGAGACTAAACACGATGGCCCTACGGGGCAAGAAATAGTCCACTCAAAGAGTGATTTGACAGGAAACTATAAAACCGCATTTAATAAAGGTAAGCAACAAGAAGTAGAAAATCGTGTTAAACATACAGGAATTGAGGTTACTTAAATGAACTACCTATCTCTTACAAAAGCAGAAGTAGCAAATGGAACTGGTATTCGTGTATGTTTGTGGGTAAGTGGTTGTCCACATCATTGTAAAGGCTGTCAAAATTCAGAATCGTGGGATAAAAACGCGGGGTACGAATTTACAGAAGAAACCTATAATAAAATTAAAAACGAACTTTCTAAAGAATATTGTGCTGGAATTACTTTTACAGGTGGAGACCCGTTAGCCCCATACAACCGTGATAAAGTATCAGAAATTGCAAAGAAAGTTAAGAAAGATTTTCCAAACAAGAATATCTGGTGTTATACAGGATATTCTCTAAATGATGTAAAAGATTTAGATATTATGGAATACATTGACATTCTTGTTGATGGAGAATTTATCAAGGAACAACGTGATATTACTCTTGCATTTAGAGGAAGTAAAAACCAAAATATTTATGAAAAGAACAATAACGATTGGATTTGCGTAAACGATAAATTCAATTAAGTTAGTAAGTGGTGGGTGGGTCGGCATTATGATGATTTATGAAAATTAGTAACATGAACGAATTTCAGGAGAAGTGTCGTGTAGAATATATTCTATGGCATCATAAATTTGGTGATACAAAGATTGCATTTAATGACACTTTTGTTGTATGGTCTTGTAAAACTCTTCAGAACTGGAAGTGCATCGTTTGTAATAAGGCAGATAATACTCTCGCAGAATACACATTTAACGGAGATAAAGGTGAACTATACGAGGATGTTTATAAGAAACTAAGTAATCGTTGTATCACGGAGTAAGGATAATATGAAAACACTTTATTTTGATGTTGAATTTAATACGGATGAGCATTATGATTGGAATCTCGTTCCGGTTGGGACAAAATGTTCATACCAAAAGTTTGAATGGGCATGGATGTGAAGAAACTTATACCAATGGTAAGCTAAAAGATGATACTTCTTGGATTATTGATTGGTATAAAAAAGTTATTGAGTTGTTTATGGATAATGTAACAGGTGTAGAAGCAAATATTGTTCAAGATGTACTTAATGATGTTTTAAATAGTGACTGGAATAAAAGTTTTGAAATCAGAAATTATAGCGGTCATGGTGACATTCATATTAAATTTTATATTGACAATCATCTTGAGAAACAGTCTGTTACTTTCTATGTAACACCAGAACAGAAGAGAATCCTTGACCTTATGATGTACAAGGTAGAAGATTATCAGAACAAAAACAAAGAAGAAATCAATGAAGGTGTAATTGATATCATTGTTTCTCTTTGTCAGAAGTATTTTGATGATGAGTATGAGAAAGAATTGGAGGATTTTTGATACGAAGACACTTTATCTTGATATTAAATTTGAGTCAGACTGCCAATTTCGTTGGGAAGTTGCGCCAATAGGAACAAATAATTATCGTTGTGGTTGTTATAGTTACCATGATGAAAGAGATGCTTGGGATAATAGCTGTGTTGATGTAGCTGTCGAAAGATATAATAACATCATTAAACAATTCTATGATAATGTTGAAGAAAATGGATATGAGAATTGCGTTCGTAGAAATCTTACAAAAGCTTTGAATCAGAAATGGGACAAAGATTTTTGCGTGAAGGAAGACACGACTGATTGGTATATCTTTGTTAAATTTTATATTGAAGATAAAGACAGTAGCGTTCCATACACCTTTAATTTAACACAGGAACAGATTGACGACATAACATATATTATGCACACCGTTTATAATTATGAAAATATTGGTGAAAGCAAGCTAAAGAATATGGCCGTGGACAAGATGATTACTGCTTGGTATAATTATACCAGTGATAAGTATAACCAACGCAAGGACAATTCTTATGATAGACAGGATTTGACTGATGCTCTTGATAAATTGTATTCACACCAAGATGGTGCGGCCTATGATACATTACAGAAATTTGTTGATGATTACTTTAATGGATATATTTAATTGAGGTGAAGATATGTGATTTATACGATAGATACAGTTCCAGAAGATACAACCGTTTATGGTTTTGCATATAGATTTTTTAATCATGATACTAACAGATTGTTTACGGCAGTTCCAACAAAGGGTGTTGTAAAGAATTACAGGTTCTATTCTGACAAAGATGGTTTTGACCCTGATAATCAATTTGATGGTTCAGAACCAGATAGTACCCCTGCATATATTTTTAAGTATGCTGACACTATTCAAGAAGCTACAGTCGCATATAACGATTTAGTCTGTGATAGAATGGAATGGCTTGGTGATTTACTAGAAAAATCGAGCGACGATTTATATTTAGAATTTTAAGAGGTTGAATATGATTAAAATTCTTTCTTCTCGTGGTACAGGACGTAGTTATCAAATAGCAAGATATGCCATTGAAAACAATTGTAATATTCTTGTTAATTCTTATCGTCAAATTAATCATATGAGAACTATTCTCAAAGATATTCTCTCAACTGACGGTTTTATTATTATTGATGAATCCCAGTCTAACACTGGCTATTGTTGTTATTTTAGGCGTAGGTATGAGTCTGATACTAAGATTGTTAGAATTTATACCGTCTATGATGCTCTACAACACAGGGGATATGCAGAGGGAGAAAATATTGTAATTGATGACGTAGATTTTGCCTTAAAGCAGATATTTAACGCTTATAATCTAAAAGGAATTACTATGGAGGTTGGGGAATAAAATGAGTGTTATTAAAAATCCAACTTGGACAGATAAGGAACATACTGAGTTTGCCAATATTATTAAGTCTAATGGTGGTTATTGTCCATGTTCTCTAATTAAGAACGAAGACACGAAGTGTATGTGTAAGGAATTTAGAGAGCAAGAAAGTGGTGAATGTCACTGTGGAAGATTTATTAAGAAAGAAGGTTAATATATGTTCAAAATGATTGCCAATCGTGGCTCTGGTCGCACTTGGAACACTTGCAAATATGCTCTTGAACATAACTGTGATATTATAGTAGCCGGATATTCGGCAGACCGTGCTTGTGTTAGATATTTAGAAGCTTTATGTAAATACTATAGCGGTAGCTATGAGTATGTAGAAGCGATTATAGGAGTAAAACATTGTAGGGTTACTATTCATAACAAGAAAAAGGATGTAGATTTTACTGTTAATGTTTACACCGATATGAGTATAAAGCAAAATAGAGTTGACATAAGTGCCAGTGATAAACCTATTGTTGTTGATGATATTGACCAGTGCTTCAAGAACATTTTGGGTATTAAGAATCTCGCTGGTATTACTCTTGGCTTTGACGAGTATCAATTTGATAAGTAAGTGTGTGTTATGGAGAATAATATAATTTATTCCAACAGGCAACTTGATTTAAAACAAGAAAATGTAATTCACCAATATATGACCATGCTCTATGATGAGCATGGTTTCTCTGTTAAACAACCAACAAAAGAACAAGATATCTCTGGCATTGATGTTATATTAAATAGATATAACAAAGAATATCTTGTTGATGAAAAGGCGGCTATAAAATATTTAACAAGAGATTTGAATACGTTTAGTTTTGAATTATATAAAGCTGGATATCGTAATAGTATCGGATGGTTTGTTGATAAGAATAAATTGACGACACATTATAATATAATTTATCCGAAATCTTTTACTAATGATATTTATAATTTAGATAGCATAGAAGCATTTCTGTTAAACGCAAAAGAATTACAAGAGGCAGTTTTCCCAGAGATACAAAAATACAAAATACATTTCGATAATATAGAAGAATTTATGTTAAATCAATCAAGTTACAAAGGACGAAGATACTTTGTTATCAATCAATATATGAAATTAGTATATAGTGAGTGTATTAGACCAGAGAAGCCAATTAATATAGTGATTAACAAGCAATATTTAAGAGACATTGCTTGTGATATATTTTATAAGGATTTTAGAAAGGAGTAACCAATCCCTGTAAACAGGGTTGTTGTAAATATGTAATAGTACAACTAATCAGTTTGGTTAATGGACGGTTATGGATTATTCATACGAAGATTTACAAAATTTACAAGCACAATCTATTGATTTTAAATTACAGCATTGTATAAATATGATAGCGAAGTTTTATCATAACGAAAATGGAAAATGCTATTTAAGTTATTCTGGTGGAAAGGATAGTACAGTATTAAAATGGATTATTCATACGAAGGCTGCAAAATTGTTTCCAGAACTTTTGGATATTCCAGTTGTTTATTTTGATACTGGTCTTGAATACCCAGAGGTAAAACAGTTTGTCAAATCTGATAACAATATTATCATTAGAAGACCAGAAATAAATTTCTTTCAGTGTATTTTGAAATATGGATACCCGATTATTTCAAAAGAAATATCTCAATGTATTTGTGAAGCAAGAGCCTGTCCCGGTGGAGCGCAAGATATTAGAATGCACGGAGAATATATTAACCCTCATAATGGTAAAGTTCAATTTAACCATAAGAAATATTTGCCACTTATGGAATTGCCAATTATGTTTAGCAATAAATGCTGTAACTATTTAAAAAAGAAACCAGCTAAACAATATGAGAAAGAAACTGGCAATTATGCAATCACAGCAGAAATGGCAGAAGAGTCTATCCTTAGAGCTAGGTCTTGGATTGGCACAGGATGTAATGCTTATTCTTCAAATGGAGCAAAGCGCCCAAAGTCTAAACCAATGAGTATTTTTACTGAACAAGACGTTTTAGGACTGATTTTTGATAATCACATTGATATTCCTAGTGTATACGGCGATATCATTCTTGATGATAATAATAACTATCATTGTACTGGTTGTGACCGTACTGGCTGCGCCTACTGCGACTATGGAGTTCATCTTGAAAAGGTGGAGACGAGATTTCAAAGATTATCCAAAACTCACCCTAGACAATATGAATATAGTATCGGTGGCGGTCAATGGATTAATAATCCTAATTATGATGCTACTAAAATTGGCACAGATTATTGGAACCCTAAACAAATCTGGGTTCCAAATAAGGATGGTTTAGGCATGGGTAATATGTTTGACATGGTTAATGAAGTGATGGGAAAAGATTTTATAAGATATGATTAAGGAGTAATTATGGAGAATGCAAAAGAATTAATTAAGTTTTGTTCTGAACGTAGTGACTATGACTTATGTGAATATGCAGTTGAACATAAGTGTAATATTTATGTCCCATCTGAAAAAGACGTTCGAGTATGTTTTAAGATTCTAAAAGAAATTTGTGATAAGTCGAATGGTAAATATAAATATATAGAAGCCATAGATAAAGGCGATACATATTACGGCGGATATGTTTGTATAGGAATAGAAGGCGAACGGTTCCCATATACACCGCGTATTTGGTGCGCGAAGACACTTGCTGAACCAAAAAATTCTTTTAGTTATTTCATGCAGGAACCAGTAGTTATTCTAAATATTAATAAATTTATTAGAGATGCTTTTGTCTTTTTGATGTGTCAAGAAGTAATCGCATACAGTATTGAATCATAATATAGTAACTCATAAGTGTAATTAAAGACCGTAGAATTAACTACGGTCTTATTTTATGTCTTAATAAGTGATATCATTTTGATATCATAATAATATGTCGATGATATTAAAACTTGTTAGTCGATGTTCTATCACCCCCACCACTAATGCTCTCATTCCCACATCACACTCATCCACC
>ERZ1034855.774-NODE-774-length-10430-cov-7.387566_pt1 | contig 10430 bp, 10 predicted proteins | sample MGYA00520699_ERZ1034855 | MGnify/ENA primary metagenome ERZ1034855 (study PRJEB33766, sample SAMN09781730) | gut metagenome | biome: gut microbiome | host: Homo sapiens | place: Madagascar | study: EMG produced TPA metagenomics assembly of the PRJNA485056 data set... | reverse complement strand
TCTTGATACGCTCAGCCATACGCTCAGAAACCTTCACGTTGTGCTGACGGCTCATGTACTCCTGGATTTCAGCGGTGAGGTCGTCACCGGCTGTGCGGATAGAGTTGTTGGAAACGATACCACCGAGCGAGATAACGGCAATCTCGGTAGAACCACCACCTATATCAACTATCATATTGCCTTCTGGTGCCTCCACATCGATACCGATACCGATAGCGGCAGCCATAGGCTCAAAAATCAAATAAACGTCGCGACCGTCGGCATGCTCGGCTGAGTCACGAACGGCACGGAGCTCCACCTCGGTAGAGCCAGAAGGAACACCAATCACCATGCGCAGTGAAGGTGAGAACAGGCGGCTGCCTGTGTGGACCATCTTGATGAGTCCACGCATCATCTGCTCGCAAGCAGTAAAGTCTGCGATAACGCCATCGCGCAAAGGACGGATAGTACGGATGTTGTCATGAGTCTTCTCGTACATCATCTTCGCCTTCTCGCCCACGGCAATCATTTTGTCGGTGCGGCGGTCGAGGGCTACAACAGAAGGTTCGTCCACTACAATCTTATCATCACTGATAATGATGGTGTTGGCGGTACCCAAGTCCATTGCGATTTCCTGAATAAATGAAAAAAATCCCATTTTCTAATGTAAAAAATATAATATTTTAAGCTTAAAACCTTTTTGTAGTCATCTTCCCGCCCTGGGATGCAGAACGGGAAGAGGTAGCGAGATTACTCGGCTGCTTCGTCTTGTTACTTGTTACTCAGCAAACCAAGTATTACTTAGCAAGCCAAGTTATTACTTAGCAAACCAAGCATGGATAGCTGTATCGTAGTGTGAGCTTACGCCGAAGGCACGCTCAGCAAACATCTTGCGGTCCTCGATGTCGGTCTCAGCACCCTTCTTCTTCAGAATATCGAGAAGCACGCTGTATTCAGCCTTGCTAGGAACGATAACCACGTCCTTGAAGTTCTTGGCTCCGGCACGGATCAGAGAGATACCGCCGATATCAATCTTCTCGATAATGTCGGCATCGCTGGCACCGCTGGCCACGGTCTGCTCAAATGGATACAAATCTACGATAACGAGGTCGATAGAAGGAATCTCATACTCCTTCATCTGCTCCTGGTCGCCCTCATTGTCGCGGCGGGCCAAGATACCTCCAAATATTTTTGGATGAAGAGTCTTCACACGACCACCGAGGATTGATGGATATGTGGTGACATCCTCAACTTTCTCACATTCATAACCCAAAGATTCGATAAACTTCTGAGTACCTCCTGTGCTCAGGAATTTAACACCTTCTTCATTCAACTTGGCGAGCAACTCGTCCAAGCCATCCTTGTGAAAGACAGACACCAAAGCTGTCTTAATCTTCTTTGTTTCAGCCATTGACTTGATATATTACGAATTCTTATTCAATTTCTTATTCAATCTGTTTCTTAAAACGCTGCAAAGGTACGAAGAAAATTTGGAATACGCAAACATTTAGGGGCTATTATCACATTATTTAAGTGATATTTGCGATTTATTGAAGCATGGGTTGCGATAAATCAAGTCGCGGTTCAGTCATTTTGACAGAAACTTCTATAAAAAGGCAGCCTTTTCTACGAAAAAGCCGACAAAACGTCAGAAAATCTCCTCAACTCCGGCAATGGGCACACTATTCGCTCCTACCGTCGGCGAAGCTGAAAGCCTGCAAGGGCTGAAGCGAAACTAAGTATTGAAAATAATAACATCATAGAAAGGAGATTAAGATATGACATTCGACAAATTTACAATCAAGGCGCAGGAAGCGGTGCAGGCCGCTGTGAACATAGCGCAGAGAAATGGTCAGCAGACCATCGAACCGGTGCATCTTCTCAGTGGTATCATCGAGAAAGCACCTGATGTAACCAACTATATCTTCCAGAAGCTGGGCATGAACGGCAACCAGATTGCCATGCTCCTGCAGCAGGAGATGCAGCACCTGCCTCGTGTGCAGGGTGCCGGTCAGCCATACCTCTCGGGCGATACCAACCAGATATTGCTCAATGCCGAGGACATCGCCAAGAAGATGGGAGATGAATTCGTCAGCGTGGAGCCTATTCTCCTCGCTATCCTCAAAGGCAACTCTACCGCTGCCCGAATCCTCAAGGATGCAGGTGCCAACGAGAAGGACCTCACCGCAGCCATCCAGGCTTTGCGACAGGGCCAGAACGTGAAGAGCCAGAGTGCCGACGAGAACTATCAGAGTCTTGAAAAATATGCCAAGAATCTGGTAGAACAGGCTCGCAGCGGCAAGCTCGACCCGGTGATTGGCCGTGATGAAGAGATTCGAAGAGTTCTTCAGATTCTCTCCCGCCGCACCAAGAACAACCCTATTCTGATTGGTGAGCCTGGTACAGGTAAGACCGCTATCGTCGAAGGACTTGCTGAGCGTATCGTTCGTGGCGACGTGCCAGAGAACCTGAAGAACAAGCAGCTCTATTCGCTCGATATGGGTGCACTGGTTGCCGGTGCCAAATACAAGGGTGAGTTTGAGGAGCGTTTGAAGAGCGTCATCAAGGAGGTAACCAATGCCAACGGTCAGATTATCCTCTTCATCGATGAGATTCATACCCTGGTAGGTGCTGGCGGTGGCGAAGGTGCCATGGATGCAGCCAACATCCTGAAGCCAGCTTTGGCTCGTGGCGAATTGAGAGCCATCGGTGCCACTACCCTCAACGAGTATCAGAAGTACTTCGAGAAGGATAAGGCGCTGGAGCGTCGATTCCAGACCGTGATGGTGAATGAGCCAGACGAGGTAGATGCCATCAGCATTCTTCGTGGTATCAAGGAGCGTTACGAGAACCACCACAAGGTTCGTATTCAGGATGATGCCTGCATAGCAGCTGTCAAGTTATCCGAGAGATATATTTCTGATAGATTCCTTCCTGATAAGGCCATCGACCTGATGGATGAAGCCGCAGCCAAACTCCGTATGGAGCGTGACTCCGTGCCAGAGGAACTGGATGAGATTACCCGTCACTTGAAGCAGTTGGAGATTGAACGTGAAGCTATTAAGCGTGAGAACGACCAGCCTAAGATTCAGCAGCTCGACAAGGAGATTGCAGAGTTGAAGGATAAGGAGCATGACTTCCGTGCAAAGTGGGAAGGCGAAAAGGCTCTTGTTAACAAAATTCAGCAAGACAAGCAGGAGATGGAGAACCTCAAGTTCGAGGCTGAGCGCATGGAGCGTGAAGGCAATTACGAACGTGTAGCCGAGATTCGCTACTCTAAGCTGGTAGCCCATGAAGAGGACATCAAGAAGATTCAGAAGCAGCTGAGGAGCACCCAGGGCGGAGAAGCCATGATTCGCGAAGAGGTGACTGCCGATGATATTGCAGAGGTAGTAAGCCGCTGGACCGGAATACCAGTGAGCCGAATGATGCAGAGCGAACGTGAGAAACTGCTCCATCTGGAGGAGGAACTCCACAAGAGAGTCATCGGTCAGGACGAGGCTATCACTGCCGTAAGTGATGCCGTACGCCGCAGCCGTGCCGGTTTGCAGGATCCAAAGCGTCCTATCGCCAGCTTCATCTTCCTCGGTACCACCGGTGTAGGTAAGACCGAGCTTGCCAAGGCACTTGCCGAGTATCTCTTCAACGACGAGTCGATGATGACCAGAATTGATATGAGTGAGTATCAGGAAAAGTTCAGTGTCACCCGTTTGATTGGAGCGCCTCCGGGGTATGTAGGATACGACGAGGGTGGTCAGTTGACCGAGGCTGTTCGCCGCAAGCCATACAGTGTGGTTCTCTTCGATGAGATTGAGAAGGCTCATCCAGATGTCTTCAACACCCTGCTTCAGGTATTGGACGATGGCCGACTGACAGATAACAAGGGTCGTGTAGTCAACTTCAAGAACACCATCATCATCATGACTTCTAATGCGAGCCGTGAGATGTTGAAGAAGACCTTCCGCCCTGAGTTTCTGAACCGTATCGACGACATCATCACCTTCCAGCCATTGACCAAGGATCAGATTGCCAAGGTTGTTGAGTTGCAGATGAACAGAGCCAAGAAGATGTTGGAGCCTCAGGGCTTCGATCTCCGCTGGACTCCAGCCGCCATCGGTTATCTTGCCGAGGTAGGTTACGACCCAGAGTTTGGTGCCCGCCCTGTAAAGCGTGCCATCCAGGATTACGTTCTGAACGATTTGAGCAAGAAGATTCTTGCCGAGGAAGTAAGTCGCGAGAAGCCAATCACCATTGACTACTCAGAGGCAAACGGCATCGAGTTCAAGAATCTCTAATTCATATAAAAAACAAGAAAGGTTCCTTCGAGGAGTAACATCCCCGAAGGAACCTTTTTTATTGGAATACGTGCATGCTTTCAAATGAATTACCCATTTATTTGTTATATAAAGCACTAAAATCGTCCAAAGAAATTACAATTAGCATAAAAATAATAGTTTGAATTCCAAATACTTACCTTAAAATTTGGTACTTTCGCTTTTTTTTCGTACTTTTGCAACCTACATAAAGAATAAACATGAATTTACAACTCTGTTAATTCAGATAATAAAAACAAAATATAATGTATCAAGAAAATTTAGACAATGACATATATCAGTCAGATAATGACATCTATCAAAATAACAATGACATATATCAGTTAGATAACGACATCTATCAGGATAATAATGGCATGTATCAAGATGACAATAATATATATCAAAATGACAATGATATATATCAGGATGACAATGATATGTATTATCCTCCAGTTGACAACTACGACTGGAGTCCTAACTTATTTGCCAAGCTCACATCCTTCTTGCAGACATCAACCTCTCCTGATGTGATTAGAATGGGCATCATCGCTGGTATCAGAAATAGCGTATCCACAGAGGAAACCCCTACCAGATGGGACAAGGTGGAAGCCATGCGCCGCTATGTAGACAGTGTGAACCAGGGATTGGGATTGCCAGAGGATCCTAAGCTCATGTCGCTTCTTCATTCCACCCAATGGATGGGCTATGGCTTGTTCTCAATGAATTTTATCTCAGAGAAGAATCTTGATTTTAAGGGAATCTGCATGGATGAGCAGACATCACTCTCCTATGCAAGCATGGTATTTCTCATTGCCCTTGTCAAGGGAATGAGTATGCTCAACCTGAAGCATCCTTCACCTAACAGTGAAGACCGCCAAATATATACATTTTTAATTCCAAGCCAGTTTTCAACATTCGCATTTGCTTCATTCCTCAATGTTGCCAATAATCGCCTTTCAAACAAAGAAGAGATTTCGCAACAGGATATCGATGAACTGGCAAACCTTGCCTTCAAGAGTCGCTATTGGAAACAGGGAACCTGCCTGATGGGAAAGGACAGCGAACAGTTTGTCAATGTCCTGAAGAACATCATCCTAGACATACTTGGGCTCACGCTCAACGTTGACATGAACTCTTTCTCACAGCATGCCAAGAAGGAAGAGCGCATAGCAGATAAGCCAAAGCAAGTACTCTCTACAGAAAACATGGAGGCTAACACAAAATTGTCCATTGTAAAAGCCGTAGAGATAGTCCTCACAGGGTGTTCAGTCCCTATAGATAGAGATCAGCTCTTTTCTGATATCCAGGAACTCAGACCATCCACAAATGAAGATAGTTTCCGTGCAATGATTACCAAGATGCATAGAGAAGGAGCCATTTCCTATTTTAATGGCAACCTGATAGGTTTCTCTGGCAGAAGCTACGGAAGAGGATACAAAAAAGTAAATCGCTACAAAAAGAAATAGCATCAAAGATATAGAGGTGATAAAAAAAGGAGGAAATGAAAAGAATATTGCCCAAAAACGAGTCCGATATTTGGGCACTCGTTGCCCACACTATGGGCAACTGTTGCCCAGCACACGGTCTTCCGATGCCCACGTGGTGGGCTGCGGATGCCCGTGTAACGGGCACAAGCAGACCAACCGGAGGGCATAAAGAGACACCAACTGATGAACTGAAAAAGTAGACACATTACCGTGACTTATCCTGATTATATTGACATAACCATAGAACATCTACGCACAGCAAAAAACAGCATAAACACAGCAAAAAGTGCCGATAGTGGTGCCAAAAGTGCCTAAAAAAGCAACTTTTGGCACCACTATCGGCACTTTTTCCCAATTTTCCATCGTTTTTTCACGATTTAGCATTATCTTTGCATAAGATAAGCTGCACTCGGCAATCTGAAAGCAAGCTTTCATTGCGCTCGTTTGCATTATCTTTGCAGAAGATAAAATTAAAGAAGATATGTTGCAAAATATCATTGGAAGAAAACGGGAAATTGAGCTGATAGAGAATTGCCTCAATTCCAACAAGCCCGAATTCATCGCCATCTATGGCAGAAGACGAATCGGCAAAACATATCTCGTCAAACAACTCTTGGGCGAGAAGTTTAGTTTCTACATGACGGGGGTGTACCAATGCTCCAAGAACGAGATGCTCGCTTACTTCAGCGAGCAGTTGGCATTGTATTCCGGACAGAAACAGGCAAGACCTAAAACCTGGTTCGAGGCATTCTCTCAACTGCGTGCCTACCTCTCTACTCTATTGGAAGAAAGAGAGCAAATCATCATCTTCATTGACGAACTGCCATGGCTGGATACACCGAAGTCTAATTTCATCCGTGCCTTAGATTTGTTTTGGAACGGATGGGCTTCAGACCAGCCTAATATCAAGTTCATCGTCTGCGGTTCAGCTACTACCTGGATGACCAACAAACTTCTGGGCGACAAAGGCGGCTTGCATAATCGGGTAACCAGAAAGATTTACCTCGCCCCTTTCGACCTTAACGAGACTGAACTTTTCTTACAATCAAAAGGTATCGTATGGACCCGCCATCAGATAGCAGAATGCTACATGATTATGGGAGGTACACCGTTTTACCTCAACATGATAGACAAGCAATATAGCTTGCCTCAAAATATTGACATGCTTTTTTTCGCAGAAGGCGCAGAACTATCCAATGAATACGAGTTCCTGTTCCGTTCACTCTTCAAGGATTCAATACTTTACCGAAGAATTGTGGAACTTCTTGCCAAGAAAAAGATGGGTATGACGAGAGAAGATGTGATGAAGGCGTTACATCTCACATCGGGCGGAAAACTGACAGAAGCATTTAATGATCTCATCAGCTGCGACTTCATCAGAAAATACAACTCATTCGGAAACAAGTCGAATGGTGCTATGTATCAGTTGACCGACCTCTACACTTTATTCTATTTACATTACATAAAAGGTAAAGAGGAGACCGACGAACATCTCTGGAGCAATATGATAGACTCTCCGTCCCATCGTGCCTGGAGCGGCTATGCCTTCGAACAGCTTTGCCTTCACCATATCTCACAGATTAAGAAAAAACTAGGCATTCTGGGAGTACAGACGAATGTATATTCCTGGCAGCAGAAAGCCAACAAGGAAAAAGGAATTGAAGGTGCACAGATTGACCTTATATTAGACCGTAGAGACCAGATTATCAATCTCTGCGAGATGAAGTATTCTCTCAAGGCATACGACATCACCCCTGCTTACCTGCAAAAACTGCTGGACAGAAGAGAAATCTTCCGCCAAGCTTCAAATACCAGCAAGGCACTACATCTAACTTTCGTTACAGCTGCAGGATTAAAGAAGAATGCCCAGGAAGGCATGATTCAGAGCGAAGTGGGATTGGACGATTTATTCGGAGAGAAAATATAAGTACATTCTGATGATGCAGAAAGTTTTATGAGACTTCAATGAGACTTCAATGAGACTTCTCGGTTCAAAATCCGAGAAGTCTCATTTTCGTTATTATCTTATATATCAAGTATTTAAACCCCATTTTTCAAGCAAAAATGAGACTTTAATACTTTTTTCGAGAAAAAAAACTTTTTTACGTAAGCAATCGATGCCTATAAATTTTTCACGAACACGAATCTTATGCCTATAAAACATGAAGATTATTCGATGATGATACCGCCATTAGGCTGAATTACCACCTTTGCCTTACCATTCTTTCCAACCTTCAAGGTTTTCTTAATAGAAGTGAAGAACTTCTCGCCCTTCTTCTTTGGCTGGTCGGTGATATAAGTAACGGTCTTACCCGCAAACATCGGCAAATCCAAGGTTAGAGCCAGAGGCTTATCGGTGGCATTCAAACCGCCCACAAACCATCTGCCAGCTGTAAGCGCTGCACCAGAACCGTTCTCTACGCTCGACTTGCGAGCCACCACCGCATACTTGGTAGGATAACCGGCAATAAACTTGGTATCCTCCCATGCAGTTGGTACATTCTTGAGCCAATCCAACTCCCACTGTGGTACATCCTGTAAATTGTTAGGATAGAGACAGATGCAGTTTACGCTGCTCTGGTTGGTGATGGCAGTAGCCATCTCGAACACATCGCTGGTATAACGCTGGTGGCGGCTCTTGTTATCCTTAGATAAATACTTGTTCATCATCACGCCACCCCAGTCGAAACTAGCTACGGCATTTCTTGAGAACGGATGCATCGTCATCTCGAAAGCCTCCTTCTTGGCATGATAATCCGTGAAAAATACGTTCTCAGAAGCCAGGGCAGCCTCGCTCGATACATAGTTAGGATACATACGCTCCCAGCCACGTGGCATGGTGCAACCATGGAAGATCACCTCCAAGCCATAATCGTTGGCATCACTCAAAATATCCTCGTAAAGCTTCATCGTCTCCTGCTTGTCGCCACCGAAGAAATCCACCTTGATGCCTACCACGCCAATCTTCTTCATCCAAGCCATCTCCTTCTTGCGGGCGATGGAATTGTTCATAATCTGACGCGGAGTCTGAGGGGCATCATTCTCGAAACCGTTGGAATTGTACCAGAGCATCAGGCTTACCTTCTTGTTCTTGGCATACTTGCTCAACTCTTCGATGCGCTTTCTGCCAATCTGCTTGTCCCACCAGTTATCCACCAAGATGGCTTCGTAACCCTGGGCGGCAGCAACATCCACCATTTTCACCTGGTCGTCATAGTTAATGGAATTGTCCTGCCAGATGAGCCAGCTCCAGGTATAGCGCGATGGCTTGTAAGTCTGACTCGCCTCGTACAATGGTTCAACCACATCATAAGGAATGGTGGTCTCTACGATAGGAGCCAGCGAAGAACCCACGGTGATGGTGCGCCAAGGAGTTTCTCCCGGCAATGGGATGCCGGCAAAATCAGAACCGAAACCATTGTTCTCGCCCTTCTGAGGGAAGGCTACGGTATAGCCCTTGCCTGGCTCGTAATCAGAAAGACGGCAGCCTGGATAAGCGCTTGAAACACCGGTTTCGCTGACCAGTACCCAACCGTCGTTGCCCACCTTGAAGAGGCAAGGGAAGGTATAGCCCACACCAAACTGCGACTTCACGTTCATCGGAGCATCCGGAGTATATTCCTCCTCATAAGAAGGCTTGGTGCGCTCCCAACCCGTCATCGGAGTAATCTGAGGACAGAGGAACGTGGTGGTCTTCTCAGGGAAGTTGAAACCGCTCACCTCATTATAGATAATCACCGACTTAGGATTGTCCTTCTTAGGACGAATCATCTCATACTTGTAGGCGATGTCGTTGTTGGAAACATGGAGACGGAGAGTCATGGAATCCTTCTTGCTATTGATGAATCCGATAGTAGCCTCATAGGCATCTTTCTCGATTTTCTCTTTCTTGATACGGGTCATCTTGTAAGCCAGATGCTTCTTCTCACTCTTGAGGGCACCCATCTTCAGGTTCTGTGAGAAGTCGCCATAGTTAGCCACCAATCCCAAAGCCGAAGCGCCGAGCATCTGCTTTCCATTGTAATCCACTGTATAGAAAGCCTTACCTTCCTTGCACTCCACATTCACGGCGAGTTTGCCATCAGGAGAAGTCACAGTATAGTTGTTTGCCTGGGCGCAGACAGCACAGAGCAACAAAATACCACTCAAAAAACTTTTTTGCTTCATTTTATTTGTTTATTTATATAGGTTGTTCATTATACACTGCAAAATTAATGTTTTTTGCGGAATAAAAGGGGTATTATTCGTTAAAATATAAGCAAAATCCGGGAAATGAGCGCAAAAAGGTACAAAATCAGGGGAAATGAGTCCAGAAAAAAGTCCATCAACTTAAAAGCCCCGACTCCCGTCGAGGCTTTTGAAGTTTTTGAATGTTTCAGCAGTTTGTGTTTTTTATGTAGTTATGATTTGCGTTTTGAAAATCAGTTTTCTAATTCCGCTTGCAAAAGTACGACAAATATTGATATAAATCAAATAAAATAATACTTTTCATTCAAAAAATAACGTAAACGTTTGCAAGTTTTGACGCTTAAAAACAGGAAATCCCAGCAATCTTTACCTGCATTATCTACACTTGAAACAGGCATTGGTGACCCAGAAAACATAAAAAAAACATAATTTTACACCTTATTTATATATAGGATAGAGT
>ERZ1034855.770-NODE-770-length-10477-cov-4.819420_pt1 | contig 10477 bp, 9 predicted proteins | sample MGYA00520699_ERZ1034855 | MGnify/ENA primary metagenome ERZ1034855 (study PRJEB33766, sample SAMN09781730) | gut metagenome | biome: gut microbiome | host: Homo sapiens | place: Madagascar | study: EMG produced TPA metagenomics assembly of the PRJNA485056 data set... | reverse complement strand
ATTATATTCTAAAAAATAACCTCTGATAATAAAACAAACATACCAATAGAAGATACCGCCATCATTGTAGCTATCATAAGAATATATGTATCATTTTTCTTTAGATTAGAAATAATATCAATAGTATTTTTGCCATCATTGCATATTGCTTTTTCGATATATTTTTTACAATTCAAATACATACAGATTATAAATATGTAAAAAATTATGGACAAAATATACATAAACATAAGCGCTGAAAATAAAATATTCATATCCATCGATAATGCAGTAAAGGTAAACGCCGTATCAGCCGCGACCAGTAAAGATGTAACTGTATTTATAGAAGAATTAAATCTTGATGATGTTAAAGTATATAATGAAATTAGCATAGTTAAGTTTTTAGAGCTATTATATGTCTCATGGTCAGAATTTATCATAACTGAAACCTCGCTATGAGCTAAATAGAACCTGTCTCTCTTGAGATTTTAATATCGGCCCGCAAGGAGTTGTTACAATGAGCCTGTTCAAGAAGAAAGAAAAAAACGACGCATCCACGTCCAAGCCCACGGAAGGCCATAACCCTTATCTCAATGCCCGCCAAGAGTGGCTGGAACGCTATGGCTCGTACATCAGCCGCGCTGCGCAGTGGCGACTGACAACCATCATCGCCCTGGTTCTCCTGGCAGGCTCTATCACCGGCAACGTGATCCAAGCCTGCCAGGTCAAAGCGATTCCGTACATCGTCGAAGTGGATAAGCTCGGCAAATCGGCTGTTGTCGCGCGTGCAGATCAGGCCAGCGCAACACCATTACGCTTGATTCAGGCTGAAATCGCAGCCTGCATCTCCGACTGGCGCACTGTTACCGCAGACATTGAGCTGCAAAAGCACATGATCCAGAGGCTCAGCTACTTTGTGACTGGCAGTGCCAAAGGGGTACTGAAGGAATGGTTTGCAACGAACAACCCCTATGAAATCGCCAAGTCCGGGAAGTTGGTGCATGTCGAAATTCAAAGTCTGCCCCTGCCTGTCAGCTCGGACTCCTACCGTGTGGAGTGGACAGAAACCATCCGTTCTCATGCAGGCGTAGTGCTTGAGCAGCACACCTATGAAGCCACGGTCAGCATTCAGGTTTCACCGCCGACCTCAGAGGCCGTTCTGCTGCGGAATCCGGGCGGCATGTATATCACAGGTCTTTCCGCAAGCCGCGTCTTTAAAAACTTTGGGCCTGCCCCGTCTTCTGCCATCCAATAGGAGTCCTCCCATGAAATATCTTGTCCTGATGCTTTTTTTGATTCTTGCCCCTACGGCTGCAATGGCGGCTTCCCAGGAAGCTGCCCCGCAATTGCCTCCTGACTTTTTGAATCTGCCTGATTTTCTCAGCAATGACACCGTGCCCCTTACTCAACGGGAGAAGAAAGCGCTCAACCTGACTCGTGCCTGGGCCGGGCGTGGCCCCGCACCGGTTCTCTCTCATTCCGGGAAGCTGGTCTATGTGCATGGCGCATCCTTGCCGACGATTTTGGCCAGCCCCATGCAGGTCTGTGATGTGGAGTTGCAGGCGGGGGAAAAAGTCAATGAAGTCATCGTGGGAGATTCCGCCCGCTGGATGGTTGAAACAGGCTCCGCAGGAGAAACGACACATTTGTTCATCAAACCGGTGGACGCTGGTCTGGAAACCACGGCGGTGGTCACGACGGATCGCCGCGTCTACCATCTTCGCCTTGTCTCCCAACGTACAGGGCATACGCCTTATGTGGGCTTTGTCTACGCAGACTCCATGAAACAGCAGATAGCTGCCAAAAAAGCTGCGCAGGAACGGGAAACCTCTCGCAATACTGCCACGCTGGATGGGAAAAGCGTCGATATTTCCAAGCTGAACTTTAACTTTGACGTCCGGGGGAAGGCCTCCTGGAAGCCGGAACGTGTCTTTGACGACGGCGAAAAAATCTACATTCATCTGCCGCGCAAAACGACGGAACTGCCCGTACTGCTGGCCCGTAGGAAAGGAGAAAATGTCCTGGTCAACTACCGTGCGGATGGGAAAAAGCTGGTCGTTGACGGCATCTTTGACGAACTGACGCTGTTGCTGGGCGTGGGATCAGGCAAAGAAGAGATTCGGATCATCAGGAAGAGCTAGCATGAAGGATGAATCCCCCAACGGACTTGTCATGTCCCCTGAACCTGTCGTGGCCAGGATGGGGCGCTGGCCGTTATACGCACTACTGATCGTGCTGATCCTCTTATTGGCTGCACTGATATACAGCGTCAATTTCGCCCATGACCCTCAAAAAAAGGAAGGGCCACAAAAAGCGGCGACAGTCAGCGAAGAGGACAAGCCTGTCTGGCTTGTGGAAGGAAGCGGACTTGCACTTGATCCCAAAAAAGACAGGACAAGCGGCGTAATGGTGCCCCCGGAACCCGCCAAGCCGGAGCCTATCGTTGTTGTCCAAAGGGAGGCCAAGCCGGATCAGCAAATCGAAAATATCAGGCGGGTCAGGGCACAATCGTACATGAATGCTCTGACTGCTCCTCTGGTCGCCAAGCGGGTATCCAGCGGAGGAAGCACCGTAGTCACGGCATCAACGGCTCCGGGCACAGCCTCCACCACGGGATCGGATGTCGTTTCTTCTGCGGCGTCTGCCGGTGCGGATGGCTACTACAACCCTGCCGCTGATCGTGACAAAGAGGCCTTTTTCGACCGTGCCCGCAAGGATACGTCCTGGCAGCTTCCTGAGCAGCGCACTGAGGGGATGCCCCTGGAGCTGAAGACCGGGGCCGTAATCCCAGGTGTGATGCTGACGGGTATCAATTCCGATCTGCCTGGCAACATGACCGCGCAGGTAGCCCAGAACGTCTATGACACGGCGACGGGCCTGAACTTGCTTATTCCACAGGGCGCTCGTCTGTACGGCATTTATGACTCCCGTGTCGTATATGGCCAGCAGCGTGTCCTGATTGCCTGGAACAGACTCATTTTCCCCGATGGATCGTCGATTTCCCTTGGCGCAATGCCAGGTGCTGATATGGCCGGTATGGCAGGCTTCAATGACGATGTGGACAACCATTACGCCCGGATTTTCGGATCGGCTCTCATGATGTCGCTGGTCTCTGGGGGCATGGCCTACGCTCTGGACGGGGCCAATGACAGCACGGAGACGGACAACGGGACACGCATGACTGATGAGATGACGGCCTCTCTGGCGCAGCAGCTTGGCCAGACAACGACGACGCTCCTTCAGCGTAACCTGAGTATCAAGCCCACGTTGGAGATCAGGCCAGGCTACCAGTTCAATATCGTGGTCACGAAGGACGTAATCTTCAGGGAACCCTACACGCGCTGGCGGCACTGAGGAGAGGGAAATGGCGCAGCAGCAAGAATATGGCCTTCAGACAACCGAGGCCAACCGCAAGCATACTGTCTTATGGGCATTTATGGCGGCAATACCGCTCTTGGCCCTGCTGGGCATGGAGATGGCAACGCTGAAAATCGCGTCTGATTACAGCTTCCATCCCATGCTGGGGCAGCCCTGGTTTTCGGTGTTAGGTGTTCCAGTCTATGCCCCGTGGCGTGTTTTTACATGGGAAGGCATCTCCCAACCCGTCATGGATAATGCCCTTGTACTTGGACAGGCATTCTTCCTGCTGCCGCTGTTCCTTGCCCTGTTATGTGTCGTCGCAGCCAGGCGTCTCAAAGGAAACCAGGAACTGCACGGATCAGCCCGCTGGGCACGAAAAGCAGAAATCGAGCGTATGGGCTACCTCGGCGGACAAGGTGTGTATGTCGGTGGATGGTTCGATAAAAAAAAGAACATATTACGCTATCTTCGACATAACGGCCCAGAGCATATCCTGTGTTTTGCCCCTACACGCTCAGGCAAGGGGGTGGGCCTGATCCTGCCGACGCTTCTGTCCTGGCCAGGCTCCACCCTGACCTTGGACATTAAGGGGGAGAATTGGGCGCTCACTTCCGGCTGGCGCAAATCCCAGGGGCATAAAGTTCTGCGTTTTGCTCCGGCGGATTCGTCCGGCTTCGGCTGCGCTTTCAACCCGCTGGATGAAATCCGTCTGACTTCGCTGGAAGCTGTCCAGGATGTTCAGAATCTGGCCCTTATGCTGGTCGATCCTGACGGTAAAGGCCTGGAAGACCACTGGACAAAGGCAGCCTTCGCCTTTTTTTCAGGCTTGATCCTGCATTGCTGCGTGGTTGTGCGCTCTCGGCAAGGGCGCATGCCGTCTCTTCAGGAATTGACGCTGATGATGTCTGATCCTGACCGTACAACAGCGGAACTGCTGGATGAGATGATGGTCATGGATCACGCGATGCTGTTTCGGGAGTTCGCTCCGGACGCGGACGCCCGTGTTGGTGAGGCCTGTCATATTTTCATAGCCAGCTCGGCCCGCGAAATGGCCGCAAAGGCGGAGAATGAAGCCTCCGGCGTCCTGTCGTCGGCGCTGGTCAATATGGCCATTTATCGGGACCCCATCATCAATATCAACACAGCCCGCTCGGATTTTCATATCCATGACCTCATGAACCACGAGACGCCTCTGGACTTGTATCTTGTGACACCTCCAGACGGCATAGATCGGGTGCGTCCCCTGATGCGGCTTATGCTTGATATGATCGTGCGCCGTGTCTGTTCCAGCATGGAGTTCAAGGATGGTGCCAGCGTCGCTGGATACAAACACCGGCTCCTGTTCATGCTGGACGAGCTGACGAGCTTGGGCAAGGTGCCGATTTTGGAGAAAGCCATTGCGTACATCGCCGGTTATGGCGGCAAGCTCTATCTGATCGTGCAAGACACCAAGCAGCTCAATGGGGTCTACGGAAAAGACAATGCCTTGATGGCTAACTGTCATGTTCGCATAGCCTATGCTCCGAATGACGCGGAGACAGCGGAACTTCTGTCGAAAATGACCGGCAAAACAACCGTTGTGGAAAAAAAGAACTCTGTCTCCATCAGCAAGAGCGGGCGTTCCCGATCCATCAATATCGCAGAGACAGCCAGGCCCTTGCTGACACCTGACGAGTGTTCCCGCCTCCCTGGAGCGGAGAAGGACAGCAGCGGAAAGATTACCAAGCCCGGACATATGCTCATTTTTACCGCTGGCCAATTTCCAATATATGGAATGCAGATTCTGTACTTTAAGGATTTGGTCTTTTCGCAGCGCGCTAAAATCCCTGCGCCGGGAATTTCGGAAAACTCGCCTGCCGGGATGACCGACTCTCTCTATTTCCCTCGTGAGGTTCCCCTTCCTATCGAGCCGAAAGAGCAGGACATAGCGGCACCTGTGACGTTCGAGAGTTTCCTGGAAGATCGGCCATGAAGGCAATTTTGATATGCCTCGTTGGAATGATGTTGTTCCTGTATTGTGCCGGTTTTCGGCTCAACCCGACTCCATCGTTGCCAAAAGGCATTTACCGCATCGTTTCTGGGACTCCAGAACGTGGGGATTTCATCGCCTTCTGTCTGAAATCGCCTGTCTGGACACTGCTGGCCAAAGAACGTGGCTACCTTGCTCCTGGCTCATGTCCCTCCGGTCTGCGCCCATTGCTGAAGCAAGTGGTGGGGATGCCCGGAGATGCCATAACGATAGAGTCTGACGCCATACATCTCAGCACAATCTCTGGATCGAGCCGCTGGCCCGCTGCCCGGCATGAAGATTCCGCAGGCCGCCTCTTGCCTGGCAGCTCTCTGGAATCCGGGATGATTCCTGACGGCATGTGCTTGGCGTTGTCCGATCATCCCGGCAGCTTTGACAGCCGATTCTTCGGGCTGGTGCCCTTGGCCGACGTGGTCAAGGTCAAGCCCGTTTTTACCATAAAGGAGTGAACTATGGATAAAACTGAACAGGTCGCAGCGGCTGCCGATGCTTTCAACCAGGCTGAACAGGGGTTTGGCGTGGCTCTTGACCCTGATCTGGCTGAAGGGATGGGCGCGTTTACGGAAGATGCTCTGACACTGGAAGCAGTGATGGACGACGCCCTGCTTGCGGCGCAGGGAGGGGATGATGGCCACAAATAAAAAGGATCGGATTCCTTTCCATGAGGAGTTCGCGGAGAAAATCATCAAGATGTTGGAAGAGGGAACCGCGCCGTGGCAAAAGCCTTGGACGCCCGCCCAAAACATGGCTCCTCGCAATCCTCTGTCCGGGACAGTTTATCGTGGGGTCAACCGCTTGCATCTTGCCATGCAGGGCTATGCTGATCCACGCTGGATGACGCTGAAGCAGGCCAATGATGCTGGCTACCGCATCAAACAGGGCAGTCGCTCCACGCCTGTCGTCTACTACCAGTTCACCCGCGAGCAGGACAAAATGGACGAAAATGGACAGCCTGTCCTGGGAGATGACGGTACACCCGTTCGTGAGACGGTAGAACTGGCACGGCCCATTCTTCGCATGGCTCGCGTTTTTAACGCGGCACAGGTGGAAAACTTCCCTCCGATCCCGGAGCAAGAGAAGGCCTTTGCCTGGAATCCCCAAGAGAAGGCTGAAGCTGTTCTGGCCAATTCCGGCGCTATCATCAGGCACGATCAGCGTGACCGGGCATTCTATCGCCCGTCGAGTGATGAAATCCACCTGCCTCCCAAAACCCGCTTCGCACAAGCCGACCAGTATTATGCAACGGCATTGCATGAGCTGGGGCACTGGACAGGGCACCCTGATCGCCTGAATCGGGAGTTCGGTCCCTTCGGCTCCTCCACCTACGCCAAAGAAGAGCTGCGTGCAGAGATTTCCTCCTGGATGGTCGGGCAAGACATTGGTGTCGGGCATGATCCCGGACAGCACGCCGCATACGTAAAATCATGGATCGCCGCACTGAAGGACGATCCTCTGGAAATAATGCGCGCCTGCCGTGACGCTGAACGCATCCATGACTTTGTTCTGAGTATGGAAATGCAAAAAGAAAAATCCGTTGAGCACGCTATGGATGAGGCTCCCGAAACGATGGATATGGCCCCTCCGCCTGTACAAGCTGCGCAGGAAAGAACCTACCTCCATATACCGTACCAGGACAAAGAACAGGCTAAGGCGCTGGGTGCCCGCTGGGATGCTCGTCAAAAACAGTGGTATGCCCCGGAGGGGACTGACCTCGCGCCGCTGCGGCAGTACCTGTCCGCTCCTGAAAACAAGCCAAGCATGGAGCGTGCCTCCAAAACAAGCCAAGAGAAGACATATCTTCACGTCCCCTACAAGGATAAAAACGTGGCCAAGGCGCTGGGTGCCCGCTGGGATGCCCGCCAAAAGCAGTGGTATGCCCCGGAGGGGACTGATCTTGAGCCGCTACAGCGCTTCCTGCCGAATCCTGAAAGATGCCGGGACATGGATACCCTCTCGCCGCAAGAGGAGTTTGCACGGAAGCTGGCTGACCTTGGCCTTGATTTGAAGGGACAGCTCCCGGAGATGGACGGACAAATCCATCGAGTTCCCCTTCTGTCAAAGCAGCATGGTCTGGATGGGAGCTACTGCTTGCATGGAGATGGACGGCCTGCGGGCTGGGCACAGAATCATGTCACGGGAGACAGGGTGAAGCTGGTTGCGTCTGGGGTGATTCTGTCTCCTGCTGAAATTGAAAAACAGCGCCAGGAACGAACGGCACGACTTCAGGCTCAGGAGCAGGAGCGTGCCAAGGCGCATGAGGCTGCCGCACAGCGATGCCAAGCCATGTGGGACAGTTTTTCCTGGGCGTCCTCCTCTCCCTACCTGGAAAGGAAGGGAGTATCGGCCTTTGGCCTCAAGGAAGACCAGGGCAACCTCATTGTGCCGCTCAAAAATGCAGAGGGCCAGTTGCGCGGCTTCCAGGCCATTGCCCCGGATGGCCAGAAAACATTTGCAAGAGGTATGGAAAAAAAAGGGAATTTCCATCTGATCGGTGCCGATGAGAAGGACTTATCCCAGGGAGAAATCCTCCTGTGCGAAGGGTATGCCACGGGGGCATCCCTGCATATGGCCACGGGAAAAGCCGTGGCTGTCGCTTTTGACTCCGGCAATCTGCTGCCTGTAGCTGAAGCGATCCGCGCCAAATACCCTAATGCGGCAATTACCATCTGCGCAGACAATGACCACTCCATACAGAGAGAGGGCAAGCCGTATAATGTCGGCCTGGAAAAAGCCAAAATGGCTGCTCAGAAGGTCAATGGCTCTATCAAAACGCCCCTGTTCACCGAAAAAGAAAAATCGCAAGGCCTGACGGATTTCAATGACCTGCATAAAGCACGCGGACTTGAAGCTGTCCGGCATCAGCTGGGATTAGGGCGAAAGATCGAGCAGGAAAAGGAGCTTACTCGATGAGACTTCTGATTGTTGAAAGCCCTGGCAAGATTAAGAAATTGCAAAATATTCTTGGCGCTGAATGGCGTGTTGCCGCCAGTTGCGGCCATGTGCGTGACCTGCCGAATCAAGGCTATGGCTTGGAGCCGCCGAACTTTGAACTGCGCTATACACCAACCAAGCCGGACGTCCTGAAGAAGCTCGCCGGCTTGATTCAGGATGCTGACGAGGTGTTCCTGGCATCTGACCCCGACAGGGAGGGAGAAGCCATTTCCTGGCACCTCAAAGACGCGCTGGGGATCAAATCCTATAAACGTGTGACCTACACGGCCATCACGCCGCAGGATGTCCAGGCAGGACTGAGTAGCCCGCGTGAGATAGATATGAACCTCGTCCATGCTCAAGAGGCTCGTCGTGCGCTCGATCGCCTGTGCGGCTATAAAGTGTCTGGGCCGCTGTGTATGGCTGTTGCTGAAGAAAAGATGTCCGCAGGCCGCGTGCAAAGTCCGGCAGTTCGACTTGTTGTCGAACGTGAGCGATCCATCCGCTCATTCGTCTCCACCACGCACTATGGAGTCGAACTGGTGTTTGAGGCTGTAGCGAATATTTCTGACGGTTGGAAAGCCTCTTGGCTGCCCAGAGAGGGGTGGCTGGAAGATGGGCAGGAGTACTTCCTGGACAAAAATACTGCGGAAAAAATAGCTGCCCTGCGCACGTTGGAAATTCTTGCGTGCGACGAAAATGAACGCCGCACCGCTCCCCCGGCTCCTTTCACGACTTCCTCGTTGCAGCAGGCGGCCAGCAACGCGCTCAAGTTCAAGCCCAAAAAGACTATGGATTTGGCGCAAAAGCTCTATGAAGCCGGGCAGATTACCTACATGCGCACAGACAGCCCTAATCTGAGCGATAGCGCTATTGCTGAAATCCGGGCGTACTGTGACGCTCAAGGATGGCCACTGCCGGAAAAGCCTCGTACCTGGAAAAGCAAAGCAGGAGCACAGGAAGCCCATGAAGCCATACGCCCTACCCATATCGAGGTGGAAGATGCCGGAGAAACGCCGGACGAAAAGGCGTTATATCGCCTGATCCGCATTCGTGCGCTGGCCAGCCAGTTAGCCGATGCCGTGTTTGATGTGCGTGTGGCCAGACTGGCCGGTAGTGTGGAAGGCAAAACAGCCATATTTGAGGCCAAGGGACGGACACTCAAAGAACAGGGCTGGAAAATGGTGATGGCACAGGATGCGTCGCTCAGTGATGCCGAAGAGGCCGAACCCGATAACGCTGTTCCCTCTCTCAAGCCCGGATGCCAGGCAACAGCAGTTCGAGGCGACGTTAAGACCAAAAAGACCAAGCCTGCCTCTAGGTTCTCTGAGGCGTCGTTGATCCGGGAGATGGAAAAGCGCGGCATAGGCCGTCCTGCAACATATGCTGCCATCATGGAAACCATCGTTGCACGATCCTATGTCCGGGAGGAAAAAAGTTTCCTCGTACCCACGCCGCGCGGTGAAAAACTTGTGGACGCCCTGGTCGGGGCATTCGGCTTCCTGGACTTGGATTTTACCAAGCACATGGAAGAGCGTCTGGATGACGTGGCCAGCGGTAAGCTGACCTATGTGGACTGCGTCAGCGACTTTCATACCCAGCTCATGAAAGAGCTGGATAAATTCGTTTGTGACCACACCATCCCATGCCCTGAATGTGGCGACCGCGAACATTTCAGACATATCCGTTCCAAAGAAAAAGGCTGGAATTTCTGGGGGTGCAAGGCCTGCGGGACTACGTTTGCTGATGAGCATGGCCGTCCCGGCGCGAAGCAGGAGAAGGAGAAGACACGTTCTGAAGAAACGGACTTCAAATGCCCCAAGTGTGGCAAGCCCCTGGTGGCCAGACCTACCAAGTCCGGGGGGGTCTGGTTCGGATGTTCTGGTTTCCCGAAATGTAAAGTCAGGTTCTGGGCCAAAGATGATGGAACCCCTGATTTTGAAAATCCTCCCAAGAATTAAGGAGTAAGTATGGCAGGCTTGAAATCCTCGTCCACAGACCTTTCTTGTTTCCACTTTTCTGACACCAAGGCCGTCACCGCTGCCAAGCTCAAGCAATTTGCTTTCCGCTCCATTGACGATGCCAAAACGGAAGAACTGGCCTTTGGCTGGGTAAACATTGATGATCCGATGGATACGGCTTTGGAGGGTTTCCCTCCAGACAAAAGGGAATGGGTTT
>ERZ1034855.769-NODE-769-length-10498-cov-9.108877_pt1 | contig 10498 bp, 10 predicted proteins | sample MGYA00520699_ERZ1034855 | MGnify/ENA primary metagenome ERZ1034855 (study PRJEB33766, sample SAMN09781730) | gut metagenome | biome: gut microbiome | host: Homo sapiens | place: Madagascar | study: EMG produced TPA metagenomics assembly of the PRJNA485056 data set... | reverse complement strand
AGGTAAAAACCGCTCAAAACCGGCAGTTGGTTATTTTAATCGGCACCGATAACGGAATGGTCGGCAAGTTTAATAAAGAAATTTTGGACAAAGCTAAAGCTGATTTAAAAAAACAAGGCGTTCCGCTAAAAAATACTTTGTTTTTGACCGTGGGTAAAAGAATTGGCGGGTTGGCTATGCAAAGCAACTTAAAACTTTATGCAAAATATGCTGTCGCTAATTCGGTGAAAATGGTTAATACCATTGCCGAAACCGTGATTATGAAAATTGACGAGGCAACGCGTAAAGAACACATCACAAGTGTTTGCGTTTGGTATCATAAGCGCAATAAAAATGAGCCGGTGAGCGTGCAAAAACAACAGATTATTCCGTTTGATTTTGCCGCTTATCAAAAGCTGAAAGACAAGCCGTGGGGAACAAATAATATTCCGTTGATTCCGATTGAGCGCAAAAAAATGTTTGCCGCCTTGCTGAACGAATATTTGACTATCGCTTTGGCCAGTCAGCTTAATTATTCGCTGGCGGCGGAGCATTATACGCGGATGACCAATATGCAAAACGCCGAAAAAAATATTGATGAAAGTTTGGAACAGATGAATTTGGAATATCAGCAAGAGCGGCAAGAAAATATTACCGATGAGCTGATAGATGTTATTTCCGGCGCCGAAGCGGTAAAATAAAAAATGATTGCTAAAATTATATTTATCTTCTATAATTTTGCGACAAAGGAAAGAATATGGCAGAAGTAATTACATTCGGATGCCGCTTGAATGCGTATGAATCCGAAGTTTTAAAAGAAAAATTGAAGGATGTTGACAATCTAATAGTTGTTAACACCTGTGCTGTTACCGGTGAAGCAGAACGCCAATGCCGGCAGACCATTCGCAAACTTCGCCGAGAAAATCCGCAGGCTAAAATAGTAGTAACCGGTTGCTCGGCACAAGTCAGCTCTGCCAAATTGGCAGAAATGCCTGAAGTTGACCTTGTTTTGGGTAATAAAGAAAAAAAAGAAATAGAAAAATATATTGCCGAACCAGATACTGATTTTCGCAAAAACATTGTCAGCGACATCGCCGAAGATTCCGCCTGCGATGATTTTATGATTACCGGCTTTGAGGGAAGACACAAGGCATTTTTGCAAATTCAGCAAGGCTGCAACCACCGCTGCACTTATTGCATTATTCCATTTGCCCGCGGACATAATCGCTCGGTTCCGCTGCCGCTCATTATAAAGCAAATTAAAAAACTAATACAGCAGGGATTTAAGGAAATCTGCCTGACCGGTGTAGATATTTGCTCGTATGAGCCGTCTTTCAGCGGTGTTGTCGCTGATATTTTAGAACAAATACCTGAGCTTCCGTGTTTGCAGTTTGGTTCATTGGACCCTGCGGCAATTGACAACGATTTTATACGTTTATTAAAACAATATAAAAATATTGATTCGCATTTTCATTTTTCAATTCAATCCGGCGACAATCTGATATTAAAACGCATGGGGCGCCGACACAGCCGCGAAGATGTAATTGCCTTGTGTCTAAAGATAAAAGAAATACGGCCGGATGCCGTTTTCAGCGCCGATTTTATTTGCGGATTTCCAACCGAAACAATCAATGCTTTTGAAAATACATGTAAGTTGGTTACGGAAGCCGGCTTACACAAACTGCATGTTTTTCCATATTCGGAACGTGAGGGAACTCCGGCCGCGCGTATGCCTCAGCTGCCTATGGAAGAACGACGCCGCCGCGCTGCGATTTTAAGAGATTTAAGCAAGGAGTAAAAATTATGAGTAATTTCTGGCAAAAATTAGGATTGGGACTAAAAAAATCTTCCGATAAAATAAGTGGCGGATTAACCGATATTTTTAGCAAAAAAAAATTGGATTCGGCTTCTTTAGCGGAGCTTGAAGACCTGCTTCTAATTTCTGACATGGGCGTAAAAGCTTCTGAAAAATTATTATCGGCTTTTGCCGCTCAAAAACTGGATAAAGATATTACTCCAGAAGAAATTCGTCAGCTTTTGGCTAAAAAAATAGAAAACATCTTAAAACCTTGCGAACAAAAATTTTCGGTTGCAGATGTCAAACCTTATGTTATTTTGATGGTTGGCGTCAATGGCGCCGGAAAAACCACAACAATAGGTAAATTAGCGGCAAAACTGCAGGCTCAAGGCAAAAAAATATCATTTATCGCCGGAGACACGTTTCGCGCTGCTGCTGTTGAACAGCTAAAAGTTTGGGCAAATCGCCTTAATGTTCCTATATTCAGCGGAACTGACGGCTGTGACAGCGCCGGTTTGTGCTATGATGGCCTGCAGCAGGCAATCAAAAACGGCGATGACGTAGTTTTTATAGACACCGCCGGACGCTTGCAAAATAAAAATGGTCTTATGGATGAACTTAAAAAAATTATCAAAGTTATGAAAAAAGTCATTCCGGAAGCACCGCATAAAGTTTTATTAACAATTGATGCCGCGACCGGTCAGAATGCCCTTTCACAAATTCAGATATTCAAAGACACCGCAGAGGTAAACGGTTTGATTGTAACAAAGTTGGACGGCTCGTCAAAAGGCGGCATAATTGTCGCTGCTGCTGAAGAATTTGCCTTGCCTGTATATTTTATCGGTGTTGGAGAACAAATAGAAGATTTAGACTCATTCAATGCACATGACTATGCAAACGCCCTGCTCGGTTTATAAAAAAGTTTTACTTATATTATTATGTTTCATTAAAATTTTTATGTTATGAGTATTTTTCGAAAATTGCAAAAGGACTTCCCTTTATATTTAGGCAAGTTCATTGTTTTACTCAAAGAGAATTTCAGTTTTGCCAGTTGCAAGCCTGTGCATGCCTATTCTGACGCCGAAATTGACCTCACCCCCAACCCTCGTTTATACATCGGTTTGAGCGAAGATGAGCGTCTGGAAAAAATCAAGCAGAATTTGGCTTATGTTTGGGCAGACGGGTATGAAAGCAAAAAATGGGAAAGCCGAAATATTCCTTATTTGGGAATTCGCCTTACTCCGAGTCTGGTTTTGCATGAAATGATTGGCGGCGGGCGCGGCTATGACTTGGCAAAAGCTCAGAAATTAGCAAAAAAATGTCAGGCCCGCTTTCTTACACAAAATGAGTACCGCGAAGTTTTGTATTGCTGGGACGCTATTACCAAAATGCGCCTGATTGCCTGTGATTTTCCTTTGGAAAAAGCACTGATTTGGGTATATACGGGCGAAGATGCTGAACAGGATAATGATTACAAATACCACTTATGCACCCAAAGCGGCGAAGTTATCTGGTACAGCGAATGGGATGACGACGGCAACGTTTTACTGGCCTTGCGTTAATGTAAAAAAGCAGTTCTGAGCCTTGTTTCAGGACTGTTTTTTGATTTTTAAAAAGTATTATATTTCTGCTAAAAATAAAATGTTACATTACAACGTTGGTTTGCTTTGTCACACTGTCCGCACAGCGTTTTTATCTCCGAAAAAGTCATATCTTTCAAACATTTGTTATCATTTACGCAAGTGCTGTCACCATAATATTTGGTATCTGTAGTCACGCCATCTCTGTATAAATGAACTTGTAATATGGCATCGTGCAAAGGAATCAACATAGTGTTAAATATCTCAAAACAGAGCTTATCTGAAAAAGTCGCAGAAGTTTCTACACCCTGAGCATTTGTTGACAGACCGCCTAAATTTAAATCAATAGCAAACCTGTCTTTATCGATATTCCACAAACCTTTCTTAGCAAAATAAGGAAAAACCAGATTACCGAAACCATCATCCAACCTGCCTCCAACTATCTTCCATGTTTCCGGAACAATATTCAGCTGCTTTACTAACTGAATAAGATTTAACAGGTTTTCATCCGTATTCATAATATTTTCTTTATGCTCCATTATTCCAAATACCAGCATATTATATTCCCCAATCAGCTTATTAACTTTGAACTTTTCCATAGCTTTAGAATAACCGGCGATTCCACCAACAGACAACACGGCAATAACAGCTAAAACACCAAGCATTTCTATCATGCTGCGACCTTTTTCAAAATTTTTATACATATTTCTTAACTCCGTTTAATTTTGCTATACATAAAACAAAACCCGCTATACAAAAGCGGGCGGATGTTCAGAAACCGTACAAGATTAAACGGCTCGGCTTATTCAGCGCATAGCCTTATTTAGCCGACATCCGTCCAACGGAAATCGGCAAACATATTTAAAGTCGTTTGCAAACGACTAATCTTGTAAAAGGGTTTCTGACGCCCTAAAAGTGCTGTCGCACTTTCACTTATTACTTTAACGAAACAAACCAAAAATGTAAAGCAATAAATTAAAAACGGCGGAATTGCTCCCGCCGCCTTAACAAAACTATCGTTTGATAGAAATGTAAATTCGGAATTTCCGAATAACAATAATCAATCTAATTATCGTCATTTTACCTTTCGTTGTTGGAAAGGGGAAAAACCACACCTATATTGATAAAAGCATTGACTTTTAAGCAAAAATAGGCTATCTTTAACTTAGAAGATGGTTAAAGGGTGGTTTAACCCCTTTCAGATTAAAGAAAGTCCAACGTTCCAGCATTGGACTTTTATTTTATATAATATGCAATCACTAATATCAAGCAGAAAATTTCAATGTACAAAAATACGGCTGCTATTTTCCAGCAACAGTCATCCTAGGCCTTGTTCCAGAAACGGAAGTTCAGAGTTTTTCTAGCAACCGGCACACAAGCCCTCAGAAACTCGGATAACGTGTGTAGATGCGACGGAATTTTTAAGCGAATACATAAGCGCAACCTGCACTCACTCGCAGAACCTCGGATAATGCGGCTAATACGCATTAACTTTTTTGCGCCGTGTACAAATTAGTACACAAGCACAAAAAGTTAAAAGTAGTAGACCATTAGACGAGGTTCTTTTATTTTATGTATGGGAGGGCGTTTGCCAAATCCTCTTCCGTATTTATATCCGCCGGTGCTTCCGGAACAAGCTTAATATTGTCCACCAACATAGCGCGTACTTCCATACCGTTTTCCAAAGCCCGCAGCTGTTCCAAAGCCTCACGTTTTTCCAGCACACCGGTCGGAAGTGAAACCATCTTGTGCAAAGAAGCGGCCTTAAATACATAAATACCAATGTGGTAATATAAGTCTTGGTTCTGGCATTTTTCCGGATTGCGGGTATACGGAGCCGTCGCCCGAGTAAAGTACAGACAGCGGGCTTCTTTTTCGCCGTCTTTCAAGCCCATAATGATTTTTACAACATTCGGATTGTTTTTATCTTCTTCAGACTTAATCAGCATACCGCAAGTGGCAATATCACAGCCGGTGCGCTCAACCATTTCTATCAAAGGCAATGTAACTTTTGGATCTACATTGATATTATCGCCCTGAAAGTCAACCACAATATCATATTTTGAACCGTCCGGATCAAGCTCTTTTAAAGCGGCGGCGATTCTATCCGTACCGCTCGGCAGATTAGGATCAGTCAAAATCGCAGTGGCTCCGAATTTTTTGCATTCGTCAACAATAGCCTGGTCGCCGGCAGCAATAGCAATATCGGTATTCAAAGCTTTTTTAACATTTTCATAAACTCGCTGTACCATAGTTTTGCCGTTAATCACGCGCAAAGGCTTGTTAGGCAGTCTGGTTGCGGCCAATCTGACCGGCATTAAAGTAATTACTCTACTCATTTTTATGTCCTTTATTTAGAAATTTGATAAATTGGATTTTGCATTTCTTCGCTTATGGCTTGGCGGATTTTTGCAATAATTTTTTCTTTTTCCGCCGGTTCATATTTGGCGGCTGCCGAATTCCACACCGTCCCCGGCCAATCCGGATCGCCTTTTTTGCGGCAGACCACATGCACATGCAGCTGCGGCGTCATATTGCCGATCATCGCCACATTGTCTTGGTCACACGGAAACAGCGACATCATAACTTTTTCGGCCAAAGCAATCTCCCGCATCAGCTGAAAACGCTCTTCCATAGTTAAATTTGTCATATTTTTAGTGTTTTCTTTCATTGGCACCAAAAAAATCCATGGATAATATTTGTTATCTTCAAACAAAACGCGGCATAATTTCAAATCTGCCACATAATCTTTAGCCGCCAATCCCGGCACTAGCTCAAACGCCATCATTCTCCTCCGACGCTGTTAATCTCTATTATTTGTTGTACATCAATATTTTCGCTTTCGCAAAGGTTTTTAACCGTATTCCCCTTGGAAAGTTCAAGCGCCGTCACTCCGGTCTGCACGCACAAAACCGGCGCAATACCGGAATTTACAGCGCCTTTAATATCTGTCCGCACCATGTCGCCAATCATACAAATTTTTGTTTTATCTGTCATTTTGCCGATTTTCTGCAATTTTGCAAAAACATAATCATATATGTTGGCATGCGGCTTGCCGTATTCAACAACCTCATTGCCTCTTTGCCGCAGCATTTCAGCGATTGTCCCGTTACGCACCACAAACTGCGGAGCTTTTTCTTTTGCCAAAGGATGTCCTTCTTGTGCCAAATAATCTGGATTAGCATTCAGCGCAGGCAATCTCAACTTGGTCACCTTTTTTACAATTTCTACAAACGGTTCGACTATTGTGCTGTCCCAAAAAACAATATCGCCGTTTTCATCTGCTTTCGCCGGTAAAAAACAATCTTTATACTGCGGGTATTTTGCCGCGTCTTGAGCCGTCAGAAACGATACGCCGCAAAAAACAAAATCAGCCTCGTCTAACTTTTCTACCGGCTGGTAAATTGTATCGGCAAACATTTTTTCATGCTTAGCGCCGATAGTATAAAATTTATTGCCGGTAAAATTCAGCTTTTTATTTATTAAATCTTGCCGCAAAACTTCGCCGGAACTAACCATAAAAGTATAGTCCCTGCCTGCGAGCAAATTTTTACGCTGATACGAGACTATCATATCATCATGCATTAAAGTTGCATTAGAAACCACCACCACGGTTTTACCGGCGTCCATAAGCTTTTGCATTGTTTCTTTGCTGTTTTTATAAAATCCGCCGCCGTTCCAAAACACTCCGTAAGCGTCAAACAAAAACACCTCAAATTTAGCGGCAATTTCTGACAAGCTATTATAAATCATTGCTCTTTACTCCAACTTTCTGCAATATCGCCAGCTTAGCTTTATGCGGCATTTTTACATTTTTATACAAATGGTGCTGCTGCACAAATTCCGCCCACAATTTACGGCTTTGCAAGCCTTTAGAAACTCGTTCCGGCACAATCCAAATCCAGTCATACGCCAAAATAATCTCCCGTCCGCCTAAAGTCGCCCCCGTAAAAGGCAGCGTATTTAAAGCGTTTGCCAAAGCCAAAACTCTTTCGGCGCGCGGAATATATTCTCGGCGGCATAAGCGCGCCAATACTCTGAATTTCATTTCTTTATGCCAGCTTAAATAGTCTGTATATTTAAAACGGCAAACCGTGCCGAAATCCCAAACCACGTCATGCGCCAGCAATAAATCCAGCTGCTGCTCAATATAATCTTCCGCGCTTTGCAAATTACACACAGCATTGCAGATTTTATTAACATCTATACCGGTGTTTTCCGTCAGCTCGGGCAAATATCGGCGGATTTTTCCCCGCAAAAATGCTGTATCGCGGTTAGATTCGTCTTCTACCCACACAATATCGCGCTGCCGCAGGTAATCGCGCAGACTTTCCGGATTTACTCCCAGCAGCGGACGCAATATAATAAGCCCGTCGCGCACGCTGTATTCGCGGATTCCGCATAAGCCCTCCAGCCCGCTGCCGCGCTGCAGGCGCATTAAAAATGTTTCGGCTTGATCCTTAGCATGATGCGCAGTCAGCAAAACACGGACATCGTTCTGATTGCACCACTCCGCTATCAAAGCATAGCGGGCTTGCCGCGCCGCCTCTTCTATTCCGGTAGCCGGCTTTCCGCCTCTCCAAGTTAAAATATGGTGTTCAATACCATGTTTCTGCATCAAACCAGCCACATATTCCGATTCCAGACGAGAAGTAGGGCGCAAGCCATGATCAACAGTCAGCGCCACTACTTTACGCCCGAACACGGCTAGTTCCTCAGCCGCCTGCAGCACCAAAGCCAAAGAATCAGCGCCGCCGGAAACCCCGACGGCGATAACCTCATCCCTGATTTGATATTTCGCAAGCAGTTCTTCCACTATTTGCATCCCAATTTTGCAGCTTCGGCCTTAACGCGTTTTGCCAGATCGGCATTGGCTTTAGGAAATTCCGCCCCAAAGCTGGAAAGCACAATGCAGGCATTTTTATTTTCTTTGTTCGCCTTAAAGGTCAAGCCCAGCTTAAACAAGCTGTCCGGCGCCTTATTGCCGTTGTGATATTTTTCATAACCATTCTTAAAAGCAACTTTAGCTTTGTTATAATTTCCTTGCTTGAAATAAACTTCGCCAATCCAATATTGAGCATTGCCGGCCAGTTTATCATTCGGATATTGGCTCAAAATTTGCTGGAAAGCCATTTCTGCTTCGTCATACATGCCGCCGTTCAAAGCCTCCATGCCGTTGGCGTAAATTTCTTCGGCAGACTTCGGCTGAGACGTTACCACCGGCTTAGCATCATCGGCAATCAGAGCCTGCGGAGCACCGCTGTCGGCAGCTGCCGGCGCAGTATTTGTTTTTTCAGCCGCCACATTAGAACCGGCTATCGGTGCTAAATCGTCGCCCTGAATACCGTCGCCGGTCACAGCTTTTGCGGCGCCGGAAGCCACCGGAGCGTCGTATGTAGTTGGAATTGTCGGCGTCGGCGCACTTAAATTTGCCGGAACCGGACGTCCCTCCAAAATTTTAAAGCGGATTTCCATGTCGCGGTTGATTTTATCCAGCTTGCCGCTCAGCTGCTTTACCTGATATTCCAAAGTATCCATACGGCCGTTAACCTTGCGGATTACTTCATCATATTCGCCGATTTTAACCTGCACGTTTCCGGCCGCTGCTTGGTCTTGCGAAACCGCCGATGATTTTGAAGTTTCAGCCGATGAGCTTCCGGCACCGCGGTAAATCTGCCTTTGCAGCACTTGTAAATCTTCGCGCAGTTCTTCCAGCTCCTTTTGCATATCTGAACTTGCATATGCAGGTACAGCAGATAATAAGCTTCCGCATAATAAAAAATAAGCCGCTAATTTCATAAAACGCCTCCTAAAAATTCTAAACATAGCCTATTTATAAAATATTTTTTGCCTTAGTACAAGCACAAAAAAAGACGCCGCCGATTCGGCAACGCCTTTTTATTTAACATAGACAAGAATAAAACTACCAGATATCGCATACGCGCCAATGCTGTTTCAGCGGAAATTGACGATGCCAAAATTCGCCATAATCAACATCAATCTGAGGAAAATCGACTTCAATCATTTCTGTCTTATAATCATGACGCCACCAGTCAAAAACATTTGACGTCGGACAGAAATGCAAGTCGCAGGCATAATGATTTTTCAGATATTGCTCAAACCTCATTTTAGGATAAGGACAATTTGCGATACGATACCGTTCTTCAAAACCGACACCATCACGATTTTGAGCTTTGCATTCCATCAAGTCATTGATAATGAATATCAAGAACTTTTCCGGACATGTTTCAGGCACCACATAGTCTTCAGTTATGCTCGGATGTTTCAAAATAAAACAATCGCCATAAACAGAACTTGTCCGCACAAAATCTAGTCCGATAAAACGCATCGGATATTCGTGTGTCATTCCGCCATTTGATAAACTGCACAAAAAATCACCATTTTTCACAATTTCAAACTCGCGCAAAGAATAGTTAAATTGCAGCATGGTCATTTTATCAGGTCTGTCAACAATGCCTAGTCTGCCGCAAGTCAAATTTTTTACATAATCCAAAAAAGCGCTTGAACCATATAAAATGATGTTTCCGCCGTTGCACAAACATTTTGTTTCCATTTTGACAATAACATTACCCAAACCTAGCTGATTAACAAATGCCTTCGATTTTCTGTAAAACCAATTATAGAAATCGCAAAGCGGCTTAGAAACTGCTGTAAGAGAATCATTCTTACCTTTACCTGCCTCATCTTCCAAATACAATATCCACGGATTATCCGGAAAAAGTTTCTTTAAGTTGGCCAAACTAAAATCCATCAGCCAAACCGGACCGCCATATTCAGAAGTACCCCAGCTGCTGGAAGTAACAACGGTGCGGAAAATACTCCACAATGTTTCATATTCAGCTGCCGATGTACTAAATCCGTTTGCCTTCCATAATTTCATTTCCCTCAAGGCAACATCAGGGGAAATCTGTTCTATTTTTGTTTTCATAATGATAAAAAATTAAAGGATAAATAAATAATTTCTAATTGAATGAAATATAAATGGAAATTGATAATTTTGTCAAGTTTATTTCTAACCATAACATAAATCGGCACAAAAAAAGACGCTGCCGATTCGGCAGCGCCTTTTTATTTGGTAATCAAACTGTCTGATTATTCAGCTGCGCTAACAACTGTAATT
>ERZ1034855.768-NODE-768-length-10501-cov-5.571223_pt1 | contig 10501 bp, 15 predicted proteins | sample MGYA00520699_ERZ1034855 | MGnify/ENA primary metagenome ERZ1034855 (study PRJEB33766, sample SAMN09781730) | gut metagenome | biome: gut microbiome | host: Homo sapiens | place: Madagascar | study: EMG produced TPA metagenomics assembly of the PRJNA485056 data set... | reverse complement strand
ACGACGCATCGTCGTACTCATGCCCCTTGACGTTTTTGCAGATGTCGAACGCCAGACCCGCTTTGACGCCGTGGAACGTCGGCCTCGTCGCGGTCTTTGCCGCGTAGCCGTTCGCGGCAAGATAGCGCTGATACTCGTCATCCCTGACCGTCTCCGTCACCAGTACGGGCAAACCCGCTTGCTTGCAAAGGTCGAGGAAGATCACGCAGTTGGCGCGCACGTCCGCGCGGAGATCGGCGATGTCCCTACTGTGATACATCGCTGTTCTCCTTTTTGTAGTTGGCGCTGGACACGCCGATGAGCGCGCCGATAAACAGCGCGACCGCGCTGATGGTGGTCGTCACCTGTTCCACGTAGCCCCAGCCCCAGACGCCCGCCAGCGCAGCATAAAGGCCGCTGCACGCGGGCAGTACGATGAGCACAAGCCACTTGAGCACATCGTACACCTTGTTACTCATTTCAAACTTCATTGTCCTTCTCCTTTCGTTTCCGTCCAACGATAATTTCTACCAGTGTCAAAAGCCCGGTAAAGGCTTCAATGATGCCGCCCGTACCCAGCAGGTACGGGAAGAGGTTGTCCCACTGCCACCCCTTAATGCTGTAAAAGATGACCGTGTAAATCACAAAAGCGGCAATGAAAATGCCAACGATAATCAAAATGATGTTCCTCGTTCGCAATTTCGATGCCTTTTTAATAATGTGCCTCACGCCATGCACCACATCCAGAGTGCGCGGATTCCCTTAATGGCTGCCGCCGCGCCAAGCAGCAAGGCAGCTCCCGCAATGATGGCAACTGACACCTCGGCAAAATCATCCATCATGCCACACCTCCCGAGATCAGCCACGCGATGAACGCCCCCGCAAGCGCCGCGAGAGCCTTGTCGACCAGCCCGTCCCAGCGTTTCCCCGCCTTGCCCGTGATGGTCTTCACGTCCTCCTTGATCTCTTTGACGTCGCCCTCCACGGTCTCTTGTTTTGTGGCCAGCACCTCGACCGAGGTCACCAGCCGGTCAAGCGCCACCTGATGTTCTGTGAGTTCATTGATTCGGTGCGTGTTGCTCTTGCACCTCGATTCAATCAGCGCGATTGCCGCGTCGTCATAGTGTTTTGCGTTATCCATATCCCGCTCCCTTTCTGCGGCGTATTACACCGCCTTGAAATAGTTGCCCACCAGCTCGTGCGGCAGATATTGCAGCGTGATCTTGCCGCCCGCGGCCTCGCCGGTGCGCTCGCAGAGGTAGACCTTGCCGTCCTCGCCGTCGAGGTAGTACTTGCCGTACTCGTATTCCATGCCGCGCGCTGCCGGGATGGGGTCATCCTGAGTGCCCGCGTGCTCGGCGTCGATGACCGCCCACAGATTCGGGGTCTTGTCCGGCGTCCAGTCGGCCTGCGAGGTATGCGCCTGACGGCACTTATGCACCTTGCCGCCGTAGCTCCTGCGGTCGCCCTTGGCGTAATCCACGGGATACGCCCATGCCGTGATGAGTTCCGGCACGCTTGCCGCCTCGCCGTCGCTCAGGCTGACCGCTGCCTGCTCGATAATGGGCCGCAGCTCCACCGCGCGGGCGTATGTGACCGGCGCGCCCGCAAGGGCGGTGACGGTCGCTTTGGCGCTCTCAATCTCCGTGGGCTTGCCCATCTTGATAGATGCCGTGCCGTCGCGGTGGTCGGTGATGGCCCCGCTCAGGCTGTACACGCTGTTGTCCCACTCGTTGACGATTTCCTCGGTCTTACCCGTGGGCTGGCCGTCCGCGTCATACTTGGGTACGGTGTCGCGCTGTACGATGCTCCACGGCGTGTTGTCGGGCAGCAGCGCCGCCGCGTCCGTGGCAGTCATTGTCAGGCGGATGGACTTCACCTCACGCTCGTTCCACTCGCGGTCTTTCAGGACGCCCGTGATGGTCGCGGGGTACTCGGTGTTATTGACTTTGATGTATGTTGCCATGTAATCACTCCTTTAGTTGATGGTAAAGTCGATCTTGGAGAGGTCGATTCTAAGCGCGCCACGCTCTACGAAACGGTCGCCGCCGGCCGTGAGACCCAAGAATCCGCCACCGTGCGCATACCACGCCTTTGCGGAGTTGTCGGCGTCGGCAGCACGGAGCCAGATTACTTTAGATACAGCACTCGTTATATTCCAGAATAACTTCTGTATATCACTATTCGCAAACGTACCAGCCGTATTCGCACTCACACTACCAGCAGTGCCACCAAAGTATTCCTCAATATCTTCTATATCTAACGCATACACATAGCGTTCACCAACGGTAGCTTTCAGTGCTTTGGAGCTATAATTAGCATAGGATGCGTGAGTGGTAGCATTATAAGCATACGAACTATAAAAATACTGATACTGATAGATACTCGTCGGCACAATAGCAGCCTTTGCAGTATCACTCAACGTCCCATACCACGTCGTATTCAGGTGGGTATCCAGCGTCTTCCCTGCATACGTATTCGTATTTCCACTATCAAACGCAAGTATATTATCATCCCACATCCACATCACCGTGGCAACCGTCCCATCCATCTTTAGCACTCGGTACAGCCTGCCCGTGCCGTCCAGATTCATTGTGATGAGGTCGCCCTTGACCGGCATGGTAAGCGCGCTCGGGAACGTAATGTCATACCCCGTCCCGCCGATAAGCGTCCTGCCCTTGAGGATGTTGTACACCGTGCCGTTCACCATGCACTTGCCGCCCTTGACGGTGTAGGCCGTGCCATTGATGAGGGTCTTGTGCGTGCCAGAAATAGACGGCCCAGCCGTAAAGTCCCCTGTCCCCAAAGGAAGGTTCATGGCACCAGCTACATCATCGTACAAGCCGACAGCATTTCCTTGCTTGCATGGAATATAATCCGCAATGAGTACATCGTTCTCGTAAACCTTGAACGAGTAAAGTTTCATCGCTACGCCCTCGGAGAATTTCCCATTTCGGTTGTTGCCGAATAAGAACATAGGATAGGCTGCGTTCACCTTATTCGCATAAATGTATTGCGAAGATCCATTGTCGACTTTGAACGCTTTGGGTGCGACCTGTACGGTATGCTTTGTGTTTGCGCTGATTGAGATATCTTTCTTGGTGGAATCAAAGACGACGACTGTCATTGCAAACATAAAAGCGTTTACTTTATAGCCGCTATCTTGGCCGAAAACAACCCCGGAAGAGGTTGAAGAATTAAACTCAATCACAACCTTTGTGTTTTCGGTCGGTGTGATTCCTGTCGAGATGTACTGCGTCCCCGTGCTCTCGATATACTCAAGCTTTGTGTATCCACTTGGTAATGCCATGCCGCTCCTCCTTAGCCGAACAGCCAGTCGATGGCGTAGTTCTCGGTCGGCGTGGTCTCCGATGCCACAAGCGTCTGCTTGACGATGTTGCCGCTTGCGATGTAGTCGCTGCCGCGCGTCGCTGCCACGATGCCGCCGCTGCCGTTGCCCTTGAGGAGGGATGACGTACTCGGCACACTTACGGTCGGCACCGTCACCGCGCCCGTCTTGCCGTTGACGCTCGTCACGGGGTACGGCGGCGGGTTGCTCGCGCTGTACTGCTTGACGTTGTCCACGTTGGCAAGGCCGACCTCGCTCTTGCTGTAGCTCGGCTTGGTCTTCGCCTTTGCCCATGCAGGCACGGTCGGGTCGCTCTCCGTGTAGCTCTGCAAAGCGCTGTCCGCTTTGCCCAAACTCGTCTGCACGTCGCTTGCAAGGTCGGATTTTGCCACTGTGGACTTAAAGGCCAGACTGCCGAGGTCGGCGAACCACTTCGCAATTCTGCCAAACAGCACGGAGAGCTTCTCGCCCGTGGCGATATTGGCGCGGGTACTTGCCGCCGTGAATGCCGCCGTGACGTTGCTGCCGTCGCCCGTCTTGTCCAGTTTGCCTGAAATGTCCTGATGCTGCGTTAGGAATCCGCTGTCGTTGTCGAGCTGGGAGGTTTTTGTGGGGATTTTGTTGCGGATGTCGGGATGCGCCGTCGCGCTCTCATTGTGCGCCTTGATTTGCGCGGACACGTCCGGCGTGGGGATTTTGGCAATCTCGTCGTCCACGTACTTAAACACGTCCTGATGCTTGCCCTGCGGGTCGTAGACGCTTGCAAGCATATCGCCAGTACCCGCGCCCGCCTGACCACGGCAATAGCCCGCGTCATACGTCGTGCCGTCGGAGAGCGTCACGATGAGGTGGTAGTCACTTTGCCGGATGGTAATACCCGTGATGGTCGGAGCGTCCGCGCCGGGGTTTCCCTGCGGCCCCTGTGGGCCTGTTTTGCCGGTCTCGCCGGTCTTACCCTGCGGGCCGGTATCTCCAGTCTCGCCCTTGTCGCCCTTTTCGAGCACAAGGTTAAGCACCTGATTCGGGGCTTCGCCGGTAATGGTCGCGCTCGCCACCTTGCCGGATGTGACCGAGCCGATGGTCAGCACGTTTGCGGGGCCTGCGGGTCCTTGCGGGCCGGTCGCGCCTGTTGCGCCGGTTTTACCTTGCACGCCCTGCACGCCCTGCGGACCGGTTGCACCGGTCGCACCTTTTTCACCGGTGTCGCCCTTGCTGCCCTGCGGGATGCCGAGCGCCAGCGTACCGGTCGACCTGTCATAGGTCGCCGTCGCTTGACTTCCGGCGGGCAGCGTCGTCACCGTAACATTAACCACGCTGAGAGTAACAAAATCCAGCAGCGTCATGCCGAGCAGCTTCTTTGCTTCTCCGTTCTGCTGCAAGACAAACATATCCTCGTTGGTGATTTGTGTTGCCTGTGTCAGCTCACTGATCGTCTTGTCCGCCATCGGTTTCCTCCTTTTCTTTTCGCGTGGCTACTTCCTGCGCAAGGATTGCATACGCCCTGCGCAGCTCGTTGCGCACCGTGTACATTTTGTCAACCTCCGCCGTGGAGATCGTCACCGTGTCCAGCACGTCAAAAGCCATCCGCATTGCCTGCATTGCCTGTTCCATGTTTTATCCACCTCGTTTCCAAATACCGTTAGTGCACAGCCATGGGATGCCTTTCACCCATCTGCCGCCTGTGTAAACCCATGGCACGCCTTTTGCCCATCGGTTACTTGTGTATAGCCACATACTGCCGGATGTGTCCTGCGTCCAATATGCGTATAGCGTATGAGTAGGCCCGGGCGGATAGTTATGTCCGTATACGGTGATTTTTGCCCCTGCCGGATAGACCTGCCCCGTTGTACCGTTGAGCGTCCATCCGCCGAAAACATATCCCGCCCTTGTGGGCGTGGTGTATGGGATGTAAAACTCAACATACGAAGTGGTGTTCTGTTGTGATACGCTCTGCGTCGCAGGAGCGCCGGAACCACCGTTCGCGTTAAACGCGATTTGCGCGTAGTATGTTTGCGCCGCGGGCGGAGCCGTGGTAAATGAACCATTTTGCTCAAAACTGTCTCCACCAAAGCCGCCAGGTTGCATTACTTGCAGCCACGCAAACCATGAGTAAGACGTTCCGGGTGTTAGTCCAGTAATAACGCCGGAAAATGTGTTGTACCCGCCACTCGTCTGCGGTGACGTGAAATAGTATTCTCCAGCACCTGTTACGGAAACGCGGATGCGCTTTGCGTACGAATAACTACTGTCTCCGCCGGAAAACTCTCCGCTGACGGTTGCTTTCGTCCCGTCGTTTTGGTCCGGCGTAATCGTTACCCATAAATTAGCCATATCAAGTCACCAACTGGATATACAGCTGCCCATCAACCCCCGCCCCGGATGGCGCGCTATAGCCATAACTTGCAGACGCAAGGCATAACGCCGCCGAGCCAAGCTGCACGCGCCCAGACTGCACCGTGATGTTGCCGCCCGTACCAGCCGACAGAAACAGATTGCCCGCCGACTGAATTTGGATGCCGCCCTGACTGGTTAGGATGCCGAGGCCGATGCCCGTGGTCGTGTACGCCAGATTCAAGGCGCCAACAATGCTCTCATCGGATGCGAGCAAGCCCACCGTGCCGCCGAGCAGCTTAGTTGCCATTACGGTACCTGTCATGATTTTGCTGCCGTCAATGTATGTCGAGCCGGGATATTCCCATGCAGATACTTTTTGCACAGCGCCATTTGCCGCCGCTTGTGCGTTACCTGCTGCTGTGATTGCTGTGCTTGCGTTGTTATTTGCCGTGTTGATGCTGTTTTGCGCATTTGCATCGAGATCACCAAAGGTAATGGCCCCGGTCAGATTGAGCTTATCCGCGTTGATAGACTTTGCTGCAATGCTTCCCGTCTCGATGCTGCTGCCCTTGATCTTGGTAGTTCCGCTCTGGTCCGTCACCGTCAAGCCGTCCAGCGTGGTTTTGACCTCGGTGTACTTGCCGTCGATGCCCTCAACCTTGAGCATGATCTCCTCGCTGGTCTTGGTAATGAGCGAGCGCGCCTTTGCAAAATTTCTCTCGATCTGCCGCTGCGTCGGCGATTTGTACGGGTACTCGTCGTCGATCTCGTCCGCGTCCGGCGCGGAGATGTCCGGCGCGAGCAACGGATCAAACGTCATGTCCAGCGCAATGAGCGGCACATAATGCCCGTCAACCGTCACCGCGTCGCCAATCTCCACCGCAGGGTCGAGCAGCGCCTTTCGGCCATCGTAGCCGATGTGCTTGTAGCCGGAGACTTTGGCGAGGATCGCCGCCGCCATCGCATTTGTGCCGTCCGGCTGCAAGGCCGTCAGCGTCCGCCCGGTGTCCGATCCGGACACGCCGACCACATCGCCGTTCTCGTCGAGCAGCTCGACTTTGGTAATAGGCTTCGACGCAATACCGGGGGAAAAGTCCGCCAGCCGCCGCCCTAAATAGGTTTTGTCCATGTTGCCCTCCTTACACGAGGATGCGTACGCCGCCAAAGGTGATGGCGCTGCCGCCCTCCGTGATAAGATAATTGGTCTCAGCGGGCATGGAGTTCAAGCCTACCAGCAGGAGCTTCCCCTCGTCCGTGATGGTCCAGTTTCCAGCGTTGGCAACCGCAATGCGAGACAATGCCTCTCGCATCGTCATATCGCCCTCGTCGTCCACCGGGTACTGCACCGGGAACGCCGCATCCAATACCGTGCGGCTGTCCACTGCTACGCCCATGCGCGCCGCGATGTCATTGACCGCCGTCGCCGCCGGCATCGGCCACGTCTCCGCGTCATAGCTGCTGTCGAGCCACGTCTCCTCTGCTTTGAGCATCGCATCATACCCGTGCACGCTCAAAACGCCCGTTTTTCTGTCGGTTTTTCGCGTTGCGAAATAGAAAACGCCTTTTGGGATCCATTCGCTTACCTGCTCGCCTAATACAAGCCGCGCGTAAACCTCAATTTTCGCCTGCCGGGGGATATCGCCTTTCGGTATGATCTCAAAATCGATTTGCCGTGCAGAGCAATTGCCAATGCCGAAGGTGGAGTACAGCCCACCATAAACACGCAGACTGTCTTTCACGATATCTGCTTGGCTGTACTCCACCCCCGCAATGCTTAATTTGGTTTCTACGCGATGATTCTTGTCGGCAAGCAGTGTTAAAAACAAATCGCTTACCTTGTGCATTAGTTTTCCCTCATTTGGATTTCTCCGCCCTTGTATCTGCGTCTTCCGTCGACAGATAACAGCGCAAATGCCGCGTCCAGATTGCTTGTCACGCGCATTGTCTTCGTGACATTTGCTTTCGTGTGCGGGTCGGTAAATGTCACGTCGATGGCAGATGCACGCAGCGCATTGCAATATGCCGTCTCCTCGTCCTCCGTCATGGGAAAGAGGGAGAATTTCACCACATAACGGTCTTTGCTGCGCACCGCGTGCTCCTCGTCATCCATCGTCACGATGATTTTGCTGTAGCTCACTTCCCGCTGCACAGAGTATGTAGATAGCCTCTCGTGCACGTCAAGCGTGCCGATTTTCAGAGTGATATCCATTCATCACACCCCCATAGCGCGCTGCATCTGGCGATTGTACTTATATGCCGTTTCGCCGATGATCTTGCCGTCAAGCACAGACTGTACAACGATGTTGATGTCCCCGCCCATGCCGCCGAGGGAAGATAGCGCGCTGCGCATCTGACCGCCGAAAGATTGCTCCGCGCCGATCTGCGCCGTGCCAAAGTCCAGACCGCTAGTGATGCCGCGCTTTATGCTGTCATACTCGCTGTCCCAGCCCTCGCCAAGGCCAAGCGCCATATTCTCGCCGATCCCCGCAAACACGCGGGACGGAGAATGAATCCCCAGCTTGCTTTTTACGCCTGAAACAATTCCAGAGAAGAAACTGCCGACCTTCTCCTTGACCCATCCGCCCATTGCCTTGATACCTTCCCACAGGCCCTTCACGATCTGTTTGCCAACGTCTACGATATCGGGGATGGAGCTCACAAACGTCTTGACGATGGTTGCCATCATATCGAGCACAGACTTGACGATTTGTGGGATATTCTGTGCGATGCCGCTGACAATGGCAATTACCATTCTTAGACCCAGCTCCACGACCTGCGGCAGTTTCTCAATGGCGTAAGAGACGAATTTTTCGATCATTTCCGGTCCCTTCTCCTGCACCATCGTTCCGATGTTGCCGAGGATGGTTTCAATGACCGGAAGAATGTTTTCCGCTACCGTCACCGTGCTGTCAAGCAGCTGCGTAGACAGTTCCGCGATATCCGCATTCTGATCGCCGAGACCGGTAACAAAGTTGTCATACGCCGCTTTCATCGACGCGATAGACCCTTGAATCGTCGTGCTGGCTTCCAGCTGCGTTGTGCCCGTGATGCCCATTTCCGTTTGCACGGTATGGATAGCGTCAACGATGTCCGCGTAGCTGCTGATGGTGTAATTGGTGTAATTGCCCTGCGCGGCGTTTAAGGCGTTCGCATCGTCCAAAAGGCGCTGCATTTCTTCTTTTGTGCCGCCATAGCCGAGCTTGAGGTTATCGAGCATGGTATAGTTTTGCTTGGCAAAACCGGAATACGCGTTCTGGATAGATTCCATACTGGAACCCATTTTGTTCGCGTTGTCCGACATGTCGGTAATGGCGAGATTTGCCTTTTCCGCCGCTGCATCCGTGTCATTGCCCATTGATTGCAGCAGCGACGCAGAAAACGCCGTCACGGTGGTCATGTACTCGTTTGCGCTCATGCCCGCCGTCTGGTATGCGTTCGCGGCATACTGCATCACGGTGTCGGCAGAAGACTTGAAAAGCGTTTCCACGCCGCCGACCAGCTGCTCATATTCGCCGTAGCTTTGGATCGCTGCTTCGCCAATGTTTTTTACCGCACCCGCGACCGCTTTCACGCCGGCAACAATGGCTTGCCCTGCAATATTCGCTTTCAGCACATCGCCAAAGCTCAATGCCTTTTCTTTGGTATCCCCAAGGTTTTTATCTACTTCGCTCGTGTCTACGCTGATTTTGACAAATAAATCAAGTAGATTCATGTTTCACCACCAATCCGCACCGCGCGACTACATCGGCGGTAATCTCTTCGCACGTTCGGTTGTCCTGCTTTTTGGGTTCAATAATGTCCGCGTATCGCGCCTTGATGTAATCCCCGCCCGCGTATCGCGCCGTGTTCTCTGCAACGAGCCGCAGCGCATCCGTCACATAGATGCGGTATGCGTCGTTTCTTGCTTTCTCATTGAGCCGCGCCACACAGTACCGCAGGAATGGCTTTATTCTTCTTTGCCCTCGGTATTCTCCTGCGCAGAGCCAGAGGAATTCTCGCTCTGCGCTGAGATAAAAAGCTCGCCGAATGCTTCATCCGTCAAAAGCTCGGTGGCGTCTTTCATCAACTTGGCAAGGCTCAAATCCGCTTTGTATTTCTCCACGGGGCTTCCCTCGATCGTCGACAGAATCGCGATAATATCGCCCTTGTGACCCTTGAGCAGCGAAGGGATTGATGTTCTCGCGCGTTTCAGCAAGAACGCCTTTGCCGTCATGCCCTCGGGCAGCTTCTCGCGCTTAAAAAGCGCGGAAGCCGTCTCGTCTTGGGCGATATTGGCAACGGGGTCGATGATGTCGGCGATAACGTCAAATACGCGCTCGCCTTTAATGTTGGAAAGTCTCATTTAGCCCTCCGCTGTACCGGCCTTAATGTAAATCTCAAACGGCACGATGTCCTGCGCGCTCATGGAGTAGTGGCCGGTAAACTCAAACGCAAACTGTCCCTTTGCCTTGTCCGAGGTTTGAAGCTGGAATCCTCCGGTCGAAAGCGCATTGAGTAGTTTGATCGCGATAAAGCCACCGTTGGTTTCGCCGTTCTTGTCGGAGTAGTCGCCGACAAGCCAGATATCATCAAAGTCCGCGTCCGCGAGATTGTTGCGCGGGGTGACCTTGGTCGTGTCTGTCGTTCCGATGTCCGCCGCGCCGCACAGCAGCTTGGCAATGGCGGTATCCGCATTGACAAACGTACCGGTCATCTTTGCCTCCCACGAATCGAGTTTTTTCAGCTCCTTCATGTTCTTGGGGCAATTGTCAATATCCTCGCCAAAGTCCGAATAGGTCGGCGTAGCGGTAAAATTGACGCCGCCGGTCGTTGCGCCGATCTGCCCCGCCTCGCCGATGG
>ERZ1034855.767-NODE-767-length-10512-cov-55.007363_pt1 | contig 10512 bp, 13 predicted proteins | sample MGYA00520699_ERZ1034855 | MGnify/ENA primary metagenome ERZ1034855 (study PRJEB33766, sample SAMN09781730) | gut metagenome | biome: gut microbiome | host: Homo sapiens | place: Madagascar | study: EMG produced TPA metagenomics assembly of the PRJNA485056 data... | reverse complement strand
CCCCCGCCTTGTCCCCGCGCCCCGCCCAGGGGACCGCCACCGCCACGTTGACGGAGGCGTCGTCCCACACCTGGCGCTCGCCCGGCAGGAGCAGCCGCCCCGTCTCCTCGTCGCGCCGCAGCCACCCCGGCACGTAGATGCCGTTGTTCTGCCCCTCGCGGTTGTCGCGGTACCGAGCCACGACCGTCGGCGCCACCTCGCGCATCGCCCGCCGCACCTCGGCCGGAAGGTGGTGCTTCGAGCAGCGCTCGGCGAGGATCGCCGCGCGCGTCTCCGGCCTCAGGCAGTTGTCCGGGTCGCGGGCCGCGATCCTGGCGGCCATCGTCATCGAGCCGGACCGCTCGCAGCGGTTCGACTTGAGGTAGACGCGCCGCAGGAGGCCCCTCTCGTCCTCGCCGAGCGTGACCGACGGCGGCCGCCCGCTCTTCGGCTTGTCCGCGAGCGCCGCGACGCCGCCCTGGTCCAGCCGGGCCGCCCAGCGCCGGTAGGTCGTCGCCGCCACACCCGCCGCCGCCAACGCCGCGTCCAGGCTCGCGCCCTCCGCGACGAGCCGCCGCACCTCGCCGACCGCCGCCGCCCTCTCCGCAGCCGTCTCCACCGTCACGCCCTCCTGTCCGCCGCCGCGCGGGAGGGCCGCGCCTTGTCGCGGCCGCACCCCAGCGCGTCGCCGATCACCGCGAGGAAGTCCTCCGGCAGGCTCTCCAGCGCGGCGCGGAACTCCCGGAGGATGCCCGCGCGCGCCTCCATCGGCACCGTCTGCCAGTTCTCCCACACGCCGCGCCAGCTCTTCACCGTGCGCCAGGCGATGGCGGCGTAGTCGGCGGCCGCCCTGCCGCCGGTCTTCGACACCCTGCCGCCGGCGGCGGCCCTCCAGCGCCGGATCGGCGTCTCGCCCCGCAGCACCGCCTCCATCGTCTCGAACAGATCGAGCTGGGCGTACTCCGCGGCCTCGTCGATGTAGGTGCCGCCTTCGGGCGTCTCCGCCGTCGCCTTCAGCAGCTCGACGCCCGCCAGCACGTCGTTCTTCGACACCCCGATCCGCTCGGCGATCTCCTTCGCGTTCCAACCATTATCCCATGCGGTTTCATGTGAAACCGCATGGTGCTTGCCCTTGAAGTTAGCCGCGTTCCCTGCGCGGCGGGTGTACTTCTCCGGATCCGCCGCGGCCAGGACCTCGCGCTCATGGCACTTCAAATAGGCCATCACGCGGGTGCCGGTGGTCACCTTGCGCATCATCGCGTTCTTGCACACGACGAACTCGGCGACGCTCAGATCCCCGAGGTCGAACACCTGGGCCTCGGTCTCGGTGACGCCGGCGGCCATCAGCGCGTTCAGCCGCCCGATGCCGTCAATCACGTAGTAGCCCCTGCCGTCCTCGGCGGGGATCACGGCGATGGGCGAGAGAAGCCCCGACTCGTTGATCGAGTTGCTGAGCGCCGCCCGGTCCTCGCTCGACGCCGAGTACGCCTCCGCGTCGGCATGGGGCTTGCAGTCGGCGAGCGCGACGCGCTGCATCTTGTAGGTAGGTTGTTTCATTCTTCTTCCTCCGTGCGATTTGGTATAATCCTCGCCATGTCAATCTACAAGGCCGTCCTCGACACGCTTGTCTGCCTCTCCGCCCTTGCGACCGGAGTCTCCGCGGTCGTCGCCGTTGTCCACTACCTCCGCCATTGGCGGGATGACGACGTGAGGCTTTCCGTCGTCGTGTTTGAAGAGGAATCGGAGTCGTTTGACGGCAGGGCCTACTGGAGCGGTGAATTGCGGATCGCCAACGTCGGGAAGGTTCCCGTGACCGTGACGGCGTTTGAGATCGTGGAGCAGGATGTCGCCGAGCAGTTCACGCTCGACCTTGGCAGTACGCACTTCGACAAACTTCTCGACCAGGGGGCAGTGGTTGAACATCGCGCATCCCTCACGGCAGAAAAGCGCGGCGTCCCCCTGCCGGAGCGGTTCACCCTGCGGGCCAAGTGGGCCGTTCCTGAATCGAATAACGGCAAGGTCGTCGTCGAGCCGGCGTAGGCTGGCGCCGCACGGGAGAAGCGAAAGCTCCGTCATGTCTTCGATGTGTCTTCCGTAGTCCATCACGCCACCTCCACTTCAATGCCCATGCGCCTCAGGGCCTTGACCAGCCGCTCGTTCGCGCGGCGCTTGCCGTGAAGCACGCGGCTCAGGTGTTCGCGCGAACACCCCAGCCTCCGCGCGGAGGCGGTCACGTTCGCATAGCCCAGCCGGGGCACGACTGTTGTGTTGTCTGACTTCTTCTGCATCGCTGCTTCTCCTTGCTCCTGTCACGTTTTTGTTGTAAAATTTCTCCTGTCACGGAGTGACTCGGAACAGTGTATCACAAATACGTGACAGCGGTCAACGACGTTTCTCATAAATGTGAAAAACTCCTATGAGCATTATTGGTGAAAGAATGAGGGAATTGCGCGGGCCATCTTCGTTGCGAGAAATGGCAGAAGCAATTGGAATCAAGTATAACGCATGGGCTCGATATGAGGCGGGGGGATCACTGCCTGGTGCTGAGATCATCGAAAAGATTTGCAGAGTCCATCGGTGTTCTGCCGACTGGCTTCTTGGTTTAAAAGACGGACGCGATCTTGCACCTGTTAATCATAAGTCTTCTACTGTCAATCTAGACGAACTTCGATCGACCGCGACACAAATTGCAGAAGAGGCTGCTTCGTTGTCTTCAACAATTAAGAAACTTAGAAAGCTGTTGTAAACAAGGAGTGGAGGTGTGAAGTGAAACCGCGTAAGAATCCATCTCAGCGTATGCGTGCATTGCTTCAACAGGAGATAGAATCACGTTGCCCGTTCTGTCAAAGTGAAGACGTTGACACTTTCCAAGTACACCATATAAACGAGCAGCCAGACGATGATCGGTTTGAAAACCTGTTAATGGTCTGCCCTACGTGTCATTCAAAGATCACTGCGGGCACAATTCCGTGCAACACGATTTACGCGAAGAAATATGAACTGATGATGCTTGTGCTACAGGGGAAGGACAAAGCCTCTGGGGGAAAAGTAAGCAGTGTGGTCAATGTTTCCGAACTGTCAATCAAAGATGTAGGGGTTGCAGTAGTAGGTTCCAACAACAAAATCACGACAAACACCATCAAACGAAAGGTGGTTAAATATCCACCTGACAGCATTGGAGGTGATTCAATCAAGGCGAATTATGTGGACCACCTTATCAAAAGATACAATGAATTCGCGAGTTGGCAACGGACCGACTTTAAGTACCCGGCTTTCAATGCGCATTTAAAGAGAAAGTTTAAAATCGGCCCCCATCGGGCGGTCTTTAATATTCCGTTGTCGCGATTTGATGAATTAGTTGATTACATCCAGTATCGCATTTGTAATACAAGGCTTGGAAGGATAAAGGGGAAGTCGCAGAAGTTGTTTTCGTCGTTTAAAGAGTACTGTGACGAACAACGAGAGGCGGCCCCACACGCGCACCGTGCGGCCCCACACGCCAACTGTGCGGCCCCGCACGGCGGAGCGTGAACGGAGTATCGGAGCAAGCGGCCCCACACGGTGAAGGGCCCAAGCCGTGTGGCCCCGCACGCCAATCCCGCGGCCCCTCACGGCAGACGTGTCGGCGGATCGGTTTGCCATCGTGTTCAGGGGCATGAGGACGTCTGCCGTTGTCCTCGTGTTCGCAATGTCGGCGGCAGCATCACGCAGACGATCAACAACCCGCCGAAGAGGAGGAAGGCAAAGGGATGAAGACGGAACTATTGAACTGGATCACGCTTGCCGTCGCGGTGGCGGGACTGGTACTTGGCGTCACTAATTACGTCACAGACCTTTTCCGCCGTCGCCCGCGCGCAAAAATATCGTTTCGGCACTACCAAAGCACTCTTGAAGGGTACATAGGTATCGGAGCGACCGTCTTGAATGACGGGGAAGTACCGTTTACCGTCTGCGATGTCTGCTTCGAACTGGGCGGTGACGACTGGCTGAAGGTCCTTCTCAAGGAGGGGGACGCGCTTCCAAAAGTCCTTCATCCCGGAGAGTATTGCGAAGTGATACTCCCGCGCCGGAGCTGCCTTGACGCCCAGTGGGGACAGATTAAGGGCATAGTCGTCCGGCTTCCAGCTGGCAAGTACTTCCGCTCGAAGCGTTTCACGCGCAAGTTTCTTAGCCTTGAGTCTGAGCTTGACGACAACCAGGGCTGACACCGCGACAAGTAGGATTAGCATGTTCAGTTTCATGTTATTCAACCGGGAAATAGGTGATTAGGATGAGTGAGAATCGCTGACTAGGGATTGCACGCGCCGGAGGTGCATTCCGAGCAGTTGCCGTCCTTGTCGCACAGGATCGTCGTCGTGCCGTCCGTGACCTTGACGGCGTTGCCGTCGGTCGAGACGGTGGCCTTCGCCGCGTCGCCGCCCTTGCCCGTGAAGTAGCTGATCATCCGTCCGGCGACGGTGAGCGCGGTGTCCGCCTGGGCGCCGCCGCCCGCCACCTTCACGTAGGCGTCGGCCGCCGTGGCGACGAGCCGGGTGAGCCCTTCGAGCGAGGTGTGGACCAGGTGCGTGAGGTTCGTCGCGTCCGCGCCGCCGCGGTAGTTGTTGATCGCGAGCTCGGCCTGTCCCGCCTTCGCGCTAAGCGAGTCGAACTCCTGCCAGTTCCAGTGCTGGAAGTAGTCGACCGACCACCCCTTGTCCAGCACCAGCGGTTCGCCGGCCGCGGTCTTCACGACCTCGCCGTTCTTGTCGAGCGCGAGCGCCTCGCCGCGCCGGTCCACCTCGACCGACTTGCACCCCGTCATCGCCGCCGCGCAGGCGGCGAGCGCGATCATCATCAACTTCTTCATCTTGGATTTCCCTTTCTTTGTTTGATTGAAGAATGAGAGCTACACAGCTCTTCACGCCTCGCTATTCACTATTCCCTATTCACCGTAATAATCGCCCGCAGGCGCGACGAGATCGATGTTCAGCGTCTCGTCCGATCTTTTCTGATTGCCTGCGGGGCGAAATCCATTCTGATGTAGCGGCGCGCCTCGGCGACGGACGCCGGCGTGTGCGAGAGCCAGGTGATCCAGCCGAACCACCTGACGCCGCGGTAGATCAGCCGGCGCTTCTTCGCCGGCACGCCGCTCCGCGCCATCATCTTGAGGAAGGCGACGTCGGCGTCCTTGCGCGGCAGGACCTCGCCGCGGTAGAGGGCGTCGTGGGCGATGGCCGCCGCGAAGATGTCCGGATCGTAGGGCGAGCCGAAGACGCGCCACAGGAGGCGCGGGATCGAGGCGCCGTCCGTCCTGAAGCCGGGTCGGACGCGCACGACGACATCCCACACCCGGTCGACCGTCGCCCGGAAGAGAAACTTCTGCGCGAGTTCGTAGTCCGTTCCCGAAAGCGGCCGCACGGACGGTTTCTTTGGAAATACTGCTTTGCCCATAACGGGCTGGATTATCGCATTTCGCCATCCGCCCCGCTCCGGCGGGTGCGGACGGTGCGCACCGTCCGCACCCCGCGGGGCGCGCGCGGCCCCGGGTTGGTATCATCTGCGGCGACTCTCAGAGAAGGATCTTCGCATGCAGGACAACACAACCTACTTCATCGTCATCGGCGCGGTCGTCGTCGCGCTCGCCGCCCTCGCGGCCCTCGTCAACTACGTGGTTTCGATCGTGCGCGGTGTCCAGGAGATGCGCCACGCTGCGAACCCGCCGCGCAACCCGCCGCTCCCCGAGGAGATGGCGAGGAACTACGCCACCAAGCGGGAACTCGCGGGGGAGATCGCGGAGCTGAAGCAGGAGATCAAGGACGAGCGCTCCCGCATCGACGGGATCCTCAAGCAGCAGTTCGACTTGATACGGGGACTCACGGCGGACTCGAACGAACGGTTCACCCGCCTCGAGTCCTCGATCAATGAATGGCAGCTCGGCGTCGAGCGCATGATCGGAAGAATCGAAGGAAAGGTGGAAAAGAAATGAACCTCAAGCAACTGATAATCGCATTCCTGTCCCCGCGCTGGCCCGCTGCCTACACCGAGGCGGCCATCGCGCAGCGCCTCAACGCCTCGCAGATGCTCGACAGGCGGGTCACGGCAGATGAGGTCGCCGACGACCTGCGCGCCCTCCACAAGATGGGCCTGGTGGATCTGCAGATCGACCAGCTCGACAACTCCGCCGTCTGGCAGGTCACGGAAGCGGGCTCGAGGAAGTGGGTCCTCGAAGGAAGGATGACCGTCGTATGACCACGCGCTGCTACCGCTCCAAGATCGGCCGTCTCCCGTTCGCGATCCGCAACGAGCTGAACGAGCGCATCCGGGACGGCGTGGGCGGCCCCGAGATCCTCGCCTGGCTCAACGGCCTACCATCAACTCGCAAGATCATCCGCGAGCTGAAGTCCGGCGATATCAATGCGCAGAACCTCACCGACTGGCGATCGAGCGGCTACCGTGACTGGCTCGAGGACCAGTGCCAGGCCGACCGCATCCGCCGCCTCGCCGAGATCTCGCAGACCCTCGCCTCCGCCGCCGGCGGCAACGCGGCGGGCGTCGGCTGCAACATCGCCACCGCGAAGATCATGGATGCGCTGGAGTCCGCCGACGAAGAGCAGGTCGCCGACCTCGCGAAGGCGCTCGTCCAGCTGAGGGCGGGCGAGAACGCGGCGCAGAAGGTCGCGCTCGCCGAGGAGAAGAACGCGATCCAGAAGGAGCAGCTGGAACTCTCCCGCGCGAAGTTCGAACGCGACACGGCGCGGCTCTTCGTCAAGTGGGCGCAGAACAAGGACGCTCTCTCGATCGCCACCGACCGCAAACTCGGAGGAGACGAGAAGACGGAACGTCTCGGCCGCCTGATGTTCGGCGACCTCTGGGAAGGTGCGGACGATGGGAAGTGACGCCATCATCAAGATGAGGTCCGGCCAGCGCCGGCTCTTCCAGCTCGTCGAGCAGTACCGTCTCCTCGGCTTCATCGCCCGCCGACAGTACGGCAAGACAACGACCTGCGCGAACATCGCGCTCATGAAGATGATGAAGAACCGCGACCACACGGTCATCTTCGGATCCGCGAAACTCAACCTCTCCCGCGAAATCGTCCGCAAGGAGGCCGCCGTCTTCGAGAAGGCGATCAACGCGGCGATGGCGCGTCTCGAGGATGGCAAGATGCAGCTCGCCGACGACAAGACCGGCCGCAGCGTGCAGGGCCTCACGCACGACGACTTTGCCGATCTCTTCGAGCATTCCCGCCTGGAGTTCCGCTACTACCACACCCGCACCTCCTATTCCCGCACGAAGGTGGTCGCGCTCCGGCCTGACACGGTCGGCGAGACGGGCGACCTCATGTGCGACGAGGTGGGCCGCATCGGAAACTGGAAGGACGTCTGGGAGGCGGTCGAGCCGATCGTCGCCTCGAATCCCCAATTCCGCATCCTTCTCCTCACCACGCCCCCGCCGGATGACGCGCACTACTCCTTCGAACAGCTTGCGCCGCCGCCCGGCATGACGTTTCCCGTCTCGCCGAATGGCAACGTGTACGAGTCCGTCAAGGGGGTCACCTGTCTGCGCGTGGACGCCTGGGACGCTTACGCCGACGGCGTCACGCTTTTCGACACCAAGACCGCGCAGCCGGTCACGCCCGAGGAGTCCCGGCGGAAGGCCTTCGACAAGGACGCCTGGGACCGCAACTACGGCTGCCTCTTCATCACCGGCGGCACGGCCGCCGTCGGCCTCATCAAGCTCATGGAGTCGATGGACCGCGGCGAACGCGCCGGTTGCGTCTTCGCCCTCGACGACCTTCCGGACGGATGGCAGCGGCTCTTCGACCGCTCCCAGGGACCGATCGGCATCGGCGCGGACCCGGCGACGACCGAGGGCGAGACGTCCAACCCGTTCGGCGTCGCCGTCACGCAGCAGATCGCCGGGCGCTATGTCACGAAGCTGATCATTTCCTTCAAGTCGGCCGATCCGAAGAAGCCGAAGGGAATCCTCCGCGAGCTCTGCACCACCCTCCATCCACGCGCCCTGGCGATCGACGCCACGAGCGAAGTTTACTGGGCAACCGAGGTGCGCGAGGAACTCGAGGGCGTCTGCGACGTCATTCTCGTCAAGAATTCAGAACGGACCGAGGTGATGGGCGAACGCGTCCTTTTCAAGACCTACCTCGGCCAGCTTCTCGTCAACGCGATCGACGAAGACCACGTGGATCTTCCGAAGTCTCCCGAGGTGAAGGACGACTTCCGCCTCGTGAAGAAGATGAAGGGAGGCTTCGACAACGCGCTCGACTCCGCGACCGGCCGGCACGGCGACCTCTTCGACGGCACCAAACTTTCGGTCCACGCCCTCGTCGAAGGGACGGAGGAGGCCAATGCCGACGCTGTCCAGGTCGGTGCCCGCGCTGCAACGCCGACAACACGTGCATCCTATCCGCAGCGCATGTCGATGACGCCCGACCATGCGGCAGACGACGTGATGCAAAGAACCCTTAACTCGTGAGGAGAGACATGAAGGAATACAACGACCAGGTGACGGAGATGGATCCGCGCCGTGAACTGCCGAGCATGGTCCGCTACCTGTCGGCCGACCGTCTTGCCGGGATCATCGAGGAGGCCCAGAACGGCGACACCCGGGAACTCTTCGCCCTCTACCGCGACGTGATCACGAACGACAACCAGGTGCGTTCGGAGTTCTTCAAGCGGAAGATCGCCGTCCTCGGCGATCCCGTTTCGGTCGTGCCATTCAGGAAGGGAGACCCGACGGACGTCGCCGCCGGGGAACTCTGCTCGGAAGTGCTGGACAACCCGACCTTTGCGGACGCCGAGTCGTGGCTGATGAATGCGACGCTCTATCCCGTCGCCGTCGTCGAGAAGGTGTTCGAGGCGCGTCCGGGTGGCGGCTTCGCACTGAAGGCGCTCGTCCCGGTCCACTACCAGCTCCTCGACTACTCGCGGGGAGCGATGCGGATCTTCGACGTGGACGAGGCAGGCACGCCGCTCTCCACCTCGCACGAGGTCACGCCGGAACGCTACATCGTCCACCGCTGCGACCTCATGCCGGCGCCGGACAACTGGGGCGGCGCGATGCGGTCGATCCTCTTCTGGTGGCTGCTGCGCACGATGTCCCGCCAGTGGTGGGCGGATCTCCTCGAGCGCTTCGGCGTCCCGTTCCTGAAGGGCAAGTACTCGGACGAAAAAGGGAAGGCCACGCTCGAACGGGCCTTTCGCCTGGCCGTGCGCCTGGGTGCGATCGTCGTGTCGAAGAACACAGAGGTCGAGGTCGTGCAGGCTGCGAGCGGCGACGCGTCCAACAGCCACGAGCGGTTCATCACCATCTGCAACCAGGAGATCTCCAAGCTCATCGTCGGACAGACGCTGTCCTCCAATGCGTCGCCCACGGGAGAGCTCGGCGGAGGAACTGCGAATCTCCAGGGAGAGGTGCGGGACGACATCCGCAAAGCCGACGCCAAGGCACTCGCTGCAACGTTCCGCAGCCAGCTCTTCGACCAGATTCTCGCGATCAACGGAAAGCCTGGTCGGTCTCCGAAGATTCTCTTCGGATCCGAATCGTCCGCCGAACTGTCCGCCTCGATCACGCTGCTCGGAAAGCTCAAGGAGGCCGGACTCGAGCCGGACGACGACGCACTCAACACGCTCTCGGAACGACTCGGCTTCGGCATCCGCCGCGCGGCAGTACCGCAGCCGGGGATAATGCCGTTCTCCGCCCAACCTGTCCCGCTGTCCGCAGGCGATGCAGTCGACGATCACGCGGCATCCTCGTCCGCCGAGGATCTCCGCCGTGCCTTTGCCGACGACCTGGCACCGCTGAAGGATGTCATCGACGCGTCGACCTCTCCAGACGACTGCATCCGGCGCGTCCAGGAGTGGCTCTCCACCCACAACCCGTCGAATGCCGCCGACGTGATCGAGAAGGCTCTGTACGTCTATTCAATGGCAGGCACCCGCGCCGCCCGTCCCATGCGCCGAAAACAACCCTAATACCATGATGGATGCGCTAAAACGAGACAAGTGTGCGATCCTGTCGTTGGTGCTGAAAGGCAAGTGGTTCGACATGATCGCGCACGGTGGCAAGCGTGAGGAATACCGTGATGCCACCAAGTACTGGCGCACAAGATTCAACAACTGGGATGCACGAACAACGGCGGAAAGGCCTCCCATTGTCGAATTCCGTCGGGGCTACGCGTCTGACGCGCCACGCATGGCCTACTGGTGCATGGGGCTCGAGACGACTACCGGCATGAAACCCTACGCCTATGTCGATCAGACTTCAGACAAGCTCCGCCACCCGTCCTGGGGCGAGCCATCCACCCATCATTTTGTCATCGAATTAGGCGGCTGCGTTGTACTGTTTTGAACCCTAACCATTACTTTCTGCCGAACCCTAATGGACGTTCCCCACGCAGTTTCCGCCCCAATCCCTCCATACCCGCAAATTTCAGCAGACAGTCAAAGGTTTTCAAGCTTTATCAAGCCCCATCAACCCTCATCAACCACCCGCCATTTCTTTCTGGAGTGGGTGACGTTGTTCGTGATGAGCTTGCAG
>ERZ1034855.766-NODE-766-length-10520-cov-8.589584_pt1 | contig 10520 bp, 15 predicted proteins | sample MGYA00520699_ERZ1034855 | MGnify/ENA primary metagenome ERZ1034855 (study PRJEB33766, sample SAMN09781730) | gut metagenome | biome: gut microbiome | host: Homo sapiens | place: Madagascar | study: EMG produced TPA metagenomics assembly of the PRJNA485056 data set... | reverse complement strand
ATTTTATAAGTTATGAAACAACGAGGTTCAAAATGCGAAATGAAGTCGTTAAGCTCAAAGGCAAAAAAGTAAAATTTAATATTTATCGTGAAGCTCGAGAGCTTAACGAAATCATTCCGGAATTGCCGCCTGATAATGAAGTGATAAAAATCATTTCACACGGGCGGTTAAGTTCTATTGCGTTTATAAAATACGTTGCTGAACATACAAAAATCAAAAGCCTTTACGCTTCAAGCTTAAGAATAGGGAAAAAGCACATCGCAATTCTCGACCAGCTTCACAAACGAGGACAGCTTGAAAACGCCACGTTTGTTGTTGGAAGCGTGATGAAAAATGATAGTAAAATTGGAAAAAGTTATCAATACTATCAGACGCTTTTGGGCGTTGCGCAAAAGAATGATTGGCAAATCGTTGTTAAAAATAATCATTCAAAAATCTTTTTGTTCGACACGGACAATGGCAAATTTGTTCTTGAAACAAGTTCAAACCTTAACGAATGCCCCAACATTGAACAATTCAGCTTTGAAAAAAGCGATGAACTGTACGGGCTTTATTTGCCGGTGTTTGAGGAATTTTTGAGGGAACAAGAAGAAAAAGAAAACACATCTATATTAGAAGAATAACGAAACGAACGAACTTGAGGTGGTGCAGAAAGAAATGGCGATAGATGCGAAAGTTAAGGCACGGGCTTTTGCGGATTGGAAAAAGAAATTGACATATAATGAAATCGCCGAAAGAAACGGTATTTCTGCAAGCACTGTTAAAAATTGGGCTTTACACGAATGGAAGCCCGGCAAGACAAAAAAGAAGACAAGAAAAGGCAACAGAAATGCCTGCGGGCATGGCGGTAAACTTGGAAACGACAACACCTTAAAGCATGGCGGGTACAGCCAGATATATTGGGACAGTTTGAGCGACGAAGAAAAAGAACTTATCGACAATATGCCCAAAGACGAAGAAACGCTTTTGCTCGAGCAAATCAGACTTTATTCAATCCGTGAACGGCGAATTTTAGTTGCTATCAACAAGCTTAAAAATGAAGATGATAAGCCGATTATGGATTCGGTAACAAAAGCCGGAACACAAGGGGCTTTGAATTATAAATCAGAAAATGAAATCTTTATAACAACACATTATACAAATAAACAAAGTGCTGTCGCAAGACTCGAAGCAGAACTTACAAGCGTTCAGCGCGGAAAAAACAAAGCGATAGAAACGCTTGCAAGGCTTAATGTTGAAAAACAAAAGCTTCAACTTATGCAGGAAAAAGATGATACGGAGACCGAAGATATGAGCGATGTCGAGGGGCTTATATATGGCTAAAAAAACATATTACAGCAAGAAAACAATACCGTTCAAATTCGGCGATAAGCACATTGAATATATCAGAAAATGCCAGGGCAATGTATACAACATTGCGGAAGGCGCGGTAAGAGCAGGCAAGACGATTGACAATGTTTTTGCTTTTGCACATGAGCTTGAAACAACGCCAGATAAAATTCATCTCGCAACGGGTTCAACATCTGCGAACGCAAAGCTGAATATCGGTGATGCGAACGGCTTCGGACTTGAATCTATCTTTCGAGGACAATCGCACTGGGGTAAATACAAAGGCAACGACTGCTTATATATCAAAGGCCCGAAAACTAATTTTAAACAAAAGATTGTAATCTTTGCAGGCGCTTCGCTTGCAAATTCTTTTAAAAAAATCCGTGGTAACTCCTATGGTATGTGGATAGCAACGGAAATAAACTTACATCACGACAACACAATTAAAGAGGCATTTAACCGAACGCTTGCTTCAAAGCGGCGTAAATTCTTTTGGGATTTGAACCCCGATCACCCGAGAGCAGCGATTTATGTTGATTACATAGACAAATACGTTGAACGTGCCGCAAAGGGCGAGCTTACAGGTGGTGTAAATTATCAGCATTTTACGATTTTTGACAACGTAAACATTTCGGAAGAATCACGAAATGAGTTTATAAGCCAGTACGAAAAAGGCACAATCTGGTATCAGAGAGACATACTCGGTATTAGGTGCGTTGCTACCGGCTTGGTTTATCCGATGTTTAGTAGAAATAAACACGTTGTTGAGGGCGAATTTACATATAATCCGAGACACCGTTATTATGTTTCTGTGGACTACGGAACGGTCAATCCCTTCGCCGCAGGCTTATATGATTACTCCCCGGCTGAACGAAAAGCCACGATGATTAAAGAATTGTACTTCCGTGGTGGGAGCAAAAACAGAGTTGACAATGAAGCATACTATAAGATGCTAAAATCGCTCGTCGGAGATTATCGGATTGAATATATCATCATCGACCCCTCGGCGGCTTCAATGATTGAAACCATTCAAAAATACGGCGAGTTTTCCGTTATTGGCGGAAATAACGATGTCTTAAACGGAATACAAGACGTCACAAAGTTTTTGAACAGTGGCGTTTTGTTTTTTAGTTCGCAATGTACAAATACGTTTGATGAATTTGAAGGGTATGTGTGGGATGAGAAATCCGAAGAAGACAAAGTTGTTAAGGAAAATGACCACAGCATGGACCAGCTGCGATATTTTTGCCGAACGGCATTGAGAAATGAATTAAAATGGATAGTTTAAGGTGGCACAGAAATGAACTTTTTCACACGCCTTATAGCGAGGAGTTTAAGAATGCTTTTTTTACAAAACGAAACCGATATCGGAAAGATTTTCGGAGTTAATTTGATATCATCAACCGAAATGAATTCAGCTTTAAAAGTGTGGAATGACATTTCCACAGGAAAACCGCCCTGGCTTAACGGAAAAGACGAAATTGAAACCGTTAACATGGCAAAGCATATAAGCGATTTTCGCGCAAAGCTTATCACGCTTGATATAGGCATTGCCATTTCGGGTTCGGCGAGGGCTGATTATCTCCAAGAAACGGCAAATGACCTTTTGAAACAGCTCCCCGACAGAATTGCCGATGCTTCTCGCTGCGGCGGTATGATTATTAAATTTAACGGCGAAAGTTGGGATTTTGTTCTTCCCGGCGAATTCGGTGTTACCGAAGTTGATAACAACGGAAAAATCCGAGGTGCTATCTTTGCTTCGCACAAAATGCAGGGCAATGCTTATTATACTCGCCTTGAATATCATCGTTTCGAGGGTAAAACCGCCGAAAACAGCAGCATATATAAAATCACCAACAAAGTTTTTCTTAATCGCACAGGAGCAAGCGGAAAAATGCTTCTTGGAAAGGAAGTTGGAATTGAAACGGTTGAAGCATGGTCGCACATTGCACCTGAGGTTTCAATCGCGAATCTCGACGCTCCCCTTTTCGGCTTTTTCCGTATGCCCGGTTCAAACACAATCGAACCGTCTTCTCCACTTGGCTTGGCGACTTTTGCTAACGCGCTGACCGAACTTAAAGCGATTGACATTGGAATAAGTCGGAAAAATCTTGAAGTGGAAGACAGCAAGCACATTACATTTGTCGGTGAAAGTGTTATAAGAGGTGCGCAAAACAAAGGCTTTGAACTTCCTCGTTTTGTTCGCGGGTTAGGAATGGGAATCAAAGACGGCGAAGTAACCGCAGTGCATGAGCACGTTCCGACAATGCTTACAGACCAGCGAATCAAAGATATCAATTTCAATTTGAGCATGGCGGGCGTTAAATGCGGCTTTTCCGAGGGCGTTTTCGTCCTTGACGGACAAACAGGTATGATTACTGCGACACAGGTTGAAGCTGATGACCGCGACACAATTCAAACGATTAAGACCGACAGAGACGCGCTTCGTGATGCGCTTGAACAAGCTATTGCCGGAGCAAATGCGATTTCAACGCTTTATAAAACATCTCCGCTCGGCGAGTATGATATCAACTTTAATTTCGGCGATATCACTTATAACTACGAAGAAGATAAAGCCGCTTATCGTTATTATGTTTCGCAAGGTTGGATACCGAAATGGGTATATCTCGTTAAATTTGAGGGCATGAGCGAAGAAGAAGCGAAAGCAATGGTAGCGGAAGCCGAAAGCGCAAACGCTCAAAAAGCAACGCTTTTCGGGGCAGAATAAGGTGATTTACATATGCTGACACCACAGCAGATTATTGATATAATCGAAACTATGTACCCTCGGATTGACAAGTTAAACACATGGATAACAGCCGACTTAATTAAACGCATTATGGCAAGAATCGGACGCGGAGAGCTTTATATGACCGCTACCGATGACTGGCAACTTCAAGCATACCAAGCCGCAGGCGGACACCTTGAAGCGGTTCAAGCCGAAATCCAGAAATGGACGAAAGCAACGAACGAAGAGATCAAGCAGATATTTGAAGATGCAGGCATTAAGGCGCTTGCTTATGACAGCGCTTTCTATACTTCACACGGGCTTGAGGGCTTTAATATCAAACAATCCGAAAGCATGATAAGGCTTTTGACGGACTGCTATGCACGCACTTGCGGAACGATTGAGAATTTCACCCGAACAACGGCGAGTGCAAGCCAAAAAAAATTTATAGATGTTCTTGACACGGCACATTTCAAAGTCAATTCAGGTGCAACATCATATACGCAGGCGGTTAGCGACGCACTGCACGACATTGTTGATACGCAAACAAAAGTTGAATATCCGACGGGCCATGTCGATACGATTGAAACGGCTGTTCTTCGGGCAGTTCGTACAGGTGTTGCACAAGCTGCCGGAAATATGGCGGTTCAAGGAATGATTGAACGAGACTGGGACGTTATTCTTGTTTCCGCTCACCTTGGTGCAAGATACGGTGACGGCGGTGAAAACCCAAGTAACCATTTTTGGTGGCAAGGCAAATTTTACAGCCGAACAGGAAGAACACCCGAACTTCCCGATTTCATCAAATCAACCGGATACGGCACAGGCGAAGGTTTGTGCGGTTGGAACTGCCGACATTCTTTCGGACCGGGTGACCTTGAGCATAATCCGTTTAAAGATTATGACGAAGAAGAAAACCGTAAGGCATATGATTTGAGTCAAAAGCAACGTGCAATGGAACGCCGAATCAGGCACACGAAGACAAAGCTTGTTGCATTGCGTGAAGCGAGTGAAATGACAAGTGACCTTGCGGCAAAAGAAGAAATTGAAACTAATTACATCAAAACTGCGAAACAGTTAGAAAAATACAACATAAGTTACAACGAGTTTTGCAGCGACAACAATCTTCGCCCGCTTTCAGACCGTATTCAAATTGCGAAATGGACGAGAGAAGATTCAAAAAAATCACTTAATGCTGTAAAACAATGAGGTAAACGATGATTTGTCCATATAATAACCGCTCCGAAACCGTTATTGAAGTTTGGTCGCAGGCAACGAACGACTCCAGCGACGATTCAAAAAAAGGTTTGGTAATCAACAAAACAATTTATGAAAGAGCCGAATGCGCCAAAGAATATTGCGGCGCGTGGAACGACGGCAAATGTTGTTACAATAAATAATAGCCATTTCCTATCTTCCTCCTTTCAAATAGGTGCTGGGCATCACCTTAAACTGCCCATACACAGAGCTTTAATAGGCTCTGTTTTTTTATGCCCTAAAAGTCTAAAGTCGGTGCAACTCCGACAAGGGTACAAATCGGTCTATCGGCGGACCTAAGAATGCCGAAACGGCAGACGCTGCGACGTCTTAAAAATCCGCTAACGCCGTTACAGGAGGTTTACACATGAAAACCGAAGAACTCACAGCATTGGGACTTACAGAAGATCAAATCAAGCAAATTTTTGTTATCAACGGGCAGGACGTTAATGCCGCGAAAGAAGCAACAAAAAAACAGCTTGAAGCCGATTTCAAAATCAAAGAAGACGACCTTCAGAAACGCCTCAATGACGCAGAAACCACGCTGAAAAGCTTTGAGGGAGTTGACCTTGAAAAGATTCAGCAAGATATCCAGACCTATAAGGAGCAAGCAGAAAACGCCGAAAAAGACTATCAGGCGAAAATCACAGCTCGCGACCAAAAAGATTGGATTAAAACCAAGCTCGATGAATACGGCGTTGCATCGCCTTACGCGAGAACCGCGCTTGAGCATGAGTGTATGTCGAAGGACAGCGGACTTTCGTGGAAAGACGGTGCGTTCTTTGGCTTTGACGACTTTATGAAAGCCGCAAAAGAAAAAGACAATGCGCTTTATCAGACAGCAGAAGAAAAAGAAGCCTTAGAAAAGGCGAAAAAACTTGAAGAAGACGCACCTGCTTTTACCTCTCCGCTCGGAAAAACCGGAGAGAGCGACAAAAAGTATGTGCCGCCTAAAATTTTTTAAAAACGAAAGGTTGGTATTAAATGCCCAGAATTGCATCACTTAACATCCTCGGCGAAGCCGCCGGCAAGGAATATCTTGCTGAGCTTTACGGCAAGGTAATTGAAAATGTACAGAAAAACCTTATTTCTGCACCCATGAAAAACACCGAACTTTCGGGCGACCCCGTTTCCGGCTCGGTTGAGGCAAAGCGTTTTGCAAACGCGACCCCGAAAGCATACGGTACCGCGAGAACCGCAGGCAAGGGCGATGCTGTTAAAGCAAAGTCCGTTACCGTTGCGATTGACAGCGACAAAGAAATTGTTGAAGAACTCGAAGAAAAAGATATTCGTCTTGTCGGCGTTGACGGAGTTCTTGAGCGCAGAGCCGCAAACCACGTTCTTCGCATGGCGGCAGAGCTTGACAGAGCGTTTTTCACTGCTGCCGCAAGTGCGGCAAGCGCCGTTAACCTCAGCGCGTTTAAAACTGTTGGCGACAAGCTTGAAGCAATCATTCAGGAGTGCGAAACCACACAGAATGACTTCGTGGACGGCGTACCCCGCTCGATGATGAATGTTGTGTGCTCGCCGAAGTGGTACGGCGAAATCCGCAAGGAAATCGACAAAGAGACACACAATGCGAACATCAATACAGACGCTGAAGAATTCAACGTATATCACGGTGTCCGCGTTTCAAGCTGTGTTCATCTTCCTGTTGGCGTTGACTGCGTGCTTATGGTAACCGGAGCTGTTGCACAGCCTGTTATGGCAAACCAGTACAACGCAGAAAAGATTCCGCTTTCCAACGCTTGGGGCGTTGAGCTTTTCTACCACTACGGCACAAAGGTTGTTACCCCCGACCTTATCTTTAAGCCGGGTACTTTCACAAAGGCTTCGGCTTTTGAAAACGGCAAGCAGTATTACACACTCGCTGACGGCGTATATACCGCCTGCGAAAACCTCACTGCTTTCGCACAGGGTACGGATTATTACACCATGGCTTGACAGAGGTTTCGGCTATGCTTTTTAAAAATTTAAGAAGCGGCAATATTCTTTCTGTTGCTGACACATCAACCGCTGAGTTGATGCGTCAGTCGGAAACGTATCAAGAAATTAAAACTGATACGCCCACCACAGCAGAAGAAAAAGCCGAAGAAAAGAAACCTCGAAAACCAAGAACAAAGAAATAAAGGAGAACGGCACATGGCATATGCAGATTATCAATTTTACACCGAAAAATACTTCGGCGATACCTTGGAGTACAATTTTGCACCGAAATGGCTTGAAAAGGCAAGTGACACACTGGATAGCCTGACATATAACAGATTATTGTTTGCTTTTCCGACTGTTGAAGCGCATGCAAATAAGGTGAAAAAAGCTGTTTGTGCCATTGCCGACGCCCTTTATCTTGTTGATATTCAAAAAACTGCAATGTCGGCGCAAAAGACAGAAGATGGCGAAATCCACGGTGCTATTTCTTCAATTTCCTCCGGCCGTGAGTCAATTTCATACGTTGCAAAAGGTGCTGATTCGGTTTACGGAAAAGCTGCTTCTGACGAAAAAGAGCTTACGCGCCTTTTATATCAAATAACACTGGCTTACCTTGCAGGTATTCCCGATGCCAACGGGATTAATCTTCTATATGGAGGTTTTGACGATGTATGACAGCACGATTACACTTTTCAATTTTCACGAAAAAAGCGGAAAGTGGTTTTCAACTATAATTCCAAAAGCAGATTTGCTCGTTAATAGATCCAGCTCTTCAACATCCGGCGGGGTTAACGGTGAAGATTCGATTGAAATTATTGTTAAATGCACACCTGCAAAATCTGTCAACGGAAAGGAATATTTACCGCCGAAACAGTATGCGAAGTGTGATTATCCAGCTAATTATTTCACATTTAAACCCGAAAGCGACTTTATTTATGACGGTGAATGGTTGAGTAGTCAAGAAATCCTTGACGATGATTATGACGAAGGTTTTTACCACGCCATGAATGACGAATATGACGGAGTTTATATGGTCACATCTGCGGCGTTTTTTAGCCTTTTGCCTCATTTTGAGATTGGAGGCAAATAAGATGTCGGGTTTGCCGAAAATTGATTATTATGACGGAAACGTGCATATAAAAATTAACCTTTCCGAATATAATGAGCGCTTTATTAATGCGCAACAGTGGCTCGGTGACCGAGTTCTTGAAGATTGCAAACCGTTAATGCCTTTACTTACAGGAAGCTTGCAACAGCGTTCGCACGTTGAGGATGGCGGAAAAATGGTTGTTTTTCCCGGACCATACGCCAGATATCTTTATCATGGCGTAAAAATGGTTGATTCTGTGTCTGGAAAAGGACCTCAAAAAATTCCGATTGCACCCGGCGAAACAATTCTCCGTTTTCGCAAAGGTGCAAAGCTTGTGCCAACAAACATTCCGTTAAGGTACTCGCGTGCCGAAGCTGTGCCGGAATGGTTTGAAGCTGCGAAGCAAAAAAAATTGCAACAGTGGACAGATGGGGTTGCAAGAATTATCGGAGGTAAAAAGTAATGCCGCAAAAAGCAGTAATCGACATTGACGGCTCGGAGGCCGTGAGCAAAGTTCTTTTGGATTTTCTCAACACATTTCCGGGACTTACGGAAAACAAATCAATCCTCTTTTCTACGCTCTCCGAGACAAGTGGGATTGGATTTTTTCCGACAGCCGGAGCCGTTTTGCAGAGCAATTCGGAGGATATTGCAGGACACGTTACACAGGTTTGCTTATATCCTTTCAGCGTTGTTTATCGAGCTGCACCGAAAAGCGAGACTCAACGAATCCGAATTAAAGAATGGCTTGACACGCTCGGAAAATGGCTCGAAAAACAAACTGTTTCGATTGGCAAAAAAGAGTACAAAATTGCGGATTATCCGATTTTGAAATCAGATAACCGCGTAATTAAATCAATAAGCCGTACAAGTCCTGCTTATCTCAATGCGGTTTATCAAAACAACATTGAAGATTGGCTCGTATCTTGCACGCTTACTTACGAAAACGAATTTGACAAATAAGGAGTTGATTTTTAAATGGCAAAGATTGAACGAAAATACTTTGCACATTTTATTGACGTTTCATTCGGCGGCGAAAGCGCAGAATATGTTCGACTCGGCAAAGACCTTGAAGAGTACAACATTGAGCTTAACCCCGACACTGAAACCGTTAAAAACATTCTCGGCGAACAAAGCACACGCCACAACGGATATGAAGTTTCTTCAGAGGTTGATCCGTTTTATGCTTATACAGGTGATAAGCTTTACGAACAGCTCGCGAAGATTGCGAACGGCCGTCTCACCGGCGATGATTGCGCAACGACTGTTGTTGATGTTTTAATTGACGGCAGCACCGGAAATGTTGAATGGGCTTACAAAGAAGATGTTATCGTTGTTCCCACCTCAATGGGCGGCGACACTTCGGGCGTTCAGATCCCGTTCAGTATCAATTACAACGGAAACAGAACGAAAGGTACTTTCAACCTTACAACCAAAACATTCACAGCAAGCGAAGCTTAATTACACGGCGGTTCTTCAAAAGAACCGCCATTCTTTTTTACTTTAGGAGGTTTTGAATATGGAAAGCAAGCAGAATATTACAAAATTTGAAAAAGATTTCAATGCGATTGTGGTTGATGACGGACTTATTCACGTTCCGGTTCGCAACAAACTTAATGAAGAAATTGGGGTATTTTCTTTCCGGCCGACAGACATCGGAATTATCGACCGTTTCAACAGCATGGCGGCAGAATTTGACGAAATCATTAAACCGCTTGAAAACATTAATATAAACCCCGATGGAACAACCGATGAAGAATCCACGGACGAACTTGAAGCATTGCGCGAAGCTGAAAAACGCCTTTATGAAGCTTGTGACAAAGTTTTCGGTGGAAATATGTCAGAAGCGTTTTTTGGAAAAATGCACCCGTTTTCAATCGTTAACGGCCGTTTTTACTGCGAAAATGCGCTTGACAGTGTTGGCAGATATATTTCAAAGCGCTTTGACCGTGAAGCAAAAAAAGTTAGTAACCGCATTGAAAAATATACACACGGTTACAAAACCGGAAAGCACAAAGGCGGTAAAAAATGATTGGCGAACTTCCTTGTTCTCTTGCCGTGAACGGCAAGGAATATAAAATTCGCACAGATTTTCGGGACATATTAAAAATCGTTGCAGCATTTAATGACCGAGAACTTGAGGATAATGAAAAGGTATACATCTGCTTGTTCATCCTTTTCAAAGAC
>ERZ1034855.763-NODE-763-length-10533-cov-31.374022_pt1 | contig 10533 bp, 16 predicted proteins | sample MGYA00520699_ERZ1034855 | MGnify/ENA primary metagenome ERZ1034855 (study PRJEB33766, sample SAMN09781730) | gut metagenome | biome: gut microbiome | host: Homo sapiens | place: Madagascar | study: EMG produced TPA metagenomics assembly of the PRJNA485056 data... | reverse complement strand
ATTATATCTAAAGCTACTTTTAATATAAAACAAAACATCTTATCTCGAGAGGATGTGAAAATAATTGAATGAAAATTTAAATTTAAAAGGCAATATCGATAATTGTAAGCATCCTTTATAGGGCCATGTTTATCCTTCATAGGCCGCGCGAGGATACTAGTTACCTACTGCTACTGAAGAACAGCTGGGCGGCGTAAAAGTAGAATTGCTTAAAGAGATAGACGAAAAGTAGCCAGTATATATTGATAAAAATGGTAAATTATGGATAACGGTATCAGGAGATAAAAATTTTATATATGACCAGATAGCTCTTGATACCATTTGGATTATTGAACATAATTTAAATAAATATCCTAGTGTTAGCGTTAAAGACAGCGGCGGCAATAGTATAATTGGGGAGGTTGAGTACCTAGGCCCTAATAAATTATCCATTCATTTTTCTGTTGCGGTCAGCGGCCGCGCCTATTTGAATTAAAAGAAAGGAAATATTTTTATAAATGAATTTTTTAACTAATATTGATTTGCATTAGAATTAGCTTCTTAATGCTTTGTTACAGCCTTTAACAATGAACCCGGCTAATGCCAAACAGGGCTAGGTCTATGTAAAAATAAAAGATGCTGGCGAGACTAAGGATGCCGCCCTCATGCTTTACACTGGTTCTCAATGGGTAGAAGTGGGTCGCGTTTATGTCCTGCCACAAGCTACTGACACTACTCTTGGCGGTATTAAAATCGGTACTGGCTTAAGTATAGATGCCGCAACGGGTACAGTTTCAGTTTCAAATGAAGGAATGGCTGTTGGCTCGGCTGATAAACTTACTACAGCAAGAAATATCACCGTGCAAGATGGCGAAAGCGGCGAAAATTTTGCGGGTTCGGCGGCATTTGATGGTTCTACTGATATAACTATTAAGCTTGCTTTGACAGAAGCCTTTAATAATAAGCTTGCACAAATAGCTACAAACCAAACTAATATAACAAATTTAACTACTAAGGTTAATGGATTGGCTACTATTAAATTATAGGTTCTTACTAATCCTGATAACAAAACTATTGAAGAACTTGTTGCCGGTGATGCTAGAAAAGAGAATATAATTTATCTTTTTCCGGTTGTAGATAGTTAGACTAATAATTCCTATGATGAATATATTTACATTGCGGCATAGGATAAATTTGAGCTTATTGGTACAACTAAAGTTAATCTTGCTGGTTATCTTACAGAAGCTTCTCAAATAACCTTTATAGAAGCAGAAACTTTAGCCAACATAGCAAGTCAAGATACTATTCCTGTAGCTTTTGGTAAATTAGCCAAATTATTTACTACTTTATCTAATATAGAGTATTACACTTTTGAAACCACTAGTACACAGAGGTTTTATCCAGAAACTACTTATACTCTTGAATTAAAACAGAATGAAACTCTTGCAAGTATGGAAACTAATTTTATTGATGCTGACAACAAAATAACTAGTGCTATTATAGATTGTGAAACGCCGAATTCTAAAAAGTATATATATACTTTCAATTTAAAAGAAGGCGAATCTGTAGGCTTTACTTGTACAAAGAAAATTACAAAGAAATTATTAGATTAACGAGGCGGGGTGATTTCTAAGTGAAAAATTTAGGGTCAATTACCGAAGCGCGAGATGTAGCTACAAAAGGCTATGTAGATAGTAAAGTGGCCAATACAAAAGTAGATTTACCAGATGTAAGTGCCGAAAATGTATTAACATGGTAGGATACTATTGAACCAAAAGCCGAAATAGGTTTGGGTATATAGAACGCTGCGGTTGGTGACATAATCAAAGTTAAAGCTGTAGATGATAATGGGACTCCGACGGCGTGGGAAAGCGCCGCAACGCCTAGTAATGAGGAAAATTGGGTGCTACTCGATGAGTATGATTTAAGTCTTGAAGAAAATCAAGTTGGTAATTTTATTATAAGTAAATATAATAATAAAAGTTTCACTGTCAAGAAGGCTTTTGTCCAAGTTCGCAATGTAAAAACAGATGGTGCGAGGCACATCCGTGTAAATAGCATACAAATAGGAGATTCTAATTAGAATACTATTACTTCTTACATTTGGGCTTACTTAATTCCAATTGCTGGTGGCGTATTGAATATAGGCTCATCTAGTAATGAATAGTTTACAGCCATAACGGATAAAACCATATATACAAGTAATGATACTTTATAGACGAATAACCTTACCATTGATTTAGATGCTGGAAATTTTACTGCCGGTTCAATAAAAATATGGGCAGTAATCAAACAATGATTGCAACAATCCTTAAATCGCAAATAATTAAATTTTATATAATACAAATCAGACTTGGTAATATTACCATAAAGTGAGAGAGGAGTTAAAAACCAAATGAAAAAGAAAATATATATAGATGCAGGACACGGCGGCGATTCAATAGGCGCTAGCTATAAAGGCAGACTCGAACAGGACGATGTTCTTAAATTAGCTCTTGCCGTAGGAAAACTTCTTAAAATCCAGCCAAATATAGAAGTAAAATATAGCCGCATTACTAATGTAAATCCCGATTTAACGGGTAGATGTAAAGAAGCTAATGCTTGGGGTGCTGATTACTTTATTTCCATTCACAGAGATGCTTGCGCTCCGAACGTAGCTCAAGGCGTAACGGCGTATGTTTACAGTAAAGTAGAAACGGGCGGCATTACTTATAACAAGGCAAAAAATATAGTTGATGGACTTAGTGCTGCGGCCGGCTTTAAGAATCGTGGCGTTAAAAAAGGCGCAGTTTCGTATACAGACTTTGCAGTTAACCGCGTCACAAATATGTCAAGTGTCCTTTTGGAAGTAGGGTTTATTGATAGCGATATAGATAATAGAATCTTTGATGAGAAATTTGAGGATATGGCGCTTGCAATTGCCAAAGGGTTATGCGCCGCAGTGGGAGAAAAATTCGTAATTCTCGGAGATGCAAATGGTGATGGCAAAATAGATGTCAACGATGCACGCCTAATTCTTAGATATGCTGTTGGACTTGAAACGGCAAATGAAAATCTTAAAGCAATAGCCGATGTTAATGGCGATGGAAAAATTACTGTAGATGATGCTCGTGAGGTTTTACGGCAAGCGACCGGAATTAAATAAAAATAAGGGAGGTTAATTAAGTGCCGAACTTAATAGATACTGTTTAGACCAAACAAGGTAATGCTTAGATAAATTATAATGGTCTGGCCAATAAGCCAGACCTAACTCCTTTTATAGGGCAATTTGAGATAGCATCTCAAACTTCAAAAGAAGATGATTATTATCATTTAACCTACACGATAACTCTTTCAGAAGAAACTACTTATAACAATATAAAAGCCGCTTTAGAAGCTGGCCGAACTATTCTTCTCAGAGAGAAAAATGGTACCCGTTTTTACAATTTGACAGATGTAGTGGATAACCAATATTATGGCTTCTCTTGGATGGGAACAATATATAAAGATTCACAAGTAAGTGAAATAGATTATTAGTATTTCCAAATAAACAATGACAATACGGCTTCTGGCTTCAAAAGAATTTATTAGACGAATACAGTTTATAAAGTAAGATTTATGGAAAATGGCGCTGCAGCTACAGACGAATGGAAGCGTTTAGATAAAGCTTACAATGATATTCCGAGAATATTGCTTTTACTTGTTGATGTAAACACAGAAGAATACTATACCTTTAAACAATATAAAAATGTAAATAATATAAACCATTATATCTTTTATAAGTTAAATTACGATGTTGAAACAAACAAAATAATTTATACTGAGGCTGATTTAAATACATAGGATGGGGCAACGGTTTTAACCACAAAAGAAATTTCTTTAGGTGGTGTGGCAGTTACCTATCTTGGGGCAAACGGCGTAGAGGTAGCCGATGCTGCAGAAGAAAATACCAAAATTATTGAATTAGAGTATGGTAAAACTAAAGAACTGGACTTTGAAGTTCCTCTGGCCTCAAAAATATTTAATATAACTTCTAATTAGACAGACTATAATTTTTATAACGATAACAACTATTATTATGTTTTTAAAATTGATTCTATCCTTAAAATCTACACTTTGGATAATAATAATAATAAAGTTTTGATTGAAGATAATCCTATCATTTATCAAAATGCGGCTGAAGAAGGCTTTTATGTGGGTATAAACATAAATGAGAATCCTTATGATTCTTCGGCTTCAGACCATATTACAACTTATACAAAAAAAGATTCTAACTATATATCAGGTATTTTGTGTATTGATAGTGATGGATATTTTAATACTTTTTATACTACAGATGGGGCAACAGCAGAAAAAACTATTAGTTTAATTATTAATAAAAAAGCTTCAAATATAATAACTATTCCGTAGAAAATGATTCCTTATGGAAAGAATATAGAAATATTGTTAGATGCAACTGGAAGCAATGGGGCAGAAATAACATAGAAATTGTTATCTTTACAACCAGAAACATTTGATTATATACCTCAAATATATTATGATACTAAAGACGAGGATATGACTTTTGGAGAGACAGATTCTTTAATTAAAGTAACGAGTTCTGTCCCTTGGACAAGTAATAATACTTTAACTGAAAATTTTATATATAATTAGAATACAATAGCTTATTTAAATAATGAGGAAGAGCTAATAACAGCTGAGCTTGAGAGTGGTGATGATGTAACTAATAATTATTTTTTGGATAGGATTTCATCATTACAATTATACAAAAATTCAACCGATTAGTATCCAATTAATATTGGAGTAAGTTAGAATACAATTGTAAATTTAAAATATTATAGATATAACATTACTACACCTTTGACCGAAATAGTTTCTACTAAAACTTGGACAGTAACTAATCCAGATGAAACTGATAATGCTTTATTAATTTTAATAACTTTAAAAACAGGAATTCAATTTTGGACTCCTTTCTTTAAAAAAGATGAAACTCGACACGCAATACGATTAACTTTAGTTAATATTAAAAGACCTATTGTTATCAAACAAGAAATCAGTTCGTCTGATCTTCCAATTATTAATTCTTCAGAGCGTTTAAAAGAATCTGAAAAACTTTTAACTGGAGATTAGATTTATTCTTATGTTGAAGGTAGATTGTCTTCTTTCTCTCCTTCTGTCAATCTTGCACTTTAGATAACCGATACTGGCGATGATGCTAATAAACCAGTTATTAATTATGTTTTAGCTAACAAATTTACTGAAGTACAAGACTCATTAGATTAGAAAGTTTCATCTACTGACCTTAATAATGCTGTTACTAATTTATAGATAGATTATTAGACTTAGATTAATAATAAACCTATAATACCAACTGCGACTTCTATATAGGCCGAAATGACTTATGATTCTGTTCCTACTTAGGATAGTGAAAATCTTGTAAAATCTAAGGATTTATATATAGTTCAACAAAATTTGATAGAACAGATCGGCGGAAAAACAAAAGGTTATGTATTTGATACTAACGCCGAATTACAGACTTGGCTTACAGATGAGAATAAAGCAAAACTCAAAGTTGGAGATGCTCTTTATATAAAAGATACTGGCTATCCTGACTATTGGTGGGACGGAACAAGTACCTAGTATCTTGAAACTTAGAAAGTAGATTTAACCGATTATGCCAAAACAGCCGATATTGCTTCTACTTATCTCACAAAAGCTGATGCGAGCATTAATTATAAAAATAAAAACGACCATGACTTTAGAACTTTTATAAAAAAAGCTACTATTTCAACAGATAATAATACAACTTTAACAAATACTAAAAATAGTTGTGTAGAAATTTCTTTACAAGATAATGAGTCTTTATCCAATTTCTATTCATTTGAAGATAGAGAAGAATATTATTGTCCTATTACAATATTAAAAGTATATTAGGACAGTAATTTAAATATTTCTTGTTATACTTTTTCTTTTAATGCTTAGGAAACTTTGTATAGTGGTTATTTAACTTTTCTTCCAAGTGATGCGCCAGAAGGCACTTATCGTGGTAGTGACTCTTATCTGGTGACACTGCCTAATGGGGCAAATAATTATCGACAATTTTTCTTATAGGCTTGGGTATATGTATCCACTACTGTACCAAAACTTTATTTAAAACGAACTGATTTTACACCCTTAACTTAAAAAGGAGAATAATATATGAAGATTAAAATAAATAATGATAAAACTTTTGAAGTAACTTCATTCTATCAAGGTTCTTATAATATAAAAGGTGTTCAAAGAAGCACTCTTTATATTACAATTGAAAATTCTTCGTATGCTGAAATAAAAGAAAATTTTATTGATAGCATTGAAATAAAGGAAGTAAAGCAAACTAATAAACCTTCAACTTCTGATACGCCAGATACTTATTACAAAGAATTTAGTATTATTGGCGAGATTCGAGATAATTTAGATAATACTTTTACAGTTCTTGTAGGTAAAAAAACTCCTCTCGAAGAAGCTCAGGAAAGAGTTCTTGCTCTTGAAAACGAAAACGCCGAACTCCTTTTCCAAAATCTTACTGGGGAGGAATTCACCGAATGAGCAATTTTGAAAAAATAAAAAGATATTATAATATGGGTATCTATAAAGAGAAACATATTAAGATTTTTTACCAAAAGAAAGTCATAACTGAAAAGTAGTATAAAGAAATTTTGGGAATCACTGAATAATGCAACTATAGAAAAAGCTCTTGTCGGATGCGGCAAGGGCTTTTCTTCTTGCTTTTTGAAAATTTTTTTGATATAATGGAATTAAAGAATTAAGATATAGCCCCTTGGTGTAATGGTAGCATAGTTGGCTCTAACCCAACCGATACTCGTTCAAATCGAAGTAGGGGCCGCCATAGTAGGAGAAGGTTTAGTAGCCTTCTCCTTTTTTTGATTTTATAGGAAAAATATAATATAATATATATGAATTAAATTTAGAAAGGACGATTTTATAATGAATGTAGAATTTTATTGTGGAAATATTCTTAGTAATCAGTGACAGTATTAAAGATTTACTCCGTGGATTTGAAACTAATTCTGATAAAAATATTATTTCCAATCCTGATGATTTTTTTGATGCGGCTTTAGACTGGCGGGTAAAAGGAAAACTTGCGTGCGAAAACGAAATATATAAACAATTATTGAGTTTTACTCATAGTTATTCTACAATAGAAGAAAATGATAAGTTTCTTAAAAAGTTCGTTGAAGACACTATTATTGTTTTCGAGGATTTTGATTCTATTTTTGATAAAATAGATTCTTTGTGTTGTTTATATGACTTTTATTCTAAAGAGAATGATACAAATACTTTCTGGTTTAAATATGTGACGGATTAAAAAGGAGCAAACGGAATTGAAGTGTTTAACAGTCTTTAAAAATGATGAAGAAATAATAACCATGCCTATAGAAGATATAACTTTAGAAAGTTTTCTTACAAGCAATGTTGCTCCTATTAGTCCTAAAGAAACTATTTCTTATTTTAAAACCTATTTATTTAGAATAGAGGATTATCTTTATAGCGCTGCCGATGTAGTCAAGTTAAAAATAGAAAAACTGCGTAACAAAGAAAAAGTTATATTTTTTTCTAATCTTAGCGAAATGGTAGAATTTTATGATGAATTAGATTTTCAGCAGAGAGAGCTTTGTAAATATCATCAAGAGATAGGCAAGATAGAAGCTATTATAAATCTAATACTAACTACAGAAGAAAAAGGTGAGAAAGAAGCCAAATGGTCAATAGATTGGGAATAAAGATGAAAAATAATATAAGTCTAGAAATTCAAAAAAGAATTAATGAACTTAAGTCAATAGAAGGATATAATTTCTTTGGAGCATTTTTATATGGAAGTCAAAATTATAATCTCAATACCGAAAATTCAGATATAGATTTGATAATTTTATATATTCCTACAACAGAAAGGCTTATTAATCTTTCACCGCCGCTGTCTAAAGAAGAAATTTTGACTCAAACCAATGAAAAAAATGTTCTCAAAGATATAAGGCTTTTTATTAAAGAATTGCTAAAAGGTTCCCCGAATGCATTAGAGATATTATACACTGACAATTATTTAATAGAACAAAAGTATTACTCTTTATGGGAACGGCTTAAAGACTATGATTTTGGTTTTTTGCAGAGGAAAATGAATAGTTTTTTGATGGCTGAATTAGGTATTATGTATAATACTTTGAAGACAGCTAAGACTAAAAGTTTTACTCCAAAACAAGCAAAAAAAGTTTGGCATTCTAGTTATACAATCTGCAAAGCATTAACTTTTAAAAATTATAATCCTTATGTTTATGAGGAATTAAGAGAAGAACTTTTCAAATCTTTAAAATTCCATACGCCGGAAAAGCTTTTAAAATCTGGTGAAATGTTATACCACAAAACCAAAGAAGAAGTAGAAAAATTCTTAAAAAATTGGGAATATCCAGAAGCTAGAAGCAAACTACTAGAAGCTAAAGCCTATTTTTTTCTTAAGGAGGTAATTTTCTATGAAGAAAAATAAAACATATAAACTCACCGTAATGGGTATTTTGGGCGCTCTTTGTATCGCTTTTTCTTGCTTGTCTATTAAAACTGGCCCTTTGACTATTTCTTTCGCTAGTTTACCTATTTATGTTGCCGCATTTTACCTCGGTGCTCCCGAAGCTATCATAGTGGCACTTTTAGGTGGGGCGGCAGACCAAATTATATCCTATGGTATTTCGGCAACTATGCCGCTTTGGCTTATTCCAGGCATTGTTAGAGCGATTACGGCTTTTCTTCTTTCCTATTGGTATAACAAACTTTATAAAAAACCAATAGAAACAGATTATAGTATAACTCTTATAGTTTGTATAATATCAAGCTTAATGTGTACTTTTGCTACAACCGCCGTTATGGCTATAGACGCGTTGCTTTTTGATTACTTCTCTTGGGCTTATATTTTATCAAGTTTAGGAATGCGTCTTTTTAGCTCAGTTCTCGTGGCTATTTTATGCGGAATGGTAGTTTCACCTATCGTGAATATTTTAAAACAAAAAAGGAGATTTGATTGATGAATGAAATTTATAACTGGATAAATGAAGAAAAGAAACGACAAAATGAAAGTATAGAACTCATTGCTAGTGAGAACTATCCTAGTTATGATGTAAGAATGGCTCAGGCCTCTTGCCTTACAAGTAAATATGCCGAAGGCTACCCAGACAGTAGTTTCATTAGAACGGGACACGGTAATCATGGAAGATATTATGGCGGCTGTTATAATATTGATAAAATTGAAGATATTTGCCGCTTGGAATGGCAAAAAGCTTTTAAAACTGATTACCATGTAAATGTGCAGCCGCATTCGGGCACTCAGGCTAATATGGCTGCCTATGCCGCTGTCCTAGAGCCGGGTGACACAATTTTGACCATGAGCTTAGACCAAGGAGGTCATCTCAGTCATGGTTCTCCCGTAAATTTTAGCGGAAAACTCTACAATGTAGTTCATTACGGTGTGGACGAAAATGGCTACATCGACTATGAAGATCTGCGGCACAAAATTTCACTGTACTCCCCGAACCTTGTACTTGCAGGCGCTTCGGCTTACCCCAGAGAAATTGATTTTGCAAGAATTAAAGAATGTATAGATGAAATAGTCAGGGTTGACCAAATATATCATCCTGTTTATTTTATGGTAGATATGGCGCATATAGCTGGACTTGTGGCCGCCGGTTACCATCAATCACCCTTCCCCTATGCCGACATAGTAACAACAACATCTCAGAAAACTATGCGTGGTCCTCGCGGCGGAATTATCTTTTGTAAACAGGTCTTGGCTACGAAGATAGATTCTAGCGTATTCCCGGGCAACCAGGGCGGCCCCCTTGAGCATGTTATTGCGGCAAAAGCTATCGCGGCACACGAAGCCCAAACCGAACAGTTCAAAGAGTATATACAAACAGTAGTAAAAAGTTGTAAAGTAATGGAGCAAACATTCAAAGAAAATAATATTCCTCTTGTTACAGATGGCACAGATAATCATCTTTTACTTTTAGATTTATCCAAGTATCATTTTAGTGGTAAAGATTTACAAACAGAATTAGATAAATACAATATTACTGGTAATAAGAACTGTATCCCCAACGACAAGCGTTCTCCAAAAGAGACAAGCGGTTTTCGGGTTGGAAGTGCCGCAATGGTTACAAGAGGAGCTATTCCTAATATGTTTTGGGCTATTGCTCAATTAATTTATTATATGATAAATTCACTCGAAGCAGAAGCAAATGGCGAGAAAAATAAACAATATGAATATAAAATGAAATTTTTACAATTATTGCGCGATTACGATAAAGATATATCTCCATACCTTACAAAAGTAGAAGATATAGGTAAAACGGCAGAAGCAGTAGAGTTTTGGCAAAGCCAACTTTAATTTAAATATAGCCCTGATTTATTGCAATCAGGGCTTCTTTGATTTATTAAATAAAATATTATATAAGGATTCAATAATCGGCATTTCTAAATTATTAACCTTAGCAATTTTATATATTTCATTAATTGTATTCAAGCCCTCAATAGTAC
>ERZ1034855.759-NODE-759-length-10590-cov-16.468154_pt1 | contig 10590 bp, 10 predicted proteins | sample MGYA00520699_ERZ1034855 | MGnify/ENA primary metagenome ERZ1034855 (study PRJEB33766, sample SAMN09781730) | gut metagenome | biome: gut microbiome | host: Homo sapiens | place: Madagascar | study: EMG produced TPA metagenomics assembly of the PRJNA485056 data... | reverse complement strand
CCACGTGGAGCAACTGGTGCAACAGGGCCTCAAGGGCCACAGGGAAAGCAGGGTGCAACTGGCGCGACAGGTGTGGGAATAAAGACTGTAGAACAGACTACGGCAAGCACTGCTGACGGTGGTACGAACGTTATCACTGTAACAAAGACAGACGGCACAACAAGCTCATTCAGCGTTAAAAACGGTTCCAAAGGAAGCACTGGCGCGACAGGACCACGTGGAGCAACTGGTGCAACAGGGCCTCAAGGGCCACAGGGAAAGCAGGGTGTACCCGGTGTTACTGATGTAGCCACTACTACAAAAGCAGGAGTGATGTCTGCATCAGACAAGACGAAATTGGACAAACTTTGGAAATATCTTAGTGAGGTACCTGATATTGCGGTTGGTAGTTATACAACAGAACAGCTTGCAAAGATTCTTGTCAATTACATACCTTCAGGAACAACACGAGCCATGCGACCGATAAAACTTGGTTCATATTATAGAGAAGATATTTTCCCAGAATCGTATCATTTTGAGGGTCCGTTAATAGGTTTGTATTCTATTAGTCTAGAAAAAGTAGAAACCTCAGCAGCATCTGTTGGTATATATTATGAATTAAGGTTCAATTATATTAATGCAGGAAATGGAGTATATTCCACTGCAACAAACAAAACTATTAGCCGAACAGTAGTTTACAAAACTTTAAAAAATAACAGTCATCACTTTGATGTTGGAGTAAAATTTATATGAAAATATATTATTCAGTTGCCAATTTTATTTCTGAAAAATGGATTTATGATGCAGTTTTAAGCATACAGTCTGTACATATTCATAACCCTGACACCCAGTTTAATATTTATTACGATAAAGAAGAAACGAAAGAAACGCTTCTGCAATACCTCGATGGAGTAAATCTTAACTTTATTCTTGATGACTGGAGCGATACTTTCTCAAAAAAACTTACACAACCATATTCTTATACGGGGACAGGAATATACAATTTATTCCGTGCCATGCAGGAAGACAATGATTTTCTTTTCTTTGATACCGATGTATTTTGTTTTGCACCGATAGAATTCAGCAATACAACTGAGCTGGCTTGCAAAGCAGGCAAAGGTGATAACGGTCAAACATTTTACACAAGAAGTTTGTGTTATGTCGGGAATATCGTAAATGCTTCTGAAAAACTTGAAAATCTGCCTATTATTGAAACAGGAGCAATTTTTCAAGATGAGATAATTTTGAATGACTGTTTTTCTGATATTTTATCACCACTTGAAATTAAGGGTGTGGTACATCTAGGCAATACTGTACACTTCCAAAAGAAACCAAACTTTGACAAGTCTTTGTTTGAAGAAATCTACAATAAATTAAAATCAAATGAAGATGTATCATATATTTTGTATGCAAAATATATGAAAGGAATTGATTGAAATGATTATTTTTTATGATTCAGTAAAACTTACAGATACAAATGTATCAATGTATGAACCTGTTGACAAAAAAGTCATACTTGACGTCTTTTGCATGACGGCACCCGAAGGATTTGAACTTGCAGCTTCAGATATAAGAGACTGTCTTGAAATCTGGGGCAGACCGTTTATGTATATGTCAGACAATGACTGTTTTGATACAGACTATAAAGTAGTAACAAATTACCCTGAAATGTATCACGACAGAAGCATGGAACACGCATTGATTGTGCCGTGACAGGCTGAACTTGCCGCAATGTAAAAATGACTATAAGTATGGGAGAAACAAGTGACTACTACTGCGATTATTTCCTGCGCCATTGCGGTGGCTGGATTTATTATATCAATTCTCGGCACAATGGCACGTCTTTCGGTGAGGTTCGGAAAAATGGAACAGCGTGTTGCAGAAAATGAAAGCCGCGACAAAGAAGAGCGCGAAAAAACACGCGTGAAATTTGAGGGGCTGTATCATGATGTGAATGTTCACAATACGGCTATTGCGACGCTTTCTACGAAGATTGATTCCAAGCATTTGTTGATGATGAACCGGACGCTCCGGACAGACGCGTAACGTGCAATATAAACTTTTCTGTTTGCATGAAAAACGCAACGACGGCGCGAAACCTTGCGGAAAAGATTGTTGCAGACTTAAGCGGAATGACGCTTGCAAGTGAAGACGGTAGCAGCATTGATTTTGCAGATGAAGTTTCTGCTCAATTTCAGGGGACTGACGAAAAAAAGTATTCAACTTATATTACGGCGATAGACTGCCAGTATGATATAAACGAATTGGAGGAATAAAAAAATGGGTGAACTCATTAAAAAACACAAGATTGCGCTTTTTGTAGGTGACACTGCAGAAGGCAAAACTTCGTGGACAAGAATCAGAAAATCAACTGCGTTCAATCTTTCGATGAATCCGGTTACAAATGAATTTGACTACATAGCGGACGAAACTCCGACTACGGAACTTGATCATTATGCACCAAGTTTGAACCAGGCTTTGACTATGTACAAAGGCGAACCGGATTATGAAAAGATTTTTCCGAAGTTCTTCAATATGGACGTTGGAAGCGACGCTTCTATGCCGGTTCTTATTGTGTTCTTTCAGGAAGGCTTGGACAAAACTGGAGAAACACAAACTCACTTTAAGGCTTGGCAGGCACCGAATGCGCGCTTTGTTGCAAACGAGCTCGACAGTGTTGCGGGGACTTTGACTTGTGATTTGTACTTTAACGGTGGCATTGAAAAAGGTTATGCTACTGTTACAGACGGAACACCGGTCTTTACTGAAGGCTCTTATACTGGCGTATAAAAAAAAGTTAAAATTAAAAAAGTTTAAAAAGGCTCTCCTGCTTTGTGCCGGAGGGCTTTTTTTTATTTAAAAATGACTATATATGTATGGGATTAATTGACCTTACAAAAGTTGAAAGCAAACAGGCTCAATGCGTATTGATTGACGGCGTAAGTTACGAAATTCAAACTTCGTTCAGGTACGGTCTTATGTTTTACCGTCTTATGGCTGAAAAGAAATATATGAGCGAATTTATGTTTTTGTATAAGTTTGAAAAACCGAAAGACCTGGTAAAAGGTTTTGAGGCTTTGTATGACTTTTACTGCAAAAAAACTGAATTTCCAAAAGAGACTGGCTCAAACGACGGTGAAAAAGTTTTTGATTACACGGCAGACAGTGATTTGATTTATTCTGCCTTTTTGCAATGTTACGGAATAAATCTTTTGAATGCAGATATGCACTGGTATGAGTTTCGCGCTCTTGTTGCGGGGTTGAAAGACTGCAAACTGACTGATGTTATAGGTTACAGAAGTTTTAATCCTTATGACAGAACAAAATATGAAACAACTATGGCACGGTTGCGCGATGCGTGGAGTTTAGACGATGAACTTACTGATGACGAACAGGATAAACTGGACGCGTTTAATGCGCTGTTTTAATCGGCAAAGCCTTCGACATCGTCGTCAAGGTGGTTTTTGCACCAATTATAAGCGAGTTTAACAAGGAGTGCGGTGATGATTATTGAAATGAAAGTGGCCATAATTCTCGTTCCTTTTTGGTGTTTTATTCGCCCCAACGCTTTTTTGATTCAGGAGAATCAAAATCTGTGTCTTTGGTAATGTAATTAAAAATGGCAATTACTATGATGAGTGAAATTAAAGAAACTAACATAGGCAACCTCACTAAAGTGAGTATAGCACAATATAAGGAGAAGTCAAGATAATGGCAGACGACGGAAAAGTAAGCATTGGAACTGAAATTGATACAAGCGGTGCTGAAAAAGGAATTAAAGGATTATCAAATAAATTAAAAAAACTTGCAGACAATAAAATATCCAAAGGACTTGCTAATATAGGAGCAGCCGTTAGTGGTGTCGGTGTTGCTTTTTCTGGGGTAACAAAGGCAGTTAACAGCGTTGCTTCCGGAATAAAAGCTGTAAATGACGCTTACCGTGTACAGATTGGAGCTGAAACGCAACTTCAAACGGCGTCACAGAATAACCCTTATCTTGACGGGAAGTCGGTAAAAAATCTTAAAGCGTATGCTTCTCAATTGCAGTCTGTTTCTACTTTTGGCGATGAAGAACTTCTTCCGTTTATGGCACAGCTTGCCTCAAGCGGTAGAACGGAACAGGAAATTATGGACATTATGGCCGCTTCAATCAATGTTGCTGCAAGCGGTACTATGAGCCTTGAAAGTGCGGTACGCAATCTTAACAAGACTTATGGCGGGCTTTCCGGTGAACTTGGAGAAAGCATTCCGCAGATTAAAAATCTTACGACTGAACAATTAAAAAACGGGGAAGCTGTAAAAGTTATTGCGGGGCAATATAAAGGTATGGCAGAAAGTGTTGCCCAGTCAACAGGTTCTTCTCAAAGGCTTGCAAATACGTGGGGAGACTTTAAGGAAGCCCTTGGAAGAAACTTTGCGCCTGCTGTAGATAATGTAAAAAATTCTGCACAGACACTTCTGACCAATGTTGTTGACGCGATGAACAAGTCTGTTGAAACAAAACAGGCGATTATTGAAGCGCAGGCAGAAGGCGTTGAACTTGCAAAGATTCTGGACGGGAAAAACGGCGGAAGCGGAAAGACTGTAGCAGAAGCTGCAAAGGAAGAAAAAGAAGCGAAGGAGAACGCAAAGAAAGCGGCAAAGGAAGCAAAAAGAGCTGCGGAACAGGCGGCAAAAGAAGCGGCTGCAAGTATTCAGTCAATATTTGCAGAGTCTGCCGGGCAGGCACTTCTTAATTCGGGGAAGTTTTCTGCAACGGAAATTGAACGAAAGGCAAAAGAAATATCGGAATTTTTTGACTCAATGACTTACAATTACATGCCTCAGGATCAACTTAATGAGCAGAGAATTTCTGATATTGCAAGTTTATATGACATGACCAGAGAGGACGCAGAAAAGCTTGCATATTATAGCGGCATTATAAAGGCAAATGAAACCGGAAGATATGACGCTATTGTTGAAGAAACAAAAGCAAAGAAAGAACAGCTGGCTCTTGAAGATGAAGCGCAGAAGAGCGAGGCAGAAAAGGCACAGGAACTAGCCAAAAGGAATGAATACAGGGCAAAAATTGACAAAGCTATTCTTGAAGAAACTGAAAATATAAGACGCGAAGAACTGGCAAGCACTGTTCAGATTGACGAAAAAACAAAGGCGCAGAGAAAATATGCTGCGGCAGTGGCTGTTGTTTTTGATATGCTGAAAGACCCTGTATTTACAGGAATGAGTTTTGAAGACGCGGTGGGAAAGCGGCTCAAAACAATTCAGGAGCTGGGAAAAGCTGCATCCGAAGTTGAAGACACTACAAAAGAGGCTGAACGCAGTGCGGAGGACGTAAAGTCGCAGTATTCCGAAAGTGCACAGCATGAAGCGAAAAAAGCCGCTCTTGAAGCAGACCTTGCCCTTCTTAATGCAGAACTTGATAAAGAAAAGATTACTGCCGAAGAGAAGGTAAAAATTGACAAAGAGTGGGCAGAGGCACACAAGGCAATTCTTAAAGAGATAGATGACGCAAACAACGAATCTCTGGAAAAGCAAAGGGAAAAGATTTCGGAAGTTGCAGGAGACATTGCAAGTGTAATGCAGCAGACACAGGATATTGTGGACCGTGCCTGTGAAATGATGAGCGACAATATTTCTACGCAGGCGGACCTTGAAACGGCGGAAGCAGAAAAGAAATATGCCAGCGGCGAAATGAATGAAGAGGAATACTACGACAGGCTGAATGAGATCCAGAAGAAAGCGGCGCAGGATGAGTACAAGGTCAAAATGGCGCAGTGGACTATGAGCGTAGCGACGGCAACGGCAAATATTGCGGAAGGTGTTACAAAGGCGCTTGCACAGGGATACCCGATAGGAATTATTAACGGAGCTTTGATTGGAGTGTCCGGGGCGGTACAGCTTGCTTCCCTTGCACAGTCCAAACCCACACCGCCGAAGTTTGCGACGGGTGGTATTGTTCCGGGTACAAGTTACAGCGGTGACAAAGTGCCTATTCTTGCTAATAGCGGAGAAGGAATCTTTACAAAAGGACAAATGAAAGCGTTAGGGCTTATGGCAGGGCGCGGGCAAGGAATGGACATTACAATCAACAACAGCCAGAGCGACAGGGTAAGCACGGTTGCGCAGCAGAAAAATGACTATTCTGTTGTGATAGACATACTGGACAAACATATAAATGAGGGCTTTATCAACGGTTCATACGACGGAGGAATAGCGGGTATGAATACAAGACAGGCGGGAACGGTGATATTATGAGTGCGATTGCATGGCCTGCGGGCGTAAACAATAAGGCATACGGTGTAACAGTCGGTTACGTGGGCAACACGCAGTCACAGGAATATGACAGCGGCCGCATTGTCACGTATGCGAGGAATACAAGAACAATAAGAAAATTCTCGGTAAAGTTCAGATGGACAAAAGCAGAGAAAAAACTTTTTGACACATGGTTCAGAATAAGTCTGGGCGGTGGTGCCGGAACATTTTTATTCAGAGACCTTTCGGGCGGTGATTATAATACCGAATACAGATTGTCTTCTGTGCCGGAAGGGAGCGGACAGAGATACAATGAATGGGCTATGGAGTTTACGGAAGCATGACGGAAAGAGATATATACGACGCGCTGGACAAAGGCGGTTCTTTTTCACTGCCGTATCTTGTTCAGTTTATTGCGCCGGGCTATGAGACAATTTACCTGGTAAACAACAATGAAGATATTGTTTATCTGGGCAATACGTACAAGGCGGCGGCATTCAAATATACACCGCCAAAAGTCAAGGGCGGAGTTGTTCAGGGCGGAAGCCTTGACGTTTCTGTTGCAGACAATGCTCTTTCTGCATGGGCAGATCTTGCGACGCATACGATGTCGGTAAATGCCGTCGGCATTCTCAAAAACGGGACTGACGTAGAACCGCTTTCTTTTTTCAGACACCAGTATGGAAGTGTTACTATAAACAACGGATACCAGATGCAGATGAGCTTCACGAATGACGACAGACTTTCGATGACGTTTCCTCCGGTGGTATTTGACAACGAAAACAATCCGGGTAATGCGTAATGACGGCAGATATTGACGACCTTATTGGCATTCCGTACAAGGACCACGGAAGAGACCATAACGGCATGGACTGCTACGGTCTTGCGATAGAAGCAGCTGCAAGGTTTGGGTACAAGCTGAATGATGTAGTATATGAAAACCACGATGCGGAACTTGCAGATGTGTACGCACCGACACTGAATGTACACCGAATAGAAAAACCGCGGGAAGGTGCGCTTCTGGAGATGACGGCGGATAACGGAAACCTGCATATAGGGATCTGTATTAATAATAAAGAATTCATACATGAAACGCGGAACGGAAGCCGCATAAACAGAATCGGGGTACTCCCGGTAAGGAATATTTATGGCATTGATATACGTTTATAACGGAGTCGGCAAAGACTGCGACATTTACAATAATGACGGAAAAATCTGCGACATTGTAAAAGGCATTGATTTAGAAAAAAGTCTTATTATAAGCAAGGGTGAAAAAATTAAGGCAGATTATGTCGCAAAAAAAGATGACGTTATCTTTATTCGCCGTCTGCCGAAAGACCCCGTCACTGCCATTGTCGTTGGCGGCGCGGCGATACTCGGATTCTGCGCGTTCGGTACTGCACTCGAGCAGAAAGACAAGAACGACAAAATGCAGGCAGAAATGGACAAACAGGCTGCCGCTGCAAAGGCGGCGGCAGAGACACGCGCGAAGCTTCCTTTTGTCAAAGGTTCAAAAAACCAGATTGCTACAGGCAATACGCTGCCGTTCATTATAGGCAAGACTCTTATGACGCCGTATCTTCTTTCTTCGCCATTCTATACTTTTGGCGGAGCAAACGGTTCAAAGAGTTATTACAATGCAGTTCTGGAAATAGGATATGCAAAAACCGCAATCAACAAAATTTCGCTGGGGACGACGGACCTTAAGTCATGGGCTGACGGAAAATTGAGCGGAACGGCCACCATAGCCGAAGGAACATACGGGGACAGCGAAAACCGCGTTGAAATCATACAAAACGGAAGCTTTACTCTTGATTCGAGGTTCAACGAAAAATGGGTAAGTAATGAACTTAATACAGAAATACCACACAGATACTTCGACGTCTCTGACGCTGATGAAGGTAAGGAGATACAGGAAGAGTGGGAAGCAGGCGTTGTTGAAAATCTTCCGGAACACGCAATGCAGGTTGAAGTTGTAGTTCTCCTTGACGGCTGCCGTAAATATGACGACGGCTGGAAGAATCAGGACATTACGCTTACGGTAGAATACTGTACAGACGCCAGCAATCCTGTATGGGAAAGGTTCTCGAAAGGTTTTAACCAGAACGGGACATACTCGAATACATTCAGTTACAGAACCAAGAAACAGATGCGCTTTGTTGCGACACAGACATTCACCGCGGAACAGGCGTTCGGCTCGAATATGGCTGTAAGGGTAAAACGCACAACGGCGAAAGCAGAAAGCAATGCAAATGACACGATTTACCTTCTTGCCGTACAGACAAAATGCTATGATGCAAAAAAGAGCAGCAAGTCGGCACTGGTTGCGGCAAAGCCTCTTGAAGACAATCTTGCAGGCAAGTGTACGCGCATTGCACTGCGCATGATTGCAAACACAAACACTAAAGACATTCTTGACGCCTTCAATGTGACCTGCACTTCCTACGCAAGAACATGGAACGGAACATCATGGAGTACGGAAAAGACACCGACGCGGAACCTTGCTTCCTGGGTTCTTGAAATACTTACGAGTGATACTCATTCACCGAGCAAATACGAAGACTCGGAACTGGATCTGGACTCTTTTGGCGCGTTCTATGAATATTGTAAGTCAAACAACTTTTATGCAGACGGCGCCATTCTTGACGGAACCACAAAGAAGAATACCATTGAGACACTTTTACAGAATGCAAATGCCGCTCTTGTCTATGACCCGTCTACAGGCAAGATTGAAGTTGTAATAGACAGCGCGCGCTCCTATGCGGTTGCACTTCTTAACAGTGACAATATAATCTCGTTCCAGATGAGTAAGGAGTTCAAAAGACAGACAGACGGAAGACGCTGTACTTATCTTAACTCGAATGCGGAATACAGTTCGGACACAGAAACATTCATGCGCGACGGCGGGGATTATGACCCGGCAACAGACACGCTGACCAAGTTGAGCCGTGATTACATTACAACGCATGACCACATTTTTAAATATGCATGGCGCGAAATGGCGGCAGAGAGTGCGCAGTCAAGAACCATGACGGTAAACGTTGGCCCTGTCGGTGCGTACTATCCTATTTTTGACTGTGTGGACGTACAGCACAAAGCTCTTGCCATTGGACTTGGAAGTACAACAATAAAGAGCGCGGAGTATTCGGGCGGAGTTCTTTCAAAGATTAACCTTGACGGATTTGTGGACTTTCCTACAGACAGCGCATGCGGAATTATCGTGAATGCGTGCGCAGGAACTGAAAGGGGCGTTCTTTATCTTAAGGTAAGCAATGCGGAAGACACTGCAAGAACCCATACACTTAAGGTTACAAGTCCTGTTTCAATAAGCGACAGTGTTCTTCCGGGGCATGGCGATACAATATCTTTCGGCAGACTCGACACTGACGGAGAGTTTACGCAGATAAGAAGCCGCATGAAGATTATGGACGCGGAACCGAACGGACGGAATTATATTCTTACGCTCAAAGATTATGTTCCGGAAATGTACAAATACGGGACAATCCCTGCCTATACATCGAATGTAACAAACAGACCCAATAAGACCGGCGGAACAACAGACCAGAGCAATATTCTTGACGGTGTAATAAAGGCTGCGGAACAGGCTGCAAAAAACGGTGGAAGTGATGCGGCGCAGGAAGCCGTCAACGCAATGACCCATGGCACCCATTTTACGAATGTGCACAAAATAGACTTTGAAGGAACGTCTATTGACGCTATTCTTGCAAAGATAGATGAAGCACTGAAAACTGCCAATTCAATGACAGAAATCAAAGACGAGTATATGACCGTCGTCATGGACGACGCAAAAACGAATATCTCTACTCTGAAACAAACTGCGACAGAAATAACGGCTACCGTTGCGACAAAGGCTGACAAGTCGGCACTGAAAGAAGCGAACGCAAACATATCTACGTTACAGTCAACAGTTTCTATACAAAGCTCATATGTCGGTGCTATGGTCAGAGGCGGTGGCGCGGAAGGACATATGTCGCTTTCTCTTGAGCTACCTGTTGTTATTGACTCTGACACGCGTAAAAAAATGGTGGCAATATCTTCGGAAACGGTTGTTGCGGCAGTGTACGCACAGCTTGTAGACGCGTCGGGTACTGCGATTAAAGGAAGTTATGCAATCAAAGCGGATCCGGCAGAAGAAAGCTTAAAAGCGTTGTGGAACGCCTGTGTCAAAGGAGGGCTTCTTGCCAGCCAGATTGAACTTGACGCAAAACAGGTTGTATTTAGCAACAACGGAACTTCGACATCGATAATTGAGGGCGGGAAAATCAAAACAGATTTGATAGATGTTAAAGAGATTTTTTCTAAAGAAATTACTTTGAAAAGTGATGGAGTGATTAAGAG
>ERZ1034855.754-NODE-754-length-10688-cov-8.783410_pt1 | contig 10688 bp, 8 predicted proteins | sample MGYA00520699_ERZ1034855 | MGnify/ENA primary metagenome ERZ1034855 (study PRJEB33766, sample SAMN09781730) | gut metagenome | biome: gut microbiome | host: Homo sapiens | place: Madagascar | study: EMG produced TPA metagenomics assembly of the PRJNA485056 data set... | reverse complement strand
TTCCCTGTTAAGAAATATAAAGCAAACCTTGCGTTTTTGTCAGGTTTGCTTTAATATTTTAAATTAAAGTAAGTTATCGGCAGATTTAAGGAGAAAACAGATGAAATTTGCTGCAGCCTTGATTAAGATTTTTAGCGGAGCGCTTACCGCTGTTGTTTTCGGCGCATTCTTATATTATACTTATCAATATCAGACCACCAAAGACGCTGAAGACTTATTTACTGCTAACATGGCGCTGATAGTATTCTTAATTTCCTCCGTATGCTTTGCCCTGCTCTTTATTTTGTTTGACGTTTATCAAAGCAAAAATACCGAAAGCGATTTAGTCAAGCTTTTAAAAAGCTCTGATTTAAACGGGAACTCCGAAAAAACAAACATCGCCGATTTGCTGGTAAAAATCGCCTCTTTCAGCAACCTGACCAATCAGCTTTTGGACGGTCATTTCAAAGAACTTAATAACGGATTGAACACCTTGAACAGCAGTTCTGAGACTAACAGCACAAACTTTCAGTCAACTTTAGAGCAGCTGACAAATATCTGCGGAGAAATATCGCAGTATGTTGACAGCATTAAGACTGAAAACGCCAAGGAAAATCAGCGCGCCGCCGGCCACAGCGGCAACTTTGACGTTTTGGTTGCAACAGTTTCCCGCTTAAGCTCGGATTTGAATAACCTGAACGGACGGCTTTTGGATGTGGTAAACCAAATCAGTAAAAATGTTACCGCCAGCATTCAAAGCCATACCGATATAGATAATGAAATCAAAGACTTATTAACAAAATTGCTTTTAGCTAAAAACGGCGTAAGCCCTGAAATTCCGCTGCCGGCACCGCAGCCGCAGACTACTCCGCAGGATAATGACGCTTTGCCGTCGGCTGAAGAAGAAGCTGACGAACCGGAGCCGCAGTCTGTTGCCGATTTTTATGAGCAGCATTTTAAGGATATTCAGGAAAATGAAGAAGAAAAAGCCGAAGCTGTTCCGACAGAAGTTTCAGAAGATGAGGAAGTGCTGGATGAAAATGAAAGCCGAATTGATGAGCTGCTGACCGCTCCGGCGACTGATGAGGTTATAGCTCCGCAATCGCTGGATTTGACTGAGCCGCAAACAGAATCTATAGCCGAAAACCAAGCTGCAGATGATACGGCAGAGCAAGAAGCTAAAGAGCCGTGGGCAGAACCGATGGCGGCAGAAATCAGCGACGCCGAGCAAGAATATTCTGCACAGCCGGATGAACAGCCAATAGCTTCTGAACCGTATGCGGAACAGCCGCTTGAATTGCCGGCAGAGTCATATGCAGAACAGCCTGCCGAACAACAGGCTGAAGAACAGCAAGCTCCGGTTTCGGCGGCGGATGAGGAAGTTATTCCGGCGGCAGAAGCCGAAGAGCAGACAAAACAGCCGATAATCGCTGAACCGGCTGCGGATTGGGACAATACTCAAAACTTTACAGATTCGGTTTTGCAGCCCGAAGATTTTGAGCTGCCGGCAGAAGTTTCATCTCCTGATTTGCCAGCCGCCAAAGAAGAACCGGTAATTTCTGATGAACCTGCCATTTATGACAAACCGAAAAATGAACCATATTTTGAACAGGCTCCGGTAAAAATTCCGGCAAGCGATTTTTCACTTGAAGCCAGCGACCCGTTCAATCCGTCGCCGGAGCATTTTGAAGATTTGAAACAAGCGGTGCAAACAAGCGGCGCAGCTCCAGTATCTCTTGACTTACAGGATGAAGAGCCGGTTTCATTGGATTTGCCGAATGAAGAAAGCAATGTAAAGCTTGATGATATTTTCAATGATGATTTTGCTTCTGAAATGGCTGATTTAGACATTTTGAAAGATGATACAAATAACCAAAACACGGGAGAAATCTCGGTAGAAGATTTGCTTGCCGATGACAAAGACCCGTATAACCCAAACAAATAAATTCTTAAATTAAATCATTGCAAACAAAAAAATACAGTGTTATCTTAGTACTGTATTTTTTATTTTGATGTTTCATTTTTAATATAATCATTATGGAAAAATTTGTTTATAATCCAAAGTCTTCAAAAGCTGAGGAATTTATCTCGCATGACGAAATCTGCGCCGCGCTGAACTATGCCGACCAAAACAAAGATAACCTTGCTTTAGTCCGGCAGATTTTAGACAAGGCCGAACAAGAAAAAGGATTAACCCATCGTGAAGCCTCGGTTTTGCTGGCTTGCGACAATCCGGAAATTGAAGCGGAAATTTTTGCGCTTGCCGAGCGTATCAAACAAAACTACTACGGCAACCGCATTGTGCTTTTTGCACCGCTTTATCTTTCCAACTATTGCGTAAACAGCTGCGTTTACTGCCCTTATCATGTCAAAAACAAGCATATCTTCCGCAAAAAAATGACACAGGATGAAATCCGTCAGGAAGTTATTGCCTTACAAGATATGGGACATAAGCGCTTGGCGTTGGAACTGGGCGAAGACCCCGTTAACAACCCGATTGAATACGTTTTGGAAAGCATTGATACCATTTATGGTATTAAGCACAAAAACGGAGCAATCCGCAGAGTTAATGTCAATATTGCCGCCACCACGGTTGAAAACTATGCTAAACTGCACAAGGCCGGAATCGGCACCTACATTCTGTTTCAGGAAACATATAACAAAGAATCTTACGAACAGCTGCACCCGAAAGGACCTAAGCATGACTATAATTGGCATACCGAAGCTATGGACAGGGCCATGCAAGGCGGTATTGACGATGTCGGACTGGGTGTATTGTTCGGCTTGTCAACCTATCGTTACGAGTTCAGCGGCCTGCTGATGCACGCCGAACATCTGGAAGCCGTTTTCGGGGTCGGACCTCACACTATCAGCGTCCCTCGCCTGCGTGCGGCCGATGATATTGACCCGAGCCAATTCAGCAACTGCGTGCCGGATAATATTTTTGCCAAAATCGTAGCGTTAATCCGCATTGCCGTGCCTTATACCGGTATGATTGTTTCTACCCGCGAGAGTCAAAAAACGCGCGAACAAGTTCTAAAACTTGGTATCTCGCAAATATCCGGCGGCTCTAAAACTTCTGTCGGCGGCTATGCTAAGCCTGAAGCGGAGGATGAGCATTCCGAGCAGTTTGAGGTAGAAGACACACGTTCGCTGGATGAGGTTATCAACTGGCTTATGCGGCTGGGTTATGTGCCTAGTTTCTGCACCGCCTGCTATCGTTCCGGACGCACCGGCGACCGCTTTATGGAGCTGTGCAAGGCTAAGCAAATCCACAACTGCTGCCACCTGAACGCACTTATGACTTTGGAAGAGTTTTTGACCGATTATGCTTCGGACGAAACAAAGGCTGTCGGCGAAAAGCTGATTGAACAGGAACTGAAAACGTTTCCGCCGAAACTTGCAGAGGCTATCCGCGAAAGACTGGATAAAATCCGCAGCAATCAGGGAAATGACTTTTACTTTTAATGTTCACAAAAAATCCGCCTGCTTTTATAACAGACGGATTTTTTTTAAGTTTTATTCGCAAGCCTTATGTTCCGGCAAAGCTAAATATTTTTGATATTCCGCCGCCATATAATCATTAACATAAGCGGTTACGGACGCATCTTTATTTTCTTGCTTTGCCACCAAGTTCCAAACCTCGGCCGTCAAGTATGGTTTCATAGCTTCATACGGCAGAATAAACGCAATCTGTCCGTCCGAATAGCTGGCGATTTCATACGGCATATAAACAAAGCCGACGCCTTTATCGCTTAAAAACGGCTTGGCCTGAGGCAAAGGCAGACTGTCGGCATCAAAATCCTCAAACAGCTGGCTTTGCAAAGTTTCCGGCTGAAACTCACATTGATAGTATGCGCCTTTGAGAGTTGTAAAATAAGCCTCGGCGCCCTGCTTCAGCAGCTGTTTAAATTCCGGAGAATTTACTCTTTCATTCAGGATATGCTCATTAAGCAATACGCCGTCCGATTTACGGATGCTTGCCGCAGCCCATTCCGACATGCCGTGTGCACCGCCGGTAAATACTTCGGCTCTTTTTTCATAAGTGATAAATTTCGGCGTCTGAACAAGCTCTTTAACCTCCGCGGTATAGGTTGACTTAAAAGCCGGAATATAACCCTCGGCCGGCGCTAATTCCGCCATTTTTCCGCTTACAAACTGCTGCAGGATTTTCTGCCCGTCGCTCAGCTGCCCTTTATAATCTTTAATCAGCAAATCAGCCGCCTGCCGGCGGATAGAACTAAGTGCAGCCTCATCGCCTTTTTGCGGATATTCCCAAACCACGCTGGTTTTAACCGCCTCATTTTCCTGCATGACGCTGATTTTTTCATTAACCACCGTATTTTCTGCATTGCAGGCCGCCAGCAGCAAAACCGCCGCCCCGATTAAAGTATTTTTCATTAGCTTTTCTCCCGTTTATTCATAATGTTAAATAGATAATATCTATCAATTACGCCAAGTCAATATTTTTAGCGTAAAAAATTCATACAGACACTTGACATCCGCAAAAATTATGCTACATTGCAACCCGTTTTGCAATTATTATTACAATTTTTTAATTAAATTTTTTATTATTATGGAAGTAAAAGCAATTTTCGGCGTATGTGTTTTGTGTGTGTTTATCATTCTTGCCGTGGCAGGTATTGTACTTAACCGCAAGGAATATAACAGCAACACATCAGGCGCTCAGCAGACCGGCGATTTTACTAAAGGATATGTTTGCATTTTTTCCTTTTTAATCATTGCCGCCGGTTTTATCGTAGCAAAAGCTGTAGATTTTTGCTGAATCAAAAGGCCTTGGACTTTTATTTATAGTCCCAAGGTTATTTTTTTGCACTTTTTATTGACAAAATAAACAAAACAAGTTATATTCATTTCAGATTTTAATTATATTAGATTTATTATTATGAACTGCGATTTATTTTTTGGACTTTGCGTCATTTTGGGTTTTGGTATTTTGCTGTGGCTGGGTACTGCTCTTGACAATTATCAGTATCAGAAAAAGCTGGCTTCAGGTATAACTCCGACAGCTGAAACCGAAACTAACCTTGCCGGAATCTTTGTCGGATTTTATCTTTTCAGCTGTGCAATATTAAGCATGGTTCTAAAAGTATACGGTATCTTGAGTTAAACAAAAATACAGCCGCCTTTATATTGCGGCTGTATTTTTTTTGCAGCTAAAAATTATATCGGGCGTTCAGCATTCCGGTATGCGACTGATATTTTTCCCGCAGGCCAAAATCATAGCCGACCGACAAATCCCAATGATTTACAGAAACTTCAACGCCTACACCGCTTTCAATTTCCCAGCGCGGCAGTCTTTCGCCGCTGATTTCATATTGTTTATTCGCAATCGCCACATTAGCTGTTGTATCGCGGTTATAAATATCGTAAGTCAGCCCCAAATATGCCGTAGGGCGTACATTATACCAGATTTTACCGCAGCGCGGACGATAGCGCATTCCGGCAAAACCGGTCAGCAGGTCTGTATTTTCAGCCTGCACGCGCTGCCCCAGACTATAGCTGTATTTTTCCGGCATTAAATAAGTATAGCGCAGTCCGGCTTCCGGAATAAATCCGTCCGTAAACTCATAACCGGCGGCAGTTTCGGCGCTCAGAGCCTGCACATGATACTTGGCTTTTATGCCGATATTTTCCACCGCCGCATGCTCATTATAACTGCTGTAGCCATAGCTCAGAGTGCCGCGCCAATAAGCCTGCTGCGGCTGATATTTTGCAAATTATTAACTTTAGTTTTGCCCTCGCCGCTGATGTTTTGATTTAGCACGCCGTCAGCGCCGATTTCAAATAAACCTCCTGAAGCAATATTTACATCGTTAAGCTTATCTAAATCGCTTTTTAAAACTGCTTGATTGTTAACATAGGCTGTGCCGCTGATATAGCCGTTATTGGCAAAAGTCATGGCATCGGCACCGTTTCCGGCGGTAATAGAACCGACAATAGCGCCGTTATTTTCAGAATCCGCGGCTAAAATCAGCTGTCCGTCATTCACGATTGTGCCGTTTTCCTCATTAACCAGTCCGGCATTCGCGGCTGCTGTCGCTCCGCCCGCAACCGTGAGCGTACCGCTGTTAGTCAGCTTGCCGCCAAACTCATCATTTCCGCCTAAACGCAGCACAGACTTATTCCGCAGCACGCCGTTATAAACCGTATTATTCAGCACTAAAGCGCCGTTATTTTCGGTAGTGCCGAAATTTTCCACCCGCAAGCCGCTGATAGTGACATTTTGACCGTCTTTAACTTTGGCCAGCATAATTTTACCGTTAATATTAAGGATATCGCCATTGCCCTGCAAAGTTATATTTGTCCCCAGCAAACCGCTGACATTGCGGGAAAGCCTGTAGCCGGCGCCGTCTACAAAACTGAATACTTTATCTTCGGCGGTATTCAGCTCCGACCACTCGGCAAGTCCGTCTTTCAGCCCGCGGAAAATTATGCTGTCATTTTCGGTATCAGTCGTATAAAGCCCAAAAGATTTTGCGACAATATCGGTGTTTTTCATCACCGCCTGAACCTTATTTATAACCACATCGCTCCCCATGCTAAGCTGCGGTGCGCCCGCTGCCCCCGGAGCCATTTTAATCAGCTGCAGAATCTGTTCGGAATCGCCCAGCTGCTCTAAATGGTCGCCGATATCAAATGAAGACAGGCGGATTGTTCCGCTTCCGCTTTCCAGCCGCAAGGAGTTGGATTGGCTGCCGCTTGGGTCTAAATCTATATTAAAGTGCCACAGAGCCGAACTATCAGAGTTCAGATTTTTGATTTTATATTCAGAGTGGTCGCCGTTTTCAAAGCTTATAACGCCGCTTTTTACATCAAGTTCCGAGTCAGCTAAAATATCCGAAGCAGTGCCGTCTGAACCGCCAATCCGCAGCATGGTGTCTTTAAGCGAGATTTGGGCGCTGCCGGTGCTGCCGCTGACAATCACAATAGAACTGTCATCGCCGCTGATGTTGATTTTTGAAGCACTATCTATCGCGCCGCCTATTTCAATAGTAGCATTATTTTCAGATTTAAAATCAATATCATTGCCGTTGGCGCTGATTGCCGTGCCGCTGCCGTTAAAACTGCTTTTTCCGTTATCCGCTCTGATTGTCAGATTGCTGTTTGTATCAATTCCCGTACCGCTGCCGTAAGCAAAAGACGAATTGACAATATCGCCTATGGTTCCGGTATTTTTCAACGCCGGCCCACTGCCGGACGTAAACTGAGACTCGCTGATTTCTTCAATATAGCCGCTGTTATTCAGCACGGCATTATTTCCGCCGAAGCGAATACCGCCCAAAATATCTCCGGCATTATCCGAACTGCCGCTGACATTCAAAATATTATTGTTGGTAATTTTAGCACCGGACGCATTCGTAAAACCGTCTAAAAATTCGGCGGCGCCGTTATTTATCACTTCTCCGCCGTTATCCAGCGAATTATGCAGCGTGTTGCTATTGTTTAAGTTCAGCCGCGCCGTGTTCGCGGTATTCTTCAAAACTCCGGTATAATCCAGCCCGTTAAAAGTCAGATTGCCGCTGTTTGCTATTCCGTTTGCCGCGGTAATTTCTCCGCTGATTTCAGCAGTCCCTGCGTTTTCAAACTTATCGGCAATGTTTAAAGTCTCGCTGCTTTTCAAATTTCCGCTTGCGGTGTTAACCAACGAATTAAGGATATTAGTTCCGGTCATATCGGCTATAGTGCCGCTGTTCTGCAGAAAGCCGGCCATGGTTATATTGTTTATAATATCAATCTTAGCACCGGCGGCGTTTACTATGGTATCATCCGACGTCAAAAATTGAGAATCTGTCAAAGTTCCGATGTTTCCGGCATTATAAATCGCCCCGCCCTGCCCTTGAGCCGAAGCCAAAGTGCTTTCCGCCTTGTTGCCGTCAAACGTTACATTCTGAATTGTATTAATTGTTCCGCTGTTATAAAGCGCGCCGCCTTGTGCGGTTTCGCCTTTAGCCAGATTGTTGGTAAAAGTAAAGGCGTGCTTCTGATTGTCAAATTTATCGGTATTGTCAGAAATCAGATTGATAACACCGCTGTTATAAATGGCTCCGCCCTGCGCGGTTTTGCCCAAAGCCTGATTGTTTTCCAATTCCAGCGCATACATATTAACGCTGCTGTCAGCCTTGTAATAGTTGGCAATAGCCCCGCCTTTGGCTGTTCCTTTATCCGCCTGAGCTATATTGCCGCTAAAAAACATCCAGCTTTCATCGGCTTTATTAAAATCTGTTTTGCCGTATTCTGAAACAAAAAACGCACCGCCGGCGGCTTCTCCGCCGTTTCCGTCCGCTATGGCTTTGTTAGAAGTAAATTCCATATCGGCAAGAGGGTCGCGCCCAAAATAAGTAATATACGCCGTTCCGCGGTCGCAGAACACTCCACCTAAAGAAACCGCGCCGCCATATGCACTAGTGCCGTCCATAATTGCCTGCGCCGTATTATTGCTGAATGTGTTGCCGGAAAAAGTATCCATGTACCCTTCCCAAAAAATCGCCCCGCCGTAAGCATTGGCTTTATTTTCAGAAATAATCGCGTTATTAGTAATATAAGAAAATTTCAAATAGTCTATCCACGACTTCTGTCCGCGCATAAGGCCTTGAACATACAGCACCCCGCCCATAGCGTCGCCGTTGACGGCAGAATCCGCATGCTGCTTATTATTTAAAAGATGGGCGTATTCAATCCGCATTACCGAACCGTCGGAAACATCAAACACGCCGCCGTAAATTTCTTTGGCGCCGCCGCTCGGATTAGAAAAATTCTGCACATTTACATTGTTCAGTTTCAGGTCGCTCCGCTGCAGTTTTATGCCTCCGAAATCGCCCGAATTTACTGAGCTTCTAAAATCCTGAATGGTTAAGTTTTTGATTGTAGATACGGCGCGGTCAAAACTCCAGAAAAATTGAGATTCATCCGTATTTGTGCCGATAATAGAATGCGAATTGCCGTCTATGGAAAAATATCTTCGGTTAGCGGCAGAACCGTTTATCTGCAAGCGGTTATATCCGGCCGGAACTTCCAGATTATCTTTCAGATTTATGGTCTTATCGCCCTCGGCGGCTTCAGTCAAAAAATCCGCCCAATTATAAACATCTTCGGAAGCAGCGTTTTCCGCTTGGCTTAAAACCGCAATCAGCGAAACCGCAAATAATATTCTACGCATAAAAAAATCTCTCCAATCCATAACTTGCGAAATGATATCAGAATATCTAAAACATAATTATCCTATATATAAATTATTTTTTATATTCAAGCTATTGCGGCAATTATTTATTTGGTGGTTGATAACTCTTTTGGCTTGCTTTTTACATTTTTTGAACTGCCGCCTAAAACAATCATCAGCACCGCCGACAAAATCAAGATAATTCCGCAGACAATGCGCACGGATAAATGCTCGCCAAACACAAAAACACCGATAAATACGGCAGTTACCGGCTCTAAGGCGCCTAAAATCGCTGATAAAGTAGGGCCGATTAGCTTTATGGCAATCGTCATGGTTTCCAGCGAGATAATAGTCGGAATAACCGCCGAACCCAGCAAGCAAGCCAGCATAAACCAAGAGTTTATCGGCTGTAATTCAATGCCGAAATTAGAGGCAAAAAAGAACACAAACAGCCCGAAAAACATCACATAAAAAGTCAGCTTTGAATATTGCACGCGTTTCAGCATTTTTACGTTTTTCAGCGCCACCATATAAACCGCGTAGGCCAAAGCCGAAATAAGCACCAGCCCAACGCCGATCAAATTCAGCGTCTGCCCGTTTTTGCCCTCATAAAACAGGCAAATTCCGACTGTGGTCAAAATTATGGCTCCGACAATTTTTAAGGATATCCTTTCATGGAAAAACATTGCCATCATCAGTGCCACCATAATCGGATATATAAACAAAATTGTTGAGGCAATGCCGGCACCGATATAAATATAGCTCTGAAACAAGGTAAGCGAAGAAATTGCAAAAACCACACCCAGCGGCATCAAAACTCCGGCTTCGCGCAAAGAGATTTTCAACGAAATTTTTTTGTGCAGCGTCAGCCATAAACCAAAAATAATCAGCGCAAAACCATAGCGGTAAAACAGCACGGAATTAGAAGTTATACCGGCAGCAAACAGTGGCAAAGCAAACAGCGGATTCGTACCATAGCAGCAGGTACCCCAGATACCAAGCAAAATACCCTTATCTTTTCTCTTCATCTCTTTTCTCTATTTCAGACTACAATTTTCCAAATGCGAGTGCTACTCTTTAGTTTATTCTTTGTCAAGATACAAAAATGCGATTTTTCACATAGTTAGGCATCTTTTTTATTTTTTTTCATAAAATATTCGTTTTGGGGCTTGACAAACGTATTTAAATAAGATATATAGACCACATTATCGCAATCGCGGGGTAGAGCAGCTTGGTAGCTCGTCAGGCTCATAACCTGAAGGTCGTCGGTTCAAATCCTTCCCCCGCAACCAATAAAGATAAGAGGAAGTTTCACTTCCTCTTTTTTTGTATCTGCAATTTCCCGCAACAGCCCAAGAACAGCCGACTTCATTTTTATTTTTGATGGGCGTAGCCTTTTCCGTTTATATGTAATTTTTTTGCAAAAATAACTTAAAAAATACCCAAATATATACTTTTCTGAAGGTCTGATATTGCCAAACTACGCCCTTCAAATAAATTCAAACACAGCAAATATACTGCATTATAC
>ERZ1034855.752-NODE-752-length-10718-cov-26.353278_pt1 | contig 10718 bp, 17 predicted proteins | sample MGYA00520699_ERZ1034855 | MGnify/ENA primary metagenome ERZ1034855 (study PRJEB33766, sample SAMN09781730) | gut metagenome | biome: gut microbiome | host: Homo sapiens | place: Madagascar | study: EMG produced TPA metagenomics assembly of the PRJNA485056 data... | reverse complement strand
AATATAAAGAGTTAAACATTAAAGTTTAGCTCTTTTTTGATATTTTGGAGGTGAAATATGGTAAGAAAGTTTTATTTAGAAAACGAAAAAGGACAAAAGTATGACTTAATGGATAAAGATAAATTTTGCTTTTTGTCAGATCCAGCTGGCTTAGGATATTCTTATGAAACAGAATATCAAAAAGTTGGCAATTCTTTTATAGATAATATAAGAAAATTGTCACAAGGGCAAATAAATGGTGAAGCAATATTTAGTTCATATGATAATGTTAAAAATTTAATAGACTATATTGAAACTTCTAAGAAAATAAAATTTGTATATGAAATTCCTTTTAAGTACAATTTTAGTAAAAAATATTATAAATTTGTAAATATAGAAAGTTTAGAAAAATCAGAAAAATCAGTGGATGGATACTTGCACTGTCCGATAAATTTTGATTGCTTGGGACTTTGGTATGAAGATGTTGAAACAACATATGATATGACAAAAAATGAAAATGAAATTAGATGGAATTTCAAATGGGATAGTAGATTTAAGAGTTATGACAATAGAAGTTTCACTTTTGAAAACACAGGTCATGTGGATGCTCCTATTAAGCTTGAAATTGGAGGATATGTAATTAATCCCAAATTCGAAGTGTATGTAAATAAAAATAAGATATTTGAATTAGCAATTCATGAAACATTAGAAGAATATGAAAAAATACTATATTCTACAAAAGATGATGATTTGTACATATACAAAGAAAATCAAGACGGAACATTAACAAATTATTTTGATAATCTTGATATTAATAATATAAATTTTGTTAAATTACCGCGTGGAGTATGCGAAATAAGGCTTTCAGCTGATAGTGATATAACAAATGCAAAGTTAACAGTATATCTCGAATATAAGGCGGTGTAGTATGATACAAATAGAAGTAAAAGTAAAGTTTGAAAATCAAGATTATATATTAAAATATAACGAAAACTCTGGATATTTTGAATGTAATTTAGCGTCGGGGAAAATTGGCGGAGTTAAAACGGTTAATGTAGAAGCAAAAGGTATCTATGATGATACTATTTATGAAAGTAAAAAAATACAAATATTAAAAAAATTAGAAGAAAAAGTTGAGTTAAATGAACAAGTGGCTTACTTTTTTGATAGACAAACTTTTAAATTAAAAGAAATATCAAATTATGAAAATTACAATATAAATATTGATGAAGAAACAAATTCAAAAACTACTTTTGATATTATAAAAGAACTAGATATATCCAACAAGGATTTTGTTCTACTTAAAAAAAATGGTAAAACAGATTATCTAGGAATAATTGACGACATAGTAAATGAAAATGGAGAAAAGAAAAATTCTATAACATGTAAATATATTTCGAATATATTTGATAGAAAAATAATACTTAAAAATGAATCTTTGATATCTGAAAAAGGTATTGAAGATTTTATTTTATATACAATTCAGCAAAATTTTACAAATAGTAATGATACATTGCTTAATATTGATTTCTTAGATGTAGAAATACTAACACATACAAAAGTTAATAAAAGTATAGATAACGTTGAAAATAACATATACAATTTTCATACTTTTGTTACAAATTGTACTCAAAATTATAATATTATACTTGAATTTTCAATTAATAACAAAAGACTTAAATTAAAAATATATAAAGAAAGTGCAAAGACAAAGAATGTTGATGCAACACTTGCAGATATTACAAATTATACAGAATTATTTGAAAAAAATGTTACAGCAAAAGTAACTGTTTTATGCAAAGATAAAAGTGAGCACAATTGGTTTTTAAAAAGTGATAGAACAGTAACTGATAATATTAATGATGAAAATCGTGCATTTGGTGATATTGAAGTAGTTTATACAGAAAAAGTTGAAGATGCTTATCAAACAGCTTTAAATGAATTTAAATCAAATACATATAAGCATATGATCACATTTGATTTGTATAAAAATTCAAAAATTATAAATGTTAATGATTTAAAAATTGGAACACCGATAAATGTCAGGACAAAAAATAATATACTTTTAAATACTTATATTTCAGCAATAAGCGATTACGGTGGAAATTTTATTACATTTACAACAGGAAATATGAGAATTAATTTTATAGACAAATTAAAAAAGGAGTTGAGATAAATGTTAAAAGGACATACGTTTAGTGAGCAAGTATTTGCAAATACAGTGTTTAGGCTATTTATGAATGTGTTTTTAGATGGAAATAATGGCATAATCCAAGGCTGTGAAATGAATAACAGTGCAAATAATATTACGATTGGAGCAGGATATTTTTGCGTGCAGGGAGGTTTTTTAGAAATTGTAGGTGAAGAACAAGTAGAAGTGACTTCAAATGATGCATTTTGTAAACTTGTTTGTGAAATTGATTTAAGTAAAACAAATACTGAAACAGATTTTTTGCAAGCATCTTTTAAAGTTATAAAGAGTACAACTGCATATCCAAGTGTGACACAAGAAAACTTATTTAATGGAGGAAATATATATCAATTTGAGTTTGCACAATTTAAAACTTCAGCAAATGGTATTAGTGAATTTAAAGATACAAGAAAGATGCTAGAATTTAAAAGTATCTATAAAGATATAAAATTAGATGTAAGTGAATTAATAGAAGAATTAAAAACTGAAATAGCAAATGTAAAAGATGGAAGTGCATATATGTTGACAAGTAAAATAAAAATTGGAAGTGAATATCCAAGTGAGCTCGAGGAAGGTCAAATTTATTTACAATATTTTGAAGAAGAGTAGAGGTGAAAAATAATGGCTAGTTGGAGTGCAACAGGAAGTATAAATGGAAATTATAGACTTGAGTTAAATGTGTGGGAAAATTGGACCAGTATGGATAATTATAGTAGTGTGCATTGGGAAGTTATATTAAGAGCGACAGGAAATTATAGTTTTAGCACGATTGGAAGTACAATAGTTGTCAATGTCGATGGCGAAGTTTATAATGCTTACTCTCAAAAATCACTTAGTGCTGGTGGCGCAATAACTATAGCAAGTGGAGACAAAAACGTATGGCACAATGCAGATGGAACAAAAGCAATATATTGTAGTGCAAGCTATTCTCAAAGTTCAAGTGCTTCATATACACCTGGAAATATGAGCTGTGGAGGCAACATGTGGCTTTCAAATATTCCTAGATATGCAAATTTTACTCAGCATTATGTTTCAGCGAGAAGTATTAATACAGTTTCAATACACTGGGAAGCAGATAGTAGTATAAATGCATGGCAACATAGTATTAATGGCGGAGCATGGCAAGATTGCAATGGTGGAAATACGTATGTTATTAGTAATTTAAGTCCAAGTACTACTTACTATATAAGAACAAGAATAAGAAGATCAGATAGCGGTCTTTGGACTGAAAGTGGTAATATATCTGCAACAACATATGATATTGCAAAATTAAGTTCAACTGATAATATTTTGATATTAAGCAATAAATTGAATTATACGTATACAAATGCAGCAGGAGCAAAAGTTGAATTAGGAATCTTTAAAACAGATGGCAAAACTGCTATTATAAATTATAAAGAATACAAAAATGCAACAGGAACAATATCATTTACAGAAAGTGAAATTGATACAATATATAAAATGATGAAAAACAATAACGATTTTACTGTTAGATTATATATTAGAAGTACGCAAAATAGATTATCTTACTTAAATTATAAAGACGTGAAAATAAGAATAAATCGGTGCTTTGAAACGTGCACTTGTACAAGTCGAAAATAGTAAATTAAAAGCGAATATTTTTGTATGTGTAAAAGGAAAAATATTAAGAGCTCTTCCAATTGTCAAAAAAAATGGGAAAATGATGAGGTGTTAACATGAGAATTTCAGAAATAATTACGGAACCAAGCAAGATTTATACAGATAGTACATTTAAATTGAAAATAAAATTAGATAATGTTGCAGCAGGATATACATTAAAAGTTACGTATGCAAGCGGCGAAACAGAAACATTTATAATCTCAAGAAAAAATATTGAAGATGAAAATGCCGATTTATTAAAAGAAGTAATAAATAAAATTGAAAATGGATCTAAAATTGAAATATATAATTATTATGATAATTTAAGAAATATAAGTTCTTTATTTAAATCAAACAACAATTTTATAGATGTAAGTTTAAAAAATTGTATGACAAATAATGTAACAGATATGTCTTCTGCTTTCAATGGATGTTCTAATTTAACAAATGTACAATTTCAAAATACAAGTAATGTAACAAATTTCGCTAATATATTCGCAAATTGCAAGAAATTGAAGAATATTCAAAACTTAAATACACAAAAAGCAACAAACTTAAACGCAACTTTTGGTTCATGTGAATTACTTGAAAAATTAAATATTGACTGTTCAAACGTGCTAACTATGTATGCAACTTTTTTGGGTTGTAAAAATTTGATAGAATTAAATTTAAATAATACAAGCAATGTAACAAATTTTCTTATGTCTTTTGCATATTGTAATAATTTAAAGCAAATAAATGGAATAGACTTTTCAAGTGCGAAAGGAGATTGTCATTTCACAGCATGCTATAATTTAGAAAAAATTCAGCTAACTGGAAAAATTTCATTTAACAGATTAGTGTTAAGTGATTCAACAAAGCTTACACATGAAACTTTATTAAGTATTTTATATGCATTAGAAAATACTGAGAATCCAAAAAAATTGATTTTAGGCAAAATCAATTTAGAGAAATTAACTGATAATGAAAAAGCTATTGCTACTGAAAAAAATTGGACCTTGTCGTAAAAAAAGGAGATAAAAATGATAATAGAAAATAAACAAATAAAGCTAAGAATATTAAAAGCAGCGGCTGGAAAAATCATAGTGAGTAAAGAAAAAGTAGAAGATGAAAATGGAAAACTTGATTATGCTGTAAAATCAAAAATCATTTATTTAGGAAAAAATGATATAGAAGATAATTATATTGAAATAGATGCGGAGTGATTTGATATGATAAACAAAGATATTAATATAAAAGTGCTATCAAATAGCATGATAATATTAGATAAAACAGTGCTTGGAATAACTGGAGAAAATCTACAAGGAAAAATAATATTTAATTTTGAAGAGTTTGTAGATGGTGTAGCATGGCTTGAAATTGAAAAAGAAACTGGAGAAAAAGGCTACATTCAAATGACAAAAGAAAATGAAACATATACTTTACAAATAAAATCAAGTTTGCTAAGTAGTTCCGGATATTTATATATGCAATTAAGAATTACACAAGATGAAAACGTAAACGGAATAGCTGTTTTTAAGTCAAAAAAATTCTATGTAGAAGTACTTAATGCAATTAATGCTACAGCTACAATAGAAGATGATTATCCAAACATTATTGATATTGTAAATACTAAACAAGATAAGCTTATAGCAGGTGAAAATATAACAATAAAAGATAATGTCATAAGTGCAAATATAGAAGGAACAGTTAATAAAACATATGTTGATGAACAAGATACAAAAACTCTTGAAAACGCAAAAGAATATGCTGATAAACAAGTTCCAAGTGCAGTTGAAACATATGTTAAAGGACACAAAGAAGAATTAAAAGGTGAAAAAGGAGATACCGGACCTCAAGGACCACAGGGAGTTCAAGGAGAAAAAGGGCCTCAGGGAATACAAGGACCTAAAGGCGAGGTTGGTTCTCAAGGAAAACAAGGAATCCAAGGACCGATTGGGCCACAAGGAGAGCAGGGAATCCAAGGTATTCAAGGAGAAAAAGGTATTGATGGAAAAAATGGAAAAGACGGAGTTAATGGCAAAGATGGTACGAATGGAACTAACGGAAAAGATGGAACTAATGGTAAAAATTATTCTGTAGAAATAGTAGAAAGTACATCAAATACGCAAGAAATACAGACAAATAAATTCTATAAATTTGGAGAAGTATCAACTTTAAATATCACACTTGCAGCAATAACAGATACAACACAATTAAATGAGTATATGTTTGAGTTTATAAGCGGTAGTACAGCTACAACTTTAACTTTACCAAACACAATTAAATGGCTAGAAACACCGACTATTGAAGCAAACAAAATATATCAATGCAGTATAGTAGACAATATTGGTGTGTTGTTGGGGGTGTCAAATGTCTAATTTCAGAAGAAGACTAATGATGAGTATAAAGAAACAAAATGAATATACAGAATTAAATTACATTGAAGGTACAGGAACTCAATATATAAACACAGAAGTGAAAACTAAACAAAGTTTAAGAGTAGAATGTACTTTTAGCGGTAGTAAAACAGGAACATTGTTATTTGGTGTAAGAAAAGACGTAGGTTCTGATGGATTAACATGGGGAGCTAATACATCAACGGGTGCTTATTGTGGTTTTGGAGGTGCTACACAACCATACAAAACTACAGTCAATACAATAGATGGCAAAAGACATACAGTTGTACTTTCAAATGAAGTATATACAATTGATAATGTAAATCAAATCTTACCAAATAGAGGAACTTTTACAAAATTTTATAATATATATTTATTTACGTGGAATAATGCAGATAAAGCAGATGACAGATGTTTCAAAGGAAAAGTTTATGATTTTAAAATATATGATAATGATGTATTAATTAGAGATATGATACCCGTTTTGGACAAGAACGGCATAGCATGTATGTATGACAAAGTAAATAAAAAGTTTTACTATAACAAACGGAACAAGTAATTTCTTATATGAAGGAAAAGATAATTATACAGAATTAAATTATTTGGCGTCAAATGGTACGCAATACATTGATACTGAATTTAAACCGAATAGCAACACAAGAATTATTGTAAGAGCAAAAATAACTTACTTTATTACTACATTTGTCTTTGGTACTAGGATTTCAACCGGAAATTCAACTTTTGCTGGGTTAATGGAAAGACAAACAGCAAACTTAGGCTATTATAGACTTGATTATTCAAAAGCACTAAATAGAGTAGTAACAATTACAAATAATGATAACGATATTCATTATTTTGAAATCGATAAAGGAAAATTATTTTTTGATAATGTTGAATATCAAGCAAAATCTACAACAGAATTTCAAAGCGATTATAATCTAGTACTTTTTGGAATAAATACAGCACGGAACTATTACAAATTCAAATAAAATGAATATATATGATTGTAAAATATATGATAATGATGTATTAGTTAGAGATATGATACCGGTTTTAGATAAAAACGGCGTAGCTTGTATGTATGACAAAGTAAACAGAAAATATTATTATAATAAGGGTACAGGTGAGTTTTTATATGGATAGGAGAAAAGTATGTTAGTAAAATATATAAATGAATACAATGTAAAATATGCAAATTACAAAAAGATACTTAAATATGATAATAAGCAAGTTATAAATCCACGTGATGAAGATTTTGAAAAAGCAGGTTATAAGCATTTAGAAATAGAAGAAGAACCTAATTTTAATATTGAAACTGAATATTTGCAAACTTACTATTTAGAAGAAAATGATAAGATAATACAAAAATGGGAAGTTAAAAAAATAGAAGAGAGCGAGGTGTAAGCAATGGATAACAATTCAATTTTACTCTTGCTTGGTTTTATTGTAACTTTAATCTCAGTAATGACGCCAATTATTAAACTAAATAGTTCTATTACAAAATTAAACGCAACAATCGACACTTTGGACAGAAATATGGCAAAAAGTCAAGCAGATATAAAAGAACATGATGAAAAAATAAATGATCATGAGACAAGAATAACAGTTTTAGAAAAAGAAAAGAGGTGATAGTATGAAAAAACTACTAGATGTTAAGAGTATTGTAACATTAGCATTAACACTTGTATTTTGTGTGCTAGCGTGTAGAAAAATAATAAACGCAGAACAATTTTTAACAATATTTACAACAATAATTGCATTTTATTTTGGAACACAATATCAGAAAAATGTAGAAAGCAAAAATCAAGAAAATAGCGAAAAATAGCAAGGTGTAATTACTATACCTTGCTTTTAAAAATGGCTTAAAATCGATTTTAAGAGACTAATTATGTTAAATAAAAAAGGAGTGGTAACATGGGAAACGAAGATATAGTAGATTACAATGAGTTCACAGAAGATAACGGAAAAGGAGCTGAAGAATAATGAATATACAAAATGCATATTTAAGTATTAATCAATATTCAAGGACAGGTATTAAAAGACAAGCAACAAAAAAATTAGTGATACATTGGGTAGGAAATGCTGGTTCAAGTGCAATGGGAAATAGAAATTATTTTGAAAGTTTAAAATATCAAAAACCATATGAAAGTTTAAAATATCAAGAAAAATATGCCAGTTCACAATTTATCATTGGATTAAATGGAGAAATAATTGCTTGTATGCCTGAAGACGAGGTAGCTCATCACGCTGGAAATTACAATATGAATTTAAATTCTATTGGTATTGAAAATTGCCATCCAGATTGGGGCGGCAAATTTAATAATCAGACATATACTAGTTTGATTGAACTACTTGCACACTTATGTAAAAAATATGGATTAAATCAAAACGACATAATAAGACATTATGATGTAACTGGTAAAGTTTGTCCTAAGTATTATGTTGAGCATCAAGATGCTTTTGAACAATTAAAAGCTGATGTAGCAAATAAATTAGGAAATAATTATATAAAACAAATTTTTAATGTACCACCAATTACAAGCAATAGTTATGACACATATAGAGTATGTTACAATGGCACAAATATAAGACGTGGAGCTTCTTTAAATTCAGCAGTAGCATATCAAAAAAATAGTGGTGAAGAAGTACATGTAGTAGGCTCTGAAAATGGATTTTACAAGCTTAATGATGGCAACTATATAAGAATGGGTTATGCTTATAAAACATCCTCAGCTGCAGTACAATCAGGTTCAAACTATAGAGTATTATACAATGGAACTAATATAAGAAAAGGTCCAGGGCTAGGATATGGTGTAGCATATCAAAAGAATAGTGGAAATATAGTAACAGTTGTTGGAACTGAAAATGATTTCTATAAATTAAGCGATGGAAATTATTTAAGAATAGGATACGCTGAAAAAACAAATGGTGGAAACACACAAAGTTCAAATAATGTCGCAGAACGATATAGAGTAAATTCAGAATATCCAAATATAAGGGCAAAATCAAATTTAAATTCACAAGTTGTAAGACTTGCAAAAAAAGGTGAAATCATAAATGTTGTAGGAAAAGAAAATGGTTTCTTAAGACTAAGTGATGAAACATATTTAAAAGAAGGATTTGCTGATAAAATATAGATTTTAATACTAATGTTTAAAATTTGTCTACTTTTGTCGAAGATATATACAAGTATACATAAAAATGATATAATAAAAATGGGAAGTGATAAAATGAAGAAATATAATATACTATTATCACTTAATAAGAAGAAAAATAAATTAAATGAACTTGTATTAAAAAAGAAATTAAGTAGTAAAGTGATAATACATTTAAGTCAAGAAATAGATGAATTACAAAATAAATTAGAGCAGACTTAGTTCTGCTCTTTATATTTATCTAAAATTAATCTTCACTTGACATTTCTTCTAAGTAATCTAAATATTCATCAATTGTTACATAATCATCATCATCTTTTAAATCTGAACTTTCTTGTGCTGCTCTTACACCATCTTGTAGAAATTCTAATAATTTCCAAACATGTTCTATACCCATGTCTAGCATTCTATCAATTTGATCTCCTGACATCATTTTTCTTAATTCTTCACTTGTCATGTCCAATATTTCTTTTACTTTTAATGTTTTCATGCTATCTATTCCTACTTTTATTTTGTATTTTTTTGCATAATCAATTGCTTCTTCAATACTTTTATCGTTATATCTTGATACTTTATAAAACATACCATTTTCTTTTTGTCTTTGTAATTCGTAAATAGCACCTTTTTCAATTTCAATTACTTTATAATTTATTCCATTCACTTCAAATATTTTCTCTTTCATTTTAAACACTCCTTTTTTTATATTATAACATTTAAAATTGTCGAAACATGTCGATAGTGTTTTTCTTTGTGCTTCACTGCACTCTATCTCTTTGATAATATTATTATAGCATACCGTACGGTATTTGTCAATGTTTTTTATTTATTTTTTAAAAATTTTTTAATTTCTGGTAAAAGTATATCCGCTCTTGTAAGATTTTTTTCTTTTAATTTAGTGTCAAATTGCTCTCCTAATTCTTTAGGGATATCTATGTAGATCCTTTTTAATTTTTCCTTTTGATATTTTGTTTTATATTCAAATTTTTTCTTTTCCATTTTATACCTCCCGCAAATGCTAGTTTTTAAGGAACTAGCAAACCTTTTAATTTATTTAATTATTGTATACATTATACAGTATGTTAACCAGCTTGTAAATATAAAGAAAAATATAGGGAAGAAGAATTTAACATCTGTTTTTAAATCTTTTAATGTATATTTCTTTTGTTTCATATAATTTACCTCCTGTCTAGAAGATTAATTTCCTCTTGACAAGTGTTAAATTATAATGTATAATTTATTTGCACTTGTAAGAGTGTTTGTGTTTGGAGTTTGTAAACTTGTTTCTTTGCGGGAATTGTTTACATTCTCCTTTTTTGCAGTCTCTTCTTAACTACATCTATATTATACTATACCGTACGGTATTTGTCAATACTTTTTTTAAAAAAGTTAAAATTT
>ERZ1034855.751-NODE-751-length-10719-cov-5.174325_pt1 | contig 10719 bp, 11 predicted proteins | sample MGYA00520699_ERZ1034855 | MGnify/ENA primary metagenome ERZ1034855 (study PRJEB33766, sample SAMN09781730) | gut metagenome | biome: gut microbiome | host: Homo sapiens | place: Madagascar | study: EMG produced TPA metagenomics assembly of the PRJNA485056 data set... | reverse complement strand
TCCATATACAGTACAGGGTCAAAATTCAAAAATGTTCCTGCGTTCGTGAAAATTTTTTCGGATTTTTCAAAAATATTTTTTGCGCATAAAAAACGGCGGTGCTCCTTTTTTGTTGGAACACCGCCGTAAATTATTACTTATTCAGTTTTCAAAGCCTAAAAATTCTTTGAAATTCTTATTCATTATTTTCATTCGTTTGCTGACTGCACTGTGGGTTTTGTAGCCGAGCCGCTTTGCAATTTCTTTTTGAGTAATCCCTTTTTCCGAAAGATAATATATCTCTTTGTCGGTGCTGTTCAGCGTTTTGGCAAACTCATCACGCAGGAATATATACCGTTGTTCTTCCTCCAGGTCATTTGCGAAAAACATTTTTGCGCCTTCAATATCGGTCGTTTCGTCCTCCGATAACTCGCTGAAAAGGAGCGGCGCGCCGAGCTTTGTTTTTGCGTGCGTCCACTTGTTGTAAAAGTTTATTTTGTCCTGATTCAACCGTTCTGTAAAATCCTCGTGCTGAGGGATTTTTTAGAGACACCGAAAATTGCGGGAACCTGCTGACCCTGCATAACCGTTTCAATCAGCGTTTCGTCAATTACTCCGGCAACCTTTTCAACTACGGTATGTATTTCTTCGTCGGTAAGAGCACCGGCCTCTTTGCCTACGGACTTCGCATAGCAGTCAAGACCCAGCATAACCGGCTCGCCGTACATTTCAAAAAACCGGTCAATATATTCGTTCAGCTTGTCCGGATCCGTGTAGATTTCTGAAATTTGCTCGGAGAAATATTCCGCATCGGTATTCTCCAAAAGGTTTACCGGATAGTCTTTTGAAAAGTTTTTCATTTCCCGATTAACACCGAGCGAACGCAAGTTTCCGAGCCAGTATTCCCCGAAAATCTTTTTGGCACGAACAAAAACTTCAGCCTGTTCGCCTTTTAAATTACATTCGCGGTTCAGCGTTATATTTGCCGTAAAATCGTTGTTCTGAAAGAATGATTGCAGTTCCGACAACTGTTCCGGTGTGAATTTGATTTTATTTGCCATAGACCTGCCTCCTCGGATTTATGCTTTTATTTTAGCATAGCAACTGTCCGAAATACAGTACATTTTCTTGCACCGTTCTATTGAACACCGACTTTAAGTTGCTCATGTTCTCCACATCAAGCAAAGATAGAAACCTTCGTAATTTTCTCTGTTTTTGTCAGTCTTACTTTATGATGGAGCTCATTTTCTACTGACGAGTGTTCAATTTCAACTTACAAGTTGCAATCGTTTTATAGCCCTTGGACAACATCCATATCCAGTTGCTTTTTTCTTTCTTTCCAGTCGGGCATTTGTACAGTCAGAAAATCATAAAAATCCTTGCTGTGATTTGGATATAGAAGATGAGTTAATTCATGAAGTATTACATACTGAATACACCGAATATCAGCTTTTAAAAGATATTCATTAAGTGTTATTTTGCATTTATTAGGAGTACAGCTACCCCAAAGTGTTTTCATCTTTTTTATGCAAAGTATCGGTCGGTCAATGCCGTATTTTTTGAATACTCTGTCAAAACACAGATCGGTTTCTTTCTGAAACAATGTTCGTGCTGTTTCTCTCCACCACATTGTAAATGTTCTTTGTAGCATATCCTCATCATCGGTTTTTCTGAGGTAAACAACCACCTTTTTTTCATCAACTTCAACATGGTTTTGCAAAGATGCCTCTTTTAAAATACGCATATCTTTTCCCAGAAACTGTGTTGAAGAACCATTGCGAATGTCCGACAGATTATTATATCCACTTGACTTTTTGTATTTTGTGATCTGATCATCTATCCATTTAGTCCTTTGATTAAGGAAGTTATCTATCCAATCGGTTGGAACTTGTTCCGGTACCGATAAATATACAGTTAGCGAACGGAAAACTTTCAGATGCACATTTTTGATTCTTTTGCGATAAATCTCAACTTTGACCGAACCGTTTATCGGGCTTAAGTATAATTCTTTTTCTTCCATTAGTATCTTGCAACCGCAACTTTCATAATTTCATCAATGATAATATCTAACATTTCAATATTTGAATTGTCAATTTCTACGCTGATTTCATCAAACATATCGAAAAGACAATCATCAAGCGCACGGTGTATTTGCTTATGCACCACTTCATTGTGCTTCCAATCACGTTTTGCATTGTCTGCAACAGCTTTCGTAATTCTTCTTGAATAATCAGCAATTGTGTTTTCAATACTGTCAGTGATATTGATTTTGGATTTTGAGCGAACAGTAGTAACCACCGCACCATAGAATGCCTTAGCATCGCTATCATTTGCAATAGAAACCGGGTAGTCTTTTGTCATTCGCCCGTTACGGAAGTCATCGGCCATTGCTTCCATTGTTGTGAAATACTTATCGGAATCTCTTGTCTTATCGTATTCTGCAAGCGTGGTTTTAATTTTGGTAGAGAACTCCTCGAACAAGAGAGGGTCATCGTAGCGAACCTGTTTTAATTCAGATTCAATACGGGTTTTAATTTTATCCGCTTTAACATTGCTCGGCTCATCACTGCTTAAGAGCTTTTGCATTGCTTTTTCATCAGTAATGGAAACCGGCTTGATGATTTGATGAACTTCTGTCGCATTAACAAATGTATCAAGAAGATTTTTGATGCCAGCTTCATATTTGGAAAGGTCTATTTCGTTATCAAATCTTTCTATGACACTCTGGCGAAGTTTATCAAAAAATCTGTAATCATTGCGATATTTTTCCAGTTTATCAAATCCAATTTCGACAAAAACATCTCTGTTTGTTAAAGCAAGATTCAAATGGTTTGCATAGGTTTTTAGTTTCTCATAGAATTCGTTCCGCTTTGCATCGTCTTCGAGACTCATTTGACATGTGTCCGATGTTGCATTTTTGTCAATATCGGCAAACATATTCCACAGTTCTTCATGTGATGCTTCAAGTTTATTTTTTTCATCAATCGGTCCGAGAATAGAACCTTCAATATCTTCTTGGTCGTAAGAATTCATAGAAGATTCTGCATCATCATAGAGGTCTACTGCCGTTCTTAATTTTTTAAAAATGCCCCAATAGTCAACAATAAGCCCGAAGTCTTTGCCTTTATAAACACGGTTTACACGAGCAATAGCCTGCAAAAGATTATGTTCTTGCAATGTCTTATCAACATATAATACCCCGGCAACGGGAGCGTCAAAACCGGTAAGCAACATATCTTTTACAATAAGCATATTGATTTCGCCTTCGGGATTTTTAAAATCCTCACAAACGGAATCGCAATATTTTTCATCATTATCCCCAAACAATGGTTTGACATGTTTGTCATGGTAGTCTTTGATTTTCTTAATTGATGCCGAAGTCACATCATCATCGTTGCCTTCTCGTTTATCACCAAAAGTAATAACAACACGGGGATTTGCTTTCTTGCCGGGCAAGGACGAAATGATATTATACATATCAACGGCAGTAGCACGAGACGAGCAAACAACCATTGCCTTAAGACCTTTCGGCAAGCAATAGTTGACAAAGTGGTCATAAATATCAAAGGCAATCAAGTTAATACGGCTGCTTGCCTCAGCAAGTTTTGACCATCTGCTATACTTCGCTTTAAGCTCTTGCTTTTTGTCATCAGGCAGGTTTTCGGTAAGACTATCGAAAAAGGCATCAATCGTATTTGAAGGATCGTTTTGCTTTACTTTTCTGCCTTCATATACAAGGGGAACGGTAATCTTATCCTCAATAGAACGTTTCATCGTATAATTGTGGATTGGATCGCCGAACTTTTTATATGTGTTCTTCTTGGATTTTGAAATGAGAGGTGTTCCGGTAAATGCAATCAATGTGGCGTTGGGTAAAACCTCACGCATATAGTTATACATAGCACTGTACTGAGAACGGTGTGCTTCATCAATTAAAACATAGAACTTTTCGCTGTCCACCTCAAGATAGTGGTTCTTACATACGGTTTCAAATTTATTGATAAGGGTGGTAATAACAAGATTACCTTTATCTTTCAAGAGCGTTTTGAGACCTTTGCCCGTTGCAGCGCGTACAGGTGCCATTTGGGAATTGGCAAAGTTATCCCGTATTTGCTTATCCAAGTTTACACGGTCTGTTACAATAACAAAGCGGGGGTGCTCTTTTGCTTTTAATGACTGAATTTTTTTGACAAGCATGACCATAGTAAGCGATTTACCACTGCCTTGTGTATGCCAAATAACGCCGCCGGTCGTTCCTTTGTTATCTTCGCCGTTGATGCGTTTGACGGCATTTTCAACGGCAAAGAACTGCTGATGACGGCAAATTTTCTTGATGTTGCTGTCGTATAAAATATAATCGTGAATAATGGTTAAAAATCTCTTTTTATCAAGTAAAGACGCAGTAATTCTGTCTTGTTCAAAAATCCGACCGTCGGGAGAACAGTTTTGGCAGATTTTTTTTTGCCAATCTACATCATCCTCACGCCACTCAACGAAATAATCGGCGGTTGTTCCGCAAGTTCCGTAAACAACTTTATTAGGATTCATAGCAATGACAAGCTGTGTGAACTTAAATAAATGAGGAATATACTCGGGCCCCATGTTGCGAACATTTTGGAGTACCCCTTCTTTTACATCCACACTCGACTTCTTGCACTCGATAACGACAAGAGGTATACCGTTAACCATAATAACAACATCAGGGCGGGCATACTGTCCATTAGGTCTTTCAACACTGAATTCTTCCGTCACCTGCCAAATGTTGTTTGCCGGATGTTCAAAGTCTATGTATGATAAATCAAAGGACTGCCGAACCGGGACATCCTGATCTATAACTACATTTTCTTCAAGACTGATGCCGAGCGTCAGAAGATTATAAATTTCTTTGCTTGCCATGGAAAGCCCCTGCAAAAGAGAAGCGTCCAAAGCGTTCACGGCACGCTGAACAGACTCACCGGAAAAGTTGAGTTCATAGTTTTTATATTTAAAAGATTGCGTATTCAAAAAGCGAATAAGCTCATCCGTGAAAATCACCTTGGATAAGCTTCCTCTTTTTTGTTCCGCCTCACTGCGTGATACATATTGATAACCCATTTTCTGCAAGAAGGCAATAAGCCTGTCTTGGCATTCGGGGCGTTCGTTAAAAATATAATGGTTCGGCATTTCGGTTCCTCTCGTTAATTCTTTTTACTTTCAAGCATCTTTTGCACTTTTTTGGCTGACTCAATGAAATCTTTTTCGACCTGCGACAACTCATCGATATTTTGCTTTTTATATTTGGAATATTCCTCGCCGGCTTTTGCCAAAGCCATTATATGAGAAATCGTTCCGGCATTTTGCAACACTTCGCTGTCGCTCATCTGAAGGAAATCATCAAGTTTATTGACCCATTCGCGCATGGTCATAGTTTTGCGACGAAGTGCCTGTAATTCCGCAAAGTCGAGATATGCCGATGTAATAGCATTCAACTCTTTGAGTTCGCTTTCGGATAGATAATTCTTTGCATTTGCAATATCCGTTTTTTTGCGGTTTATTCCCTTTGAAACTTGTGAGTCCCATAAATGGCTTTGTGCAATCGGCACGAAGATAAACAAGCTCCGGTGCGGTGTGACTGGTAACAGCTTAATGCATTTTATTTTGAACGGTTTTGAAAAACAAAATACTTGTCTCAGCTTTCTTATCGTAATCGATACTTGTAGCATAAATATCGAGAATCTGACGGTAAAACACTCTTTCGCTTGAACGAGTATCACGAATCCTGTCTAAAAGTTCTTTGAAGTAATCTCCGCCGCCGGATGATTTCAGTAAATCATCGTTCATGGCAAAGCCTTTGATAAGATACTCTTTCAAAACACTGTTTGCCAAAATGCGAAACTGCGTACCACGCAAGGATTTCACACGGTAACCGACTGAGATAATAACATCAAGATTATAGTAATGCGTGTTATAAGGCTTACCGTCTGCGGCAGTTGTCAAGAAATCCTTGACAACTGAAGTTTCGTTCAATTCGCCTTCCTTGAAACAGTTATTTATATGATAACTGATGTTTTGCTTTGTTGTTTGGAAAAGTTCAGCCATTTGTGCCTGATTTAACCAAACCGTTTCATCTTCAAGAGTAACATCAATTTTTGTCAAACCGTCTTCGGTTTGGTACATGATGATTTGGTTGTTATCGTTCATACTTAAATTCTCACAATTCCGTTCAAAAGATATTGCTGTAAAGCTTTGCGTTGCTGCTTTAATGAGTTGCAATAATCAACTTGTTTTTGAATATAGGTATTGATTTCTGATATTATTGAAGCGATTTGATCCTGTTCTTCTTTTGTATCTGGAACCCAAATAACACCACGAAGAAAATCGGAAGATTTAACGGCTTGACGTTCGTAAACAGTTCCTTCTTCATATTTTCTAATATATCGAATAAAGTCAGTGCTACATAAAATAGAGCCAATAAAATCAGTGTTATATTGCGGATTCACTTCGTATGTGACATAAATTGGAGAGAAAATCGCATCTTTTTCATATTTGTTTACGCAAATAACTCCAAATTTTAAGTTTGCCGGATTATAACAAATATCATTGTAATGCGTTACTTTATACTTCTTATCATCGGATTTCACCAAGAAGTCCCGATTATATCTATCTGTCTTTTGCGTTACACCGTCCATTGTTAAAGAGGCATGTGGATAACCATCTTCCTTTGTGGCAAATTCGGTTCTTTCAACCAAAATATTTGAAAGAATTTCCTTATGCCATCCTTCTTTTTTCTTAATAACACGCTGAACAACCGCATCTCTTTTGGTATGGAGTTTTTCTATTGTTTTCTCCTGAAACTCAATCACTTTGTCCCATTTCATAAGGATTTCGGCAATCTTTTCTTGCTCGGCGGTGGATTTGGGATAGGCGACATTTAATTTTTCAAGATTGTCCGCATGAATATGCACAACAGAATGCCCTTGACCAAAACTTGCTTTCTTTGCCAATGAATAAGATTGATATTGTTGATAGGCAAGAAATAATGGGTTCACCTCATTGGTTTTAAAGGTAATAATATCTCCACCGGCATATACTGTCTCATCGCCGTTATAACAAACGCATTTTCCGATTTCTTCAGCGGTTTCTCCCGTGCCGGTAAATAATAATGTGCCTTTTTTTATCGGCAGACTTTCACTCGCTGTATCTTCATCAACAAAATTCTCTGCCTTTTCAAAGTGAAAGTTGTTGTATTTCATATAGAGGTCGCCATAACCAACACAAGGTACACCGCTATCGCGCATTTTATCTCCGGGCAAGCCTCGTCCTTTATCAAAGGATCCAATATCTTTCAGCTTTTTATCTGTCACCCAATCGCTCGGGAAAATACCGAAGTCTGTTTTTTTGTAACCCTCTGGCACTTGCCCTTTATTTATCTCTTCAATTCGTTGTTTGATTTCAGAAGTCATTTTTTCACCTTCATAGCAGACTTAATATCATTCACAAAAAATGATAACAAGTTGCCTTTCTTAACTCGTTTTACACCCATATCGTGACGCATTTCATTCATTATGCTTTCTAATAAAAACAAGTTGTTTTTTGCCGATTCTGGATTTGCTCCATTCAGCCTGAATTCAACCCATTTATCTGCAACTTTTTTGGAGCCCCATAGTGTTAATTCTTCTGAAAACGAAAGCATGTCTTTAATCATTTCTTCCTCAGTATAAGTCCCGGGGTTTTTACTGTTCTTTTGGATTTTATAAACCATTCCAATGAATGCACTATACGACTTCTCGCGCTTTTGTGCCAAGTAGTCTTCTCTTGATTTCTTGTAGTCAATAAATTTAGCAACAACAGAACTCAAAATCACACCTATCAATGACACAGTGCCTGTAATTAACGCTACAATAACAACAGCATCAAGCTTTGAGGCAATATCTTTAATCCAATCAACGAATTTCCCAATTCCAATACCTATGTATTTAAAGCACAAATATGCAATAAGAATGCCTATTGCCAATAAGGCCAAAAGCACTATAAGTCCAAAAAAGGAGTTCCAACGTGGATGCCTCTCGACGAAAGGTCTATTATCTTTTTGCTTCCCCATATAATCCTCCTATGCTAATTAAAAGTTGCATATTTTAAATCGCAAGTAATAAATCTTGTAACCATAAATACTGCTTCTTCTTATTTCAATCCCAATTCTTCAAGATATTTGTCCATCTCAGCTTCAACGACGGCAATCTGCGCTTTCAATTCTGCAATCTCAGCATTAACGGCGTCAGTATCTATGATTTCTTCTTCCTCGAAGGTGTCGACATAACGGGGAATATTAAGGTTATACTCGTTTCCTTTGATTTCATCGAGTGTTGCAACATGGCTATACTTATCGTTTTCGGCATTTTCGCCGTTGCGATATGCTTTATATGTAGCAACAATTTTATTGACATCTTCATCACGAAGAATATTCTTTGCTTTATCTTTCTTGAACTGCTTGGAAGCGTCAATAAAGAGAACGTCGGAATTGTTTCTGCCTTTTCGAAAGACAATGATACAAGCAGGAATTGAAGTGCCGTAAAACAGATTTTCGGGCAAACCGATAACTGCATCAATTAAATTTTTATCAACGATTGCCTGTCGGATCTTGCCTTCGCTTGCCCCTCTGAACAGAACACCGTGAGGAGCAACAGCGGCAACTCGTCCGTTTCCGCTCATAGATGCAATCATATGAAGAAGAAAAGCCCAGTCGCCCTTGCTTGCAGGGGGGACTCCTATATCAAAGCGGTGCCAGCGGTCAAGCCCGGGTTCCATTTTAAATTCTTTTTTCTTTCCTTTTTTAGACTTGTCCGTTTCTTCATCCACAGAAACCTCACCGCCGGGATTAAATCCGGATGCCCATTTATCCAGGCTGAAAGGCATATTGGCAACGATGCAGTCGAATTTCATAAGGTTGCCGTCGCTGTCAAGATGCTGGGGATTGGCAAGGGTATCGCCCCATTTAATATTGGCATCCTGAATATCGTGGATAAACATATTCATACGAGCCATTGAAATGGAAGAATTGTTCTTCTCCTGCCCGTACATCTGCACTTTATCAAATCCGCCTTTTCTTGCCGCACGAATAAGCAGAGAGCCCGAACCGCAAGTGGGGTCATAAACGCGGTCACCCTCAACCGGAGAGACAATTTGTGCCATAACCTCGGAAACCTGCTGTGGGGTGAAGAACGAGCCTGCCTTTTTGCCTGCCATTGTGGCAAACTCGCCAATCATATACTCATATGCATCACCGATAATATCGGCAGGTACTTGGTTTTCTTTAACTTCTATATTACTCGGATGCAAATCAAGGTCGGCAAAATCGTTAAGCAAATTGCGAAGAATCGGATTCTTTTGCTCTTTCTTGCCAAGATTGCTCTCGCTGTTAAAATCAATACCACGGAAAATGCCGCTCAAAATGGCATTGGAGCTTTCAAGACCGGTAAGAGCTTCACTGATTTTTGTTCCCAAATCGGGTGCGAACTGATTTTCGAGGAGATAGTCAAAGGTATACTCTTTCTTTAATGAAAAGGGTAGATTTGCAATTTGGCGTTCAAGTCGAATACCGCTGTAGTCCTTTTCAAGCTCTTTTACATTTTCATCAAAAGTATCGCTGAGATATTTGACAAAAAACATTGCAAGAACATAGTCTTTGTAATTGGAAGCGTCAATGTTATCACGGAAGGTGTTAGCCCCTGCCCATAATGCGCGCTTAATATCATCAAAAGTTGTCTTAGCCATTTTTCTTTCCTCCGAGCATCTTAATTGCTTTGTTGATAGTGTAATTCATTTTTATATTTTCGAGCTCTGCGAGCCGAGTTCGTTTCTTTTTCAATTCAATTCCGTTATGCCAAAGCGAACCGATCGCCTTTTGCGTTTCTATATCCGGAAAGGGAATACGCATTTCTTCAAGGTCGGTTCTGCTAATTGATTTCATCACCGCACCGATAGAGCTTTCTTTTGAAAGACTTACTATTTTTTCATTCAAAATCATTGCAAGATATTTTGAATCAACAGTATCTTTAGGTGTGACAATAATTAAATTGTTGCCGCAATAGATACCATCTTCAATATCATCAATGTAGTTAATAAATGTTGGTGTGATTCTTTTTACAACGATATCGTTCTTATGCAAAAGCCAGTTTTCATCCGGCATTACATTGTTAGTTGAAATATTATCATCAATTTCATTGTCTGCAAGAAAATTTGCACACACAAGCCATTTGGTTGGAGTTGCTGATGGTTTTGACCTCGACGGAGTGATTGTGCAGAAATTGATATTAGCAATTTCATTAAGTTTTATGTGTTTCATTCGCAACCTCTTTTTGAAATAAGGCACAGTAAGATAGAATCCTGTGCCCATTTTCTTTAATATCTCGGAAGAGAACCGAGATTGTCTGATTTTATGTTGTTTGCATCTGTACGAAGATATGAGTTGTCAACCACACGAACATCTTCGCCAACAGTCCAATTACCATAACGATAATACTTGGTTTTTGTGACATTGGGATGCTCGTTTATGAAGTTGATCATATCTCGCTTGGTGCATTCTTTTGTGGCAGCAGAGTAAAGGTCGTTTGTCCACTTCAATTTCGCAATATATTCATTCCCATATCTATCCTGCTCGTAATGCACTTTATCAATGTATACCATCCTATTCTCCTTTCATTTGAATTAACAAATAAGATGGCATCTTGACGAATCCATAAAAATATGGTATACTATATATGC
>ERZ1034855.750-NODE-750-length-10725-cov-14.012933_pt1 | contig 10725 bp, 8 predicted proteins | sample MGYA00520699_ERZ1034855 | MGnify/ENA primary metagenome ERZ1034855 (study PRJEB33766, sample SAMN09781730) | gut metagenome | biome: gut microbiome | host: Homo sapiens | place: Madagascar | study: EMG produced TPA metagenomics assembly of the PRJNA485056 data set... | reverse complement strand
TCTGCTCTTTGAGCCAATTTTTATAATCTTGGACGGTATCTTTGGCGTAATCTGTCTTTAAGTCATCGTAGTAGCCAAGTGCCTGCTCTACTAACTCTATATTCCCTTCATTATACGACATACGTAGCATAGTATCAATCGCAACAAATTTATCCTCTATCGTTTTAGCAATAGAAAGGCATCTTTTTGCCACTTCCCACGCTAAGAAAAACTTTCTCACAATATCCAACAAACGCAAGAGATTAAACATGCAGTCAATAAACATATCGCTTTTTTCATCTGCATCTGTCGCACAGGAAAGCGCACGTTGATATTCTTCTATCGCTTCATCATATAAAAGTGCGCCATCTAAATCAACAGCACGTTGCCATCTTGCTTTGAAGATATTTTGCGGATTCATAGCAATAATCAAGTTATCAATAGCAATTCTCTTATCAAAAGAATCTGCTTTAACTGCTAATTCGTCCAGTTCAGCAAAACTTTTCCCTTGAATATCTGCAATTCGTTCAATTTCTTCTGTGCGCCAATGTTGCTGTATCGTCTGCGGACGTATTTTTTCCAGGTACTCTAAAACTTTCGGCACAAATTTTTCTTTTATAATCGTAGAATCAGCATACCAAAGGTTCGACTGTCCCATGCCCAAGCCTGCACCAGCTTTTGATGCCGAAAGAACCCTAAAATTACGCAGCTCTTCGGGAATGAGATGAACGTCTTTTTCAGAAGCTACAAAATTATAGCACCAACATTTATCCTCACCATTAACGCTATCATAAAACTCCTGATAGTAACGATACATCTCGGCGTGTTCGTACCAGCCGACTATATGCCGTCCTGTATCATTAGTCGCTACCCAGATAACCGTAACGTTACATCATCTGGCACATCCTCTACACGCGCCAGATTCAACCTCTCCCCTGGTGCACGCACATACCCAAGGCAGTAATGGTTATACGGATAGAAATTGAAACTTTCACAAGCATCATTATTTTCTTTGACAAACGCACCGCCATTCTTCGGCTGGTCGTTGTCAGTAATGCCACTATAAAGTTTCATCCATGCTATATTACAAAAAACTACTTTTGCCATCTTTATGTCTCTCCCAAATTATCTGCTTTCTTCTTTAACGAATGTTGGGAACTGATAATCCAAGTAATTATCCAGTTCGTTGAAATTAGGGAACCTACGTTCCAATTCACGGAATTTCGGTCCGTGAGAATGAATCAGCTGATGCAGGCACTCGTGATAAATAAGGTACTTTAGTACTTCACGCGGCACGCTGGCAGAATTAAGTCCGCAATTCATTTTTATATTATCGCCAAGATAAACATATTGTGCAAAATACGTCTTATAAGCCTTCTTAGTCCAGCCAATCGTCGGGCGCTTGAAGTCGTCGCTCAAGTTGTCTTTTTGCTCTGCCAAAACTTCATCAAGCAAAATTTCCAGCGGTTCAGCGAAAGGCTCTGCGCTAAGCAAGCCAAACTCTGTTTCTGCTTCTTCAATACTAGAGCCCATCGGCGTAACGCCGGTGGGATACAGAAGGAAGTCAAAAATACGTCGTTGATAGGATTCCACATTGCCATACAAGCTGTCAATGATCGTCTTATGCGCATTATAAATTGCATGAATATCCTGCTGAATTTTGAAGATGTTGGCCAAAGACGTTTCTTCGCGATACTTCATCGCCAATTTTGACGGGTCGATGTCGTCACGCTCGTCGAACGATTGAAACTCTGGAAAAGCTTTCTCCGTCGCCGTCAGTTCTGCAATGTCTTCCAATTCCTGAGGCGTAGGCATCACACCGAAGCCATCGAAATATTTTTGCAAAAGCAGTTTGCCGTTGTGCTCTTCCGCTGCAACAAGCGCCTGCGTATCTGCCTTCATTGCTGCATAGCCTTCCTGCTGGTTGGCGAAAACAAGCACTTTCTCGGGCATGTCATTTTTATCATAAACATTGTACCAACCCACAGGCAGCACAGCGGCGTGCACCTTGAAGCCCAAATCGCCGTAAGAAATAGCACGCATCGCGTCGATAATGCTGGACACAGGAATTTCTTTCACTTTGCTTTTTTTCTTCGGCTCTTTCGTCGTGCCTCCCGGCGTTCCGCCTTCTTCGCCTTCCAGCAGGAACGAAGGGTTGAGCCAACGTGTAAAGTTTGCCCACTTATCACAGAAGTCAACGATGTACACTTCTTTTGTGCCACCGCATTGCTCGCCACGCATGCCGCGCCCAATCATCTGCATTAATAAAACGTCACTGTTCGTCGGACGTGTCAGAAAAACTGTATGAATATCAGGAATATCGCTGCCCTCGCTAAGAATGTTGACGTTAATTAATACGTCGATATGGTCGTCATTGCCATACTTATCCTTATGGTTGTTATGGCGGAAACGTTCAATAATTGCGTCTTTCACACTGTTGTCCATGCCAGAATAAATGCGGTCACATTTTACACCCTTTTTGACGAACATATCTGCCAAAACATCACAATGCGTAATGTTCAAGGCGAAAATTATCGTTTTGCCGTATTTCTCTTTATTATCAAGATATTCCTTAATAATAACTTCGTTACGTTCGTTAATCTTTGCAATCTTGTTGACAGCTTGTTCCGTCAAATCGCCTTTCGCCAAAACTTTTTTCAGCTCATCTTTATCAATATAAGTTTCAATTTCAACATTCGTTTCACGTTTTAAGTTTATCGGCGTAGCCAGAGTACCATCAGCAATCAGTTTGCTCAAGGGAATGGCATAAATGATTTTCTGCTCAAACAGTTTCAGCAGCGAAACAGTGCCCTTGTCAGTGTATCGGATTGGCGTTGCCGTAAGGCCAAGCAATTTCGCCTCGGGACATTTTTGGCGCACAGCGTTTATAATTTTTCTATATGAAGGTGCAATCGCATGGTGCGCTTCGTCCACAACGATAATAACTTTCTTCTTGAGCGGAGCTGTGAGATAGCCAAGATTGCGCACTAGACTCTGCACGCTGCCCACGACGATATCATCTTTTTTGGATAAAGCGTGTGCGCTGGCATGTGCGCCCGAAACGCAAGTCACTGTCAGACTTTTAATTTTATCACCTACCACATCTTTCACGAGCGGTGAAAGTCTATAAAACACATTCGCTGCCTGTTCGACAAGCATATGGCGGTGCGCCAGCCAGATAACTTCATAGCCACGCGAAGAAAGCTCATGCAGAAGAAAATAAATACTCGTCATCGTCTTGCCGCCGCCTGTCGGCATCACAAGAATGCCGCTACGACCGTTTTGCTCAAGAAAATATTTCTGCATCGCAATGTTGGCTTCCTGCTGGTAAGAATACAGCTTTACATCCTGAATGTGCGAATCGCCAAGCAGAATGGTATGCGGCTTATAAAAATAAGTTTTTAACTGAAATTCTCCTTCCGAGCCTGTGCGTATCATCTCATCAAGATACGCCATAATAACTGCCTGAGAAAGCTTGCACTGTTTCAGCTTGTGCAAAGCGTCTTCGTCCTTGCTGCGGATGCCTGCATAATTTTGCCGTTCCAACGTTTTTGCCACATTTTCCAAATGCTCTGGTTCGCTCAAAAAATACTCTTCGATTTCTTCGCGATAATTGCTCACAAAATGTTCATCGGGAAATTTGCACAAATTGCCCAAATAAGGCGCAACAAAAGCTGCTTCGTCGTACTCTACTGGCGGATGATACTTTGCAGGAGTTTTACTGCTCTGCAGCACTGCATTCAAAAATTTTACAGAGAAATCCTGCCACCGAAAAAATATTTTTGACATTTATAAAAAGTCTCCTTTATACTCTGTTAGCCGATCATTGTCCTCACAATACTACGTAAAGTTTCTTCTAACTAATAAAATCTAAAGAATAGTATTAGCATACGTTACAACAGTATTACTTCCTTATTTAACATATTTACATTATATCTCTACCCCAGCCTAAAAACAAGCCTTTTTATTGTTCTGCATAACAAAAGCTGGTTCTTTGTCAATTTTTATGGTTTAACATAATAGACCTAGACAATACATAATTAGTTTTGTAATTCAACTAACCTCTTGTATATCTAATATCGGAGGTTAGTTTTTGTTATAAAATAAGACATAGTTATCCTAATGCAATTTTACAATACCTAATTGCAGATATAGTATTCTATTTCTGAATCTCTCAAAGTTTCGTACACCATAACTAATTCGTTTCAAAACTTTTATTTTATTATTGCTGCCTTCGATAAAACCATTAGAGACGCTTTCGTCAATTATATTAGCTATTTCAGTTCGCCAAAAAACGCCATCGTAGGTTTCACCCACGATGACGCTCAATGCATATTTTATTATAACTAGAGCTTACGAGCTCAGCTTTTCTGCCAGCTTACGCACCTCTGCAACAAACAAAGTAATCACTCTTACAGTACGCTCGATGGTTTCCGTTTTCTGCCACAACATTCTTGGCAAACTCAATACTATTCTATATCCCTAGAAGCCAGTCAATGACATTCATGACTTTTATGCCTTCATAATTTCCGAGGGAGAAGCGATCAAGCGTCAAGACGATTTTCTCATAATTGTCTTGTATTCCCCGTAGTGGACGCATCTCTCGTTCAAATGTTTCCTCAGCAGTCATATTAGCTGTAACCTGATAATAAGTTAATATTCCTTGCTTCTGAGCGACAAAATCCACTTCAGTTGAGCCAATCTTTCCAATATTGACCTGATAGCCTCGCCGTAAAAGCTCGAAATATACAATATTCTCAATGGAAAAGCCCAAATCATACCGTTTTCTCGGAAGAATATGATTGCGAAGTCCCAGATCAACCATATACAGCTTTTTATTGGCTTTTAAAAGCTGTTTTCCAACAATATCAAATCTTTCAGCTGGGTAAAAGACAAATGATTCAATCAAAGCCTCCACATAATCACTAACCGTATTCGGGGAAATCTTTCTGCCAGAAGAGATTAAGTAATCGGTTACGCTTTTCATAGAAATCGGACTGCCGATTACACTTGCCAAATAGCGTGCAATGGTCTTCAGTAGTGCAATATCTGTGATTTTACGTTTACCTGCATCTTTTTCTTTTCTTGCCTGGCGTTCCTCAATATCTTTAACAATAACGGTGTTATAGATTCCCTCCAGATATTGATTTACTTTTTCATCCGTACGGTTCATCACCGCAACATACGGAAGTCCTCCCGTTTGCATATATTCTGAAAAAGCATCTTCTTGCGGTCTCCCCGTCACAGTGACATACTCACTGAAAGAAAGGGGAAGCATTGATATTTCCACATACCTTCCAGACAAAAGGGTTGCCAGTTCACTTGAAAGCAAATACGAATTTGAACCCGTAATATATACATCCGTGTTGTTCTTTACATATAGACTATCTACTACTTTGGGGAAATCAGGCACGTTCTGAATTTCATCCAAAAATATATATGTCATTTTATCGCTGCACAGACGTTCTTTTATATAACGATAAAGTGCCTTATAATCCAAAAGCTCTTCAAACTCTAGGTCTTCAAAGTTGATTGATATAATCTGTTCTGCTTCCACGCCAGCTAAATGAAGTCTGTCCTTAAACTGTTCCAGAAGCACCGATTTACCACAACGTCTAATTCCCGTCACAACTTTAATGATGTGCTCGTCTTTCCACTCCCAAAGCTTTGCGAGGTATTCTTTTCTTTCAACCATAGTTCCATCCCTCCTTTCTCCGAGTATAGCACATTATGTTTTGAAAATCAAATTATATTCCCATTTCGGAATTTATTTTTAAGTATTTTATTTTGTCTTCTTATTTTAGAAGCTTTAATTACCAATATCCATAAGCTTCACCAACTATCACGAAGTCTATTTTGTAGTCGGCGAGAAAAAATCTGCGCAAGCTTTCATGCCCTCGCAGATAGTATGCTATGAAATTTGTTAATAAATAACCTCTACTCTGCTCAACCTCTCCAACGACTAATCCTCATTACACAACTTTCATTTAGATAAAAAATACGATACAGAATTTCTCGCTCGTAATGTACATACCATTTACAAATATGGTATTACGTTTAGAGGTAAAGAAGTAAAAGTCATAAGTAACTTAGAACGGTTTTTTCACCAAAAACTGCGGAGCAAGCTCTCGCCTGCTCCGCAGTTTTTCTATCCTCTTCTTCTATCCTCTGCGCCATCTGCACAGCTTCGCCAAATCGTAGCCGCGGCTGGCGATAAAGTCACGCGTTTCTCCCGTCATAATCAACGGAACGTCACGCAACTCCTTCGGCGTCAAGCAGCCCAAAAGCAGCATATACTTCTGCAGTCCTTCCGCCAGTGAATGCACATAATCTACGGCAGCGTCAACTCCCTGCTCCAGTACCAGACGCAAAAGCGGGGCGGTAATACCCACCGCGTCTGCACCCAAAGCGAGGGCACGCGCTGCGTCCCCGTCTGTACGGATGCCGCCACTCGCCAAAAGCAGAGCATTCTGCGGCAGTGTCTGCTGCGCGTCAAGCAGGCTCCAGCAGGTAGGCACGCCCCAAGCAGCAAACTCTTCCGTAAGCTCCACGCCCTGACGATTTGCCTCAATCGCCGGGAAGTTTGTCCCCCCTGCGCCGGCACAGTCAAAGGCTGTAAAGCCATGCTCCAGAAAAAGCTCGTACTGCTCTGCCGCAATACCGCAGCCTGTCTCCTTGACGATAACAGGTACGCTCACAGCATCACGTATCTGCACCAGGTTTGCCAAAAGTCCGCAGGTATCCTTGTCGCCTTCGGCCATCCACAGCTCCTGCGCAGCATTCAGGTGAACCTCCAGCGCGTCAGCCTGCAGCATGTCAATGGCAGCCTGCGCCTGCGCGGGCGTAGCAAGAGCACTGATGTTACCGATAACAAGACCTTCGGCAAGCTCCTCGCGCACCACAGTATAGCTCGCGATACCGCTGCCGTCACGCACAGCGCCGAACTGCGAGCCGACAGCCATACCGATACCGGTTCTTGCCGCCACCTGCGCCAGCTTTCTGTTAATCTCCGTCACCGCATCTGTACTGCCAGTAATAGCATCAATGAAAAAAGGCAAACGCAGACGTTTGCCTAAAATTTCTCCAGATAAAACAAAGTCTGCCGGATTAATCTCCGGCAGACAGTTGTGTAAGAAGCGGAGATCAGCAAGGTGCGTTGCCGCCGGACCGTCGCCCAGCTCCAGTGCATATTGAATATGTTCTAGCTTACGCTTTGCACGTTGCATATCCTTCTCCAATTATTTTTCGAGGCTTTCCAGCTGCTCGGACAGGTTTTGGCTCAGGTGAGATTTTTTGCTGCCCATGTAGGAACGGAATTCGTTCTTTTCAGCATCACGTTTAACCTTGGAAATGCTCAGGCCGATTTTTTTGCTGTCCAGATCCATTTTAATGATTTCAGCTTTAACAACTTGGCCAACTTCCAGAACGTCGCTAGGAGCTTCGATGCGCTCAGGAGCGATTTCGGAAATGTGAACCAGACCTTCAACCTTGTCGCTCAGTTTAACGATAGCGCCGAAAGCCAGCAGACGAACAACTTCTACGTCCAGGATATCGCCGATGTGGAATTGAGAAGCTTCTACCTTCCAGGGATCTTCCAGAGTAGCTTTGATGCTCAGAGCAACGCGTTTGTTTTCGCGGTCGATGCTCTTAACCAGAACGGTTACTTCGTCGCCTTCTTTAGCAACGTCAGCAGCTTTTACGCTACGGTCCCAGGACAGCTCGGTGTTGTGAACCAAGCCAACCAGACCTTCGCCGATTTCAACGAACAGACCGAATTCAGCAACTTTTACAACCTTACCGGTGTATACTTTGCCTTCTTCAACAGAGTTGTAAGCAGCTTCTTCAGCAGCAGCGCGTGCTTCTTTAGCAGCAGCAATGCGAGCTTCTTTAGCTTCCTTGTAAGCTTTGCGTTTAGCGTCAGCTTCAGTTCTCAGCAGGTCGCGGCGGGAAACAACGATGCGTTTTTTCTCCAGGTCAACTTCGATGATTTCAGCTTCCAGCTCTTTGCCGATATAACCGGTGAAGTCTTCTACGCGGCGCAGTTCAACATGAGATGCGGGCATGAAGCCTTCAACACCTTCAACTGCAACACCCAGACCAACGATGTTTTTAGCTTTGTTTTTGATGATGCGCAGAACCTTAACGGTTGCCGGGCGTTTTTCGCCTTCGGGCAGCTCAGCAACATTTTTCCATGCTGCGTCGCGCTCTGCTTTGATTTTGGACAGACGAACGAAATCGCTCTTGGTGCTGCCAGGAACAACCTTAGCTTCTACTTCGTCGCCAACTTTGATAGAGTTTTGCAGTTCTTCAGCAGATTCGGTCTGGGACCATTCAGAATAAGGAATCAGACCATCATGTCTATATCCAAAAGATACATAAACGCCGTCTTTATCCAATTGAATAACGGTACCGTTGACAACTTTGCCAGGATATACCTCTACCTCCATACTTTCGTTGAGCATGCTTTCAAAATCCATGTTTTCCATTACTAAAATAGCCTCCTTAATTAAACGGTCCGGAGTCGATGCTCCTGCCGTGATTCCTATTTTATTGCAACCCCTTAGCATATCGCTGCTCAGTTCGCTTGCAGTCTCTATATGATATGCTTGCCTGCAATGCTGTTGCACCAGCTCGAAGAGATGCCTTGTGTTGGCGCTGTTGCGTCCGCCGATGACGATAACGGCATCCGACTCAGCAGCCAGCTTTACAGCCGCCTGCTGTCTTTGCGCTGTCGCCAGACAGATAGTGCGCTCCACACGGTATTCTCCCGGGCGCTGCTCCTGCAGTGCCTGCAATATATCATTAAATTTCTGCAGCTCAAAAGTCGTCTGGATGATTACTCCATAACGCTCCCGGCGCGATACATAAGAGATATCTTTTATACATTCTACACAGATAGCGTTTTTTCCTGCCCATTTTAAAATACTTTTTACTTCCGGATGATTTTTTTCTCCGACTATTACAGGAAAATAGCCATCAGCTGCTGCCTGAGCAGCCTTTTGCTGTGCCAGGCGTACATTCGGACAGGTTGCGTCCAGAATTGTCAGCCCTTGTTTTTCTGCCTGCGCATAGGTTTCAGGCCCCTCGCCGTGTGAACGGAAGATAACCGTTTCACCGGGAGCAAACTGCTCCAGGCTGTCCTTACAGGCAATGCCCTGCGATGCAAGCTCGGCAATCAGCTGGGGATTGTGTATCAAAGGTCCCAGCGTTGCACCCTGCACACGGTCAGTCGCAGCCTTTTGGGCCAACGCCACCGCGCGCTTCACACCATAGCAAAAACCACAGTGCTCTGCTACCTTAATTTCCATTATACATCTTCACCTGCCTGCAGCTTTGCAATGTGCTGCATCAGCTCTTCAGTCATTGCATGCAAAAATTCTTTGTTGACCACAGCGTCCTCAGGAAAAGGCATCGGTTTGCCAAAGCGCACCGTAACCTTCGGCCATATACGGCCGTGACGCTTGTAATCGGTACCGATGATGCAGGCCGGCACAATAGTTGCCTTCGCCTTGCTCGCCATCATCAGCGCTCCGGGCTGAGCCTTACCAAGCTCGCCGGTCTTGCTGCGTGTTCCCTCAGGGAAAATCGCCAGCACCTGACCGCTTTCCAGAATATCAATACCATGCTTAATTGCAGCACGGTCCGCACCACCGCGGCGCACCGGGAAAGCACCCAGAATTTTATAGATAGTGCCCAGAACCGGCACAAACAGCTCTTCCTTGGCCATAAAGTGGACCTTACGGGTTGCTGCCGTACCAAGTACAGGCGGATCAAGCAGACTCAGATGGTTGCTCGCTATAACCAGCGGACCATCCTTGGGAATATTTTCTGTTCCTTCTACCTTCAATCGCAAAAAGATGGTAAAAAGAATTTTAAAGAGATTCTTCACTAAGGTATAAATCATTGTGCGCGCTCCTGCACCAGCTGTAAAATCTTCTCGGTAACCTCGCTGATGCCCATATCGGATGTATCCAGAAGCAGTGCATCCTCTGCCTGACGCAGCGGACTGATAGCACGCTCGCTGTCCTGCTTGTCGCGCTCGGCAATATCCGCCTGCAGCTGCTGCAGATCAACCTGCTGACCTTTGGCCGCCATTTCCGCATAGCGGCGGCGCGCTCTTTCCTCAACCGAAGCAGTAAGGAAAATTTTCAGCTGTGCGTTCGGGAATACCACCGTACCGATATCACGGCCGTCCATCAGGACACCGCCTGCCTCGCCCATACGGCGCTGCTGGTCCACCATCGCCTCACGCACTGCTCCGATAGCAGCAACACGCGATACGATTGCCGTCACCTCTGGAGTACGGATAGCATCGGTAACCTCGGTACCGTCCACAAAAACACGGTTGATTTTTGCCTCCGGTTTGAAGTCAATCAGCATAGTCTTGGATAAGCCGCTGATAAAGTCCTCGTCAAAAGCTTTGCCTGTCTGCAAAAACTTCCAGGCTACGCTTCTGTACATGGCACCAGTATCAATATAAGCATAGCCTAATTTTTCGGCAGCCAGCTTCGCAATAGTGCTTTTGCCTGCACCTGCGGGACCATCAATTGCCACAACAATTTTCTTCATTCTACATAACCACACTTTATAATGTATTAGCTATCTATATAATACCATGTTTTACATGTATATGGATAGCCTAAAATAAGTCAAATTTATGAATTATTCTTCCGCAGCCGCCGCTTCGCCTGCAGCATGACCGCTGCTGAACGCCGCCTGCAGATTATAGCCGCCGGTATAGCCGTC
>ERZ1034855.748-NODE-748-length-10805-cov-4.964651_pt1 | contig 10805 bp, 9 predicted proteins | sample MGYA00520699_ERZ1034855 | MGnify/ENA primary metagenome ERZ1034855 (study PRJEB33766, sample SAMN09781730) | gut metagenome | biome: gut microbiome | host: Homo sapiens | place: Madagascar | study: EMG produced TPA metagenomics assembly of the PRJNA485056 data set... | reverse complement strand
AAGGCCCGCAGGCCACGCCCCAAAAAGCCGCGCACCGGCAGGCCGATGAAGTCGATGCCCGCCGCCCGGGCCAGACGCTGTTCCGGGCCGTATTGCGAGCCCACGAACAGCAGTTCCACACCGGGATGGCGCTGACGCAGGGCTTCCGCCACGGCCAGCGCCGGGAAGATGTGCCCGCCGGTACCGCCGGTGGTTAAGAGGACTCTTTCCATATGCTCCCCTCCTTGCCCGTGGCCGTGCGAGAAAAATTCATGAGCAGGCCCACGCAGAGCATGGTGGCCATAAGATTACTGCCGCCGTAGCTCATCAGGGGCATGGGCACGCCCTTGGGCGGCGCCACCCCCATGACCACGGCCAGATTCATGACGGCACCCATGGCCAGGATGACCGTCAGGCCAAAGGCCGTCAGCCGGTCGCGCAGTTCGGTCTGGCGCATGATGATGCGGTAACAGCGCCAGAACAGCAGACCGAACATCAGCATGACCACGGTGATGCCCACAAAGCCCAGCTCCTCGGCCAGCACGGCCATGATGAAGTCGTTGTGAGCTTCGGGCAGATAGAACATCTTCTGTCGGCTGGCGCCCACGCCCACGCCGAAAAAGCCGCCCGAGCCGATGGCCAGCAGGGACTGCACCAGGTGATAGCCCGTGTCGGTGGGATCGGCGAACGGATCCAGAAAGGCCAGCAGGCGGCGCAGGCGGTAAGGCTCCAGGATGGCCAGGGCCATGGCGCCGGCGCAGGCCAGGATCATGGCGAAGAACAGATAGATGAAACGCGTGCCCCCGGCCAGACACATGAAGAACAAGATGCTGGCCACCACCACGGCGCTGCCGAAGTCGGGCTGCAACAGCAGCAGGCCGCAGAACAGGCCCGTCACGGCAAAGGGCGGGATGACGCCCCGGCTGAAGGTCTTGACCAGTGCCTGCTTGGAACTCATGAAATAGGCCAGGTACAGGGCCAGGGAGATCTTGACGAACTCCATGGGCTGCAGGTTCACGGGCCCCAGAGGGATCCAGCGCTTGGCGCCGTTGATGGACGGCGTCAGGGGCGACAGGGTCAGCAGGAGCAGGAACAGGGAGAGGAAGATGGCCGGATACTGCAATTTGTAGAGCCAGCTGCGGGGCATGAGGGCCGCGCCCCAGAGCACGAGGCCCCCGCCGCAGGCAAAGATCAGCTGGCGCTTGAAAAAGTAGTATTTGTCACCGTTGACCTGCTCGGCCACGATGCCGCTGGCCGACAGCACCATGATGAGGCCGATGGCCAGGATGATGAGCATCAGGGTGAACAGCCACCAGTCGAAACCCTCAAAACTCACCTTGCCCAGAGCACGCGAGATGCCTCCGCCCTGGGGAGCGGCTTCTTCCTTTTTCTTTTCCTTCCTGCTCAGGAACATGTTCTTCATGCCAGGCTTCCCACGATGCGCTTGAAGTCGTTGCCGCGTTCCACATAATTGCGGTACTGGTCAAAACTGGAAGTTGCCGGAGCCAGCAGGACCACATCGCCCTCCTCCACCTTGTCCTGCAGGGCCAGGACCGCGTCTTCCATGCGCTCGTGCCAGCACAGGGGCACCACGCCCTGCCAGGCAGCCTCGAAGATCTCGCGGCTGGCCCCGTACAGATTCACGCTCTTGGCCTTGCGGCGCAGCAGATCCTTCATGCCGTCCAGATCCCCACCCTTGAACTTGCCGCCGCACAGCAGGTGCACGGGATGGTCCATGGCTTCCAGCGCCACTTCCAGAGCGGCCACCGTGGTGCATTTGGAGTCGTTCACATAGAGCACGCCGTGCACGCGGGCCACGGATTCCAGCCGGTTGGGCAGGGGCTTGAAGGCAGCCACCGCGCGGGCGGCATTCTCCAGCGTCACGCCGAAGGGACGGCAGGCCTGCCAGGCGGCTTCGGCATTGAACTGGTTGTGCTGCCCGAACAGGGGGCAGTCCGGGAAGCGGCCTTCGGGCCGGATCCACACCTTGCGGGCCCTGAGGCCGAAGCGGGCGGCGGTCTCTTCCAGCCCGGGCTCCAAAACCGCCAGGTCCTCTTCCGTCTGGCAGCGGAACAGACGGAACTTGACCTCGATGTATTCTTCCATGTCCTTGTGGTAATCCAGATGGTTGGGCGAGATGTTCAGCACCACGGCCACCCGGGGATGGAAGGTGGAACAGCACTGGAGCTGGAAACTCGAGGTCTCCAGCACCAGCACGTCGGCCTTTTCGCCGGAAAGCAGATATTCCGAAAGGGGCGTGCCGATATTGCCGCCCAAAAAAACACGCAGGCCCTGCTCCCGCAGCATGGCCGCCGCCAGACTGACCGTGGTTGTCTTGCCGCTGGTGCCGGTCACCGCCAGCACGGGCTCGCCGTCAAGGGCGCGCCAGGCCAGCTCCATCTCGGCCAGGATCTCGGTACCTTCCGCATCGGCATGGGGGCCCATCATCTCGCGCAGGCGCACCACGGGCAGGCCGGGGCTGGGCACCACCATCTTCGCACCGGCAAAGAGCTCCGGCCCCTGTTCCCCCAGCACCAGTTCGATGCCTTCCGCGCGCAGGGCCGCGGCCTGCGCTTCGTCCAGAGCCTGGGGATTGCTCTCCAGCAGGCGCACCCGGGCGCCCTGCCGCAACAGAAGACGGGCCGCTGCCTTGCCGGAACGCCCGGCGCCCACCACTACAGCCAGTTCACCGGCCTTGATGCACCGGCCACGATCTTCATTCTGAGCCATGTCACATTCCTCGCGGATAAGATATTGCCGCGCACTGCACCGGCAGGCACGGCGGACAGGATAAAAAACGGCGAGCGGGCCCCGGCCTCATGCAGCCGGAGCCCTCGCCATCAGCGCAGTTTCAGTACCGACAGGGCCACCAGCCCCAGCAGTGCGGACGTGATCCAGAACCGGATGATGATCTTCGATTCCGGGATGCCCTTCAGTTCAAAGTGATGATGCAGGGGCGCCATGCGGAACAGGCGTTTGCCGCCTGTCCAGCGGAAGTAGCTCACCTGCATGATGACCGACAGGGTCTCGGCCACGAACAGACCGCCCACCACGGCCAGGATGAGTTCCTGCTTGCAGAGCAGGGCCAGATAGCCGAGCACGCCGCCCAGGGCCAGCGAGCCCACGTCGCCCATGAAGACCTGGGCCGGATAGGCGTTGAACCACAAAAAGCCCAGCCCCGCGCCTACCAGGGCCGCACAGAACACCGTGACCTCACCGACGCCCGGCGTATAGGGCAGCAGCAGATAATTGGCGAAGCGGGCATGGCCCGTCACATAGATGAAGATGGCGAAAACGATACCGGCCACGATGCAGGGCCCGATGGCCAGACCGTCCAGACCGTCGGTCAGGTTGACGGCATTGGACGAGGCCACCATGACGAAGACCCCGAACGGCAGATACAGGGGACCAAGGTCAGGAGCCCAGTCCTTGACGAAGGGGATGCTCAGCTGGCTGGAATAGCCGGGATCCGTGACCAGGAAGAGCATGGCCACCACGGCCACCGCCAGCTGGCCCGCCAGCTTGGCCCGGCCGCTGATGCCGCGGTTCTCGGCATGGCGCAGCTTGGTCATGTCGTCCCAGAAGCCCACGGCCGCAAAGCCCCAGAACACCAGCAGGGTCTGCCAGATGTAGAAATTGCCCAGATCCGCCCACAGCAGCAGGCTGACCGTGAGGCTGAAGAGCATCAGCAGGCCGCCCATGGTGGGCGTGCCTTCCTTGCAGGCATGGGCCGTCACTTCATGCAGGATGTGCTGGCCGCATTTGAGGCGGCGCAACCAGGCGATGAACCGGGGACCCAGCAGGATGGAGAGCACCAGGGCCGTGATGAGCGCGGCCATGGAACGGAAGGTGATGTACCGGAAAACATTGAGCGCCGTCCATTCGGACGCCCACGGTACCAGCAGGTTATACAGCATCTACAGACTCTCCGTACGGCTGCCGGGCAGCCAGTCGCTCTGCTCCAGAGCTTCAAGCAATTCTTCCAGATGGTTGCCGCGCGATCCCTTGAAGAGCATGAGGCCCCCCTGCTCTCCCGTCTCGGCGGGAAGATGTTCACGCAGGGCCTGCACGAAGGCCTCGCCGGAATCCACGGGCAGGAACTTGCCCGTGTACAGCCCGTGCTCCAGGCCGTCCCGCACGGCATCGGCATGGCCGCCGCGCCAGAAGACCAGCACAGGACGCAGCTGGGCCAGATGCCTGCCCAGGCGTTCATGCTCCCTGTCCGCCACGCTGCCCAGTTCGCGCATCTCGCCCAGCACCACCACGAAAGGCCGTTTCTGGGCGCTTTCCGCCGCGGCGTCAAGCATGCGGGCCATGGAAAGCGGGTTGGCATTATAGGTATCGTCCACGATGTCCCAGTTGCCGCGACGGCTGCGGGCAAAGCGCTGCGGCGGCAGCTGCGCGTCGGCGAAACCGGCGGCGATCTCCTCGGCGGTCAGGCCCAGCATGTGGGCGGCGGCCGCCACGGCGATGCAGTTCTCGGTACCGTAATCGCCGCGGAAAGGCGCGATAACGTCACAGGGACGGCCGTCCAGCCACAGGCGGTACTGCCCGTGCACCCCATCGCTACACCCGGCATAGGCCGCACGATAAGAGAGCGGACGCCCGCTGGCCGTGAAGAAGAGCACGTCGCCGAACACGGCCCGCGCCTCGCGGACAAGGTCGTCATAGTCGGCGCTCACGAGGGCCTGGCCTTCGGGGGCCAGATGGGCCAGAAGACGGGACTTGTGCCAGGCCACGCCGCGTTCGCCCAGCCCCTCGGTATGGGCGGCGCCCACGTTGAGGATCAGGGCCAGATCGGGCTGGAGGATGGCGCCCAGCTCGTCCATGTCGCCCTCGTGGCTGATACCGGCCTCGAAGACCCAGAAGTCCTCGTCCCCGTCGGTCTTGAGCATGCACAGGGGCATGCCCACCTGATTGTTGAGGTTGAGGGCATTGCAGGCGGTCTTGCCGCGCCGCGACAGCATATGGGCCAGCAGTTCCTTGACCGTGGTCTTGCCCGCGGAGCCGGTGATGCCCACCACCCGGGCAGAGGACTTGCCGCGCCAGAGGGCGGCCACGGCACCCAGGGCGCGCACCGTATCCTGGACCAGCAGGACAGGCACGGACAGGCCTTCCAGCGGGCGGGAAGCCAGCACGGCCACAGCGCCCTGCTCCACGGCACGGGCGGCATAATCATGTCCGTCCACGCGCTCGCCGGCGATGCAGACGAACAGGCTGCCGGCCACGGCCTCGCGGCTGTCCGTGACGACCGAGGTGACCGTCACGCTGCCGTCGGTCACCTTCACATCCCGGGCACAGCCCAGACAACGAACGATTTCAGCAAGATCTAGGCGCACCCCAACAGCTCCCGCACCACTTCCTGATCACTGTAGTGATGTTTGGTGCCCTGAATGATCTGATAATCCTCATGGCCCTTGCCGGCGATCAGCAGGGCATCATCGGGACCGAGCATTTCCACGGCCTTGGCCGTTGCCTTGCGGCGGTCCACTTCCACGACGACTTCCCTGGCTTCGCGCAGGCCGGGCAGCACATCCTTGAGGATGGCTTCCGGGTCCTCGAAACGGGGATTGTCCGAGGTCAGCACGGCCACGTCGGAATAGCGGGCCACGGCTTCGCCCATGATGGGGCGCTTGGTGCGGTCACGGTTGCCGCCGCAGCCGAAGACCGTGACGATGCGCTTGAAACCGGCGCCGCGCAAGGCTTTCAGGACGTTGACCAGCGCGTCCGGCGTGTGGGCATAGTCCACGAAGACGTGCAGCTTGCGGGCATTGGGAACCCGCTCCAGACGGCCGCACACACCATGGAAGTCTTCCAGATGGCGCAGATCGTCCGGCATCAGGCCCAGCTCCAGGGCCAGGGCCTGCACGGAGAGCAGGTTGGAGGCATTGAAGGCCCCCACCAGCGGCGAGCGCAGTTCCCACTGCTGGCCGTCCAGATGCATGCGCAGATGGCAGCCGTCCGTACCGGCGGACAACAGCTCGCCCCACAGATGACGCTGCTGCGGGAGCGCCTTCTGCAGGCCGAAGGACAGGGCCCGCGGGCACAGCTCCAGCAGGCGGCGGCCCCAGGGATCATCGCCGTTGATGGCCATGACCTTGTCGGCGCGGGGCAGTTCCAGGAACAGACGGGACTTGGCCCGGAAATAACTTTCCATGTCCTGGTGGAAATCCAGATGGTCCTGGGTCAGGTTGCTGAAGGAGGCCCCGGCAAAGGGCACCCCGCAGACGCGCTGCTGTTCCAGGGCGTGGGAAGAGACCTCCATGACGGCGATGTCCACCCCGGCCTGCGCCATGACCGCCAGCATGGCGTGCACGCGCAGGGGATCGGGCGTGGTCAGGGGCGCGGCCTCGCAATGGCCGGGCCAGCGGTAGCTCACCGTGCCCAGCACGCCCACCTTGTGTCCGGTGGCCGTGAACAGATGCTCCAGCAAATAGGCGCTGGTGGTCTTGCCGTTGGTGCCGGTGACGCCCAGCACGCGCAGCGGCAGGCTGCCAGTATGCCAGCGGGCCTCGGCCAGACGCCACAGGGCCTCGCGGGGATCGTCATGATGGACCACCGTGCAGCCCGCGGCACGGGCGGCCTCGGCTTCGGCCCCTCCGGGCAGGCAGACGATGGTGGACGCACCGGCCTCCACGGCCGGCGGGATGAAACGGGCGCCGTCAGCATTGACCCCGGGGACAGCCACAAAGATGTCCCCCTTGCCGACCTCACGCGAGTCGGAGCGGATCTCCCCTCCCTCACGGCGCACCTTGTCGAGCAATTGTTCGAATTCGCGATTCACGGTTACCTCTCCGAGAGCCACAGAATGTAAGTGACGTTTTCTCCTTCCTTGGGCCAGGCCGTGCCCGGCGGCGGGCTCTGCCTGACCACGCGCGTGCCGGTCCCCTTGAGCTCCGGCACGATCCCGGCGCGGGCAAAAAGTTCCACGGCGTTGCGCACCGTCTTGCCCTTGACGTCGGGGACCCGGCTGGAGGCCTTGGCCAGATGGCCGGGCTGCTGCATGGACGGCGGACGGCTGGTCTGGACGTCTTCCTTGGCCAGGAAGGGCACATCCAGACGCGAAAGCTTGAGGCCGCGCTGACGGCCCTTGTCCTTGTCCGGCTTGTCGTCCTTTTCCGCCTGACTGGTGGCATCAGGCACGATGGCGCCGCTGTAGGTGATGGCGCGCGAGGCGATCTCGCGGAACACGGGCGCGGCCACCACGCCCCCGTACTGGTTCTTGGTGGGTTCGTCCACCAGCACCACGATCAGGTAGCGGGGATTGTCGGCGGGCAAAAAGCCCACGAAGGAGGCCAGACGCTTGGCGCCGTAGGAGCCCGCCTTGTGGTCGGCCTTCTGGGCGGTGCCGGTCTTGCCGGCCACTTCCACCCCTTCGATGCGGGCCCGCTTGCCGGTACCGTCCTTTTCTTCCACCACGTCGCGCATCATGCCCATGACCTCACGGCAGACGCGCTCCGAAAAGATGCGCTCGTAACGCTGTTCCACATTGACCTGCTCGCGCAGCAGGCGCAGCGGCTTGTAGACACCATTGTTGAGCAGGGTCAAGTAGCCCTGCGCCATCTGCAGGGCCGTGACGGACACGCTCTGCCCGAAGGAGGCGGACATGAGGTCGGCCTCGCTCCAGGAGCGGGGCTGGCGCAGGATGCCCCGGCTGTCGGCCACGGGCACGCAGGTGCTCTCCCCGAAGCCGAGGGCGCGCAGGTACTTGTAGAGCGTGGGCGAACCCAGCTCCAGACCGATCTTGGCCATGCCGATGTTGGAGGAATAGCGCAGCACCTTGTGCGCGGGCAGCACGCCCTGCCGCGAGGTGTCGCGGATGGTCACCTTCTTGATCTCCCACTTGCCGTTCTCGCAGTCGATGGCCGTATTGCGGTTGATCTTGCGCTCCTGCAGGGCCGAGGCCATGACGAAGGGCTTGAAGGTGGAACCGGGTTCCAGGGCGTCGGAGGCCAGCCGGTTGCGGTAGATCATGGGGCTGGACTGCCGGTAGGTATTGGGATTGAAGAAGGGATACTGCGCCCAGGCCAGGATGTCGCCGCTGGGCACATCCACCACCAGGGCCCCGCTCCAGCGGGCATCGAAGTCCCGGGCGGCACGGGCCACGGCTTCTTCGGCGATGAACTGCAGCTGCACGTCCAGCGTCAGCATCAAGTCCTCGCCGCGGAGCTCGTCCTTGCCTTCTTCATGCAGGTAAAAACGGCGGCCCATGGCGTCGCGCTGCACCACCATGCGGGTGGGCGTGCCCGCAAGACGGTCGTCCAGCGAGCGTTCCAGGCCTTCCAGGCCTTTGTCGTCCACGCCCACGAAGCCGAGCAGCTGCCCGGCCAGATGCTTGAAGGGATAGACGCGGTCGTATTCCTTGGAAAGGCCGATGCCGGGCAGGCCCGCCTTGCGCACGGCCTCGGCGGTGTAATCGTCCACTTTGCGGCGCACCCAGACGAAACGGCGCTTGGTCTTGGAAAGCTCGTCATAGAGCTTTTGCGGTTCGATGCCGAGGATGGGCCCCAGGGTGTTGGCCATGGTCAGGAAATCCTGGATCTCCTGCGGCCGGGCATAGACGGAACGGGCCTCCACGCTGCGGGCCAGCACCTGCCCGTTGCGGTCCATGATCATGCCGCGCTTGCCGGTGACCAGCTCCGTGGCCATATGCTGGCGGCGGGCCTTGTCGGCCAGGCGCGGGCCCTCGATCATCTGCAGATACCAGGCACGGCCCCACAGGCCCAGCCACAGGACGCAGAAGATGGCCACGACAGCGGCGATGCGGGCCTTGCCCCAGTCCACCCTGTCGACCCAGCTCAGGCCCCTGTTCTTGGGCGCAACAGAAACACGCCGGGCCCCACCGCTGCGTACGGTACGCGATGCGGTACGGCCCGGACGACGTTTCTTGTCTCCGGTATCGGATGAGAATTTGAACATGCGTCCCCCGCTTGTGATGCTTGCCGGCTAGTGCGCTTCCATACGCCGGACCTGCCCCGGCTTCGGCTCCTTCATGCCGATCTCCTCCGCCTTGCGGCGCAGCTCGTACGGGGAAAGAAGGCGCTCCCGCTCCACTTCCAGCTTGGCGCGCAGGGCCTTGCGTTCCTGCAACTTGTTCTGGGCGATATTGATGAAGTAGGTGGTATCGATGCGCTCGATATTGCTCCAGACCAGGATCAGGCACATGGTCATGCAGGCCAGCAGTCCCAGCGCCAGCAGGAGCAGCCAGCTTTTGGTCTGGACCTTGCCCTGTCCGCGGAACGGCAGCCCGACCGACAGCTTCTTCATGAAACCGCCTCGGCTATTTTCTCCACGGCCCGCAGTTTGGCGCTGCTGGCACGCGGATTGACGGCCAGCTCGTCATCGTCGGCCTGCACGGGCTTCTTGTACAGGATCTCGACTTCCGGCACATGGTGGCACACGCACACCGGCACATGCCGGGGGCAACGGCAGCCCTCGGCCCAGTAGCGCATGGTCTGCTTGACCATGCGGTCTTCCAGGGAATGGAAGGAAATGACCGCCAGACGGCCGCCCAGGGACAGACGGCCCAGGATGGCATCAAGGAAGCGGCGCAGCTCGCCCAGCTCGTCATTGACGGCCATGCGCAGGGCCTGGAAGGTGCGCGTGGCGGGATGGCGGCGGGCCTTGGCACGCCACGCGGGCGGATAGGCCTTCTCCACCAGGGCCGCCAGCTGGGCGGTGGTATCGATGGGGCTCTTCTGGCGGGCATCCACGATGGCCCGGGCTATGCGCCCGGCCTGCGGCTCCTCGCCCAGGGTGGCGATGCATTCCTTGAGGCGGTCGAAACTTTCGCGATTGACCCAGTGCCAGGCCGAAGGCGCGCCGGAATGCTGGTCCATGCGCATGTCCAGGGGCCCGTCCCCGTAAAAGCTGAAGCCGCGCTCCGCCTCGTCCAGTTGCAGGGAGGAAACACCGATATCCAGCAGCACGGCGTCGACCTTGTCCCAGCCCAAGTCGTCGAGGGCCTCCTCGAACTGGCTGTAGCGGCAATGGTAGGTATGGACGCGCCCACCAAAAGGCTCCAGCCGGCGCCGGGCCAGTTCCAGGGCTTCCTCGTCCCGGTCCAGGGCGCAGAGTTCCGCCTGGGGGGCCGCCTGCAACATGGCAGAGCTGTGCCCGGCCATGCCGAGCGTGCCGTCCAGGATGCGCACGGGGCGATCCCTTCCGGCATCCAGCACGGGCTGCAGGGCCGCAAGGGTTTCCTTCATCAGGACAGGGATATGCAGATCAGCCGCATTTCGTTCCTGTCCCTGCTGCTGCATGGTCATGCTTACCTCTAAAGAGCTATATCAAGATGACAGGCCGCCACTTCATCGCTGACGTCTTCCACCAGCAGGGCATCGAAGCGGGCCTGATCCCAGATCTCGAACTTGTCCGCCATGCCCACCAGTACCACGTCCTTTTGCAGACCGGCGACACGCATCAGGGGCTGCGGGATACGTATGCGGCCCTGCGCATCGGGGACCATCCTCTGCGCAAGACCGAGCAACTTCGTTTTGACGTGGGAAAGCTTCATGGAAGGGAGGGGGACGCTGTTCAGCTTTTCGACGATGGCTTCCCAATCCGCAGGCATGTAGGCCTTGAGGCCTCCGTACAGACCTATGGTCAGCCAGAAGGAACCATCCCCGGCGGCCAGCAGGGCATCCCTGTACTCTGGCGGCAGCAGCAGACGGCCCTTGGCGTCAAGATTGCGATATGCGCTCTGGATAAACAGATTTGCCACCGATCCACCACCTGTCGCCCACTATTTACCACGTTTTCCCACTTATGCCCCACCCTTTCCCCCGCTGTCAAGCGAACATGACGGGACGGTGACAATCATGTGA
>ERZ1034855.746-NODE-746-length-10833-cov-4.528484_pt1 | contig 10833 bp, 14 predicted proteins | sample MGYA00520699_ERZ1034855 | MGnify/ENA primary metagenome ERZ1034855 (study PRJEB33766, sample SAMN09781730) | gut metagenome | biome: gut microbiome | host: Homo sapiens | place: Madagascar | study: EMG produced TPA metagenomics assembly of the PRJNA485056 data set... | reverse complement strand
ACGATAGGCTGGCGCATTGGACACGGTAGCGGAACTTACGCAAACGGCATTGAGTTCTATCGTCTGAAGACGGCTATGACCTTCCGTAGCATTTCGAATAATGTTGGCAGAGTGACGTCCGCGCGCTGCGGCCGTTTCGACAACATCATGTTCAATCTTGTGAACGTGTGCGCGGCGCTTGAATCTTCCGACGTCATCACGGATGTTGACTTCGGAACGGTGTATGCCCAAACATCTGACGATTGGGGGCTTCCGTTAGGGACTTCTGCGAGTTTCCAGTTTGAGTCGGACGGCGTGCATATGTCCTTCGCACGATTGTTCGTGAATTACTGTGGTGGGTCGGTAATGCGCATCGGCGGAGGAAGCGGAGGCCGCGTCAGCATTGCCGATCTTTATGTCGGCTCTTACAGCGATAACGGCGAGAATCAACCCGCTTTCTACGTAGCCAAAGGGGCTGAGCTCAAAATCGGAATATACCGCATTGTCAAGCGGCTCAGCAAGGCTGGGAAATATTTCACTGGTGAAGGCTCTGATGCGGTAACGACTGGGTGCTGGCGCACAAAGTCTTTCTTTCCTGTCTTCAACTCAGTAGCCGTCACTACCAACGGTGCAACTCAAACGATCACTACCGATGACCCTGCGAAGCCGAACCACGACGGGACGCATCAGGTTTTGCTAAACGCCAATATCAATGTCACAACGCCTATCAGCGGGGCTTCCGTGCAGGTTAGCTATGGCGGGGTGACGGTGACGATTGACGCGTCCTCATCCGGATGGAAAACGGCAAACAGCGGGTGGACGGATATTCCGGAAGGCAGTCGAAATTCTCAGGCAGGACGATTGAGCGTCATCGCGCCTTCGGGCGTCAAATTTAATACCGGCAGTTGCTACGCCCAGTGGAGATAAGAATCATGACAATCCAATACCATTCGGGCGTCGCCCTCGCCAAGAAGAAGGGCAAGGATATTCACGTGGTGGAAACGCCCACTGGTATCGGCGATCTGTTGCCGGTGATAGCCGAGGGCTCGACCGCGCCCCGGATGCTGCGTCAGCGGTTTGGAGACGTGGTGAACGTGAAGGACTTTGGGGCGAGAGGCAACGGCGTTAGCGACGATTCAGAAAGCATCAAACAGGCAATACTTTGCGCGATGGCCACAGGAAAAGTTCTAACTTTTCCTATGGGGCGCTATAACATTCTGAAGCCGATCTACGTAGCAAGATCGGGAAATTTGCATATCGAAGGTGCGGGTGCAACACTGACTACAAGCAAAGACACACCAATTTCTGTGCTCACCCTAAGTGGGGAAAAGATCGCATCTGGAATTGACTACGCGGCTGAGATCAGCAAGGGTGCAATGGTCTTAAATAATGTTTTCGGGAATGCCTTGCGCTCCGGAGATTTGATACACGTCGAGACAACAGAGCTTATCCCGACTGACTACAGAGCGTACTGGCATAACGGATTCTTGGTTCGAGTAAATCGAATTGACGATGAGGGTGTCCACATCTCGGATCCTTTCCCCTATCGAGTTCAAGCGAAGAAATCATTTGGCGTCACGGTAGGCGATCTTCTTTCTGCGCATGAAGTGACGCTTCCTTCGGTGGACGGCCGCTGGGAAGATCTAAGACTTTTTGTAAAGTTCGGCGAGAAGACGCTCCACATTTGCGAATGGGATAACACTACTAAAACCGCAACTTTTACTGAAGATATATCGGGCATTCTTACAACTGGCGATTCTATCTCGCTTGAAAGTAAGAACACGTGCACGATATATAGACCTATTACAGTAACGATCAATGCACTAAATTTTTATAAAAATCCTCAGACGAACGCTATCGAAGGGACGGGCGGTTATCGCGGGCTGGATATCCAGTTTGGGGATGAGTGTGAGGTAAGAAATAGTTCGATAAAGAACTTCTCTGAGACGAATTTCCGTTTCGTAATGTGCTACAAAAGCAGAGCAGAAAATAATAATTTTGAGGGTGGAAATCGTATCTATTCACCGGGGCCTTACAAGGCCGATGGTATAGGGTACGGCCTTTGCGTCTGCGGAGGGGGATACCACGTCATAAAGAACAACATATTTAAAAGCAATCGCGGTGCCGTTAGTTCATCTCACTCTGGCTGCCGCTCTGTGGACTGCGTCGTCGAGGGAAATATTTTCTTTGCTCCCGAAGGATTGAGCTATGCGGGGAGTCAAATTTCACCAGAGACACCGATTGACCTCGCTACCTCCCTTAAATCGTACGCTTTGGGCGGACATGGAGATGCATTGAGATGGGTATATAGAGATAATACCATCATCGACTATCCCGTAGGCTCATCAATACGAGACGAGGAGTCAAGCTTTATTGGTAATGTTTTCTTAGGGAAAGTGTTTAGGGCTTTAAAGTTTGAGCGCGTGTATGGTGCGACTGTTATTGGGAATATATATAAGCCAAGCACTGATTTTAATCATTCTCGGATGATTAGATTTACTCTAGGTGAGTACAGACCAGGGAAACGAATCTTGGTTGAAAATAATGTCTCTGAGGGTGCATTTGGCCCGTTAATTGATATCGGATTATCTGATGACGCGAATAAAAATATTCTTACCGATTTCACTTGTAGGGGTAATAAAGCCTATGTTCGACAAGGTGGGCTAGAACCAATGTGCGGCGGAATCGGTGCTAATTTTGAAAAGACCGATTTCAAAATTGCCTCTGACTGTGTATTTGAAGCTAACTCAATCCAGTATGCAGAAGACGTTTCATTAGATAAGCGCGTAGGCTTCCTCGGTATCGGATATTCCTGGGATATTGATGAAGGTACTTGTTTGAAAGTAGAAAAGGATACTTTCTTAGTAAACGTTGCGTCGAGCGGTGGTAAGGCTGTAATCCCGCGCGTTTCACGTGCGCCAGGTGTGTCCGTAATTGATGTGTACGCGCCTTATGCCGGTAACTTTTTCGGTATGTCGGGCATCATGTATCAGAATGGCTATGACTTAAATCCGGCTACGAAAGGATTTACTGATCCGAGTTCGGGTACGTCGGATAAATATGGCCGCGTAAAAGTTGCATCTTCAGAGGATTCAATCGAGCCAGGGAAAAATTCAGTCTGGCTGTACAACACTGGAAATCGAGGCGAAATCGGCATATGTAATACGATGTCGACACCTCAGTATCTTTTAGTACACATCAAAGATGCGGGGGGTTCGTAGTATGAACGCCAGTAACTTCGCTCATGCGGCCTTGGCCCTTGAGTGCGCCCACCTGCGCTGGCGCCTGGCGCAGATTGAGGCGCGTCTTTGAACACTAATGCCATAATTCGGACAATGGAGAAAGATCATGGAAACAAAGATCGCAGTGCTAGCAGGGGTTCGCGAGTATTCCGAAGGGGAAGCTGTGGAACTTTGGTTCAATGACAAAGGTCGTATCGTTGTTCGGGCGTATAACGAAGGCGGTTGTTGCGCTACTGATGTAGACTTGTTCGATCTGCTTTCCTCCGTAGGGGTTCCCGAAAATGCCCAGCGACAAATTGAAGGCGCTGCGCTATCAGTTAAACAACGGAGCGGAGGACACTCATGGATATCAAGGAACTCACCCTCAAAAACGCCAACGCTTTGCGGTCTGCGATCGGAGCAAAGCTAACCTGCCCAATGTGCAAGCACAACGACTTTGTAGTGGTGGGAGGGTATGTTCGTGACGACATACAGACGCAACTTGATAGCTACGTATTTGGTAGCAACAGCGCCTTAAATATGGCCGTTGTTGTGTGCCAGCACTGCGGCTTTGTCAGCCACCACCTCATAGACGTGCTGAGAAAGGTTGAGACGAAAGGAGACGCTGATGGCTCCAAGTAAGCAATTCGTCAATGTCCCTACTCGTCAAACCCGCCTATACGCTAACGTTAGTGAAGACAGAATGGAATTACTGCTAGATAGATTGCGCGCTAGTATACAAAAAAGCGTTGATTGGGTTGGCGTTTTTAGCGCTATATTCGCTGTAATAGCGAGTTATATCAGCCTTTATGACTCGTGGAAAGCGTCTACGATACAGATCGTTTTGCTTATTACCACAACGGTTTTTGGCTCCATCGTTGCCTACAGAGTAGCGGCTACTTGTTGGGCTTTAAAAAAGTACCACCCAATGACGAACGAAGAATTTCTGACCGCGCTTGCTGAAGTGCAAGAGGACGAGTCCGAACAGCAAAGCGAGAAAGTTAAAGACGCTTCAGTACAAATTTAGTACTTAGTACTGATTGAGGCGCGGCTATAAGCAAAACCCGTTTCCGTAGCGATTCGTAGAACTGAGATTGCAAAGGGAACCCCGGCGATGAACCGGGGTTTTTCGTTACTCCTTGCAGACAGCCTTTATAGTGGCGATGGCGCACCACGCTTTTTCAAGCGTGCGAACGTCCTCACCGCTTAAGCCGCCACTGTCGCGGGCCTCATCGCATACCTTGTCGATCTTTTCGAGCAGGCAGTGCATGGATTGCTCCGCGCGGGCTTTCATAAGTTCCTTCATTTCCATGACTATTCTCCATGCCGGTTCATGATTTCCTTCAGCGCATCCAGGTCGCCTCGATCAGGCTTGTACGGCCCGATGGCGAACGGGTGCGCTTCAAGGTTCTTTGCGGCTTCGCCGTACAGTAAGTCCACGTCGATTCGGTTTTGCTCATCCACCGCTCCCAAAGACTTGAGCATCGGCAGGTAAGGTTCGATCATCGCCGGGGCCCGCTGTGCGACGAGCCCCGAGACGATGCCGACGGCGAAGGGCAGAGAACCGCCCTGCTTTTCTGCGGCCGGGATGAGGACTTGCTGAGCAAATTCCACAACCACCGCAGGCAAGTTTCCAATCGGCATTCTCATGGCTTAACCCCGGTTAACGTTGATGCTGCCAGTCACCGGCTGAACTGCCGGAGCTGCGGCTGTGGGCGCAACCCACGAGTTGTAGCGTTCCATCACTTCAGGGCAGATCGCTGTGCGCGGGATAACCGTGTGGGTGATCTGGTTCAACGTGTTGTTGATACCGGCGACAGCGTTGTTGAGCTGGGCAATACCACAGCCGCACGTCTGCGCAACAGTGTCAATCTTGGCGCCAAGTTCGGCGCGCACCAACTTCTCGCGCAGGTCGGCGATCTCGGCGTTCTTGGCCACGTTGGTTTCGAGCACGGCGATGCGCTCGCGGTTCGCCGCGGCTTCGTTGGAGAGCGGGCGGATAAAGCCCATGAGCTCGTCACGCAGCGCCTTGTTCTCAGCACGGGAGGCGACGTACACCTCGGCGTTCTTGTTGTCAGAGTACTTCTCCGCGCGGAGGTTAGCGTTCTCAGCCATCAGCGCAGAAACCTGATTGCAGTTTCCGCCGCCAAAAAGGCCGCCGAGGATTCCGCCGTTGCCGTTGTTGGCAGAGCCAAGAAAGCCGAGAGAGCCCAAAACAAGGGCAGGGATGCCTACGCCGTTGGCGAGGCCTTTAGAAGCAAATTCAGCCATAGCAAACTCCTTTTGCTATGGAACTCAAGGTTCTCAGGATTGTGCGCTCGCTTGGCGCTGAGAAGTGGGCTCAGGGGCCTCTTTTGAAACAGGCTCCGAATGGGCCTGCAGATTGGAATACGCGGAAAGGTCGATGACGTTCATCGTTTTACAGCGACACAAGATGTAGATGCGTCCGCCTGGAGGCCTGTCTAGCGAAAGGTCGAAAAGGCGTTTGCCGCATCGGCAACGGACTTGAATTTCCATTGCAGTACCCTCCCATGAAATTTCATGAACGCATCGTATTTGCAAGGCTTTGAAGTTTATGGACGATTGAGCGATTGTCGTCCATAAATGTACCGTCGCCCCGCTGAAACTGCGGGTATGCGATACGTACTCATGTCCTGTTATGACCTGCTGCGGAAGCACCGAGATTTGCTGGAAACGAATTTCCGCGAATCAGGTAACGGCCCGATCTTTGATCCGACGGAAGACTTCTACCGCGCACTCTCCGAAAACTCGCTGGCGTTTGCCTTTGTCGCCTACGACGGAGAAAAAGCGGTGGGGGCTGCGTCGATCTTTGTCGCGCCTCATCAGCATTCTGGGGAACTTACGGCCTGCAACGACACGATTTTCGTATTGCCCGAATACCGAGGGACGATGGTGCCCGGACGGCTTTTTGTGATGTGTGAGCGTGAGGCAAAAAAGCGGGGGTGTACGTCGTTTCAGTGGATCTGCGACGAGCAAGCACCACTCGCCGCGGCTTTGCAGAAACGGCCGCATTCAGGCTGTCAGGTGACATTTATAAGGAGTCTGTGATGGCTGAACCTTCAGCAGAAGAGTTTGAACGTCGGCATTTGCGAAAGCATCGACTTGGAGGTGACAAGAAATGAGCCATGGCCTTGCTTTGAAAATGGGCCTTGCCAACATTGTTTCTCGCATTACATCCCGTAGGCGTAACAACGGCACTCCTGGCAAGCCTGCTAGTGCTGAATCCCCAGGGGCAGACGACGCGGCAATGGACGCTGGTACGTCTAGTGCTGCGGACGGTGAAGGCGGAAAGTTATTCCGCAAGCGCAATACGTTGGGGGGCTAACAAATGGGATTTTTCTCTAAATTAAATCCGGTAAAGGCCGTAAAGAAGGCTTTCAACAAAGTAACGGGCAAAGACGCCCGCGACAAGGCCAAGGAAGAAGCACGTCGGCAGGAGGCCGAATTAGCAGCGCAGAAAAAGAAGCAGCAATCTTTGTTGGACCAGCAACAACGCAAGTCCAACGGGAACGACGCTGATTCCTCTCAGCTTTCAGGGCTTGGTGACTTCGGCGCTGACTCCGGTCCGGGCGATTCGTTGACGGGGCTTGGCGGCATCAGTACGGATGATCTCAAGCTGCAGAAGAAAAAGCTTTTGGGGGCGTAGCTATGGCGCAGACAATCGCTGGGGCAATTATCGGTGCTGTCACCGGCGGCCTCAACATTTATACCCAAAAGCGCCAACTGGATCGTGAGAAGGCTTTGGCAGAAAAGCAGTATCAGGCCACTAAGCAAGCTTATGAAAACGAGGCGCAGGAACGCGAGAAGGCTAACGGCAAAGAACCGGATATTGATTCTTTGCTTGCTTCAAACACGTCCAGCAAGCGGGCGGCTACTGATCTAACGGGTGGCAAGCTGAAGAAAACGAAGCTGTTTAACCAAACGAGTACGCTCGGGGGCGCGAATGGCAGTTGATGTCAAGCAGCTTCAGCAGCGCTTGGCTGGGCTGAAAGCGGAACGTGAGACGTGGGAAAACCTTTGGTACGACATACGCGACTATGAGGTGCCGGACTTGGGGGCGTTCCCCGGTGAGCGTGGCTACGAGGGCGGTAAGCGCTACACGCGCCTGTATGATGCCGAAGCCGCAGACAGTGCCGATATTTTGGCGGCAGGACTCTTGGCGGGCGTCAGTTCGCCGTCGCGGCCGTGGCTGCGTCTTACGACAATGGATCCGGACTTAGACGAATCGCCGGATGTGAAACAGTGGCTGTCTGAACTTCAGGACTTGATCCTGATGTATTTCGCAAAGTCGGAGGTCTACAACTCGCTGCATCGCTCATATCTTGAGCTTCCGGCGTTCGGGACTGCGTGTTCCATTGTGCAGCGTCACCCTGACCGTGTCATCGATATGATGAATCTCACGGTTGGGGAATACTGGCTCGCGGCTGATCCGTTCGACCGTATCGACACGGTTTATCGTCATATCAGCATGACGGCGAAGCAGATGGTGCAGAAGTTCGGTATCGATGCTGTCAGCACCGATGTCAGAAGTTCCTTACGCGATAACCCGTACCGTCGCTTTGACGTGATGCACGCCATTGAGCCGCGTCTTGACCGTAACGTGATGAAGCACGACAACCACAATAAGCCGTGGCGGTCTGTGTATTGGGAACAAGGCCGCAGTGACGGCAAGGTGCTGGGTGAGTCCGGCTATGACCAATTTCCGGCGTTGTGTCCCCGATGGCTCACTACGGCGGGCTCTGTTTACGGGCGTGGCCCTGGTGCGAAAGCCTTGTCGGCGGCTAAAAGTCTGCAGCGCCTGCAAAAGCAGATGGGCATCCTCACGGATTATCTCTCGAATCCACCGATTCAATACCCGACAAAGTACAAGGGCGCAATGCAACTATTCCGTCCCGGCGGTCGCATCCCGGTTGACCCTGCGGACAACGACGTGATTCGCTCGGCTTGGGCAGTGAAGGCATCGCCTGAAATGCTGCAGGCGCAGATCGCAGACGCACGGGCGCAGATACAGCGCTACTTCAATGTGAACATCTTCCAGATGATCGCGGCGAATCAAGGTACTGACCGTACGGCTACCGAAATCCAGGCGTTGGAACAGGAAAAGGTGATGATGCTTGGGCCGGTGCTTGAGCGCCTTCATACGGAAATGCTTGATCCGTTGGTCTCTACGGCGTTTGGATACCTAGTGGAGGCCGACTTGGTGCCTGAACCTCCGCAGGAAATGCAGGGGAAAGAACTCAATGTTGAATACATCTCGGTACTGGCGCAGATGCAGAAAAGTTCTGCGGTGGACGGCGTTATGCGCACGGTGCAGCAGATTGGCGTTCTGGCGCAGATGCGTCCGGAAGCGCTCGACAAATTGGATGCCGATGAAACGATTGATCTCTTGGCGGATATGAACGGCGTTCCGCCGTCCATGATCGTTGCGGGCTCTCGGGTGGCAATCATTCGCAAGCAGCGCGCCGAAGAGCAGGCGCAGCAACAGCAGCAGATGCAGGCAGCACAGGCGGCTTCTACTATCAAGGATTTGGGGCAGGCGGCAGGCAGTGTCGGCGGCGCGGATATAGCGATGAGTCCCGAACAAGAGCAACCATCTCAGGGCGTGATGTAAGGCCGTCCATAAAGGTGAAGGGATGACGGAAACAATGGCAGACACTCGGATGCAGGGCATTTTCGAAGAGGAAGAAGCCCGCGCAGAAGAAGAACGGCTGCGCAAGCAGGAAGAAAAGAAACTCGACAACGCGCTGAAAAGCCTGATGGAAACCGAGTTCGGTCGTCGGGCAATGCACTGGATTCTCTCCCTTACGGGGCAGGCGGATTCGGTGACGAGCACTGATCCGATGCGAATGATGCTCCTCAGTGCCCGGCGCGATGTAGGGCTTGACATTCTTCGACGACTTCGCTCAGTCGGTCTTGATAAGCAGATCAACACAATGCGTGAGGAAAACAAATGACAGATGCGGCAACTGTTACGGATACCGGTACGGATGCTGGCGCTACGCCGCCCGATACCGGTACGACTGATCCCGGTGTCGCCGGAGGTACGCCCGCTGCCGCCGATGCAGTACCTCCGGCGGCCGGGGTTGCGGACGCGGCGAATGACGGTGGTGAGCCTGCGGCGGGAGACGACGGTGCAGATAAGGGCGATAAACCCAATGAATGGCTCGGCGCGCCCGAAGATTCCTACACCAACGAAGGCATTGAAGTTCCCGAAGGCGCGGAACTGAACGACGACGTTTGCGAAACCCTGGCAGGGGTCTGCCACGAAATGGGGCTTTCGCAGAAGTCCTTTGCCACGATCATCAACAAGATGAGTCCGGTGCTGCAGCAGGCGCAGGAACAGGCGCTGGCGTCCTTCAAGAGTGAAAACCTCAAGGCGTTCGCTGCGGACAAGGAACTCGGCGGCGCGAAGGCCAAAGAAAACCTCGGCATTGCGGCGAAGGCTTTTCAGAAGTATTGCCCGCCGGAGGCGCGGGAGCTCCTCGTAAAGACGGGGCTCGATACGCATCCGGGGATTATCAAGATGTTCTATCAGATCGCTCAGTCGATCTCCGACGACGTTTCACCGCGCGGCAACGGTGAGGGCGGACAGGGAGACCCGTTGGCCCGGTTTTTCAACAATTCCAAGATGAACTAAGAGGAAAGCATGGCTGCTATTGCTCAGTATCCTACCCTTGCTGATGTCGCATCCCGCACGGATGAGAACGGCGAGATTGCTCCGATTGCAGAAGTCTTGTCGCAGAATAACGCTATCCTGCGACATATTCCGTGGCGCGAATGCAACATGACCACGGGCTTCAAGCATTCAATCCGAACTGGCATCCCTGAACCGACGTGGCGCGGGATGTACGAAGGCGTCCAGCCGACGAAGTCTTCGACTGCCTCTGTGGTGGACGTGACCTCTAACGTTGAAAACTACGCTAACGTTGATATTGACCTTGCCAATATCAACGGCAACACGGCTCAGTTCCGCCTCTCGGAAGAAAAGGCCTTTATTCAGGGCATGAGCGATGCCGTCGCTGCCGCTCTTTATTACGGCGACAATGACAAGGATATTCGCAAGTTCACTGGCTTGGCTACGCGCTATGCCACGATGAACAAAAAGGTTCCGGCGTCGCACAATGTGGTTGCTGCTGATGCTGGTTATAGCGGTACGGCTGATGGCTACACTTCTGTCTACATTGTTAACTTTGACGAATTCTTCGGACTTTACCCGAAGGGCTCGAAATACGGTTTGCAGCATACCGACAAGGGGCAACAGACGGTCGATGCCCCCGACGGCAAGGGCAAGATGGAAGCATACGTTGACCACTACAAGTGGCAACCCGGTGCGGCTCTTAACGATTGGCGAGCCTGCGTTCGTGTGTGCAACATCCCGATGAAGGATGGCGAAGTTGATCTGCAGTCTGATTCTCTTATCAAGACGCTGATTCGCGCGAAGAACCGTATTCCGGCTCAGTTGCGCCGTCATCAGGTGATGCTTTGCCGCACGGAAATTCAGACGGCCTTGGAAATTGCCGCCTATGAAAAGTCCACGCAGTGCCTCAAGATTGTGGAAGCTGCCGAACAGATGGCGACGCACTTCTTCACGATTCCGATTGAAGCCGACGAC